>FWPV01001249.1_pt1 | contig 65440 bp, 59 predicted proteins | sample 2228371 | NCBI WGS metagenome assembly FWPV01 (sample SAMEA103939776, study PRJEB20133) | metagenome
TTTTTAAGATTTTAAACCTTTACCATTTGTTGCCCATTTTTCAGAAATTATTAAACCCCTTCCCTTGCCCAAAAGTAGGGGGGCTGTCCCCTCCTCCCTCCAGAATTGGAGATGCCAGCCTGGGTCATCAATGCCTTTAGTAAATACCTGGTTATATTGACCCCAGACAATATATGGTGTGCCATTGGCACTAACACAAACCGCTGGATTGGTAATAAAATCTGCCCCGGCAATCGCTGATTCTGTAAAACTTATCCCACCATTAGTAGAAGATAGACAATTGATGCTATTATACATACCACGATACACCACATACACATTATTCCCATATTTTGCCACCTTTGCAGAATTATTGAACGCACTCATCCTGGGATAATTTGACTGGGCAATAGCACCACAAACACCAGATGCTTCATTTGACCAAGGAGAAAGGTGCTGATAACCGGCATCGTAGCAACGTACCATGTATGTATATTTATGACCAAATTGCACTTCATTATCAATGTATTGTGTTAAATTTTGTTGGAGAATATCTTTCCAAGAGTAATTCCACGGTCCATCATCAACCTTGCGGGCAATGATGAAACCAGCCTCTCTTCCAGAAAAATCCTGCCAGTTTAATTTAATTGAAACCAAATCAGGCGAAGAAGCACTGAGATAGTAGGGTCCTTTTATTGCGACAATATTTATATCCTTTAAATTAGGTCGGTAATTATGTTTGGAGGCTGTTAAATTTGCAGAACCTTCATAAAATCCGCTGGGAATCGGCCCCAAATATGCGTAACCATCGGTACCACTATATGCTGTAAGGTGAATTCCACCTGGACCTTGCTTATTCCAGATACAAACCAAAGCATCTTTTATTGGATTATATTGTGGATCATGCACATAAACCCGATAGGTTTCACCCCACTCGGCATTTCCGGGCCAAGTAAAGGATAATGACTTGGGTATATCAGTCCACATTTGTAAAGAAGGATCCCCTAAAAGATTCATAAGATAGAAAGCAGCTTTAGTAGTATCATTTGCACCAAAGACATTTAAAACGAAAAATTTCGCACCATTGCACGAATAGCCTAAGTTATAAATATTAGTCTCAAACATCATCCAGAAAAATCCAATATTTAGAACGTCGCTATATCTTACCCATAGATCATTTGTTGCACCCCAATAACTCACAGCACCTTTATCTTGACAAGTAAATGCCTCACCCATACAAAAAATTTGGCCACCGCCTTGTCCGGTAATAGTAAAATTGTTAGTCCCGCAAGAAATAGCATTACCAATTGAAGGAACAGCATTATTCAAATTTAATACGTCTTCTACCTTAAAATCTTCCCAAACTGACCACTTTCTGACATCCCCGTGCCCCTGATATACTATAAAATTTCTGCCGCTATTAATTGCATTCGTAATAGTAGTATTAGGAGGTTTATATAGGCTATCGGCTTGAAGAAACCCGTTGGCAAGTAACATTCGTCTAATAACACCAATCGCATATTGCGATTCTTCCACTTCCACGCATATCCCAGTTTCGCGCTTATACCAATCTCCTGTTATTGTGCTACTCTCATAATTTATAGTTTTAGTGCATAAATTTGTGCATTCTGTATTACTACCTATAGCAAATCTTCCAACAAAAATATCCGGCAAATAGTCATTCCCGGCGACGCAGGAGTACACAAGGTCTGAAGGAATATCACCATATATTGGAGAATAAGTAGAAACATTACACCGATAAGTTGGTAGGAAATTATCATCACCTATAAGAAGAACATATTGCAAGGGCATACTCCAATCATCGTAGGCATGTTTGATGTAATCATAGATAGCCGCACTATCATAACCAATTTCCGAGAGCGGTTTAATAACTGCCTTATGTCCGATTCGTGATTTCCAACTAAACAACGGCAAACAAGCCTCATAAAAATTGTCATGCACAATTATCAGATAGCTTCCTTCCCATTCAGTTCGTTCTTTAATGTATTCATTATAATTTAAAATGTATCTTTCATAAAGTTTTGTAAATGCCTTTGTAGGCCGTGGAGGGCGAATGGGGTCATTAAGCGTATTCACACCTGTATATTCAATCTTCAATTTTAACTTTGTGATAATACGAATCTTCTGTTGCACTGGATTAAATTGAACTGGATAGATTTTTATTTGTATAACACGATAATCACACCATAAGGCAGGGCCATAATATGCGGTTAGCGAATCAGGTAGAAAGTTATCAAAATTGTATTTACTTTCATCAATAATAAAAGTATCTGGATTACCCGGATTAATACTTGGCCCTGGTATTAAGAAATAATTAGAAAGCAAAGTGTCTTTTTTTTCTAAAATCGTGAGTTTTATATCCTTGGATGATGGTATCGCCACGAGTTTGTAGATGGCGGGCAATAGAGGAACACCGGGCGTAAGACGCCAGCCTGTGCCAGGAATTTTAATAATATCGTATCTTTTCCCCAATATAGTAGTATCGCTTTTGTAAAAACCAGCAATAGTAATTTCTAATAGTGTTTGGTAATCATCAGACGCTAAAACCGCAACATTACATTCCTGACCTCCATTTTTTAATTGTATCCAATCTTTTCCACATAAAAGTGGGCTCATTATGAGAACAACATAAATTAGTTTTCTCATTATTATTATTCCTCCTATAGTTTAAATAATAGGGCTAAAGTAAACCTCAAAGGGATAGACTCAGAAATCGCTACCCCTTTTGTCCATACAAAAGGATGATGAATATATGGATCAAATGTGCTTGCAATACAGTAATGAGTATGAAAAGCAAAATTTAGAAGGGTATTCTCAAATGGATATTTATCAATATTAAGACCAACTTTGCTGGTAAGAAACAATGCTCTGCAATTATTAGCATTTTTATAAGAGAATGAATAACTATCCCAAGTTCCTGTAAAAGGCCATACGCAAGCAAAGCCAATGCCAATATTAGGGGTTAGATATCCCCTTCTCAGAATTGCCACTTCAATTCTTGAGGAGAAATAAATGTTATCAAAAGTAATACGGTCTTCGTAAACAAAAACAGTATCCCAGTAATTATGTTTTGTATTATAAAATAGCCGGAGATAAGATAATTCCCATTCATTTGAGAATTTGAATGACAAACTGAATTTCGAATCTATTCCAATATTTATCCTCGGTGCAGATGCCGTTTTTTCGGCCCATTCATCACCGATATAAATCGCATAATTTAGGCCATCGGTTACACCAATGGCGAATTTTGAATCATACTTCTGCCCTTCATCCTCCCCAAAACACACACCTGCAATGATTACACAAAAAATAATCTTACCCATCTTGCCGCCCTTTTTGGTTTAGTTGGTTTCTCTCGTTTATTTTGTTTATCTGGTTCCATATTAACCACCTTTCAAGATACATCAGGGGATACCCCTGAAACCCCTCGGACAGGGACAAGCCCTGTCCCTACATTTTTCACCCTCACCTCAATCCTTTCCCTTCAAAGGAGAGGGAAGGGCGAGGGTCTCACCCAGTCTCTCCCTTAGGAAAGTGCATATTTTTAACCCTAATTTTCAAAAATTATCAAAGCTTCACTGATAAATCTTAAATCCTCTGCCATAATCCAGGAGGCAGTGCCGGCATTGAAGGAAAAATCAGTGTCTACTTCAAAGTCAGCGTTTGCATTAAATACCCTAAAAGTTGAAAAACAGGACTCTATTCCGTATTTAATTATTACCTTTTCATCCGGTATTTTATGCCTCCTAAAGAAATATGGTCCCAGTCCTCATTCAATATTGGTTTCCCTTCATAGTAAAATCCTACACCATCTATCCATTCTCCTTTATATTCTTCCTGTAAAAAAGTTTTTATCAGGATTATGGTCGTTGCGTGTCCACCGGATGAACCCTGAAAAAATCCATTACGCCAGGTATATTTCCCAGAGGAATCTGGTTCCTTAAGATCAATGAGTGCAATTTTCTTATTATCCCGATTTTCTACCCTCAATAAATTAATGGGATGATTTTGGAAAACATATTTTTTCAGTTTGTTCGCAAGTTCCTTTAATTTTTCAGTCAGAGACAATGTCTCAGGAATTATTAAATAGAATGAAACCACCACACTGTCAGCGTAGTCGTCATACCCATATATTCTGAAGCACATTCCGGGATATTCTGTCAAAACATCTTTGGGAAGTTTTACAAAATTCTTCGTTTCCCTTTCAATGACATCCTTTAATGTTTACAATTCTATTTCCGAAAGCTCAGCACTCAGGATGCGAATGAGTTTCTGTTGTGAATCAATTTGAGCTTTAAGATAGTCAATCTGGGACTTAAGATAAAAATTTTTTGCCCGCTCTTTATTCACTGCACTTCTCGTCGTTGATACATACAAATCAAGGAATATTGCACCCGCAACTACCAAAATAATGAAGACCAAGATTACTGTATTAATCCATTTTGGTGTGGAGCTGATTAAAGACCTAAAACTTAACATATTAATCCCTATATTATTTAATTCAAATATGTCATACCTGTCAAGTGCTGGATGATTAATACTTGATAATGTAGTTTTTTATTTATGGAGAATAAAAGACGGCTCACAAATTCTTATATCGATATATGTGCATATGTGCAATGGTGCAATTGCACAATTGAACATATTCAAATACATAAACCGTGCGATAAATCGCACCGCTACAGCTATTCAATTGCCCTGTCTCTCAGGAGCAGGGAATTATTCCCATGAAAATACAACCCTGATATCCTGGTATCCCGATATCCTGATACCCTGGATCTATCCCCCTCACCCCTACCCTCTCCCCAGAGGGGCGAGGAAGTGTGTGGAGTTCGTCATTCTCCCCCAGAGAAGCGAGGGAATTATGGAAATTCTGTAGCGTCCGACTTCAGCCGGACGAAGCCTTCCAAATATATTTTATAGGCGAAATCGGGTGAACCTTTGTCTTCCGCCATCATTCGAGAATGATGATTTGTTATAATGTTTAGATCTGACCCAAAATTTTCTTCAATTACCTTATCTGCCCTTTATTGCCTTGTATTGCCCTGAATTGCCTTTAATTACCCTGTCTCTCTTTCGCCTTCCTAATGCAAAAGCACAATCTTCTTCGTCGCGGTGTAATTGCCTACCTGCATTCGCAAGAAATAGATACCCTGAGGAAGCATATTATTGCCATTATCTTTGCCATTCCAGTTGACTTCGTAAACACCTGGGTTCTTTTTTGAATTCACCAATGTCCTGACACACTGACCACTGGCATTGTAAATATTTAGCGATACACTGCTGGATTTCTCAAGAACATATTTGACTTTTGTTGAAGAGTAAATCGGATTGGGTGAGATTTCAAGCATCAGATGCTGGGCATCACGCACAGCATTCTCTTCAATACCAACTACATCCCGAATTACTGAGACACTTGAACCATAATAATTTGCCACATAGGTCCGATTCTGGACAGGATTCCAGGTCAAGGCACAAGGGAAACTGCCAACTGAAATGGTCGTAATAACACTATCGGTCTGTCCATCAATTACCGTAACTGTGCCGCTATACCCATTCGCACAATAGACCTTGTTGTTCGTCAAATTATAACAAAGGGCAAAAGAAGCACCTCCCACCGGAATCGTCGTAATCACACTATCGGTCGTGCCATCAATCACAACGACATTGCCAACATAATTAGCACAATAGACCTTGTTGTTGGTCTGATTATAGGAAAGTGTCCAAGGATGATTTCCCACCGGAATCGTCGTAATCACACCATTAGTCCCACCGTCAATAACCGTAACAGTATTACCCTCAAAATTTGCGCAATAGATTTTGTTACTGGTCGGATTGTAACAAAGAGCACGAGGTTCGTCTCCCACTCCGATCGTCGCAATCACACTATCGGTTGCACCATCAATTACTGTCACACCATCATTAATCTGATATGCGCAATAGACCTTGTTATGTGCAGAATTATAACAAAGGGCATAGGGGCCATATCCCACCGGAATCGTCGTAATCACAGTATTGGTCGCACCATCAATCACGGTAACATTATGACTATCACGATTCGCACAATAGACTTTGTTGTTGGTGGAATTATAGACTAAGACCTCAGGCCGAGAGCCCACTGGAATTGTAGTAATCACGGTATTGGTTGCTCCATCAATTACGGTAACATTATTACTATTATAATTTGCGCAATAGACCTTGTTGTTGGTTGGATTGTGGACCAAGGCATAAGGTTCGCTACCCACTGGGATTGTGGTAATTACACTATTGGTTGCTCCATCAATTACGGTAAGATTATTACTATTATAATTTGCGCAATAGACCTTATTGTTGACCGGATTGTAGCAGAGTGCCATAACATATGAGCCAGCAGGAATTCTTGCAATCTTCTGGTTCGTTGCACCATCAATCGCAATCACCCAATTACCATATTCGCCGCCAACATAAATGGTATTATTCGTGGTATTATAGGTGAAGGCTTGCGGGTATAAAATACCACAGAGTGAGTCCGGGATATAGATTGTTGTCTCCAGCCACTGGGCAGAGCCAATACCAGCAAGCAACAGAACAAAGACCATAATAGATTTTAACTTATGCATATTACCGCCTTTCCACCTTAACTACCAAGTATAATCTTATTTATCGTTACTTATGTGTCAATAGCTAAGCAGGGGATACGGGGTCGCTCACCACTCAGAATCAAGGGGCGTCGGGGAAACGGAGCGATGGGGAAAGGGGGAAGTATTGCGGATTGCGAATGACGGATTGCAGATGGTAAATTGCGAAATAAAGAAAATGAAATTCTGAAACAAATTCAGAATGACAGGAAGAGGTTTCGTGTTAATTAGAATGATTGTTTAGCAAATTCCCACCGCTCAAAAAATTGACGCCCGAGCAGAATTTGTTTCTATTTTTCTTCGCGCAGCCGGTCGCAAAACGATAATTTTTCGTATCCCACCCCTATTTACTAAATAATAAATACCCGTGCTAAGCTGATCATCAAGAACCTTTCTGCCAGTTATATCAAGTATGAAATTTCCTTGAAAGAAATGAGAAGGATTGACGGTTCTTTCAGAAACACCCACACCCCGTTTTGTTGCATACTTTACCCTACCACCAGCATCTACATAAGATATATGTGGTAAACCACCTGAATCCATTTCCAATGATGGGGAATAAAGAAAGTAATCTGCAGAGTCCACTATTTCAATATTCCATTGATTCGGTTGCATCCTTTCTGCAAAGCATAGAATCATTCTACCTGATGGAATCCGCTTGTAAAAAGCACAGAATATACGATTCTGGTATATATCCAGTCCTTCAGTTCCTGCATAAGTAGAGTCACTGACGATCTCTGAAACCCAATTTAAGTTTATCTTCTCAGCAAAAAGAACTCTTGGTGTAGGAGCATCACGCCAATACAGAAGAAAGACCCTGTTTGAATCATCAACCACTACGCTTGATATCTGACCCATCAATCCTGGGCCTGATACAAGTTCCTTAACCCAGGCGTTTCCCTGTTTTGTAGCATAAGCAAAACCATAAGGAGAAGAGGAAGAATAAAAAGATACATGCGGCATCCCTATGTTATCCAGCGAAAATCCTGCTGCATCACCCGGAGAATATCTATGGATTGTATCCTGCAACCACACACTGCCGTTTTGATATACATAGAAAACGATGTTACCCGTATGATTGTGATAAACAATCTTCGGACCCATAGAATCGATATCAAGTTTTATTCCGTCATAAGGGTCGGGTCTGAAATTTGTAAGCTCCTTTATCCATGTTTGTCCGTTTTGTGAGCGAGCAAATCTAAGATATGTCCCATCAATATAAGCAATATATACCGAATCGCTACTTCTTTTCAGTGAAACGACACCTCCCGGAACCGAATCCACTATGTAGTGATGCCAGATAGACCCATCATAATTTGCATAATGGAGAAAGGTATTCGCATGGTCACTGTATATAATGCTTGGGTAACCATTCGGGTTTACTTCAATAGAAGTAAAGCGATATGTTCCAGAATCCACCAAATCTATTCTTCAGTTAAATATTAGAAAAAAAATCAACATATTTCACCTCCAACTATGGTTGATTTACTTCCACAATTCTTATTTCAATATCATCAATGAATTCCCGCATCTCATCTGATGTACTCCTACCCTTATGCCAACTCCAACATAGATTTCGCCCTTAAATACACCGGTTATTTGTGTTGCGTAAGAGGTTCTATTAACCCCAATGGAATGTAAGGGAAACCAAAGGTGAGTAAGCTATTCGGTACCAAGGCAGTGTCTTTGTATTTGCATTTTGATGTCTCCAATACTCTGCAAAAATCAATAACTGATTCGCTTTCTATTTTTATAGTTGGCATATTTTCCTCCTTCCTTCTTTAATATATATTATAATTGAAAACGGAATTTTGTCAAGGGTATAAATCTTTAGATATTCCTGGTCACTTACAACCCAGTTTTTTCAATTTCTTGTTTGTTTTCTTTATTGCATTTCTCGTATCAATTACAAGTTTTGCATTTTTCAAAATTGTATCATAATCATATACTGAATGGTCAGTAAGAATGACGACTGCATCATATTTTTTTAAACTCTCGGGACTTATCCTGACCGATTTAATTTTCTTTCCATCCAATAAAAAATAAGGTACATGAGGATCGTTGTAAAAAACCTTTGCTACATGGTTCTTGATAATTTGATATACCTTGATTGCTGGTGAATCCCGCAAATCAGAAATATCTTTTTTGAATGCCATGCCAAGAAGCAATACTTTTGCTCTTGATGGGCAGGCACCTGATTCACTCAATGCCTCAATGGTCTTGTTTACTACAAAATAGGGCATTTCTTCGTTAACGCGGGCAGAAAGTTCAATAAACACGGTATGAAAATCATATTCCCGTGCCTTGTATGATAGATAATAGGGGTCAACAGGTATGCAGTGGCCACCAACCCCTGGTCCTGGATAAAAAGGCATAAAACCAAAGGGCTTGGTCTTTGCTGCTTCAATTACTTCCCAGATATTGATATTACCCATTCTTTCGCATAATTGAGCAAATTCATTAACCAGTGCGATATTCACATTTCTGAATGTATTCTCAAGGAGTTTAGTCATTTCTGCAGTGCTTGCTGAAGATACCGGAATAACCTGTTTTACAAATTGTTTGTAAAATATCGTTGCCATTCGTGTGCATTTTTTTGTCACGCCACCAACAACTGCGGGCGTGTTTGCAACACCAAATTTCTTGTTGCCCGGGTCAATACGCTCGGGACAGAACGCAAGATAAAAATCCTTGCCCACCTTTAGACCGGTCCGGGCAAGAATTGGCAAAACAATCTTTTCTGTCGTCTCTGGAAAGGTTGTGCTTTTGAGAATAACAAGCTGTTCTTTACGGAGCGTCTTTGCAATGCCTTTTGAACTTTCAATTATTGGTGCTAGATCTGGTTCTTTATTCTCATTTACTGGTGTGGGCACGCAGATTATAACAATGTCGGCATTTTTCAATCCAAGATAGTTTGTTGTGGCATGAAGTTTCCTATTGTTTACAAAAAAAGACAATTCTTTTGTTGCGACATCATCAATAAAAGATTTGCCTTTGTTAATCTGATTTACCCTTGTTTTATCAATATCAACACCAATGACACTGAAACCATTTCGGTTCAGTTCAATTGCCAGTGGCAGACCAACATAACCCAGTCCAATGATGCCAACCTTTGCCTTTTTTTCTCTTATTTTTTTCTCTAACATAAAACTCCTTGAGAAAAAAGTATATACAAATTGAAAAAATAATCAAGGGTTTACCGCACCATTTTGAAGCAATATAATTTTTTGTTGCTGCAAGTCAGAAACTTATCCAGATTGTTTATGAAACACAGGTCAAATATCTTGTCATCATGTACACAAAAAAACTTTGTCCAAATTACATCCCCGGCCGGACTTATCAGATGCACTTTTGTAGTTGTGTCAGCAGGATTGGTTGATAAGGCAATCAGCACTTCACCCTTATCAGAAACATCTAATGCGCGATAATATTGATTTTTAAGAAAAATAAACCAACAATAGCACAATCCATATACATTATCTAATAAGTACAAGGCTCCATTTGAATCAACAGCAGCTTTGTATCTTCTCTGACTTGAGGATACATAGTGCGGATAGGTATATATTTTCTTATTGCTGGTCAATGATCCATGATACAAATGCTCTCAGCAAAATGCAACACTGCTTATGGGTTGATAAGATGGATGAAGTTTAGGCTTAAGGGTATAAACACTAGGACCATGTATCCAGTCAGTTTCAGCATCCCACCTATCTACATCTTCCCATTGAAGGGGTAATTTCTGGACAACATAAGAAATTGATTTTCTAACTGGAAATGCTAAATCAATGATATCATCAGTAGTATCCGAGATACCCGTAATCACAGGAGATATTGTTAGAATGTACACATTAGTATCAGGAATTGGTTCATCAGGTTTGAATATAAGTGTGCGCGTATCTTGCCACTGCCAATCACCATATATATTGGGAAAAATCTTAATCGCTGAACAAATGTCGGCGCTGGTATCAATATCCGTATTGAATACAATTGAAATAAGTGTATCCTGGACATCAACCTTTTTGATTGCAGGGTGGTAAAGGATTGTACCGAAACTCTTTGCGAGAAGTAAAAATACAATATACAGACGAAACGAACAGAACTCAAATTTTATTTTCATATTCTCCTTGATTATTATATGAAAAGTGTATAGCCTGTCAAGGTTCTGTTTTAAATCATGGTTAATACCTCATGATACTTGACTCGGGCGTTTTTCTGGCTATATTTGGTTATGGAAGAATTCGTAAGCGAGCTAATAAACAAAAATGACAACAAGATTGTGTTAATTGTCCTTGATGGTCTTGGTGACCTGCCTGACCCAGACCAGACCGCACTGGATAAAGCAAAAACACCTAATCTTGATAAACTGAGTGCGATAAGCAGTCTTGGATTAACCATTCCTATTGCAACTGGCATTACACCAGGCAGTGGTCCAGCACATCTATCACTATTTGGTTATGACCCAATAAAGTATCAGATTGGCAGGGGTGTGCTTGAAGCACTCGGTATTGGTATGGAGATAAATAAAGAAGACCTTGCAATCCGTGCAAATTTCGCTACCATTAATGAACAGAATATCATTACTGACCGCCGTGCCGGCAGAATATCAACTGAAGAGTGTGAAAGGATTTGTGCAAAACTTCAATCAGCAATAAAAGAGATTGAAGGTATTTCAGTAATTATCAGACCAGCAAAAGAACACCGTTTTGTTGTAGTATTCAAAGGTGGTAATCTTGCTGATGATCTTACAGATGCAGACCCGCAGAAAGATAATCTGCCAGCAGTCCTGGCACAGGCAAAAAGACCTGAAGCAAAAAAGAGTGCAGAAATTATCAATAAATTCATCCAGGTATGCCGGAATATCCTGAAGAATGAGACAAAGGCAAATTACATTCTGCTGAGGGGATATTCACGGTTTCCAACCCTGACTGGTATGAATGAAAAGTATGGTATAAAAAGTGCAGCAATTGCCAATTATCCAATGTATCGGGGGCTGGCAAAGATAGTGGGTATGGAGGTTCTTCAAACTGGCGATACTGTAATGGATGAAATTAAAACCCTCACGACAAACTACGAAAAATACGACTTTTTCTTCATTCATTACAAACCCACAGACAAAGCTGGTGAAGATGGAAATCAACCAGCAAAAATCAGGGCAATAGAGGATTTTGACCGCATTCTACCTGAGATTGTCAATCTGAAACCAATGGTGCTCTGTATCACTGCTGACCATTCAACACCAACAGTTTTGCATTCACACTCCTGGCATCCCAATCCTTTTTTGCTTCACTCGCCTTACATCTTTGCCGATAATATGAGATTTACAGAACGAAATTGTGCGCGGGGAAATCTGGGCATAATGAAGTCAATGGACATAATGCCGCTACTCCTTGCGCATGCTTTGAAACTAAAAAAATTTGGAGCGTAAAATGAATAAAAAAGCATTAATATCTGTTGCTGATAAGAATGGCATTATTGAATTTGCCAGAAATTTGAAAACCCTGGGTTATGAAATAATTGCCACTGGCGGTACTCAAAAACTTCTGTCTGAAAACGGTATAGAAGCAGTAAAGATATCTGATTATACTGGTGGCACTGAGAGCGAGCGCGTGAAAACTCTGAGTCAGCGCATTGCCAGAGAGATTCTTGAAACTGGTGAGATTGAAATTGTGGTATGCAATCTGTATCCATTTTTTCACCAGAAGAACAAGACTCTTGATGAAATGATTGAATTCATTGATATTGGTGGTGTGACATTAATCAGAGCCGGTGCCAAAAACTATAAAAAGGTCGGTGTAGTCTACGACCCTGCTCAATATGCTGACCTTATTAATGCAATAAAAGACAACAAATTTGATGAAAACTACCGATTGAATCTGGCACGCAAGGCATTTGATTATATTGCCTGGTATGATGCAGTGATCAGCGAGTATTTCAATCCTGATTTCAGCCAGAGACACTATTTCTCCTCAGGAGCGGAGTTATTCATTCCAATGAGATATGGTGAAAACCCGCACCAGAAAGCAGGATTTTATCTCAATCCTTTGTTACGGGAAAAATTCAAGATACTGGGCGGCAAGGAATTGTCCTACAACAATCTTCTGGATGCTGAGATCGCCTTTGCTGCTGCCATGGATTTTGACCAGAACGCCTGCGCAATAATCAAACACCAGACGCCCTGTGGTGTTGCACTCGGTGATAACATTCTTGAGGCATATGAACGGGCATATATGGCAGATTCAGTGAGTGCCTTTGGCGGAATTGTTGGCTTGAACAGACCTGTTGATAAGCCAGCTGCCGAAGCAGTTGCCAAAATTTTTTATGAAGTCGTGATTGCACCGGAATACACACCAGAAGCACTTGAAGTCCTTCATACCAAAAAGAATCTTCGGGTTGTGCAGGTATCAAAAGAATTGCTTGCTTCAGTAACCTATAAATCAGTATTCGGCGGTATTCTGGTTCAGGATAGTGACCAGAAAGACTTTACAGAATGGCGGGTGGTTACGAAAAGACAGCCGAGTAGTTATGAGGTTGAAGCCCTGAAATTTGCCTGGAAAGTGGTAAAGTGGGTAAGGTCTAATGCAATCGTGCTTGCGAACAAAGGCAGAACCGTGGGTATTGGTGGTGGTCAGACATCAAGGGTCGGTGCAGTTGAGATCGCAGTGAAGCATGCGGGAACACAATCAGAAGGCGCAGTACTCGCATCAGATGCATTTTTCCCATTCAGGGATGGCATTGATGCTGCAGCAAAAGGCAAAATCACTGCAGTAATACAACCAGGTGGTTCAAAACGGGACGAAGAAGTTATTCAGGCATGCAATGAATATGATATTGCAATGGTGTTTACAGGCTATCGCCATTTCAGGCACTAAATAAATTTGACAAAAAAGCCCCCTTTAAAAGGGGGCTTTTTGTTTTGCATGCACTCTATTTTAGTTGTTCTGGTTTGATATAATCGCCGTATTTTTTCTGGTATTCAAGTAATCTTTTTCTTTGTTCTTCAAGCACATCAAATAGAACCTGTGGTGGGTCAATTACCTTGGTCTTGTAGACATTTATTATCCGATCAATCTTTGCCAGATGTTCAGGAATCCGCACTGTAAATTGTTTTGTATAATCCTCAAGTGTGTATTCTTTGTTCAATACCTGTTTGAAGAGTTTCTTGAGATCATCATATTCGGGAATAAACCCAGTGGGTGTTTTAATCGCCTTAACATCATTATGAACCCGCATTTCCATCCACTTATACCAGACCCTTTTATCAGTCTTCTCATTCAGAAACTTTCCATCTTTATCCTTGAGAAAATAGTTAACACCAAAGATTTTGGGTGCCTTTTTTAAATCCTTTGCAAAATTCAGATTTGCTTCAATGTATTTGCTGATTGGAATGGAAAGAAAATCCAGATTTGACATGAGATTGAATTCTCTGACTCCTTCTTTGCCGAGTGTCGCAGCAGTTGTTTCAGATTCAAGAGAGGCACCTTTTGTAATAATGCCGTGTTGCCAGTCAAATGCCTCTTCTACTGGTACCCAGGTATCAGAATCCCTGCCACCGTAGACAATACCACCTACCTCAACACCCTCAGGGTCATCAAGCGCCGGATCAAGATTATCAAACAATTTCAGGGCGATCGTAAAACGGGCATTCGGATGCGATACAGGAATCTCCTTACCATTTGCATCTTTTTTACCTTTGAACCATTCACCAGAATAATTTTCACCCTTGGCAGGGATCTCACCATCCTTGCCAATCCAGTGCACACCACCTTCTGGTGTCATGAGCACATTAGAAAATATGATTTCGCCTGGCTTATGCAGGGCATTCCACTGATAAACATCGTCTTTTGAATTAACACCCTGAATAATACCAAACATACCTTTTTCCACATTGACTGCCCTTACCACACCATTCTTTTTTCTCAGATATGCAATGTCATCGCCCACAATATTCTCACCCTCAAGCATGGCAGTGGAAGTCTTTCCGCAAAGTGATGGAAAAGCACCAAGGAAATATGTCTTTCTCTTATTAGGCCCATTTATACCCATTACCAGCATATGCTCGGTTAACCATCCCTCTTTTGAACCACGATAAATTGCCAAGCGCATTGCAAGTTTTTTCAGACCGATGGTATTACCACCATACTGGGTGTTGGTACTGTAAACAATATCCTCTTCAAGGTCAATAAAAATCCTGCGCTTGTCAAGATTCTTGCAGGTCTTTCTCTCATCAAGTTCACCCTGGGAATGGACAAATTTGAAAAATCTTGCGCTCTTCCCCTGCTTAATAAACTCCTGGTAGCCGGGTCTGTAAAGAATTGTCTCACTATGCGCAACATAACTGGAATCAGTCAGCTGAACCGCAGGGATTGAGAACTCAGAGTTAGTTGGGCCAAGGCAGAAGAAACAAACAAACGCCTCTTTGCCTTTCATAATATCTTTCAAAATGTTATGGATGTCAACAAGCGCTGGGTCTCTATCTTTTGTTTCTATTGCTTCATCAAGTTTTTTCCCGGGTGGTAAAAGAATGCCCGTATTTTTCTTATCCCTTCCCTGATCACCGGCATTATCAAAATGTATGGTGTGACCTGGTATGGCAAGCTTTCTTTCTTCACCGTTCTTTATTGCAGTATTTCTTATGTATTCAAAATCCTCGGTCGTATCAGCACAAACAAAAACCTTGTCAGGGTTGCACAATTTGAGGTATTTTGCAAGGAATTGATGTAATGCGGGATTATCAATCTTTTGCAACCTCTCAAAACCCTGTTTTCCAATCTTTTCTTCCAAGAACTTCAGTTCATTATCTGCCATTTTCAGAACCTCCTCTCTAAAAATGAATGGCTTTTATCAAGTTAAAGACGAATGTCTTAATAAAAAGGACACAATTTTGCCCAATATTAAAAAATTCTGGCAAGTTGTCAATTATATATAGATTTTAACCAAATGCAAGAACTTTTTCTTGCAAACCTACCTTGACATCCTGCCCTTTCAATCTATAATAATAATGATGATTCTTGGTTTAATCAGCTTATTGTTGATATCACAGTATGACTTCACAATTGCCCGATTAAAATACAGTGGTGGTGGAGACTGGTATTGTGACCCGAGTTCTTTGCCCAATCTACTTAAGGCAATAAATGAACGTACAACAATCCGTGCTGCACCAAGAGAGGTCGTTGTTGAACTGACTGACCCTGCCCTTTTCAAATATCCATATTTATATATGACCGGGCACGGTGAAATAAGATTTACTGACGAAGAAGCAAAAATTCTAAGACAATATCTGACAAACGGAGGTTTTTTGCATGCAGATGACTGCTATGGTATGGATTCATCTTTTCGCAGAGAAATGAGAAAGGTATTTCCCGACTCGCCATTGATTGAATTACCTTTTGACCATCCAATATACCACTCATTTTATGATTTTCCCGATGGTCTGCCCAAGATTCATGAGCACGATAACAAACCTCCGCAGGGCTTTGGAATTTTTTATGAAAACCGGCTCGTGGTTTTCTATTCATATGAAACCGACCTTGGTGATGGCTGGGAAGACCCTGATGTTCACAATGACCCACCAGAAAAAAGAGAAGCCGCATTGAAAATGGGAATAAATATTGTGGTTTATGCACTTACTCAATAGTAAGTCTTTCATAGTCTAAACAATATTGTGAAGCCTGAATCAGAAGTCATAAACAGAAAAATCAAAGTCTATTCCCGTAATCAGTCATTTGTTGATTTTCTTGCGTTTTTGTTTTTCAGTATTGGTGTCGCAATAATCGCAACAGCGATTGCCCTGTTTCTTCTGAAATCACCTGCCTATGCATTACTTGGCATTCTACCCCTGCTGTTTTATCGACCAAAAACATTTAGTGAAAGGGCAAAAGAACTTGACTACAAGATACAGGCAAATGGCGAATTAGTCAGCAGTATTCAAATTGCCCGGATTCCCGAAGATAACCGCGAAGGATATTCAAAAGAACTTATCTCGGCATTTCTCAAATCTACTGAGGAAAAATTCAGGAATATAGACCCTGCAAAATTCGTCAGTAAAGAACACCTAAAACATTCTGCCTCGTTTTTAATCGTTGCGTTGCTAATTTCACTTTTGTTTCCAGCATTTTTTCCTGGACGATTCTGGTTTGCCCTGCACCGTGATATTGGTTATATTGTAAAACCTGAATCAGGAAGGTTTAATCGTGGAGAGAGAATTGATATAGGTATAGAACTATTTGGTCCTTATATACCAGGAAATGTAAAACTTGTTTATGATACGGAAAATAATACAAAGACTGCAATGCTATCTGTTATGAATGGCTATGCAACAAAGAATCTTGAACTCAGACAATCAATGAACTTTTATTTTGAATTTTGCAATATCAGGACAAAGACATATAGAATAACCATTATTGAGCCAGTATTCATTGAAGAATTGTTCTTCACACTCCATTATCCAGGATATCTGCACCTCAATAGCGAGACCAAAACTGAAAGACAGCTGATTGTGCCTGCAGGCACTGAGGTTGAGGTGCAGGGCAGCGCCTCACAGATTTTGAAAGAGGCATTTCTGGTATTCAATGACACTGCTTATTTTGATTGCGACAATAAAAGATTTTCAGGAAGATTTAGAATAAATGCAAGCGGTATTGCCTATCTGTATGTCTCTGGTGAATCCAGCCATAAAGAACCCATTACAATCTACGCAGTTCCTGATCTGGCTCCGCTGGTTGAGATTTTTTATCCTGGATACAATGTTAATCTACCACCTGATATGAAAATGACACTCGGCATAAAATGCAGTGATGATTATGCATTGAGCAAACTTGAACTGAAATACGAATTCCAGAAAACAGGAAGTTTCACCCTCAATCTCAAAAAAGGCAGTGCCGAAGACACAGTATTTTATGAATGGAATCTGAATAATTTAAGAATACTTCCTGGCGACCGCATTACCTATTATGCTGAGGTACAGGACAATGCCGGTCAAAAATCACGAAGCAAAACATACTACATAATCTTTCCCACAATGGAACAGATTTATGAAGAGGTAGCGGGTAAGGAAAGTATGGTTCAGTCAGACCTGAAAGAACTGGAAAAAATCCACGAGCAGGGTATGAATGAAATCAGCAGAATAGAAGAAAAACTCAAACGTGAGCGACAATTGTCCTGGCTTGATAGTGAAAAATTAAAAGAAGCAATCAGCAAAGAATGAAGAATGGCAGACTGAATTGAAAAATACAATTGAAAAACTCAAGAGCGGAATCCCGCTTGACCAGAAATCCATTGAAAAACTCCAGGAAATCACAAAGATTCTTCAGGAGATTGCACCTGAAGAGTTGAAAAGGGCACTGGAAAATCTCAAACAGGCAATGAACAAAAATCCAGAACAAATAAAACAGGCACTGGAAAAACTGAAAGATGCGCAGGAAGAACTTGCAAAAGCACTTGAAAGAACCCTGGAATTACTCAAACGATACCAGCAGGAAGAAAAATTGAAAGAACTATCTGAGCAAGCAAAAGAACTTGCGGAAAAGGCGCAAGATATTGAAAACCTTCAGCAATCAAAGGATATGGAAAAATACAGGGAGTCACTTGATAGTCTTTACAGAAAAATAGATAGCCTTGCCCGGGAAATTGAAAAACTTGCTGAATCAGAAGGTATGGAACAGAATATCCAGGATCAATTGCGTGCATCTTCAAAACAGGCAAAATCAATGGCACAGGAACAGAATATGTCTCCTGAAGATATGAGAAAAAGTTTGAATAAACTTGCCGCAGATCTTGAGAGAATGTATGAAGAACTAACCAGGGGAAGAGTTGCAAACCTACGAAAAAATCTGCTTGAAACACTCAATCAACTTATTGAATTGTCAAAACTTGAAGAAGAACTATTGAAAAGCGAAAGAATTGATCCTGATATCCAATCCCGGATTTCAGATGCTACAAAAGAAGTTGCCGAGAGTCTTTATGCCCAGCAGGTAAAGAGTATTTATGTCACCCCGGACATTGGCAAGAGATTGAGCAGGGCGTTAAAAGAAATGAAGCAAGCATCAATAAATCAATCTGGTGCTGGCAAAACCCATGCCCAGGAAGCAATGAAACAACTCAATCTTGCAGCACTTTCAATAATCTCAAGTTTGAAAAAGGCTGCAGAAGGCAAAGGCTCGTCAACAGGAATGGATGAATTCCTGAAAAGCCTTTCCCAGATGACCCGGGGTCAAATGGAAATCGGACAGTCATTGTTCAACATGTTTCCGCTGTCAGTCAGTGGCTTAACTCCAGAACAGATGGCACAGATTCAGCGACTTGCAGGAAAGCAGCGTGAACTCAGGCAGGCACTGGAATCGCTCAAAGGTTCGCCTGAATCAGGCAAATATCAGGAATTGCTTGACAATCTTGCTGAAGAAATGAAGGAAGCCGAAGAGGCGCTGTTTCAGTATAAGATTGATAGAAAACTTATTGAACGTCAGCAATTAATCATTTCAAGGTTACTGGATGCAGAAAGATCAATCAGGCAGGAAGACTGGACAAAAGAGCGTAAGAGCAGGCCGGGTCAGGATTTGAAACGACTATCACCAGCGCCATTGCCTGAACAGCTTGGCAGGGATGAATTATTAGAAATAATACAACGGGCATTAAGACAACCCTATCCTGAAGCATATGAACTATATATTCGCGAATACTTCAAGGCATTAATGGAGAAACAATGATAATACTATTCTTTATCCTGTCTTCTACAGAACTCAATACCCATATTGATTCTTTGAAAACTCTGCTTGAGCAAAGTCTCAATTTTCAGGATTTGCTTGAACTGAACAATGCCTATCAACATTTAAGAATGTTTGATAGTGCAAACATATATTTGAAAAAATACGAAAACAAATTTGGTTTTGAAGAACAGGCGCAATTGATTTTTCTAATTGGTGACAATCTGCTATTTAAAGGTGAATTACTGTCTGCCCGTGAACAATATCTAAAAGCTGTTGCAAAATTTTCCAGTGCAAAATATGCTAACGAAGCCCTGGAAAGACTATATCTCCTGGAATCTGCACGCAAAGACACGCTTGTCCTGAAAAGATTTTTGCATTCTGTTTACCTTTACGAAATCAGGGAAATAAAAATGGCTGAAGATAGTCTGAAAGCACTCATAAAAACGACTGCTGGTGAATATGCCCTTTACTATCTTTCGCTTATCTATGTTTCCAGAAATGAACTGGGAAAGGCACTATCCGCACTTGAACAATTGAATGCAGATTATCCTGAGAATCAAATTTACCATGCAAAACTGCTTATGGCAGAAATCTATCAAAAAAATGGTAAGGAAAAAGAAGCGAGAAAACTGCTTGAGGACCTGATTGTTAAGCATCCTAATTCGCCTGCAGCAATAAGAGCAAGAGAACTTTTGAAAAATCTATAACCACTCCTAAACTTTTTGCAACGAACTTCATTTACTCTGTAGCGGTCGGATTTATCCGACTCCTTTACTTCATTCGTAGCGGTCGGATTCAATGGCATCAATCTATTGACTTTTTGTTCAATATGTATATAATCTCTCACATTAAAGGAGGCAAAATGGCTTATAAAATTACTGAGGATTGCACAGCCTGTGGGCTCTGTGCACCTGAATGTCCGGTTCAGGCAATAAGCGAAGGTGACCCGATCTATGTGATTGATTTTAATAAGTGTGTGGAATGTCAGGGGCATTTTGACGAACCCCAGTGCGCCGCAGTCTGCCCGGTCGGTGCCTGCGTGCCTGACCCTGACCATCCGAAAAAATAGACGATTAACTTAGTGGTAATTTTCGCCAGCCCCTTTAGGTCCCGTAGAGAAGGTGGAACCTTTGGCAGGGGTTAAATTGTCATATAGCTAAAGACTATTTGGCTGGTAATGCTAATATTGACAAGATAGAAATTCTGGTTATAATTATGAAATTTAGGTTGAGTTGGTTTGGGCCTATAGCTCAGTTGGTTAGAGCGCACGCCTGATAAGCGTGAGGTGAGTGGTTCAATTCCACTTAGGCCCATAGATGGCAGAAGCCATCTAATAAACATAAGCTACCGTGTGTAGCGGCGTGACTTATCACGCAATTTAGGTGGTAGTGTGTAAAGGAGGTTTTTCCCAAAAACCAACCCTCTCCCCTTGTTGCCTGTCCGCCTCAGGTGGAGGAGAGGGTAGGAGCCTGCCCCGTACTTGATACGGGGGTGAGGGGGAAAATAAATAAAAATTTATTAAGTCACCCTCCCCTTAATCCCATCCCTTCAAGGGAGGGGAATATTAAAGGTTTGGGAAAAACCAAACTATTGCGGTGCGATCCTGACCCGATGTTAAGAGGGTTTATCGCACAAATTATGCGAGTAAAAAAGGAGGTTATCTATGAAGAAGCTCGCAACATTGCTGATTATCGCGGTTGCTCTGGCGGTAATCGGTTGTCAGCCACCACAACAGAATGTGGTGACGACAGAACAATTGAATACGGTGAATCAGGAGATAAGTGCGCTTAAGACCCAAGTGACGAACCTCCAGGCCGCCCTCGACTCACTCACTGCGAATTACAATGCACATCTTGATAAATATCACAAAGGCGCACCCAAACCACCGAGCGGTGGAACTGGCGGTGGTCTGAAACCACCAACACAGAAGTAAGGAGGTAAAAATGAAAAAACTATCAACACTTGCATTATTGCTCGCATTTTTCGCATTCTTTGGCTGCGAAAGTGAAGTAACTCTGGAAACACCTGATGTTGAATACACAGTTGCTACCAGTGACCAGGGTGGCACGCTCACACTTACCTGGGATGAAATTACAGATGCTGATGGCTACTATATATATGCAGATGGTGCTGTTATTGACACAGTAACCACAACTTCCTATGATGCAACAGTGCCTGCAGCAGTCTATGGCGTTGCTGCGTATGCCGGTGATCAGGTCAGCTCCGTTGATAATGTTGACTGCGGCGCAGTTGAAACAGCTTCCTTGATTGTATATGGTAGCTCTGATCCTGACACAACACATCCAAGTGGATTTGGTTTCAATGCCCAGGGCACAGCAGTTGCATATTCTATTTCCAACTCCAATAACCATCCTTTGATTGATTACTGGATTTACAGCAGCGGTTCTACAATTCGTTTTGTTTCACCAAGCGATCGTACTCCGCCCATCAATAACGAAGTCAATGCCACGGAGAATAGTGGACAAACAGATTATGATAATGTTACAATTGCTAATGCCCCTGGCAACTATTCTACCCAGACTGATGTAGTAAGCGGTGCAGTCTATTATTTCTGGATTGACCCAAACAATGATAACTGGGACGCATCAACTGATCACTTTGGCAAGATTTATGTGAGCGGCATTAATGGTGTGGCTGTCACAATGACGCTTGCCTATCAGCCCATTGCTGGTCTGCGCTGGTGCGTGGTTGGTGACTAATCACGGACTTCAATATATAAGGGCGGGCGAATGCCCGCCCTTTTTTATTTAAATTTTCCAGGCAAGAGGTTGAAAAAAATCAAGGATTCTTTCTAAGATTGTCATTGCGAGCCCTCGCCTACTTTTTCTTTTCTATCATTGCGAGCGAACGAAGTGAGCGTGGCAATCGCATTTTTTCTTAAACAGATGAGATTGCTTTGTCCCTCGGTAAACTCGGGACTCGCAACGGCGCGGGGGTGAATGAGATTGCTTCGGCTTCGCCTCGCAATGACAGAGGTAGTTGTAGGGACAGGACTTGTCCCTGTCCAAAATAGCGGACAGCCACAAGGGCCTGCCCTGAACTCGTTTCAGGGACTGTCCTTACTGTATCATCCTTATTCATCGGTAAATTCCTGTAACTTGGCGTAGGGAATTCATTTCCTTAAAAGCATCTGTAGCGTCCGACCCTGATTTCCATCAGGGCATGCTTCAATCGGACGAAAACAGTCGTCCATCTAAAGATCGACGCTACAATTACATATTAAATCCGAAAATCGAAGCACGAAAGACAGAATATGCAGGAAATGCAGGAGTAGGGAATTTATTCCCGTGAAAAATATAATCCTGATACCCTGATATCCTGGTATCCTGATGCCCTGAATTCCCGCTCACCCCCGTATCAAGTACGGGGCAGGCTCTTACCCTCCCCCTTAAAGGGGGAGGAAAAAGGATGGAGGATGTTAAATCGCACTTCGTGCATGAAACTACTATGTTGACATACAATTCGGATTAATTATAATTGATTTATGCGTATTACCCTTGCCCAGTTGAATCCTGTGGTCGGTGATGTTGATGGCAATTTAAGAAAACTCATTGAAATCGTAAAGCAGTCACAAAATGAAAGACCTGACCTTGTTGTATTTCCCGAACTTTTTCTCTCCGGCTATCCACCCCTTGATTTGCTTGAGCGTAAGTGGTTCATTAAAAAAATTGAAAAGGCAATTGAGGAGATTGTTAAAATATCTTCATTTTATCCTGATACCGGCATTCTCTTTGGTGCGCCTATGTTTTCATATAAAGATACTGGCAGGGGTCTATATAATTCTGCAGTCTTAATCTATCGTGGGTTGATTATCCATACCCAGCACAAATCCCTTTTGCCCACCTATGATGTTTTTGACGAAGCAAGATATTTTGACCCTGCATCAGAAATCAAAACTATCCAATTTAAGGACGAGAATATTGGTATCACTATCTGTGAAGATGCCTGGAACATTCCTGAATTGTGGCAGAGACAGTATTATGACCGGGACCCGATTCTTATTCTATCTGAAAAAAATCCAGCACTCATAATCAATATTTCAGCATCTCCTTTTACAATGGGTAAAGAAGAAATCCGTTTTCGTATCCTTCAGACACACGCAAAAAAATACCATACTCCAATTATCTTCGTAAATCAGGTAGGTGCAAATGATGAACTGATTTTTGACGGCAGAAGTATGTTCATTGATAAAAATGGCTTGCCCGTAGAAGTGCTCCAGCCATTCCAGGAAAGTGTAAAAACATTTGATACTAATACTTCAGGCAATGCAGAAAACTACAGACCACAGGATCAAATTGAAAGTGTGCACCAGGCACTGGTTCTTGGTGTGCAAGATTATATGAGAAAGTGCGGATTTAATAAAGCAGTAATCGGCTTATCCGGTGGTATAGACTCAGCACTGGTTGCCTGCATTGCGGTTGAGGCAATCGGCAATGATAATGTAGTGGGTGTTACAATGCCTGGACCATTTTCTTCAAAAGGCAGTATTGACGATTCAAAAAAACTCGCAGAAAATTTGCATATTGAGTTTAAGACAATACCGATTACCAGTATCTATGATGCCTATTTAAATGATTTGAAACATGAATTCACCCAGAAACCTGTGGATATTACTGAGGAGAATATCCAGGCAAGGATTCGGGGAAATATCTTAATGGCTCTTTCCAATAAATTTGGTTATCTTGTCTTAACCACCGGCAACAAAAGTGAACTTGCAGTCGGCTATTGCACACTATATGGTGATATGAGTGGTGGACTGGCAGTAATCTCAGATGTGCCCAAAACAATGGTCTATAAACTTGCTGAGTTTATCAACCGCAAGAATGAAATCATTCCCCGCTCAATCATAACAAAACCGCCTTCTGCTGAATTAAGACCGAATCAACTTGACCAGGACACACTTCCACCCTATGAAGTCCTTGATCAGATTCTGCAGTTATACATTGAAGAGGGTCTATCAAAACAGGAAATCATTGTTGAAGGATTTGACGAGAAATTAGTGGAGTGGGTCATAAATGCAGTAAACAAAAGTGAATATAAAAGAAGACAGACACCGCCTGGTTTGAAAGTAACCTCAAAGGCATTTGGCATCGGCAGGCGCATGCCTGTTGCTGCAAAGTTCTAATAAAAAAGGCGGGCAAAGCCCGCCTTTTTTACTTCTTTTTCCCTGACTACAGACCGAGTTTCAATGGGAATCTCAAACCAACCATAACATTCATAGGCATATAGGAGTCGCCGCCATCCGGCATTACATAGTTCAAATTGTACTCAAGGTATCCGCTCATATTTCCAAATCCCATTTCTGCACCAAGACCGCCTTTTATGGTTGTATAGGCATCCTTAGCAAACCACAATCCCGCGACAACATATGGTTGCATAGGTGCTGCCATTGGTATGGTTATAAGCAAATCAGAACCAGTGAATGTTCCGAAGTGCATGGGTGTGCCCTCACTGAAATCTACTTCAACAAGATAACCCCGCGCTTTAAGAATCGGAAGCAGACCCACAATCACATCCACCTTTGCACCGAAGTACGCATCACCAACTTCACCGGTGATATCCTGATACGCACCACTAAGACTGAGCGTTAAACCATACAGACTGCTCAGCATCGTTGCGGCTACGAATAAGCCAAATAGCTTCTTCATTATAAACCTCCTTGGACACAATTATATATGTTATTATCAATTTGTCAAGGGCTTTGTGCAGTTTTTTCTTATCACATACGCAAGTCCAGACAGAACAGCAGAAGTGAACAAAAGTGTGCGAAAACCAAAGAGTGCAATCAAACCACCAAAAAATGGACCAACAATACCTGAAAGCCCAATAACTGAACTCAAAAATCCAGTAGCAGTTGCCTGTTCAATATTATTTCCCAGCAGATGTTTGATAGAACCTAAATACAGCGCTCCCCAGGAAAAACCAAGCAAGACCTGCAAAAACAGGATTATCTGCCAGTTCGGTGATAGTGCATAACCCAGAAATGTCAGGGCAGAAAACAAAAGACCCAAAAGGATTAAATGATCACTTTGTTGTCGCTCCATCAAAACCATGAAGACAAACTGTGCAAATGGATTGATTGCATACATTAACCCTATCTGAAATTTATTCGCACCCAGTTCAGCAAGATATATCGGAAAGATTGCCCAGATTGCCTGGGCTGCACTGTGTCTGATAAAAAATGGCAGATAAACACCAGCGTTCTTGCGGATTAATTCAACAGGGAAGATCGGTACCTGTATTCTGTTTTTTTGTTCTTTTACAAAGAAGCCGAACACAAAACCAATCAAACAGAACACAGCTGCAGCAGAAAAAATCAGAAAGTGATTCTTTAAGATTCCCGGCAGAAAATTTCCCAGGGTATAGCCAAGCGAGCCAACACCCGAGAATAAACCAAGAGAATTACCCCAGGCAAGTGCTGTCACAGAACCAGGAATCATACCCGTGCATAGACCAGCAAGGCCCCTGAATACAAAAAGCGTTTTCAAATCATGAATAAGATTATGGAGAAAAAAAGCAATACCTGAAAAAAAGAAGCCAGTAATAATTATTCTTTTTCTGCCATACATATCACCCAGTCTACCAAATAGAAATGAAGAGAAGAAGAGCATTCCATTGTATAATACCAGAATTAGAGAAATCAGAAAAGGATTATCCGTATATTCCCGGGCAATCAGAGGGATGAATACAGAAGCAGTAATCCAGGATGCAGAATAACAGAAATTGAGGAGGTTTACAATTTTCAGTCTATGCGCCTCCGGGTTTACTCAACGGAATATTTGCCCTGCACAAAGGACAATCTTCTGGTTTGAAATTTTCCACCTCTTTTTTGTAAAGTGTTTCATATTCAAAAGGCATTTTTAAGGAACTACGGTCAATCAGCACAACAATGCCAATAATACAACCCTGTTTTTCCCCGACAGCAGTGATCGTTTCATTCAGGGATTTTCCAGTGGTAAGCACGTCATCCACAATAAGCACATTTTTACCTGAAATATCAAAACCCCTTGCAACAACCCTTCTTCCTTCCCGTTCTTCAGCAAAACCAGCATTGCAATTCATTTGTCGCGCAGTCTCAAATGCGATGACAATACCACCTGTTGTCGGACCAATCACCCATTCAATTTGTTTATCTTTGAATTTGCTGGCAATCATTGAACAGAGTTTACTCGTTGCCTGGGGATTTTCCAGAATACGAAATTTCTCAAAATAGTATTTGCTGTGCAGTCCTGAGTTTAAAACAAAATGCCCTTCCAGCAATACTCTATATGAACGAAGAATATCTTCAACCTGCATTCTCTATCTCCTTGATAATTTTCTTTGCTGCTGAGACCGGGTCTCGGGCAGCAACTATTGGCCTGCCAACAACAATGTAATCTGCACCTGCCTTTATTGCCTGTGCTGGAGTCATTGTCCTTACCTGGTCATTTACCTCTTCTCCCTCAGGTCTGATCCCGGGTGTCACAATAAGAAAATCCTTACCGCACGACTGCCTGATTTGAGTAATCTCATGGGCTGAGGCAACTACACCATCAAGACCTGCACTCTGGGCAAGCCGTGCAAGGAATATTACCTGTTCCTCAATCGTGCGTTTCACATCACCAAACAAATCCTTGAAGTATGCCTCATCAATGCTTGTGAGCACTGTAATGCCAAGAAGTTTTGGCTTTGGTATTTTGTTTATGTCAGAAATCAGTGAAACCGCCTTTACAGCCTCCTCCATCATCATAAAACCGCCACTGATATGGAGTGTCAGCATATCCACACCCATATGCATTGCCGCCTCGCAGGCACGGGCTACGGTATTGGGAATATCATGATATTTCAAATCAAGCATTACTTTCAAACCCCGCTCTTTAAGAAACCCCACTATTTCCGGGCCAAAACCTGTAAAGGGAATCGCACCAATTTTGTAGTATTTAACAAAAGTCTGCAATTTATCAACAGTCAATTTGATTTTATTTATGTCATTCATATCCAGTGCAACAATCAGTCGTTCACTCATTGAACCTCCTCTAAAAATAAATCTGCATTATCAATCACTGATTAATCAAAATATTCAATTCCTTAATTATCCTGATCGGCGCATAAGGGTCACGCAAAACTGCACTGCCTATTGCAACTGCTGAGGCACCGGCAATCAAAAACTCATAAGCATCATTGCCGGTCATAATTCCACCCATACCAATTACAGGAACATTCAAATCCTTTAATCTGTGAACACAATATAACGCAAACGGTTTTATTGCCGGTCCAGATAATCCGCCCTTAATAATTATCTTTCTTGTCCTGGTATCAAATGCAATGCCATAGAGGGTGTTGATCAAAGATAATCCATCAGCGCCAGCATCAACACATACCTTTCCCGTGACAAAAGGATCGCAAAAATTTGCCGTCAATTTGACAATAATGGGCAACCTGGTCATTTTACGGACGAGTTTGACAATGCGGGCAAGAGCCTTTGGATTCTGCCCGAATAATACGCCACCTTCTTTCACATTAGGGCAGGAGACATTTAGTTCAAATCCACTTACCCTATCACCTAAGTGTTCCACAATCTGAACATATTCTTCGGCAGTGGAACCCGAGACATTAACAAAAACGCGGTTATTAAGCTTTTTGATTTGTGGCAAAATGTTTTTGCAGAATTCCTTTACACCAGGATTCTCAAGACCCACTGAATTTATTATCCCACACGGGGTCTCAAATATTCTTGGCGGAGGATTACCCTTTTTTGGATGAAGGGTAACACCTTTTGTAAATATTGCACCAACTGCTCTGGTCACTGATACATATTTTAAGCCAAAACCAAACACCCCGGATGCAAGAAAAACTGGATTCTTAAATTTTATGCCGAAAAGTTCAATCATCGTTAATATGCTCATCAGGATATCTGAAAATCAGGAAGCGGATATTAGAACACCAGGATATCAGAGAACAAATTTCACCGGATTTTCGGATACCCTGATACCATTCCACCTGATTCTCTGATAATCTGATACCCATTAGTTAAATTCTATTCCCATTAATTCAAATACCGGACCATCCTCACAAATCCGTCTGTATTCACCATAGTATTTTATGGCACAGCCAAGACAGAGCCCACAACCACAACCGAGAAAATCTTCACAAAATACATACACCGGTATTGTAAGTTTCATTGACTGTAATTCCTTTAGCATTGCCTTTGGTCCACAGGCATAACAAATTTCAAATTCAGAAACATCAATTTCTTTTAAGACCGAAAGCGCAGTGCCTTTTTTCCTAGCACCTGATTCAGTTATGAAGATTGCCCGGTCAGTGAGTTTTGCTATTTCTTTTTTCAATATGAGTTCTTCAGGATTTTTTGCACCAAACACAAAAGCAAAATCTATGTTTTTCTCACGCAGTTTCTTCCCGAGAAAAAACAGGGGCGCAACTCCAATACCACCTGCCACAACAAGACTTTTCTTCTTTACTACATTAATTTTTTTCCCGAAAGGTCCAAAACCAGTTAATTCATCGCCGATATTTTTTTTACTTAATATTTCCGTACCTTTACCGACTATTTTAATTATCAACAACAACTCATTTTTCCTGTAATCAGCAATGCTTATCGGTCTATTCAACAGGTGTTCAAATCCCTCATCAACCTGTATTTGAAAGAACTGACCCACTGCAGGATTTATGCCCATACAAGAACACTTCAGGGCAAAGATATTCGGGCTTAGCCATTCTTTATTCAAGATCCGCATTTTGTGCTTAATCATATCCCCCCTATTCCTGATTCATTAATCGTTGCGCACTTTTTGCATATTCGGTCCCTGCGTATCGGCTTGACAATTCCTGCGCCAGCGACTGGGCAAGACTATCCTGTTTCAATATCATTTTACTTATCCAGAAATTAGCATACAAAGCCTTTGGTGCTAATCCACTCTCAGGATAGTTCTTATACACATTCTCATAGTAAGCCATTGCCTTCTGGGTATCTTTCAAATCCACAAAATATAGCTCACCAAGACTGAATTGTGCCTTATCAATGTCTTCAGTCTTGTTCGTGAGGTCTAATATTTTTTTCAAAATTCCCGATTTTGTTGTTGCCTTTTTCAAAAGCTCGCCTGCGGCTTTTGTAGCAAGCGTATCATAGTAAGCAATAGCAAGTTCAAGGCTATCTTCCATCTCAGCAATCTGGGCAAGTTCGTAATACGCCCTGGAACTGTATTCGGAAATTCTATTATCCCTGACCTCAGCATACACCTGCTTTGCCTCTTCAATCTTATTCAACCTCAGATAGAGACTTGCCAGGAGCAACCGAAATTCAGGATCGTATTCGCTTTCAAGATAACGCAGGCATTCATCATACTGGTTCATTTCAAGATAAATACTTGCAATCCTGAGTTTGGATTTTTTCTTCTGCTCAAGGTCCTGCTCCAGGCTAACAATTTCATTATAAGTCCCAAGGGCTGATTCATAATCACCAAGACTATATTCTGCCTCACCCAGAATTTTCAGCATTGCCAATCTATCTTTTCTGCTTAACTTTTCTTTCATTAATAGGTTCGCGGTATTTCTCAAATCCCGGTAATTGCCATCGCGATAATAGGCATAACATAGGACAAGATGCGCCTTTCTGCGAAATCTCTTATACTTTTCTGCCTCTTTCAGCGCAATAATTGATTTATTGAACTTTTCTGATTTATAGTATGCCAGTCCGGTATAATACATTGCATCATCATAGAATTTTGAACCCGGAAAATTGTTGGTGAGAAATTCAAGCTTTTCCAGAGACCGAACATAATCACCTTTGTAATAATATGAAGCACCCATCATAAAAATGGCATCATCCACATATCTTGAATCAGGATATTTCACAATCACCGCAGCACATTTTTCTATTGCCTTGTCAAAGAGTTCAGAATCAACTTTCAGGGTGTCATTCGTTACGAGTTTCAAACCCTGACGATAGTAACTCTGGGCATTATAGAATGTATTGAAGTAGGCACACCGTGTATGCAGAAGGACAAAAATACAGCATAGGATAATTTTCAAACGAGAAGAAATTACTTGAGGCATTGTTCTTTTGAAAACATCCAGATACCAGACGCTAAATTCCAAGCAATACTACAACAACTCTGTTTACCATTCATTTTGCAATGCCGACCTGCACATCTCTGAACCTTGCAGGGACTGTGCCATGTCCGACAAACATGGTCTGGCCTGGCTCACCTTTGCCACAATTGGGCACACCATATACATGCCAGTAATCGCTATTAGCGAGGGCATCACATTTATTCCAGAATTGCGGTGTAATATCAGCGTAAGTGGGATTCTTGTAGATTTCAGTCAATTTTCCATTTTCAATCTTCCGGGCAAGTTCGCAACCGAACTGGAAGTTTAATCTCTTGTCGTCTATTGACCAGGATTTGTTTGTCGTCATAAATATCCCATCTTTTGTATCAGCAATCATATCCTCAAGTTTCCATTCACCAGGCAGGATATTGATATTGGTCATTCTTATCAATGGAATTCTGTTCCAGCTATCAGCCCTCATATTACCGCTTGACTTACCCCGGACAACAGGTGCGGTTTCTCTTGAACTCTGATATCCAACAAAGAGCCCTTCTTTGACCAAATAGACTTTCTGTGCTGGAACACCTTCATCATCCCAGCCAAAAGTTCCAAGGGCTCCTGGCACTGTAGCATCAGCAACAATATTCACAATTTTTGAACCATACTGCAGTTTGTTCAATTTCTCGGGTGTCATGAATGATGTACCGGCGTATGAGGCTTCTGTTCCCAGTACGCGGTCAAGTTCTGTTGGATGTCCGCATGACTCATGCACCTGCAAAACCATTTGATTTGAATCAAGTATTATCGTCGTCCTTATTGAGGGACAGGGTTTTGCGCCAAGCAATATCAAAGCTTCGTCTTTCACGCGATTTGAGTGTTCAACAAGACAGAGTCCCTTCACAAATTCATAGCCTGCCTGTCCATAATCATCATAGGAACGGATTTGCAGTTCACCTTTGTCCATTGCGTATGCCTTGATGCCAGCACCAGAGTAAGTAAATTCCTGCACAATATCTGAGCCCTCAGTTGATAGAAAATGCACCTTTAAATGGCGGAATGACATAAATGAGATTCTTGTCTTTATGCGTGTATCACCACCAAGTATTTTGTCACATTTGAGCAAAAGGTCAATTTTTTCATTCAACTTAATTCCGAAGGGGTCAAGTTTAACAATTGACTTATAAGAACCTTTTTGCGGTGAAAGCTCGCTCAAAACCACTGGTTGTCCTTTTATCCGTGCTGATGCACGGGCAATTGCCAGTGCATCTTTTGTTACCTGGTTTGCTTCTTTTTTTGTGAGAACATTTGAAGATGAAAAACCCCAGGCATTATCATTCAAGACTCTCACACCAAATCCTGCATCAAAATTATGTGTTAATGCTTCAACCACACCATTCTTTACCATGATTGTTTCAGACTCTTCCTGGACAAACCGCACATCACCATAAGTAACCTTCTTCAATCTCAAAGTATCTATAATGTCACTAAATATTCCTTCCATTTCAACTCCCATTCATTAACTATAATCAAATAATGCATTATCGTCAAGAGTAATGTTGATACGAGGACTGTTCAAAATTTGTGGAGTATTAATTTATCCAGAAACTTGAATCAACTTCTCAATGGAATTCTAATGAAAAATTCTGTCCCTTTTCCAGGGATTGATTGAACAGTTATCCTGCCATCATGTATTTCAACAACTTTCTTCACAAATGCCAAGCCCAAGCCTGTGCCACCCTGTTTGTTTGAATAAAATGGGCTGAAAATATTCTTAATATTTTCCTCGGTAATACCGCTACCTGTATCAAAAACAGAAATCAGGACTGCATCCTGTTCACGCATGGTTTTCAAACTGATCTTGCCATTGCTGACTATCGCCTCAATACTATTTCTCAGAAGGTTGACTATCGCACTGAGCAGAAGTTCATAATCAGCATTTATTTTTCCCACAAATTCATAATTTTTCTCCAGCATAATCTGGGGTGGAATCTCTATCTTCCTGACCGCTTCTTCAAGCAATTCATTTAGTTCAAATTCATTCTTGGTGATTTTGACAGGCTTTGAATACTCAATAAGTCCTTTAATCAAACCTTCCATTGTATTACACTCTTTGATAATCTCTTCAGGGTCTTTCTTGCCTTTCTGAATCAAACGAGCCAAGCCAGTAATTGTTGCCAGTGAATTCCTGAATTCGTGGGCAATATAGGCGGAAAATTCCAGCAACTCTTTTTCTTTATTTTTCAATTTACCAAAGATTTCACTGAATGTTGCCGGAACAAAATCATCTTTTTGCATTTCAATACCATACCTCTGTGCAACATTTGCGACATAACGCATGGGTAAAAAAAGATTTCGTATCAGAAATACACCAAGAAATGAAATGAATATCAGCGAAATAGTGACATACAGGAGATGCCAGCGAAATAGATTATTGATTGTATCATATCTCTGATAACCGAATAGATAAAGATAAAATGCAGGGTCAGGATTGTGATACACAATATTGTTTTGGCTTACAAGCATTCCGCCTGATTCAGGTAATCTGTTGAATATCCTGGTCTTATCAAAATAGATGCCAGAAAATTTTGTATATGAATCATATAGTTTGTTTCCTGCGACATCAGTAATAACCATTCCACCAACATTGAAAGATTCAATAATCGTTTTAAAAACTTTTTCCTTATCTGGACTATTCAGGTAACTACTACAAAAACTTGCCAGCGAAGAAACACGCTCTTCCTGAGCATTGACATACGCTACTCTAAGCTGGTTGCTGACATATAGATTTATCAGGGCGAGGAATAGTATCAACAAAATAAAAACTGTTGAAATGATCGCAATGTCTCTAAGATATGATGTTGATTTTGTCATTGAAAAAACTATTTAATAATTGTCATTCTACCCTTATTTCTCTCTATTCGCTCTCCCTGAATTTCAACAACATAGATATACATTCCACTGACTACATCATTTCCCTTTTCATTCTTCAAATCCCAGAATGCACATCTTCTATAACGGTCAATCTCGTTCTGGTCATTGAGCACACGCACCCGCTCACCCGCAATATTGTAGATTGTCACCTTGAATTCTGGAAATTGCCCACCCAATTCTGTAGTATCTGAAGGTGTGTAAGAGATTACCACACTCTTTCCCCAGGAAGGAGGATTTTTAATCTTGAATGGATTGGGATATGATGCGACCCTGCCCAGGAACACCGGGCTAATCCAGAAAGAAGCAGTCATTATGGAATCTGCCCGACCAATATTATAGACTGTCACCCCGCTTACTGAATCACCATAGAAACGACTGGAAGGAACTGAACCATCATAAAAACCCACAGAATCATTCTTCCACAGGTCTTCAGCCTTTCCCCATGTTATTCTGGAAAGCAGATAACCTGGTTCACCATCAGCCTGCATAATACCTACGAGCGGATGGTTTTCATTTGAGTTTTTTGTCCGCGAATCATCCACATGTAGAATTAGTAATCCATCGCCGGGCAATGAACGGTCAAAACCAGTTCTATATCTATTTTCAATAAGGAAATATTCACCAATTCCGCCAGATTGAAAATTCCAATCTGGACCTCCTGGGTCTTCACACATCCTGACTACAAATGGGCTTTTTGCTGAACAGGGAATTTGTTGATTCTCCAGTTTACTGATACCACTTCTCTCAACTGCAGTTGGTGTGAGCCAGCCGAGCTGGTATTTGCACCAGGCAGAAGGATGGGATGGTGTATTACCTGGTTTATCAGAAGAACCTGCCCTGCCCCAGGAACCTGCTGCCATTAAACAGAAAATACCAATGCCATTTGTTGAATAATCTGTATCATAGAGGTCAGGCAAGCCAAGCACATGACCGAATTCGTGAACAAATACACCAACCGTGATTCTTGAAGCAGGATTGACCAGACGCTCGGGTTCCATTGAGTAGTAGTCTACCTTTACACCATCCTGAGTCTGATAAGCACCAGGACAACTTGTGCCCGTATTTGACAACTGCCACTGGTGTGACCAGATATCATTTGGACTACCAGTTTCTTCTGCACCGGGTCCAGCATGGACAATAAAAATACCATCCACTATTCCATCTCCATCCCCATCATACTGGGAAAAATCCACATAGGGGTCAGCAAGTGCACAGGCGTCCTCAACAAGTTTTTGCACATTGTGTGGATAATCGCTATAAAATCCAAAAGAATCACCAACATAATAAGAATATGGTTGTGGTGCACGCACCCAGCCAATGATATTGCTCTGTTTGCTGATTGTGAATTTTCCATAAGAAACCTCGCTGTAGTATTTGCGCATGGAATTTTCATTTTCGCCATAGATCAAGGAATCAAATTCAGATTTCTGATAAGTAGCAGGATTATCGGAAAAATCTACCAGAATCACTACTGCCTTCTTTTCCCCGAGTGCAGGTTGTATCAATCCCGGTCCCTGGTTCATTAATGCGGGAAACTTTGGTGGTTTTATTGGTGCACGCGTATAAGGACTGGGCGGCATAAGGAACAGGAGCAATAGAATATAAGTCATATTATAGTATATTCAGTGCCTTATCATTGTCAATAGCAATATGAAAACCTAAGATGCAATACTGTGGCAGCAGTCGCAAAGTGTTGCAGCTTTAGGTGTGTAAATTTTTACCCATTGTATTTCTGTTTCTCCATACCAACGACTGCCCGGCAGTAAAATCTGCTGAAATTTCAAGCGGTTTTCACGAATTTCAGGCATATTATTTGCATAATAATATAGTAGATGATTGGCGATATGAGAAAAGGAGGCTTTATGAAAAAAGGCTTCACACTGATTGAAATGATGGTTGTAATCGGGATTATCGGTGTGATTATTGCTATAGCGATACCAAATTTTGCCGCTATGCAGTCGAGGGCACGCATTAGGGCAGGTGCTAATGAAGTGGCACAGGATATGCGCCAGGTAAGGGAACGGGCATTGTCAATGGGACGCGACTACCAAATTAGCCGCATCAGCGATAGAATCTACAGAGTGGTGTCACCAGACGGTAATGAATATACCTATAAGCTTGGCGGTGCCACCGGTGGAAATCTGAGATTTGGAGTTAGCTCAACTTATGGTGGTGGCGTTCCACCGGAAGCCAATCAGGGTTCTGCTCCTGCGGATGGCTTTGATTTTTTGCCAACAGGAATTCTTACATTTAATACCAGAGGAGGCGCGAATAACGGCGTTATTTATATCACTGATGGAAGAGATAACTATGCAATCGGCATTAACTCTCTTGGCAAAGTCAAAGTCTATCGGTACAGAAATGGTTCCTGGCATTAAAAGGGAGGTACGATGTATGCATTAAAATATTTTTCACTTCATGGGCAAAAAGGCTCAAGAGGTTTTACCCTTGTTGAAATTCTTATTGCCGTTATGATTCTCTCTGTGGGTATTCTTGCAGTATCACAGATGACAGTAATGGGAATGCAGGTTACAAGGGTTGTCAATCAGAGAATGTATGCAAGGGCAGTTATGTCAAGATACTATGAAATCCTGAACAATTTGCCCAACAGTGACCCATGGGTACAGAATGATGGTGATAACGCTGACCTGGATGATACAACTACACCTGATTTTCAGGAGAACTTTCAGATGGGTGGTGTTGGTTTCCGTGTTTGCTGGAATGTAATTAATAATGTTGGCAACCCGCCTGACGACCGCATTGAAGCATTAATCCGAGTCCATGTATTATGGAATAATAACAGAAATAGAATAACTACTGATCTTATCAAGGGCAGAAAATTATAAGGAGGCAATTATGCGTAAAGGAATGACATTGATTGAAATCATGGTTTCTCTGGTACTTTTGACTATTGTGCTTGGAGCGATCTATTCTATCCTGACAATCCAGCAGCAACGAGCGACAAGTGTGAGTGAAACCTCAATACTCCAGACCGATGCCCAGGTCGCCTATACCCTTTTTAAGTGGGATTTGATGTTAGCAGGGCTGGGACACCCAAAAAACAATGTTGTTTTAACATCTTTCAATAATACTGGCTATCTTGGCTCAGACGCCATAAATCTACGAGGAGTGAGTTTTGGCTTTGAAATGAATCAAACGCGCTGGGGATATATGCTGGAAGAGGCAGGCGGCACGCAACTAATTCTTTCACGATTTAGTGATACCACGACCTGGTTCAAACCTGGAGATCAAATTGTCATTCTGAGTGACAGCAGAGAAATTCTTGACCCACCAGGGATAATAAATGTCACTGCAGTAGATACGATGACCTATTATGACGATAATGGTAATCCAAAACCAGCATTGAAATTGACCATCGGGGCAAGTGCAATAACCAAAAATGTTCATGTGGTAATATCTTACAACAACCCCGATATCTATAACACGGGAATCCTTTATCAGGTTACTAATGGAGTTCTGCAGAGAGGAACCGAAGATTTGCTTGATAATGTTGAAAACATCCAGTTTGCCTATGGTCTTGATACAGATGAAGATACGGTTATTGATACCTGGTATAATACCATCCCGGATAGCCTTTTGCGACCCAGTCCTTTTGATAGACGCTGGGCAATAAGATACACCATGGTGGTAGCTTCAAGAAACATTCCGAACTATCACTATCCTGATGCAAATATTACTGTTGAGGATAATACCTATGCACTTACAGATGCCATGAGACGCCGAAAAAGAACTTTCTTTTCGGGTATTCTTTATCCGCAGAACTTAGAACCATATTAATACTAAGGAGATAAAATGAAAAGAAATATCAAAAAGAACAAAGGTATTGCCCTGCTCGTTGCCCTGGGCACAATGATTGTCATATTCATTCTTGGTGCACTCGGCATCTATCTGGTTACCCGTGGACTTGCAGTAACGGGCGGTCAGATCAGGGCAGAAAACACCCTTGAAGCAGCAGAGGCAATTCTGGAAATTGGCAGGTCGCACGCAATGAAAATGAATAGAGACCTGACAGTGAGCCCAATTCAGGATGAGGAAATAAATGTCATCTCCAATTACCTCTGCAGTTTGAGTGTAGCACGGGTGACTGACAAGGCAGTTGCGCCACCAGGTGAGGCACAAAAATTCGCTCGGGCATACCGCGGTATTGGCGCATCACTCGGTGCCGCAGTTGGTATCAGAACCTATAAGCTCTATCATATCTATGCAGTTGCAGTGGGTAGAAACGGCGAAAAAACCGCGATAGATCTTGTGCAGAGATATGTTGAAACAAGATAAGGAGGTCAAAATGAGATACATTGCTATGTTTGTCATATTCTTAGGAGTCCTGTTTGGACAGGAAATGACGCCATATTGTTGCTCACCACCATTTGTGACGACTGTGGTCCCACCAAACATCTTGATTTCGCTTGATAATTCCGGCAGTATGTTTGACCAGGCGTATAGCTCAAATACGCTCTATATGACTGATACTACAAAATGGTATGGTTATTTTAAACCCGATTCAAACTACCGCTGGCAAACAAACCGCTTTGTTTCAGACCCTGCTGGACCATTCCCGGGCAAAATCTTAAACTGGGCATGTATGTCAAGAGCAGATATAGCGAAAAAGGTTTTGACCGGTGGTAAGGGCAATGAACTGGGTAGTGTTGCACGACTGGTCAGTGAAGGCAGGTCTTCGTGGACAAAAAGATATTACCGGAATGCGAGCAATTATAATACATTTACTATTAGTCACTCAGCGAATGTCACCTATCTGACAGTCTCAAGAACTGGAACAAATCCACCAATCAATGCGACACTAAATAATGAAAGAGTTCAGGTTGATATTCCTGTATTGGAATACCGGGGTGTACTGGACCAGATTGGAGATAAGGATGATAACCGACACTGGGATGATGATGCACCAATTTTCGGTTTGTGGCACTTTAACACTGATAGAGGCGGGCATATCAGGGACTATATAGGTGACCCTGATATTATTGACTTACGCAACCATGTTAATGAAATGGTCTGTGATACCTGGACACCACTTGCTGAAAACTACTTTGAAATTCTTCATTATTTTTCACAGTCATCACCGCATTATTACAACAGTGACTACACACCGAATCCCGGTAATGTTCATGACCCATACTATGACAAAAACACGCAGCAAATGGTTCCCTGTCGCAGAAGCTTTGTGTTGTTGATCACAGATGGTGAATCAACCCAGGACCAGGAAATTCCAAATTCCTGTGCACACCTGCCAAATTGCAATAATCTCCAGAACTACTGGGATGGCATAAACCCTGTCCTGCCCTCCGATGGAACTGACTATCTTGATGATGTCGCACTGTATGGACATGTTAATGATTTAAGACCAGATGCTGGCTGGGGTAATCGCTCATTAGCAGATGACCAGTCTATTGAACTTTTTGCGATCTATGCCTTTGGAAACATTCCTGCAGCTATCAATCTACTCAAGGATGCAGCAAAAACAGGTGGATTTCAGGATATAAATGGCAACAAAATACCTGATTTACCTACTGAATATGATAAGAATGGTGATGGCGTTCCTGATAACTATTTCCAGGCAGAAAATGGTTATGAACTTGAAGAAGCAATAAAAAAGGCAATAATGGAAATGCTGGCAAGGGTCTCTTCTGCCTCAGCTGCAGCAGTTGTAAGTGCAGGAACAAAAGGAGCTGGTCTTGCAACCCAGGCGCAATTCTATCCGAGAAGAAACTTCCCAACCGGAGAATTACTTGACTGGACAGGCTCAATCTATTCACTCTGGATTGATAAATTCGGATTGCTAAGAGAAGATAACAATCAGGATCATTATCTCCACCTCAAAAATGACTATGTAATAAGGGTTGAGTTTGATACAACAGTTGGTGATGTCCGGGTAAGAAGATACCAGGATGTAAATGGTGATGGAGATTCACTGGTGTTCATTGCAAATGTACCGCTGGAAGACCTGAAGTCTGTCTGGGATGGTGGAAAATGGCTATGGAATGTCTCACCAAATGATAGGGTCATTAAGGCGTTTGTTGATGTTAATAAAAATGGTTATGTTGATATGGGCGAAATATATGATTTTGCTCCTGCCAATGCTCCGATATTCAGACCTCACCTTGGTGTTCTTACTGATGCCTCTGCAGACACAGTGATAAGGTATGTAAGGGGCACTGATTTTCCTGGCTTAAGAGAGAGGACAACCGATGGCAAAGTCTGGAAACTTAGTGATATAATAAACTCTTCTGCAACAGTTGTGGCACGACCAATGGAACGATATGATTATCTTTATGGAGATGTGACCTACCAGGAATTCTGGTATGCAGAATCACTGCGCAGACCCATAGTCTATGTTGGTGCCAATGACGGTATGCTACATGCATTCAATGCGGGTTATTATAGAGATATTCATGATCCTGACCCATTCAAGGTTGGTTATCAGGACCCGCTCGGTTCCTATTCATTAGGACAGGAACTATGGACATACATTCCATATAATCTCCTTGCTCATCTCAAATGGTTGCAGAATCCACATTACTGTCATGTCTATTATGTGGACCTGACACCGTATCCAACAGATGTTCAGATCTTTACTCCGGATGCGGTCCATCCACAGGGCTGGGGCACGGTTCTGACAGTGGGCATGCGGCTTGGCGGTGGTGAAATCAGAACTCCAACCGATACCCTGAACTCTGCTTATGCACTGATTGATGTCTCGGATCCACTCAATCCAAACCCATTGTGGGAATTTACGCATCCGAATCTCAAACACACCCTGACCTATCCAACTGTGATAAAGGTAAAGGACTTCACACTGAATATTGAAAAATGGTTCATGCTCCTTGCATCTGGTCCGGTTAACTGCGCAGGAGAAAGCAACCAGCAGGCAAGGATCTATGTTCTTGATCTCGCGACTGCTACGATTGAAAGAATTTTTGTCCTGCCCGACGCGAATTCATTTGTTGCCAATATCTTTGGCATCGACTGGGATCAGAACTACTCGGTTGATTTAATCTATTTTGCTGACTGTTTCCGCGACAATACAGCACCAGGTGGCTGGGGTGGCAAGATATACCGGATAAAGACAAGAGAAAGCATTGATCCCAATGAGTGGGAACTATCAGCAGTGACTGAGAACCTGAAGAGACCAATGATTGCAGAAGGAAATGTAACCGTTGATGAATTCAACAGACTCTGGGTCTATTTTGGTTCAGGCAGGTTTTTCAGCGATGTTGATGAAGCAGATACCACAACAAAGCAACTCTTTGTTGGAATCAAAGAAGACACTGTAAGCACATTCACCCTTGCCTCCATGTATAATGTAACCAATGTCTGGATTGATACAGCAGGTGACGCACACATTGGTGCAATTGTCAAATCCTTTGAAGAATTTATGGATGATGTCTATGCAACGAACGGCTGGTACAGATACTTTGCTCGCGGTGGTGAACGGTGTCTTACACCAGCATTGGTCTTTGGCGGTGCTGTGCTCTTTACTACATTCGTGCCGACCGGCGATATTTGCTCGTATGGTGGATTTGGTAACCTCTACGCAATGTTCTATCGCACTGGAACTCCACACCCGGAATCATATCTTGGTGATACACTCGGTGCACACCGGCTATTCACGGGTATAGGACCGGGTATGCCATCAGAACCCGCACTCTATGTTACTGCTGACCAGACCAAAGTCTTTATTCAGACCTATGGTGGAATTGTGCAACAGGAGACCGGATTGCCAACCGCAATTAAGCCCGGTGTAATTCTCTGGAAAGGCAGATAAGGAGGCAAAAATGAGGAAACTACTACTTTTACTTATAATATTCTGTATGCCGCTAATCGCCGAAGAAATCTGGCTCGGCCTGGCAGTTGGTGCTGAAGGTGACTCACTGATACTTGTTGACAATCTAAAGATCTATGTGCCTGGTCTGTCTCTGGGAAAATATATAGGTGAAGATAATCAGGCAATTAGCGTTAGTGCAGTCAAATTTCCATTTACTGCTTCACTTGTTAGAATAACCCAGGGAACAGCATTACCCACAGATGAAACTGCACCGATCGAAGTAAAGCACCTGGTAAACACCTATGTCAGGATTCACAAATTCTACAATGTCGTGAACGGCAGATTAGTGGAGAAGTAAAACTCAATGGGGCAGGGCTCAAATCTAAGCATTGCCCTGCCCCTGTCTTGACTTCATAAGAAATCTGGCTAAAATACAAGATAAACATGGAGGCACAATTGAGATTAAATAACATGATATGGACATTATCAATAATATTGGCTTTATTTCTTGTTATTGATTGTGGTGGCAAAAAAGATGGCGTGCCAGGTAACACACCTCCTCAGATAAGTGAAGTGACTTTACTACCACTAAATCCATCCATTGGTTCTGAAATTAGTGTCAGAATAGCTGCAATCGACAAAGAAGGAGATCCCCTAACCTATAAAGTAAAATGGTTTGTGAATAGCAAAGAAATTGGCGAAGGGATGTCTTTTAAATATGAAGAGGCAAAAAGAGGTGACAGGATATTTGCCGAGGTGACACCTTTTGATGGCAAAGAATGGGGAAAGTCAGTAAGAAGCCGTGAAGTGACTCTTGGTGGACTTCCACCGCGCATTGTTTCAGCGAGTATTACTCCTGAATCACTCTTTGTTCATACGCCGCAGATTATTGTAACAGCAATCGTTGAAGACCCTGATGGAGACTCAACAACCATTTTTGTCCACTGGATGCATAATGACGATAGAATCCTTGATTCTTCAAATGTGCTTGATTTGAGAAAACTCAAACTCAAGAAAAATGACAGGATAACGGGTGGCGCAGTAGCGTTTGATGGTAGTGCATTGTCAGAACCATTTATGTTTGAACTTGCAGTCGCTAATTCTGCACCAATGTTTAGCACAAGGATAGATTCAGTAGTAGCCAGTCCAGACAGTTTGTATTATCGTGTTCCAATTGTTGACCCTGATGGTGATAGGTTGACATTTGAATTATTGAGTGCACCAGCAGGCGTGATGATAGAAAAAAATACGGGTGTAATTTATGGTAATGCAGGAAATGTTAATACGTTTGAAGTTCTGGTGCGGGTGACTGATACTGAAGGCGCTTATCTTGATGCAAAGTTTACCTTAACAGCACCCTAAGAAGATTACAGTCAGGAAATTAAGAGGTTAGGAAGTTTGGAATTTAAGAAAAGAGAATTATTGTTTTGTCTGGGATTTGGTATCTGGGCTCTGGGGTTTAGCAATACTCTGGTCATTCAATCCGGTGATACACTGAAGTTTTTGAAAAATGACAGCCTTATATCAATACGAATACTGAAAAATGAAGCGTATGAAAAAGCCAGCGGATATTATGTTGAAAAAGCAAAAATCTCACCAGATAGCCAAAATTTTCTCTTGTATGAAGAACACAATTTTCCTGATAAGGAGAGCATCTTTACAAGAATAACGTTCTACAACGCTGAACAAAATAGAATCTGGTCAAGAACAGAAACTGGTCAGCGCAAGATACTATTTGAGCTTTGTAAAATCTATGCAGATAAGGTAACCATCATTACTATTGAACGAACAAACACTGCCCCACAAATGATAATAATCAATAACGATAAAAGCAAGAAAAACATTGATTTGAAGCAATGGACAAGCATTACCAATTATGAAATCTCTCCAAATGGGAGATATGCGCTGTTTCATGCCAAAAGACCATATAATAATAGACTCTGGGATTATATCTACTTTTATGATTTAAAGACCCATAAACACTGGGAATATCTCTTTCCTTTTTGTTTTTCTTGCAAAAGAGGTTGGCTTGAACTGAGAATCAGTGACGAAGGAATTAGCGAGGTAATTTACAAGAACAAAAATGAGCACCGGATATTTGATAAAGAAGGGAACCTTATTAATGTTTTTGTAAAATTTGAATGAATACGGGAATAAATTCCACGGGATTAAAATCCCTACTCCATTTCTTAATTTTTACGGGACTGAAGTCCCTACTCCTGCTCTCTAAAATGCTGACTGGACTGCCAGGGTTGATAATACACCAAGTACAAATACTCCACCAAGGCAACCAAAGACCTTTAGTTTTGCCCTGCCTGGTGCAGACTTGACTGCAGCATAGTTTAAATCAACCCGTGTCTCCCGATCTGGTTCAATCCTTACTTTTACTGTTCCTTCGCCGTATTTTGCAATTCTCCACAAAGCACCAAGATTTCCGTTCTTCAATTGGTAAGAGGCAGTCTCAATTGAATCCTGCGGGAAAAAACCGATATTATATTCTTCGGGTCTTAGTGGATATTTTACCACCGGGGTCAGTCCAATAAAATCATCTTCAACATAAACAGGCAGTCCATCCTTATCAGCACGAACCGTTAAATAACCATCAGCTAACTGGAAAAATATTAATAGTATCAGCATATTTGATTATACCTAAAAAGAAGTTCCAGGTCAAGGTTATAGACCGTCAATAAACTTTCGTAGAACATTATTTTTGTTCAAGTATCCACTTCCCCTCACCTTTTTATTGACACTACTTTTTATTTCTGTATAATTTCTTATGGACATAAGGGAAAATATCAAAATCCTGAAACAGCGGATTGAAAGGTCTGCCCACAAAGTCAGTCGTAATCCCGATAAAATAACCCTGGTTGCAGTTACAAAAACAATTCCACCAGAAATAATCCTCCAGGCAATTGATGCGGGTATTACAATTATAGGAGAAAACAGGGTTCAGGAAGCAAAGGAAAAATTCACAGTAATAGGCAACCGTGTGCAATGGCACATGGTTGGACATCTTCAAACAAATAAAGTCAAAGAGGCACTGAAAATGTTTACCCTCATTCACAGTCTTGATTCAATCAAACTCGCAGAAGAGATTGAGAAAAGAGCTGACAAGCAGGTTGATTGTTTGATTGAAGTGAATACATCAAAAGAGCCGACTAAGTTTGGTATTCAACCTGAAGAATTGTTCCGTTTTTATGAATCACTGAAAGATTTCAAGAAAATAAAAATACTCGGTTTAATGACAATCGGACCAGGCTGGGCAGTCACTGATCCTGAGGCATCACGGGATTCATTCAGGTTACTTCATGACCTGCGCGACGAACTCGCTCAATCTTTTGACCAGGAATTTCCAATACTTTCAATGGGAATGACCTCAGATTTTGAGGTAGCGATAGAAGAAGGTTCAAATATGATTCGCATTGGTACTGCAATTTTCGGACCAAGAAGGACTTAACACTATGGAAAACCAGAAGCAATGTATTGAAGAAATAAATTGTATGAATCTGTGGCGAAGATATCAATCGACACTTTGTTTTATCCTTTTTGTTGCTACAAAAAAATTGTTCCCTGATTCCCACCTACGTATTGAACACTCAATGAGTCAGGGATTTTACTGTCTGCTCAATAGAAAATTGATAGACAAAGACTTGATTGCCATTGACCTGAAGATGCGCGAAATCATTAAATCGGCTCTACCTATAAAGAGCATTAATCTTGAAAAACAGGATGCGATCAAGATCTTTGAAAGAAAACATCAGAAAGACAAAGTTAGATTTCTCAAGAACATTCCTTTAAAACACATTACCGTTTACAAGCTCGATGATTTCTATGATATCTATCCCAATCCACCATTTGAAAATACAAAGATGGTGGATAAATTCTATCTTACAAATTTTCCGCCGGGGTTTGTAATCGTTTTTCCTACATGGCACAACCTTGATTCTCTTCCGCCATATATTCCCCAACCAAAACTTGCTCGAATTTTCAATGAATACATGAATTGGGTAAACATCCTCGGAATCACTGATATTGCTGATTTGAACCATGCGATAAAAACTGGACAGGGACCGGATATTATTCGGGTGAGTGAAGCACTTCACGAAAAGAAAATTGTTTATATTGCTGACCGTATAACGACAGAGAAAAGACGTGTAATCCTTATTGCCGGTCCGAGCAGTGCTGGTAAGACTACATTCACCAAAAGACTGGCAGTGCAGCTCATGGTGAATGGATTCAGACCGATTATGATATCCACTGATGATTATTTCCTGCCCCACAGCAAAACACCGAGAGACAGATTTGGCAGACTTGATTTTGAATCAATCAAAGCAGTTGATATTTTTCTGTTGAACAAACATCTAATGGCAATCATTGAAGGCAAAAAAATATTACTTCCTAAATTCAACTTTACCACGGGTAAACGTATTACGGGTAAAGCAGTCCGCCTTCCCAGAAATGGTGTTGTCATGGTGGAGGGTATTCATTGTCTGAATGAAGAACTTACACCGCTGATTCCCAGAGCAACCAAGTTTAAAATCTATATCAGTGCCCTTACCCAGCTCAATATTGATGACCATAATCGTATTTCAACAACTGATACAAGAATGATGAGGCGGATTGTTCGTGATACCCAATACCGTGGCTACACAATCCAGGGTATACTTACCCAATGGGGAAGAGTGCGCAGTGGTGAAGAGCAGAATATCTACCCATTTCAGGAAGAAGCCGACGAAATGTTCAATTCTGCACTACTTTATGAGTCAGCAGTGCTGAAAAAATACTGTGTGCCAATTCTGAAAAGAATTAAGACAGATGACCCATTCTATCCTGAAGCAAAAAGACTGCTTGACTATTTCTTTCTATTCAGTGATCTGAATGACCGTGATGTACCTTCAAACTCAATATTAAGAGAATTCATTGGTGGAAGTTCTTTTGTATATTAGGTTCTCTCACAATATTTTAATTTCCAGTGGAGTTGCGTAGTGGTGCCATTTATCTGGCCGCCGCTTTGTTTGACGGCTGCAACAAAAAGCTGAAAATTCGTAACTCAAGGGATTCGTCTATCGTTATTCGTCTTCGCAGCCCGTATAATCTGGTCTTTTTAGTTTCTCTGGTTTATCTGGTTTTTTTAGTTTTGAATTTGTTTCGATATTCGGATTTCGGATTTAAATTAACCTATCTTCGTCCGGCTGAAGCCGGACGCTACAGGTAATGATGTGTAACAGAGGGCTTGACATGCAAGAATATTTTCATATAATAGGATACTGAATTTTTTTCTTATTGGGAAAGAAAACACGGGGTCGTAGTTCAGCTTGGTTAGAACGCCTGCCTGTCACGCAGGAGGTCGCGAGTTCAAGTCTCGTCGGCCCCGTTTTTTTTAAATCTTTAGAACATCAGCCTGAATTGATTCAGAAAAAATCCAAAAACTATTCTTGACACGAAAAAAAATATCAGTATAATATCATTTATGAAGATAACAAAATATATACTCCCACTAATAATTGTTTCTTTGCTTTTCAGTCAGACAGATTATGAACCCCTGGCTGAAAAGATAAAAAAGGTAAGTGAGGACCTGCTTGAAGGTTATACCCAACCATTGATCACATCTTTTGGCACAGGCATCTCAACAGGTTTGTTCCACAGTGCGAGGAGCCATGGAACACTGGGTTTTGATATTGGTGTGAGGGCAATGTATATTCAAATCCCTGAATTCGCCAAATACTTTGACGCCAAGGTCCTAACCTGTTCACTGGCGAACAACCAACTATATTATGACTCTCTTATCCTTGATAGTGTGAGCACAATCTTCGGACCAAAGACCAGGACTACTGTACCTGTATCTGGCAATGCAGTAGGTATTCCACCATACATTCCTGCGGGATTCGGTGTTTCTGGTGTACCATTTGTAGTCCCACAACTCAATGTTGGACTTATATTTGGGTCAGAATTGATGTTACGGTATGTGCCTTTCACCTATCGGGGTTCAAGGGTGGATTTTCTCGGTATGGGTCTAAAACAGAATCTGAACAGCCTTCCGTTTATGAAAGCCGTTCCTTTACCAGTTGACATTGCCATTGGTGGTGCGATTCAGGATTTTGGCATTGAAGATTCAACAGGACACCAGATTGTGAATAGCCACACCTGGAATCTACAATTGATTGTCTCCAAGAACTTGATTGCCTTTGAACCAATGGTAGGTTTTGGATTTGAGGGTACAAAAGTATATTTCAAGTATGATTTTGAATACGAAATTCCTGATACCCTTAATCCGGGACATCACATAACAGTAACAGATGAAGTTGATATTGAACTTGTGGCTCAGAACAGTTATCGGGCAATAATGGGGTTCACATTCAAACTTGGAATATTTTATCTTCATTATGACTATAATCTTGTTCCCCATTATAAAACCCATAACGGCATTATCGGGTTTAGCCTGAGATAATAGCTATCCTTACAAGTCAGTCCTTCACTGCCAGTATCTTGACATAAGGTATTTTTTTATTATAATTATGTTTTGTTGATTGAGAAAGGAGGCTAATGCCAACAATAAATCAACTTGTGAGATTTGGACGAAAGAAGGTTATAAAGAAAAGCCGGGCGCCAGCGCTTACGGGCAACCCGCAAAGAAGGGGTGTTTGTACCAGGGTTTATACGACAACCCCTAAGAAACCTAACTCTGCCTTGAGAAAAGTTTGCAAGGTCAGAATGACAAATGGCTATGAGGTTACTGCTTATATACCTGGAGAGGGTCATAATCTTCAGGAACACTCTATTGTGCTTGTGCGTGGTGGCAGGGTGAAGGATTTGCCTGGTGTGCGTTATCACATTGTGCGCGGAAAATATGATGCAGCAGGCGTTGAAGATCGGAAAAAGAGTCGCTCGCTATACGGTGCAAAACGACCAAAAGCAGCAGCGTCATCATAAGGAGGCAGAATGGGCAGAAGAAGAAGAGCAGCAATAAGAAAGATTCAACCCGATCCAAAATACAACAATATCGTGGTCAGCAAATTTATCAATAACCTCACCTGGGATGGCAAAAAGAGTATTGCCCAGAAAATTTTCTATGGTGCCATTGAGAGAATTGAAAAGATTACGAAGGAAGATGGATTGGTCGTATTTGAAAGAGCACTTAATAATGTAAAACCAATTCTTGAGGTGCGGCCACGCAGGGTTGGCGGTGCAACCTACCAGATTCCAATGGAAGTTAGACCAAACCGCAAGGAAAGCCTGGCAATAAAATGGATAATCCAGTCAGCCCGTGAAAGACCTGAACATGAAATGGAAGAAAGACTTGCCCAGGAAATAATTGCAGCGAGTAAAAACGAAGGCGCTGCCATAAAGAAACGCGAAGAGGTACACAAGATGGCTGAAGCAAATAAAGCTTTCGCCCATTTCCGCTGGTAGTCAATATTCCATGTATCCAAAAAATTTAAGAAAATCAGCAAAAATTGTTTTTCATCAATGCCTCGGCATTAAAAAAGGCGAAAAAGTTCTTATCATTACTGATAAACCGTGCCGAGAAATTGGTCAGGTTTTATGGGACGAATTACCTGACCAATCACGCTCATTACTTGTAGAAATACCCCCCACTGGTGGTCATGGTAGAGAACCATCGCCAGAGGTTGCTGAGTTGCTGAAAAACTTTGACGCATTTGTCATACCAACAAGTTTTTCTCTCACACACACAAGGGCACGCATTGAAGCAACAAAACACGGCATCCGCGGTGCAACAATGCCGGGTATAACCAGAGAAGTCATGATACGTACGCTCAATGCAGATTATGACAGAATTGCCCGCATAACGAGAAAAGCAGTCAGTCTGTTGACCAGGACAAACGATGTCTTGATCAAAACCGGCAAGAAATTTGAACTATACCTTGACATCAAAAACCGGCCAGGACATCCTGACACCGGCATAATTAGAAAGCCTGGTAGTTTTTCCAACCTGCCTGCTGGTGAGGCATATTGTGCACCTGTTGAAAACAAATCAGAAGGTAGGGTAATAATTGATGGTTCATTTGCACCAATCGGGTTGCTGAGAAACCCGGTAATCCTAACAATCAAATCCGGTCGCATAGCAAAGATTGAAGGCAATAGAGAACTTGAAAAAATATTTGAGAGAGCAGGTGAAAAGGGAAAGGTTCTTTGCGAACTCGGTATTGGCACGAATTACAAGGCAGTAGTTACAGGCAATGTGCTGGAAGATGAAAAAGTAATGGGAACGATCCACCTTGCATTTGGCAATAATCTGGGATTTGGTGGCAAAAACGATGCAAAAATACACCTTGATGGTGTAATCAGAAAACCCTGGGTATGGTTTGATGGTCAATTGGTCATTAAACAGGGCAAAATTCTTACCTGAGTCTTTTGATTTGGCTTGTTTTCATTACTTCCCTAATTGAAAATACCACTGTTTCAAAAATTACCTTTGAAAACAACAATTCCATAAAAAGTAGAGAACTTTATCGTGTAATTCTTTCAAGAACCACGGAAGCATATAGCGATTTCAATGTTGTCCAGGACATAGGAAGGATTGTTCGCTACTACAATAACCTGGGCTTTTTTAATACGGAGGTTAAACCAGAGATAAAAGAAACCGAAGGAAAGGTTGAACTTGTTTTCAGGATCAATGAAGGCATCAGACCGCAGATAAAAGAAATAAGGTTTCTGAATGAAAATGGTGCCAAGCTGAGTGCTTTTCTGGATATTGAAAAAAATAACTATTTCCTGCAGGAAAAAATCCAGAAGAGTGTCGAGCGTATTGAAGCATACTACAAAGATAACGGTTACGCCTTTGCCAGTGTTACAGCCAGAGCTATACCTGATTCTGCCCTGTTGATTTTTGACATTCAAAAAGGTAATAAATATTATATCAGGCAGATTTCAATCAAAGGGTTGAAATTTTCCAATGCCTCAGTGGTAAGGCATGAAATTGAAGCTGAAACCGGAGACCTGTATTGTCGCAAAAAATTCCTCAACAGTCAGTTGAGAATATACCGACTCGGATTTTTCAGCACAATAAATATTGACCTGGTAAAAATTGCCGATGATACGCTTGATGTCATTTTTGATGTCAAAGAATTAAAATCAAGAATCTTTAACTGGGGCGTGGGTATATCACTACCATTGAGTTTTATTATATCAATTGGACTTGAAGAAATGAATCTGTTCAATGCCGGCCATCGTTTTATAGTTCAGCCATCATTCAAAATGAATATCAGAAAAGAATGGGAAGCAAGAATGGATGTGCTCTATTCAATACCTTATTTTACTAAATTCAGATTAAGCCCTTCAATTCTTCCATTCTACTGGTATGAAAACAAACAGGATTTTATTAGAAAATCATGGGGCAGCGAATTCAGGATATCACGTGTTTTTAGCGAAAATGTTCAGGCTAATATTGCCAACAAATATAAATATGTGGATATTGCCATGAAGACTGAACTTCCTGATACATTTTCCGGTACAACCAATAGCATAAAATTGCAATTGATGTATGATTATCGGAATGAATTTTTTAATCCCAATGCAGGTATCTACTTTGTTCCATTGATTGAATATGCAGGTGGTATCTTCGGTGGCTCCAATCATTATTTCAGAATTGAAAGTGAAATCAGACATTACCAGAACTTCCTGCTACCAAAGAAAAGTATCCTTGCCCAGAGATTAAAACTCGGCATACTGATTCCAACAGATGGAATCAGCATTGATGAAAAGTATTGCCTTGGTGGTCAATACAGTCTGCGGGGTTATCCAGAAAAATCAATCGGACCGGATTCACTTCAAGATGAACACTATGGTGAATTACTGCTAAATTATAATATTGAAAGCAGGCTTATGATATACAAAAGTATTGGTATGGTCATTTTCTTTGATGCCGGTTATATTGATAACAGCAGCAGTATTTTTCACACCGAGTTTCTCAAATTCAGCACCGGTGCAGGAATAAGATACTATACACCGATCGGACCTATCCGTGCAGACTTTGGCAAACAGATTGCCCAAAAGGGATGGGAATTTTATCTCGGAGTGTATCACATCTTTTGATTCTATGAAAAAACTGATTATTACACTCACAATATTTTTGTTGATTCTAATAGCAGTGTTGATAGCAATCAGGGTTGTTGACTGGGGTAGATTGACCGTTAATATTCTAAAAAGAAGTACTGGTTATGAAATTGTTTATGGAAAAATTAAAGGAAACATACTCACGGGTTATGAACTCAATGATTATGTAATCAGGATATCTCCGACTGATAGTATTTTCGGTAGGCATGGTCAGGTCAGCTACCGCCTTTCTCCACTGAGTTTTCGCCTCCCCACAATCTTTCAAATTAATCTGCTTGAACCTACCTTAAGCATAACAAGGACAGCAAAAGCAGAAAAAGAGAGCAAATTCTCTGTACCAGCCATTAATATTTCATTACGCATTAATATCAAAAATGGCAGAATAATCTACCGCGACAGGAATGATTATGAAATTGAACATATCTCCGGTCTTATCTTTGTGGACTTTTTTGGCAAAGGCATATACCTGACCACAATGAACCTGAGTATGAGCAGTTCTAACTATCCTGTGGAAATTTACTCTGCCAATCTATTATGCCACATAAGTTCTGATAAATTTGAATTTAAGTCATTCCAGATAAAAGGTAAGGGATTTCAGGCACAGGGCACAGGTTCTTATCTTGTTGACGAAAAAGAGATTGTTCTGGATATCAAGAAGGGGATATTTGATTTTGACAAGATTGGAATTTTTACAGGTAAATGGGATATCCAGGGCAAACTTCTACTCAAAGACGGCAAACCCATGCCAATAATGAGGGGTTCAGCGTCCCAGGTTTATTTTATAGACGGATTTAATTTTGAATCAAATGTAATTGCTGATACCGCAATCGTCAATCTATTTGAGGGTCAGGCACTGAATGGAAATTTCTCTGCCCAGATAAGATTTTCCAATCTTAAAGATTTTATCATAGAAACAAATTTCCGGAATTTAAATATTGGGAAATTTATCAACCAGGAAAAACCAGTACTGGTAACCGGAACAATCGGATTCAAGAACAAACGGTTTCAGGGATCAATCAGTTCACCTGCTGAAAATGGGCTGGCAATTGAATCCCTGAACATTACTGGAGTATTTGATGGCAATAAAGTTTATATTGATAATTTTGACATAGATGAAGAAGACTTGAAAATATCAGCACGCGGAATGCTTTATCCTGAATTTGATATGAATCTTGAACTCAATCACATTAATCTCAAAAAACTGCAGCAACTGATTCCTGTTCAAGGTTCTGCAACAGGAAACTGCAATGTAAAAGGTGATTTTGATACCCTTCAGAATACAATAATAAATGGCAGTATTACTTTTAATGATTGCAGATGGGAAGACTTCTATGCAAAGTACGGCATTCTGACATTTAAGAATTTTGTCTGGAAAAAATCAAGTGAAAAAATAAACATTGCCATTGATTCATTCTGTTACAAGAATGCCTGTCTGGATTCAATCATGCTTAGTATTGGCAATGATAAATACTTTCTCATTGCAGTTCGTAATCAAAACAGACTGACATCAACAGGGACAATATTAAATAACGGAAGAGGACAGATTGATTCTTTAACACTTATCTATAACAATATTCCGGTATTTAACCTCATGCCCGTCTCCTTTGATATTTTTAACAGAAAATTAGGGACCTTCCATCTTCAGTTCGCAGGCGGAAATCTCTATGGCTCACTTACAGAAAACAAACTGTATTTAACAGACCTTCATCTTGATGAAATTTTTAAATTCTTCGGTATAAAAGAAAAAATCAAAGGAAAAGCCAATCTGCAATTAGAAAACAATATGATTGCAATAAAGGCGGATAGTATATACTACCGTGGAATGACTAATGGAACAATCATCATTACGGGCAAATATCTGAAAGATAAAATACAAATAGAAAAGATTTTAATAAGTGATGATAGAAATCAATCTCTCAATGGCTATGGAGTTCTTTCAATGGAGCGCTCAAACATACATCTGAAGTTCAGTGATGTTAGACCGTGGGTATTTCCATTCCTGAATACATTTATGGAAAATCCTGATGGGCTGATGAACGGTGAGATAGATTTTGCAGGTAATTTTAATGACTTTGGAATAACCGGACAGGGAGAAATAGAAAATGCGAGTCTCACCATAAATGTAATTTCAACAAAATTTGACTCGGCTTCTGCACGCGTGAGATTCAATGCGAAACAGATAATCTTTGAAAACATCATTGCGCGGGCATCCTCAGTAAGTCTATCACGCTCAACCACAAAGTCTCTGGTATCTGGCGGTGGTATTGTGAAACTGGAGCCAAAATTCCGTGTTGAAAATCTAAGTTTTGATTTCAGTTTTCAGGATGCACCATTGCAATATCAGAATTATGCCTATGGCGTTGGTTCAGGAAATATTTCTATAAGTATGAAAAATCGAGTGATGTTCTACAACGGAAATATCAATATAAAAGAAGGCATATCACCATTAGAGTTCGGAACATATATTGAATCTGGTGCTTCAGAAGAAAAACAGGAATGGCGTATGAACCTTAGATTGAGTGGTGATAGAAATATCTGGTTACGCAACCGTGATACGGACATTGAATTTGGCGGGGAAGTATATATAATAAAAGAACAAACTCCGTTGTATGTCTCAGGTGTGCTTGAGACAAAAAGAGGCAATTACTACTGGCTCAACCATATTCTGAAAATAACCACTGGCAAAGTTACATTTATCCCGGGAGAAATCATTGATCCTGAACTTGATATATGGGCTGAAATGAATACACGTGAAAGGGATGCACAGACAAATCAGGAAATAAAGATTGTCCTTCATTGCACGGGTCCGATTTCTGAGCCAGTATTTGAATTTTTCTCAGACCCTCCATTATACAGTGAACAGGATATTCTTACCTATTTAAATCTTAATATTACCTGGCGCGAAATTGAGTCTATGAAACAGGGTGAATATGTGGGCAGAATTCTACCGCAGAGCATTCTTGCCTGGCTTGAAAGTGATGTGTCAAGAAGACTTCGCGCGTATACCGGGCTTGATTATTTCAGGATTGAAGCACCGCTTTTTGAACCAGGAGAAAAAACAAAAGTTACTGTGGGAAAATATGTTTCAAGGAATTTATTTGTAACCTACACTTATGATATTACCAGTTATTCAAATGAATTCAATGTTGAATACTTTATTGATGACCGCAACCAGATTCTGATAAGAAGGGATGAAACAGGCGAATACAGTCTTCAGTACCAGTACCGGATAAGATTTTAGGGCCCTCAAGAAAAACGATATGACTACACTTCGCACCACCGCATTGACAGAACAGGGTTTTATAGATATAATCGTTTTACAAACGGTTGAGTTCGGGTGATTCTATCATTTGCTTGCGCCTGTAGCTCAATAGGATAGAGCAACGGATTTCTAATCCGTAGGCTGGGTGTTCGATTCACCCCAGGCGCGTGCGAATTTTGCTGACAGACATCGAGCGAAGCGAAGATGGATGTCATTGCAAAATTCAGCACCCCGAGTGCAACGAGGGGAACAAGCCTCGCTAGCTCAATTGGCAGAGCAGCTGATTCTTAATCAGCGGGTTGCAGGTTCGAGTCCTGCGCGGGGTATGGTTGGAGAGAGCGGTAGAGTAAACCTGAAAGAGCCGGATTAAGAGTGTGAGAACAGGTTAACGAGGGGGTTTCGAGGTCTCCATGAGGTTTTCGGCTCTGTTTAGAAAACCGAATGGAGATAAGGGGGATACTTCCCCCTTATGGTGGGTATAGCTCAATGGTAGAGCATTGGACTGTGGCTCCAAGTGTTGCGGGTTCAAGTCCCGTTACCCACCCTGCTTCCTGCGTTTTTTCTAAATTCGCAGAGTTTTTACTCCACCTACATTCAATCTACTACAAACTGTATTATTTATGGTGTGCGTAGTATTCGCGAATCAAATTCTGCACAAATGCCTGGCGCTTATGGTATAAACCCTTTATCTTTCTTTTCTTATGCCGGGCAAGTGCGTAATGGGCAATTAGTGGAAATCCAACTGTTGCGTCAAGATAACATACCACAGCATCAGGCAGTCTCGTTGGATCAACCTTTCCCCATGATACTGCTTCATGAGGCGTCGCTCCAGACAATCCGCCAGTATCAGGTCTGGCATCCGTAATCTGAAAGAAATAATCATGTCCTACTTCTTTAATGCGCAGAACTTCCTGTATCTGTGGTTCGGTCTGAAGCAAGAAATTCTTCGGGCTACCCCCGCCAATTAAGAGTGCTGCTGATTTACCACCGCTTCTTTTTGCCGCAAGCACAATAGCAGTTGTTTCGTTCACATCAATAGAAGGATTTATGCGCAATTTTCCGCCAATAATTTCTTCTTCTGCAATATTCATTCCAATTGTTGAATCACCGGGCGAACTGGTGTAAAGAGGAATGCCCAGGCGGTATGCACAGGCAAGTACTGAGACATCTTTGTTACCAGTTTTATCTTCCCATTCTGCTGCATATTTGCCGAGATGGTAATGGAGTTCAGCAGTGCCCATCTCTTTTTGGAATTCCGGCTGTTTGAAGATCTTTCTAAGTATTTCATCGGTTGCCATCAGACAATCCCGATAGCCCAAGAGAATGTCATATATGCGTACAACATCATTTTTCCTTAAATCTGCGTCATCAACAAGCGGTGAGCCTACATGTAATTTGAAATTGAAAGCGAAATGCAGGTCATGATACAAATTAGCTCCTGTAGATACAACCCAGTCAATAAATCCCGCCTTCATTAAAGGCACAATTACTGCCTTGCCAAGACCTGCCGGAATCAATGCACCGGCAAGGCTCATACCAACAGTAACATCGGGTTGAAGCATTTTTTCAACGAACAAACGGCATCCCTCGCGGAGCCGCGCAGAATTATAGGCAAGAAATACATTATCTATAAGATATTCCAAACTCTGTTTACCTGTTAATCCGGGTGGGAAAATTCTTGGTCCTGAAAGATACCTTTTTTTATGTGGATATTTCTTCTTCTTTAACCAATCTGGTGTTTCATCAATATCTTTTTTTATTCCATGCATTCTTTTCATACCTACCTCCTACACTTCCATAAACAGGTTACTTAAATACAAATGCTGGTTTTCTATAATTGCAATCACGGTATGATTACCACTTTTGCCGGTGGCAACCCATTGAAATTGGTTGAAGTTGCCCATGAATACGCACCAATATTCTCCACATATACTATATCACCGATATCCAGTTCAGGCAGTTCTTCACTCGTTGAGATAATATCAAATGAATCACAGGTTGGTCCGGCAAGAGTTGTTATCTGGGTAATCCCTTTCTTCAGAACTTTGTATTGGTACTTGCAATGGTCATAGACAATCCCTGATAGAGAACCATATACACCATCATCAAGGTAATACCAGTGTTTATTGTTTCTTATTGATTTGCCAATCACCTTCATTACAAGAATTCCTGCGGGTCCACATAAAACCCTGCCTGGTTCTGCAATAATCTGAATGTTCTCCGGAAACAAACGATGGAGTTCCTTATTAATGCTTGCGGCGGTGGTCGCAAAAAGGTCTTTCTCATAATCAAAGTGTTTGATTGGAAAACCACCACCAATGTCCAGAACTTCAAGAGGAATTTGTTTGAGCTGAGCATCTTTAAAAATAATTGAAGCAATTTCCAGGGCATCAAGATAGTTCTCAATATGAACATTCTGGGAACCCACATGGAAACTCAAGCCTGCGGGTTTCAATCCAAGTCTAATTGCTTTTATGAGAAAGGGAATTGCATCTGGCGGCTCAGCACCAAATTTCAAAGATAACTCTACCATTGAACCAACATTAGGGACTTTGATACGCACGAGAACACGAGCGCCCGGAGCAAAACGAGCAATTTTGTTCAACTCATATTCAGAATCAAATGTCATCAAGTCAATATTGTGACTTGACGCAAATTTTAGTGCTTCAGGTGTTTTGACTGTATTGGCAAAAATCATACGGTCAGGGCTCACTCCAAGATCAAGCAATGCCTTCATTTCCTGAATTGAAGCAACATCAAAACCAGTACCGGCATTTGCAAATGTCTGCAGGATGAATGGATGAGAGTTTGATTTTACTGCATAAAATGGTTTCACACGCGGTAGCAAAGACTGAAATCTCTTTAACTGGTTCAGCAGTTTGCTCTTGCTGATCAAAAATAAGGGTGTATTATACTTCCGCACCAGACTATCAATTTGTTTCTTTATGTTATTAGTAGTTTTTGCCTTCACTTTGCTCCTTTTTTAATTGGCAACCAGATCCTTATTAAAAGAATTCAAAGCACCCTCAATCTTCCAGATTCTGATTTTCATAAAATCATAATCCCTCAGTAGTTCATACATGTCTTCGTCAATATTTTTAATATCATGACTGCTTATGCTGAGTGGCTCATGTGCCAGTTGAATATGACTGATTGATAACCCTGTGAAATTTGATAACAATCTCGGAGTCAATACCAGAAGTTCAATTGTCGTGCTGCCAGTGTTAAGTCTGGTAATTTTCAGCGGGTAAAAAAGTCGGTCTGTTGTAAAACGATATTGAATTGGTTCAAGGGTGTTCTTCTGAACATTGAGGGTTATTACATCAAACACAAACCAAACAAAACCTTCACTTATGTACTCCGCAATCAAGCCTTTATGAGTATCAGATATTATTTTATTCGTATAACCAATTGTTTTCAAATAATTTTCCACCCAATCAACAAACCCTCCGGCTTCTGTCAAATGGACAACACTTATGTCATGTGCACCTATCTTTTCGTGAAAAGTTAACTCTGCCGGAGGTAATACAACAGAACTTTCTGATTTTTCGCCGTTGTTTCTTCTGGAGGCATGAATGCGCTGATTAATAAAATTTGCTGCCCTGCGAAAAGTTTCAAGGTCTCCCTTTTTTACTTTTGGTTCAGAAGGGAGCGGTAGAATTTCCAGCACCATTGTTGAATCAGATGCCTGGAGGTCTGTTGAAAGGAGAAGAATTTCTTCTTTACCGTTCCAGCAAATCATTGCACGCTGGTTCGGTTCAAAAATAGTAACATCTGGTTCAAGAGGTATCAAGCCGCGATCAGCAAATATAACAGTAAATGAATACAGCATGAGCAGAATTCTTTTTGTTTCCATTATGGGATTATAACAATTATTTTGATAAAATCAATAGTCTTTTCTCAACATGAAATCACGGATTCAAAGAATTCTGACAAACAGTAACAGCACTTATAAGTCGCAGAGAAATTTAGAAAATGCAACCTCTTATTTTTTTCTTTCCCTCTTTTATTGCATCTTCTTTCTTTTCCTTGAGCTCTTTTTCAAATTTTTCACGCAATGAATCAAGCGCGGCTCCACGATTAATAAAGTCTCCGTATTTTTCTGCAAATTGCCGAACTTCTTCCACTGGCAATTTATCAACTACAGGTTTCAACTCGCCCTTGCTGATTTTTGCTTTGAAATTCTTATCAAGCAATATCTCTTTTGCGCCGGCGAGCAGGCTCTTCACTTTGATCTTGCCGGAAAAGACACTGAATGAACTTCTGCCTTCCCTGTCAACACTGGTTTTAAAGGTTGTTCCTCTAATATATGCCTGTGCAGCGTCCGTTCTCACTTCAAATTCATCTCCTCTATTCATTTTTGTTACTTTTGTAATGACATCACCAATGGAAGCAAAGATGCGTTGAAAAACACCTTTGTTAGTTTTTTCTTTACGCTCAATTCTTATACTTGAATTGGGTTCAACACGGATTAGTGAATAGTTGGAGAACTGCACCTCACAAACTGATTCACTGTAGGTTGTAATGATATCGTTTACATAGAGTGGTGCGTTCAAAACACCAGTATATTTTTTACCTTCTCTTTCAACTATGACATTCCCGACCAGGTACGAAATTTTTGCGGGAATATCAGCATTGAACAGTGGCAGTAATAAAATTCCTGCAATTATTCCCATTTTTACCTCCCGGGTTAACTAACCTTGGTTTCCTGCCTGTGATAATGCATGGTTTGCAATACAATCAGGGGTAAACCAATGACAGTCGCATAAACCAACAAAAAATATGAATCATAGCCAAGAACCATTGAAAATATCAGGAGTGCGATGCTAAAAAAGAATTGCCTGATTGCCTGTTTACCATTTTTTAGTTTTATTAAACACTGCCAGCGCATATAGACAGAATAGCCAAGAAGCAATATCCCTGCTATGGGCAGAACTGGTATACTGATAATTCGATACTGGTGCCACCAGACAATTGTCGTAATACCGAAAACAAATGCCGAATAAAAGAATAACGCAAACAAACCGCGAAATAAATAGCTATGTGATTCGTTCGGCATGAAAGTCGGTTGAAAGAATAAATGTTTTAGATAATATTCTGTACAGAGCCATAAAATTAATAGCATTGTATACAAATAGGAAAAAAACCAGTTTTCGTACGGATGTAAACAGTTGTAGAAAAACACTCCTGAATATAGAAGTATGAAAACAATCCAGAGTAATCTTTTATAATTTACCTTCATTGATTATCAGTAGAATATTAAATCAAAAAGAAAATCCCCTTCTCGGTCGGGAACGAGTGCAACATTGGTTTTCGCAATATCTCCCCTGTAGAGATAACCATTTTCTTTTATCATTTTGTTTAAAGCGGATTTTGTCAGTTCAACAACCCTGAATTTCATGTGACAATCAACCATTGCCAGGAATTCGCCAATTGAAACGGAATCTTTAACAGAATTATCTTTTATGAAATCAGTGGTATAGACAAAGACATTAGCACTACACTTCTGCCTGACTTTCTCAAAGATATAGTCAATAATGGTCTTGCCTGCCAGATTGATTTTTGGGGTAAGGATTTTTTCTAATGATTGATTAAATCTTAAAATCTTTGCTCTAAGTGCGGTATCTTCAACCGTGCTTATCTTCTTGATGATAGTGTCCTGCAGTGTCCTGTCTTTAATAATAAAATCAATCTGCAGCGCCGGAGAAAGAAGCATTTTCCGGTCCATGATCCACAGGACATCACTGCGTTCCCTGATTGTCGCAAGTTTCACCTGGTCTGATATACTCAGTGAATCCCGGTACTTACTGCAAATTGCAAATCTAATGCCTTCATGATTCTTAATGCCATAGCCAAAATCCAGTGGAATGGATAGAAAACTGTACCCGTAAACAGGATAATTTGTTATGAGAAAATCCAGCGGAATCTCAGCCAGTAATTCATAGAATCCCAGGCGTTTAAAGATTTCAGACATGAAGGGTGTCTCAAAATTAAGATAGCCAATCTTTATTGCCTTTGTGGCTGCGATACTGCTCAGATAAGGTTCTGGTCTTTGAACATCATCAAGCAAGGAAGAAAGATAAATCGCCTCAATCCTTGAGGTTTTTACGCTTACCCTTTTCGGACAATGTAAAAATAAGAAACAACAAAAGACTATCAAAAAACAAATTTTGGATGATAACTTTTTTTGCATAATTGATTATAATGATTACTCACTCTATGTCAAGGTCTGTTGCAGGATGGGATAGAAATTCCTCTATGTACTCAAGGGCAAAATCAAAATCTTTTTCTTCCACAAGCACTTCTCCCCAACCACCCGCCATCAACCTGGGCAAGCCATCAAGCCATGTGGTCTCAAATCTCCTAACCATTGCCTCTATGCCATGACCCTTGAGCATTTCCTTGATGGTTATTGCACTGAATTCATCCTGGGCAAGATATGTTCGCTTCAGCATGGTTTATTATAAGAACATAACATCAAAAGTCAAGCAAGTTTATTCAACTATATGCCCCCAGATTTTTTGATATATCAGTTTTCTTGCCAGGGTTAATCGTACATAATCCCGGGTTTCACTATAAGGAATCAATTCAATAAATTCATCCATTTCGGCATTGCGATTTTTGTTTAACCATCTCTTCACACTTATCGGACCGGCATTATAGGCAGCAAGTGCAAGCGGTAGATGAAAGAATTCGTTGAGCATTTTATTGATATATGTTGTGCCAAATTTGATTGAAATCTGTGGGTCATAGAGTGAATAAGATTGAATACCAAGTTCAGTGGCGAGTAATTTACCTGTTTTGGGGATAACCTGCATTAAACCCTGGGCATTGGCAGAACTTGTTGCCATTGGGTCAAACATGCTTTCCTGCCAGATCATTGCAAGAATCAGCCATAGATCGCTATGACAATCAGTGATGCTGAAGACATATTTTGCAGGGTAAAGAAGTCTCAAAAATTCCACCGGGTAATTACGAGAATCACTATTCTTTTCATATCTCTTTTTCAATTGCAGGCAGAATTTTATTGCGCCATAATCTGAACCATTTTCCGCACACAGTCGACTCAGATGGATCAAATCCATAAAAGATCTGTCTTCAATCAATTCCAGTTCTGCAATTGCATATTTTGATTCATCAATGGCAAAATACTGGATTGCTCGATTTATATGCGCTGAGTCCTCACAATCAAATGTTACAGAAGTATCGCCGAATTGTTTTAACCAGCAATCAAGACTCATGGTATCAAAAATAAATTCACTCTTACTACTTACCAGGGTATAATAAGAAAGCGGAAAATTCATATAGAGATAATGCTTCAAACTATCAACTGGTTCACCCAACCTTTCTTTTGTTCTTATCTGCCAGTAGACAAAGTCTGGCTCTGGATAATTTTTGAAAATCTCAAGTGCCCGGGCTAACTGTCCAATTCTGAAAAGTTGAAAGCCGGCTCTAAAACTCGTATTCTTTTCTTTAACCTTCACAAAGGTCTCTATTGCATTGAGTGTATCACCAATGTCTTCCAGAAGGAATGCCTTCCGTTTCATCGCCCTTATTGCAAATTTGGAACTTTGATACAGGTTAATCAACGAATCATAAACCGCTATTGCTCTTCGGTAATCCTCACGATTTTCATATATCAAACCACGATAGTAGTAAGCTTCTGTTCTGCGGCTCTTTTCAAAATAAATCAACGCATTGCCATACTGTTGCTGGTCATAATTGATTTTACCCATATAGTAATTAATCTCTCCATCCTTTGGCGCATTCATAAAGAATTTCATCGCCCGCGTGTAGTCCTTGTGAAGATAAGCAACCCTGCCAAATGCTTTATATTCTGACGGCGTTAGTGGTTTTACTATGTTGATGCTGTATTTTGCACCGGCTGACGAGGGATGATTGTTTATCAAATCCAGTGCGAGGGCTCTTAATTCTTTTTTGTTCTGTTGATGTTCATACAACTTCAGCATTAAATATTTTCTTGAAATCGGGTCCTTGATTTTGGGTAATTCTCGCTTGACCAGGTTGATTTCTGTTGAACTGAGCAGAAGGTCAAAAAGAAAATTCTGGTACTCAGCTGATAAATAGGGACTGATAGAATCTATTGACAATGTAGTATGCAGGGCATTTGCAAAATCGTTGAGACCGTAATAGCATTTTGCAGTAAGTAGTAAAGTATAATCCTTGAGCACACTCACCTGCGAAAGACATTCAATTGCTTCAATGTATTGTTTAAGATTATAAAGGGCTACTCCTTTGAGAAGGTTGTCCTCTGTTTTTCCAGGAATTTCTTCCCATCGCTTTGTTTTCAAGAAAACCCTGCAGGCATAGTCATTTATGGTTTTATCTGTAGAAATATCAGCGACATTTCTTATGCTATCAACAAGCAACAAAGCCTTTCCATATTCTCGCTGATCAAGGTATATCTTAAGTAATAGTCTGACTTTTTCAGTACTGAACTGGGAGGAGGTTATTTTCTTGAGCAGGTTTAATGCATATTTGGGTCTATCCAATGAAACACGATTTGCCTCACAGAGAAGTTCTACTTCAGGAATTGTTGCTATAACTATTTCTTTTGTTTTCGGACTCGGGCAGGAAATTACAACAAATGTAAGGAGCAGAACAAGAAATGGCTGGGCAATGAATCTAATTTTCAAATATTTCTTGCTGGCTGAAAAGATAATTTATCTCCCTTTGTGGATTTTCATCAGGTGCTGAAGCATGGACAACATTCTCACCCACAGATGTACCATACAGATTTCTTATTGTGCCCGGAGCTGCCTTTTTCGGATCAGTAGCACCAACGACCTCACGAAGTTTCTTTGGTGCATCGGGATATTTCAGGCAGGCAACAACAACCGGTCCAGAAGAAATGAAATCAACAAGCCAGTCATAGAAGTCCTTGCCTTTGTGGATTTCGTAAAATCGTCCACCCTGCTCTTTGTTGAGCCAGATCATTTTCATGGCAACAATCTTGAAACCCGCATCAACAATGTGTTTCAAAATGTTACCAATCAGATTTCTTTTTACTGCATCAGGTTTTATTATTAATAATGTTTTATCCATAACTCAAGTATATAAAAAAAACAAACAATGTCAATTATTTTTCTTTGATTGACAAATCAATGGTTTTGGTTATACTTAATTTGTAAATACTAATAGCTGGGTATGATTACCCACTAACTGTGCCAATTTGTTAGCCGGGGTGGCGGAATTGGGAGACGCACCAGGTTCAGGACCTGGCGCTGGCAACAGCATAGGGGTTCAAATCCCCTCTCCGGCATCATAGTCATAACCAGGAGAAGAGTGAACCTCACCAGAAAATTAGTATTTACTGCGTTGATTATTTATTGCCTATTCTATTTGATTAATTCAGCAATTATCATTGGTTATCCGTATCAAATTTCATACCCTGAAGGATTCCTGCTGAACCAGGCAAAACGCATAAGTGACGCAAAACCTATATATCACACCATTAATGAGTATCCCTACATCATTGCGAACTATCCACCATTGTATCCCTATCTCTGCGCAATTTTTGTTAAACTCTTTGGTGTATCATTCGCTCCAGGCAGAATAATCACATTCGTATCGGTTCTATTAATCAGTCTGTTAATATACAGAATCTTGCGGAACTTCATAGAAAGAGAAAATGCTCTTATTGCCGGGTTGTTATTCATAGCCTCCTCCTATATCTATAAGAATAGTCCATTCATGCGTGTTGATTTAACCGGTTTGCTCTTGTGCCTTGCAGGCATATATTCATTCATAAAGAACAAAAATTTAATCATCCCGGTTATCTTTTTTGTTGGTGCCCTGTATACCAAACAAACCTTTGTTGCCGCACCCCTGGCAGTTGCGATATTCCTTTTTATTAACGAACGGAAAAAAGCATTTATTTTTATTGCTGAATTGTTGATACTTTATGCATTGCTATTTCTTCTGGTTAATAATCTGACTGACGGCGAGTTTTACAGGCATAATTTTCTTTATAATATGAATATATTCCAGTTCAAACAGGCAATAAAACATTATGTCTGGGCATTGCAGAATCACGCAATAATCTTTCTATTCTCAGTGATTTATGTTTTGTATTCAATTGCCGAAAAAAAATACCCTTTGTTGCTGATTTATTTTCTACTCGCCTGTATTATTGCTTTTTCAGTTGGCAAAATTGGTGCCAATATGAATTATTTTTTTGAAATGATTGCCCTGTCTTGTATCCTTACCGGATTATGCCTGGAAAGACTGCGTGGAGAAATTGAGAGAAAAATCTTTAATTTTTTAATAAATGGAGCATTGATTGTTCAACTCCTGCTTTTCCTGCATATGCCCTACCTTACTGAACCAACTCCCACAAAACCAGAACGAAAAGAATACAGGAAGTTATCTGAAATTATTGCCAAAACTGAAGGAAATATTATCAGCGAAGATGCTGGATTACTGGTTCTGAATAACAGGAGTGTACTATTTCAGCCCTTTGAATTCACCCAGCTTGCCAATCAAAGGTTATGGAGTCAAACCGTGTTCATACATAACATAAGACACAAATTGTTTTCTCTGATCATATTGAGTTTTAACCTGAATTGCTGGGTTGACGAAGAAAGACTGACACCAGAAATGGTTCAGGTAATAAAAGAAAACTACTACATAAAAGAGAAAATTGGTGAGTACTATTTGTATTATCCAAAGATTGAAAATTGAATAATCTTGTCCTTTCAGGGAGATTCTTTTATCGCTATCGTAATATCATTGCACTACCGTTTTTTGTTTTGCTCGTGATATTTTCGCAACCCAGCACCAATCCAGTTTTCGCCCATACCTTTGTTGCCACAGGTATTTTGATCAGACTCTGGGCAGCCGGATACATTGGTGAAAAAGCCCGGGGCAGAACAATCACTGCTGAAAAACGAATTATAAGTGGTCCCTACTATACCCTGAAACATCCCCTTTACCTTGGCAACCTGTTTTTGGTTTTGGGGAC
>FWPV01000627.1_pt1 | contig 65403 bp, 59 predicted proteins | sample 2228371 | NCBI WGS metagenome assembly FWPV01 (sample SAMEA103939776, study PRJEB20133) | metagenome
CATGCCCGAAAGGCCTTCGTTCGCGACGCGAAGGCCGGTCGGTGGCGCGAGACACAAACCTGGGCCGTGCCGTAGGACGTGTCACGATCGTGGGGCTTCCGCATGCTCCGCGACCTCGGGCGTCACGAAGATTGTCCCATGCCGCACGAGCTCGACTGTACCCGCGGGTGGCGCGTCATCGAGGCCCATCCGGTGTGACTGGCGTGCACGGGCGGCGGCGCTGCAGGTGCGTCGAGACCCGTTGGACGACACGCCTCCCTTCGAAGCCACCGCGACGACCGCCTGGGTAGAGGGCCTCGCTGAGGGGTTGACAACCAAGAGAGAGAAAATACCCGTAATCTCGGGGTAAAGAGGAGCAACCGAAATGAAAGCTGCCGCATCGATCACGCGATACCTGCTGGTCTTGGCAATCGTAGCGTTCACGGCTACCGAGTCGGCAGCTGCGCAGGAATACTACGAGGTGGACCATCAGGATCCCTTCTGCACCTGTGCCGATGGTCGGATCTGGGGCGACATCTGCTACGCCTTTCTGATGCTCTGGGGTGGCGACGCCTGCACCGCCTGGCCCGACTCCTGCCCTGGCCAGTGCGAGCAGTTTGGCTTCCCCCCACCTCCCGATTGCCCACAGTGTCCGTGGAGCGGGCCTTGCTGCGATGCCGGCGGCGGCTCCGGTCCTACCCGGCCGGCTTGCTGCCAGGTGGGCAGCAGCTGCCTTCAAGTTTCCTGCTACGTTATTCTGACCTGAGGTGGCGATGAGCGTCCTACCACTTCTCGTGGCACTGGCCGTTGCCGAGGTACCCGTGGCCGTCAAGGTCGAGGTCCCGGAGGCGGCCGGGGAGCTGCCACTCGATCCCGTGCAACTGGTGGTGACACCGGTGAGCGGCGCGGGGGCGCTCCCGCCTGCGCGGCGGGAGGTGCTTGCGGGTTCCGGGCAGGGGCACGGGACCGTGCGCAACGGAGTCGTCTACCGTCTCGAGGTTCTTGCCACGGGTTGGTGGGCAGCACCCGTCATGCTCTGGCCGGGAGAGGCGGGCCTGCCCATCGTGGTGCCCTTGTGGCCGACCGCCACGCTGGTGCTTCCATGGGGCGGGGATGCGCCCTCCGTCGGCTCCGTGGAGGTGGGGTTCACGTCCACTGGAACCCTGGGCGCGGGTGTACTGCCGACGCATCAGCAGACCTGCGAGCCGAATGGGAAAGCTGGCGCTGCTCCCTGCCCGCCTTCGTGCGCGATGCGCGCGTGAGCTGGCCGGGATCGGCACCGCTGTACCTGTTCGACATGCAGTTGCAACCGCACCAGGAGTGGCGGTTGCCCCAGGTGGTAACTCATCGCCCCGGCGGGTCCGTGAGCGGCAGGGTGGTGGGCGAGGCGCCCCTTGCCGACGTGCGCGTCTAGCTCGTGCGGGCGCTTGAGGGGGGCGATGGTGCCACAGCCCGGCCGCGGCTCGGTGGGAGACCCTCGGACGTGGTTCGCTGCACCCGGCGGGGCTTCTTCCAGATCACCGGAGTTGCAGCCGGCGGCTACCTGCTGGGGACAGGGGACGGGGAGCGACGGGCCGTGCCCCGCTGGCTGCAGGTGGCCGTCGACGCTGAGACGGTCGTGCCCGAGGCGGTCGCCGTGGAAAGGTTGGTGCAGCTGCCGGTGGAACTGTCGCCCCCGACCCATCCCGGCGGGCTGCCGTGGCGGGTGGCGGTGCGGGGGGAGGAGCACGGTGTGTTGCGTCGATCCGTCACCGTACCTCCCGCCCCGCCGGGGGGTGTGGCGGAAGTGGAGATACTCCTGCCGGCGCTGGAGATCGAGGGGGTCGTGGTCGATGCGCATGGAGCAGGGGTGCCAGGGGCCCGGGTGGCGGTGATGGCACCAGGAGCCACCAGCGAGGAGCGGACCCAGGACTGGCTCGTGGCCGGCGACGAGGGCCGGTTCGCTGTACCGGTGGCCACCGCCGAGGAGACGCTCGTCGTGTGGGCGGTAAAGGAGCGTGAACGGAGCTCCCAGGTGGCGGTGACGGCGAAGCAGTACGAGGGAAAGCCGGTGCGTCTGGTGCTGCGCCGGCAGCTGGAAATCCACGGCTGGGTGGTCACGCCGTCGGGCGCAGCCGGCAACGTGGAGCTCAGGGTCGTGCCGTGGACCCCCGACCCAGCCGCCGGATTGCGGACCGTAAGCACCAGGTCGGACGCCCGGGACCGTTTCGCGGTCGAGGCTCCGGCCGATACGGTGAAGGCGGCCATCCTGGCGTGGCTGCCGGGCTTCGGTCTGGTGGGAGCCGGTTGGCGAGGGGCGGACGAGGGCGACGTCGTGCTGGCGCCGACCCTCGAACCAGGCACCCTCCGTCTCCCGCGAAGCGCCGCGCCCTGGGAGCTGCGGGGCGAAGGCTTTCGCGTGCCCGGTTTCTTTCTCATGGACTGGGCGCAGCCCGCCGGGGACGAGTGGCTGGAGCTCACGGTGGCACCGGGCAGATACGCGTGCTGCTCCTTCCCCTATCCTCTCGCCTGGGGTCCCCAGAGGTCCCCCACCGCACCGTGCACCCATGGGGCAGTGCCACCCGGCGGCGACGTGACGCTCCTTCCCCCGGCACCTGGCGACTGGTGTGGCTACGGCCCGACGTCGCCGGGCTCGCCGACCTCTTCGCCGGTGCGCCCGGGTGTCCTGTCCTCGCCTCCTTCGAGATCGTGCCCGGGACGCTCACGGAAGTCGAAATCAACTTCCCGGCGCGCTAGTCGCAGGCTTCTGACGTTGCCGGGACAGATGCGGGGGTAGACGATGCGCTACGAAGCCGAAAAGGGCAAATTGGTGGTCAGCGTGGTCATTGGCGTTCTGGTCATCGGAACGGTCGTCACCATCGGGATCTCCTCGGTGGCGCTCGGGACGGAAAACTCCCCCAGCAGGCGCTCAGGCTCATGTTCACACTTGCCCTCTGCCACTATCTCTACCAGGGTCGCACATGGGCCAGGTGGTTCACGGTTGCGGTATCCCTCGCCGCCTCGGTGGGCGGCGTGGTCGTTGCCCTCCCCGCGCTGCCAGCGGCGCCCGTTGCCATCGTGTTCCTCTTCGTTGCTGCGCTCTACGGCCTGTGCGCCCTGGTCCTCGTGTTCTCGCGACCCGCACGGGCGTTCCTTCGGCATCAGCACGAAGTGCGCAGCTAGTCGGCCGCGACCACCGCCTGACACGTACCCGCGGGACGCGCCTCCTCGCGGGCCAGCGGTCGGCTAACGCTCGTGGTGCGGCGGCGCTTGCGGGGAGCGCCGGCCGCGGCTCGCCGCCATGGGCGCACCCATCGAGGGCGGTGCTCGCTCGACGCTGCCGCGTCGGTGAAGGCCGCGAGGGGGTGCGCTGCTCGTCGATGCGGCTGCCCGCCGCTCGTACGCTCATCGACCTGTTGTAGAGTGGGGCCATGTCGACTCGCGAGGGCAACCGGCGTGACGGAGCCGCGATACGAGCGGCTACGTTTGTGGCATCTTCGAGAACTGCCGTCGCGGCACACCATGGACAACGGCGGGAGCGCGCAGCGCGCCGCAGACGTGCCCGAGGCAGGTTGGGCAAGGAACCCCTGACCAGGTACATAGCCATCGTGCTGGCCGTCGTGGCGCTGGCTGGATGCGGGAAGGAGCACGCCATGACCGAGAGCTCGACCCACAACGAGGAATCTGCCGGCGCTCGATTGCGGCAGCTCGTGCTGTCGACCCCTGCGAGGGAGCTGGGGTTCGTGGCAGACGATGCGATCCCCAAGGTTTACGGCGTATTGACGGAATGGGACGTCGAGGGGGTTGCCGTGACCGTCATGTGCATGCGAGACGGAGCGGCCAGTCTGTACACGACGTCCACCTTCGGCATCATCGGCGGACACGGGCACGAGCGCGTGCGCCAGGCCGCTGTGCGTTGTGTGAAGCTGGCCAACCGGTTCGCGGATGCCGGAACCGCCGCTACCGAGTTCCCCTACCCGAAAAAGCACGAGGTCTTCTTCTACCTCCTGACCCACGACGGCATCCCCCGCGTGAGGGGAAACCTGACCGCGATGACCAAAGGGTCGGATCCCACGCACCCCCTCTTTGCAGCTGCCCAGGACGTGTTGACGGAATTGCGAGTCGTTGCGGAGCGCATGGATGCCCGACGACAACCTCCAGAGGTGAGCTGAAGCCGAGATCTTGAGGATGCCGTGCCAGTCGTTGCGGACCTTCGACGCCCACCATGATGACGACCCAACTGGGGCGCGTACGCCAGAGGTGAACCGAGCATGATCGCCGCGAGCTTCGACAGCACCAAAACGCCACTGCAGGAACTTCTCGCGCGGGCCGACAAGGGCGCGCTGCAGCTTCCCGACTTCCAGCGCGGCTGGGTGTGGGACGACGAGCGCATCCGCAGCCTCTTGGCCAGCGTCTCGGTCTCGTTCCCCATCGGCGCCGTGATGCTGCTCCAGACCGGCGGCGAGCACGTCCGCTTCAAGCCGCGCCCGCTCGCCGGCACGCAGGAGCACCTGTGCGATGTCTCGCCCGAGACGCTGATCCTCGACGGCCAGCAGCGCCTCACCTCCCTCTACCAGGCGCTGATGAGCGCGTCCGTGGTCGAGACCAAGGACGCCAAGGGCAGGCCGATCCGCCGCTGGTACTACCTCGACATGAAGAAGGCGGTTTCGAACGACGACGACCGCGAGGACGCGGTGCTGAGCGTGCCCGAGGACAAGAAGGTCAGGACCTTCGGCGGCGAGGTCACGCTCGACGTGACCACGCCGGAGCGCGAGTACGCGGCGGATCTCTTCCCGGTGAACCGCGTCTTCCAGAGCGCCGAGTGGCGCCAGGCGTACAACCGGTATTGGAACTACGCGCCCGAAAAAATCAAGCTTTACGATGACTTCGAGCGGGAAGTCATCAAGCGCTTCGAGCAGTACCAGGTGCCGGTCATCGAACTCAAGAAGGAGACGCCCAAGGAAGCGGTCTGCCTGGTGTTCGAGCGCGTCAACACCGGTGGTGTGGCGCTCAACGTCTTCGAGCTCTTGACCGCCTCCTTCGCGGCCGACGACTTCCAGCTCCGCGACGACTGGAACGCTCGCGAGCAGCGCCTGAAGAAGGAGCACCCGGTGCTGCGCGGGCTGCAGAACGACGACTTCCTGCAGGCCATCTCGCTGCTCGTGACCCAGGCCCGGCGGCGCCAGGCGCTTTCCGCAGGAGCCACCGCCGACAACGCGCCGGGCATCAGTTGCAAGCGCAAGGACATCCTGAAGCTCGAGGTCGGCGACTGGAAGGCGTGGGCGGACCGCGTCGAGACCGGCTGCGTGCGCGCGGCGCGCTTCCTGTACGGCCAGAAGATCTTCAAGGCGCGGGACCTGCCCTATCGCACCCAGCTCGTGCCGCTCGCCGCGATCTTCGTGGACCTGAGCCAGGACGGCGACACCGAAGGGGCGCGCCAGAAGATCGCGCGCTGGTACTGGTGCGGCGTGCTGGGCGAGCTCTACGGCGGCGCGATCGAGAGCCGCTTCGCGCGCGACCTGCCGGAGGTCGTGGCGATGGTGCGGGGCGAGGACGTGGAGCCGATCACGATCCAGGAGTCGAGCTTCCAGCCCAACCGTCTGCTCACGCTGCGCACGCGCAACAGCTCCGCGTACAAGGGCCTCTACGCGCTGCTGATGCGTGATGGTTGCCGCGATTTGCGCACCGGCGAGCCCATCGAGGCGCAGACCTTCTTCGACGACAAGGTCGACATCCACCACATCTTTCCCGAGAAGTGGTGCAAGGAGGCCGGCATCGACCCCGGCATCTGCAACAGCGTCGTCAACAAGACGGCCCTCGCCGCCCGCACCAACCGGCAGATCGGCGGCCGCGCACCGTCGAAGTACCTGCCCGCCATCGAGAAGGCTGCCGGCATCGGCGCGGCCAAGATGGACGAAATCCTGCGCTCGCACTGCATCGCCCCCGAGCACCTGCGCGCCGACCGCTTCTTGGATTTCTTCGCCGCGCGCGCCGAGGCGCTGCTCCAGCGCATCGAAGCGGCCACGGGCAAGACCATCGCGCGCGTGCCGGAGCTATTCCGCGCCGGGGTCGTGGCCGAGGCCTACGACGAGGGGCCGGAGGAGTGGGACGGCGAGGAACCACCAGAGGAGGCGGCGTTGTAACGGCGGTCAGCAACAGGCGAGCCGGTTGCGGCGGAGCTGCCTCGATGGGGATGCCTCCTTCGCGCTGCGGCCGCCACCGCCCGTTGGCGAGACCAGGAGCAGGGAGGGATGAAGCACCGGTACTTCGGCGACGTCAACGATTACCGCAAGTACGGCCTGTTGCGTGCGCTGCAGGCACGAGACGCACGGAGTGTGCTGCTCGTCGCCTGGATGCTCACCCCTGACGACGGGGGACCCGACGGCCGCTCCCGAGCCTACCTCGAGGAACCGGGTGGATGGGCGCAGTACGACCGCGAGCTTTTCGAAGGCCTCCAGCGCTTGCTCGGTTCAACTCCTGAGCCTGCCGTGTCGCTCATGGAAGGTTCGGGGTTGCTGCCCAGGGCGTGCTACCACTCGGCCCTCCTCCCCGACGGTCGCCAGCAACGGGAGGCGTGGCGGAGGGACCTGTTGCGCGCGGCCTGTGGCGTCGACCTGGCGTTCCTCGATCCTGACAACGGGATCGAGGTCCCCTCGCGGCCCGTCGGCCGAAAGGGTTCTTCCAAGTACATCGCCTGGCTCGAGATCGAAGGGCTCTGGAACGCTGGCTGCTCGTTGCTGATATATCAGCATTTCCCACGCGAGCCTCGGGAGCTTTTCGCCCGGCGCATGGTGTCGGAGCTGCGCGCCCGTACTGGAGCTGCCTACATCGAGGGACTTCGCACCTCCCACGTCCTGTTCTTGCTTGTCGCGCAGCAGCGGCACACGGCGTGGCTGCGAAACGCGGTGTGCTCCCTCGCGCAGCAGTGGAACGGCCAGATCGGTCCCATGGGCCTGGCCGACAACCGCCCATAGCCCACGGTCGGCCCACGCCCCACCGCCGCCTGCCACCTCGCCGCCAACGCCGCCGCGGCGCGCCATGCCTTTTTCTCGGTGCCTGACCACCGCGGCTCGCTCCTCGGCGCGACGGTGCAGCTTCCCCCCCCGAGCCGCACCCCGCCAGCATCTCGATCCAACCTTTGCCGATTGGTAGAGTTGTTTCGGCAACGCCATGAGCAGGTTTCCTTCGAGGAGGGAGTCATGGCCAAAAAGTTCGTTCCCGACGGAGGGTTTGCCTGGGCTGCGCTGGTGCAGACGCTGTTGGTCGGCGCCTTGACTGCGGCCATGGTGGGCTACGCCTTGGGATGGGTGGGGGCGAAGTGGGTGCATCTCGTCATCCTCTGGCCGCTGGTAATGGGCGGCGCCAGCGGGGCGGTGGTGGCCTTCCCGGTAAAACGCACCTTCATTCGCCACCGCCTGCTGGCGTTCGCCTCGGGGGCCGTTTGCGCCGCCGTGGCTTATGCCGCCAGTCATCACGTCGCCTATCTACTGGCCAGGATGGAGTTCCGTGAAGACGCCGTCTCGCAGGGCATTCCGAGCGAGGACGGCCTGCTCACGCCAGCCCCTGAGGAGGCCGACGAGATCTTCGATTCCCTACTGCGTCAGCGTACGGGAAGTGGCGGCGCGTGGGGCTTTGTCAAGTTCGAGGCGCAAGAGGGCGTTACCATTTCGCACAGGGGCAGGCACGGCGCGCACGTCGGTGAAACAGGAACCTGGATCGTGTACGCCTTCGAACTGCTGGCAGCAGTGGCGATCGGCGGGGTCATGGCGCGCGAGCCCGCGGGCAGGCCGTTCTGTACGAGTTGCCGGGCCTGGTACGAGGAAGGACACGCCATTCCTTTCGCCGGCAGCAGCGGCAAGGAGATCGCTCGCCTCGTGGAGGCGAACCATGTCACCCGCCTGGCCGCGGCGGCCCAGCAGGCACCGCCGGGCCAGCCGCTGGCCGTGGTGGAGCTGCTCGACTGCCCGCACTGCGCGATGGCGGATACCGTGGCCGAGGTGCAGTGGGTCACCTTCGAGAAGAAAGAGGGCACCCCCAAGAAGAAGCGCCTGGGCCGCTACGTTCTGCCCCGTTCCGAGGCAGCCGATTTGCTGACGCTCGCCCGGCAGCAGCTGGAGGCGGCCGCGGCCGCCAACCCCACCGGCGAGCCGGTCTGAGCTTTCGCCTGCGGACCTGCGCGCGTCCTCGCCCACGAGGCGAGGACGCGCCAACGGCTCCTCGTGGTGCGGCCCCAGAGGGGGGCAGCGGGCACACGCACGCCACGGGGCGGCGCACGATGCCAGGGCGTGGTCCCCTCACCTCCATCCCCCGCGAGACGCGGGACTCGACGATGCGGCCGCCGTCCCATCGGACCGCGGGGCCCAAAGGGCGCAGGGGCCAAGGCGTGCCAGGCACACCGCCTCCCCCTCGCCCAGCGTGTTCCTGGCGCGGACCTCGCTGCGATGGCGGGGGCGGCTCGGGGATGAGGTCTCGGCCATCGAGCAGCGCCGCAACTCCCGTGGCGGCTGCTGCGGACGGGAGCGTCCGTGGCATGATGGGCGAGGTTCAGGTCGCGTTCGGCCGGCGGGAGGGTGCCAATGCCAACAACGTTGCCACCGTGGGCGATGGAGATGCGGGAGATCTTCCGGGCGGGGACCACGAGTCAGTTCATCGTGTACGGCAACGTCTTCGACCTGGTACCAGCAGCCACCGGCCAGGGCACCCAGTGGGTCTCCCTCGGCCGCTTTCTCACCGACGTCATGTTCGCCCCCTTCGACGTGGTGATCCACTACGACCGTGGCCGCGGCATCCGGGTCCGCAAGGGGGGAGAGGCGTTCCACCGCTTCTTGCGGACCTTCGACACCTTCCAGGGCACCGCCTGGGCGTCGCTCCCCGACACCGGCCCCGACAAGGTGGAGACCCTCGATCTCGGCAACCTCTTGCCCCGCGACCCGCGGCGTGCCCTCGAGCTCATCGACCGCTTCCTCCGCGGCGCCCTGGCCCGCACCCGCGTGGAGGGGGGAACGACCGTTCCCGACCCCCTCAAGGTGGCGGTGATGGTGGAGTACGCCCACTACATCGCGCCGCAAGGCGATCCCCTCTACCTCACCGACCTCGCGGAGACCCTGATCCGCCTCCTCGACTGGGCCACCGATCCCGCCATCACCGGCGCCTTCGTCGCCACGGTGCTCCTCACCGAAAACCTCGCGGACCTGAACCGCGCCCTGGTGGAGAACCCGTACGCTGCCCGGATCGCCATCCCCCTCCCCGACGCCGCCGAGCTCGAGCGCTTCGTTGCCGACCTCACCGCCGACGTGGCGGACTTTGCCACGGTCTGCGAGGTGTCCCGCGACGTGCTCGCCGCCAAGCTGGTGGGCCTGTCGCGGGTGGCGGTGCGGACGCTGCTGCGCCGGGCCCTCGCCGCGGGCACGCGGATCGACCTCCCCTACCTCGTCCGCATCAAGAAGGAGATCATCGAGAAGGAGGCGGCCGGGCGCCTGGAGTTCATCGAGTCCCACCGCACCCTGGACGATGTTGCCGGACACGAGGAGGCCAAGACGTGGCTGCGGCAGGACGCCATCCTCCTCAAGCAGGGCCAGACGGCGGCCATTCCCATGGGCTACCTGCTCACCGGTCGCATCGGCACCGGCAAGACGTACCTCGTCGAGTGCCTGGCCGGCGAGATCGGCATCCCTTGCGTGGAGCTCAAGAACTTCCGGGAGAAGTGGGTGGGCGCCACGGAGGGCAATCTCGAAAAGGTCTTCGCCATCCTCCACGCCCTCGGGCAGGTCATCGTCTTCGTGGACGAGGCCGATCAGGCCATGGGCAAGCGCGGGGGGAGCGAGGGGGATGCCGGCCTTTCCGGCCGCATCTACGCCATGATGGCCCGGGAGATGTCCAACACCGCAAACCGCGGCAAGATCATCTGGATCTTCGCCACCTCCCGCCCCGACCTCCTCGAGGTGGACCTCAAGCGGCAGGGCCGCCTCGACGTCCACATCCCGCTCTTTCCCCCAGGCGACGCCGCTGGCCGGCGGGCGCTCTTCGCCGCCATGGCGCGCAAGCTCACCCTGCCCATCGCCGCCGACGAACTCCCCCCCCTCCCCGACAACGACCAGATCGGCGGCAACGAGATGGAGGGGATCCTGGTGCGGGCCTTGCGCAGCTTCGCGACGCAGGGGGCATGGGAGGACGGCGGAAAGAGCGAGGGGGAAGGGGAGACGGGGCGGGCGAAGACGCTGCGGGAGTGCATCGAAGAGGCCATCGCCGATTTCCGTCCCTCTGCCCATGTGGAGCGCCTCACCCTCATGGACCTCCTTGCCGTCAAGGAGTGCACCGACACTCGCTTCCTCCCCGAACGCTTCCGGGGCCTGTCCCTGGCTGAGATCAACGAGGGCATCGAGCGCTTGAAGCACGCCCTCGGCGAGGCGGCTCCGTAGGGCGCCGCCCGACTTGCCGGTGGAGGAGCGTGCTAGGATACAAGCAGGGCTCTCGCGTCACGAGGATGCCCAGGGGAGGACGAAGATGCCACGATATGTCTGCGCAATCCTCGTCGGTGCCGTGGTCCTGACCGCGACGTTGGCGGGGGCACAGGAGCCGCAGCCGGCCGCGCCGCAGCAGCCGGCCGCGCCGCAGCTCACGCCCACCGACGCGCGGCTGCAACAGATCGTCCAGCTCGTGCGATCGGGCCTTTCGGAGTCGCTCATCGCCGAGTCGATCCAGAAGGAGACGGTGCCGTACAACCTGACGCCGCAGGATCTCCTGTACCTCAAGGAAAACCGCGTGCCGGAGTCGATCATCGCCGCCCTCCTGGCGGTACAGGCACCGACCAGCCCCGGCCCCGGCCGACAGGTGGCGGAACCGATGGGCCCCGCCGGCGCGCCAGCAGCGTCGGCCGAGGATGCCATCTCCGGCCTGGTGCTGCGCACGGGCGCCTTTCGGAAGAACCGTCCGGGCACGCTGGTGTTCATCGGCGACAAGCTGGAGTGGCGCGACGGGACCGATGCCAGCTTGAACGCCGAGATCTTCCCCTCGGGGATCCGCCGGGTCGAGCTCAAGTGCCGCACCACCGCCGGCACACCGTTCTGCTACGAGCTCAGCATCGACATTGCCAAGGGGGACACCTTCTCCTTCGAGGACGTGAACAAGGATCGGGGCGGCAACGAGAGCGTGCTGGCCCTGCGCGACGCCTTCAAGGCCCGCTACCCGCGCATCCCCATCGTGGAGAAGGTGCGCCGCTAGCGGCGCCGTTCGTGAGGGCAGCGGCGTACGCCGTGGCCGCCCGGGGCGCCTCCCAGCCGTGGCAGGCGCCCTGTGGCGTTCGGCTGGCGCGCGCTGCTACTCCAGGCCGGCGAAGAGATCCGTAGAGATGTAGCGTTCCGAGGTGGAGGGGACGACGAACACTACGAGCTTGCCCGCGTGCTCGGGGCGGGTGGCGAGGGTCACGGCCGCGTGCGCTGCCGCTCCGGCCGATATCCCCGCCAGGATGCCCTCCTCGGCCGCCAGCCGGCGAGCCATGGCAAAGGCATCCTCGTTGGCCACGGTGATGACCTCGTCCACGAACCGCGTCTCCAGATTGGCGGGGACGAAGCCGGCGCCGATCCCCTGGATCTTGTGAGGCCCCGGCTGCCCGCCGGAGAGGACCGGCGAGGCGGCTGGCTCCACGGCAACGATCCGCAGGGAGGGCTTGCGCGGCTTCCACACCCGTCCCACGCCGGTGACCGTGCCACCGGTGCCCACCCCGGCCACGAAGATGTCCATCCCGCCCTCCGTGTCCCGCCACAACTCCTCGGCGGTGGTGCGCTCGTGGATCGAGGGGTTGGCGGGGTGCTCGAACTGCTGGGGCATCACCGCGTCGGGGAGCTCCGCCAGGAGCTCCGTGGCCCGGCGGATCGCCCCGCGCATCCCCTCGCTGGCCGGCGTGAGGACCAGTTCGGCCCCCAGCAAGCGCAGCACCTTGCGCCGCTCCAGGGACATGGACTCGGGCATCACGAGCACGCAGCGGTAGCCCTTGGCGGCGGCCACCATGGCAAGCGCCACGCCGGTGTTGCCCGAGGTGGGTTCGACGATGACGGAGCGCCCCGGAACAAGACGCCCCTCGGCCTCCAGCGCCTCCACCATGGCCACTCCAATGCGGTCCTTGACCGAGTGCGCCGGGTTGAAGAACTCCAGCTTGGCAGCCACCGTTGCCACACACCCCCGGCTCACCCGGTTGAGGCGGACCAGGGGGGTGTTGCCAATGAGTTGCGTGATGTCGTCGGCGATGCGCATGGGATCCCTCCAGCTAGATCTCGAAATCCACCGCCCCGGACTGGCGCCTTTCTTCCTCCACCAGCTGCGCCAGGGTCAGTGATTCCAGGACACGGCGGTGGGCCTCGGCCAGGGCCCGGCCCACCAACCGGACGGCCGGCCCGCCGAAGGGGGGCGCGGCGGGCGGCGGCAGGATCGCCGCCAGCGGCAACGAGGCCGGCGGCCGGGCGAGGACCATGCCACCGCCAGGGCCCCGGACCGTGCGCACCACGCCGGTGCGGGCGAGCTCGGTGAGCAAGCGGGCGAGGAAGGCCCGCGGGATGGACCGCCGGGTTGCCAGAGTGGCGGCAGGGACGGTCTCGGGGTAGGCGTGGGCCAGCTCCACGAGGGCCTCGAGGCGGTACACGGTCTCCCTATTCACGAGTTTTACGATAGCAAATATCGCCTTTTCCTGTCAAGGGGGTCGTGGCCGGCAGGTGTGGCACCGGCCAGCCGCGCCCGCGGCTCGCCCCCGCGGCAGCTCAGGGGAGAGGGCCCAGGAAGGCGGCGACGAGCTGGCGGATCCAGCCGCTGTCCCGGGGTGGACGGTGGACTGGCACCCCCCGCAGGCGGGGGTCGACGGTGGCGAAATCCTTCAAGAGCTTCTCGCCCTCGGCCACGGTGATCTCGGGGTGCGCCTGCACCCCCCAGATGGGCAGCTCGCGATGGGCAAAGCCGTGGATGGCGCAGTGCGGAGAGCGAGCGGTGACCACGAAGCCAGGTGGAAGGGCCGTGACCTCGTCGAAGTGGGAGACGAAGGTCCACACCGGCCGGGCGGCTCCGGCGAACATGGCCGGCTCGCCCTCGACCTCGAGCTCGATCCACCCCAGCTCCGGCACCGCTGCCCGGCCGACCTGGCCTCCCAACGCCTTCGCCATGAGCTGGTGTCCGTGGCAACTGCCGAGGAGCCGCACACCCGCCGCCACGGCCGCCCGGACGTAGGCCATCTGCGCCTCCACCCAGGGGTCGGGCTTGACGATGGACGCCTCCGACCCCGTGAGGATCAGGTGGGTGAAGCGCGCCAAAGGCGGGAGCGGCTGGCCGAGCCGCACCTCGGTCATGGGCACGGTGTCGGGAATCCAGGCGCGCCAGTGTTCGAAGGGTTTGTAGATCTCGGGCCAGATGGCGTTGTTGAGGACGACGACGTGAGGGTTCCTCGCCATGACGGCGACGATAGCAGAGTTTCGACGCTCGCCTCGCCGTCCGCTGTCGGTGCGTTGCAATGAGTCGCGAATCGTGGACAATGGTAACGAGATGCCTGGCAAGGAACGGCGCCGCAGCCCCCGTTTCCCCGTGGAGCACGTGTCCGGTACCCTCCACCTCTCGGTGCCGGCTCGGATCGTCAATCTCGGCGTCTCCGGCATGGCGGTCGAGGTCGCCTCCCCCTTGCGGGTGGGACGTACCTACGCCGTGCGGTTGCGTCACGGGGACCACGAGGAGCTCACCCTCCAAGGCACAGTGGTGTGGTGCCACCTGCGCAGGGTGTCCGCAGCCACCGGCGGCGAACGTCGTCCCATCTACGAGGCCGGCGTCAAGTTCGACGATACCCTGGCCCCGGCCGCCACCAAGCTCCTCGCCTTCCTCGAGCGGAGCGCCGTCCTCGACGCCGACAAGCGGATCTTCGGCCGCTTCCGGATCGCCGGCGAGGCCTCGGTACGCCTCGGAAGTGAGCACGAGTTCACCGCCCGCACCATCAGCGCCCACGGCATGCTGGTGGAGACCGATGTCGCCGTTGCGGTCGGCACCCTCATCGAGGTGGAGCTCCACATGAACGGCGAGGTCGCCACCCTCGCGGCCCGCATCGCCTTCGTCCGCGATGTCCCGGGCGAAGGCGAGGGGCGGCGAGCCGAGCTGGGCGTCGAGTACCTGGAGCTGAGCCCGGAGGCGCAGCAGAAAATTGCCGACGTGCTTGCGCGCCTGGTGACGACGTGACCACCACCGTCACGAACCCTCGGCTCCTCCGTCGCGGCGAGGCACGGCATGGAATCCTCTCGGCTGCTCCACGGTTGGTGCTGATGGCATGAACCCGTTGGCGCGGCCTGCCACCCTCGTCGCCAGCGAGGCGCGGGCAGTTGTGGCGCCCGCGGGGCGCCCCCATGTCTGGCTTGCCGATGTGCTGACGCAGGTCTTCCGGGAGCCACCGCAACTTCACGTGGTGCGGCAATGGCGGGTGCCGCGGGCGCCAGCGTGGGCCCGGCTCCGCGACCCCGCCCTGGCACGGCTGACCGCGTACTGCGTGGGGGGGCGGCGGGTTTCCTGGCACCTGGCCTTCCTCTCCCACCGCGCCCCCCACGCCACCCGGCGCGCGCTGGAGCGGGGGGCAATCTCCCTGCGCGAGGTGTTACGCGACAGCGGGATCACCCTCGAAGCCGGCGCCACCGGCTGGATCGCCTCCCCGGACCTGCTGCCGGCGCCCCTCGCCGACGCACTGGCGACGGTCGCGGGGGCCTGGCCCCTCGTCTCTCGAACCTACCGCGCCGCCGCGCAGGGGGTGCCGCTGGTTGCCGTCTGGGAAGCCCTCCCCTGCGGTACCTGGCCGCCGTGGGCCGCGCAGCGCCTCGGGGAGGGGTCGTGAGCCACCCCGCGCCGCACCTCGAGCGCCACCCCGTCAACGCCGGCGCGCGACTACTCCTCGCCAACCTCGCTGCAGGGCGGGGTGCCTTCCCCTACCTGCGCGTCGAGGCAGGGGTACGCAGCTACCAGGAGGTGGCCGAGCGGGCGCTTGCCGTGGCAGCCGGCCTGCGGGCGCTCGACGTCGAACCCGGCGAACGGCTGCTCCTCGTCATGGGGGACCGGGAAGAGCTGGTGCTGGCCATCTGGGGCGCGTGGCTGGCCGGTGCGGTGGCCGTCCCCGTGGCGCCCGCCCTTGCCCCGGCCGAGCTCGGCGTCGTGCTCGCCGACTGCGCCCCGAAGGCCATCCTCTGCGATGCAGGAAGCGTGCGCGCCGTCCGCGCAGCCGCCGCCAACACCCAGCTACCCGTCTACTACGCCGGGGACGAGCAGCCCCACGGCACCCGACCGTTTTCCGAGTTGTGCTCGGCGACGCCCCTTTCCGAAGCGACGAACACCTGTGCCGACGACCCGGCGCTCCTCCTGTACACCTCCGGCACCACTGGCCGGATGAAGGCCGCCATCCACACCCATGGCAACCTAGTCAACGCAGCAGCGGGTCTCGGGCCACAGGTGCTCCACCTCTCCCCGGAGGACGTGATCTTTTCTGCCGCACGGATGTTCTTCGCGTACGGGCTGGGGAATTCGGTGTACCTGCCGGCCGCTGCGGGGGCGTCGGTGGTGGTGCGGCGCGGGCCGGTCCTCCCCGCCCTCGTCACGGAAACGCTCGAGCGGGAGGACGTGCGCGTGTTCTTCGGCGTTCCCTCCCTGTACCGCAGCCTGCTGGCCGACCCACGTGGCCGGCCCCGCGGCACCCTGCGCGCCTGTGTGAGCGCCGGGGAACGTCTCGCGCCCGACCTCCGGGAAGCGGCGACCCGCTGGGCCGGTGCCCCGGTGCTCGACGGCTTCGGCATGACCGAGACCCTCCATCACGTGACCTCGAACCGCCTGGACGAGGTCGTGCCCGGCAGTGCCGGGCGCCCCCTGGCGGGGTTCGAGGTCAAGGTCACCAACGAACATGGTTTGGCCGCCGCGGAGGGGGAGGCTGGCGAGCTCTGGGTGCGGGGCCCCACCCTCATGGCCGGCTACTGGAACCAGCCGGCCCTCACCGCCCGTCGCCTTGCAGGCGGCTACCTCCGCAGCGGCGACGTGGTCCGCCTCGAGGCCGGCTGCCTCGTGCACATCGGGAGAACCGACGACCTTGTGAAGGTGGGCGGCGTGCTGGTGGCGCCCGCAGAGGTCGAGGAGGTGTTGCGGCGCCATCCCGCCGTGGCCGACGCGGCCGTCGTGCCGGTGGTGCGCCGCGCGGGGGTGGCGACGTTCACGGCCTTCGTGGTCCCCCGCGGCGAACCGCCCCGCGAGGCCGAACTGGTGCGTCACGCCCGGCAGCACCTGGCGAGCTTCAAGGTCCCCCGCACCTTTGCCTTCGTGGAAGAGCTCCCGCGCACCCTCACCGGCAAGCTGCGCCGCTTTCTCCTTCGCGAGACCGGCTGAGGCACGACCCGCCCCGCGGCGGCCGGCCGCGACGGGGCAGGTCAACCTCCGCGTGGCGGGCGGCGAGGGGGCATGCGGGCCAGATAGCGCCGCGAAAGGTCCTCGGGATCGGGGGCGCGGAGGTAACGGGCCACCTGCAGCACGAAGCCGCGCACGAAGACCGGGGCCGGCAACTCGTCCCACACCTCGCCTTCCAGCGCCTCCAGGATGGCCGGGCGGATCTTGGTCCGTCTCGCGATGTCGGCCAGGGAGACACCGCCGCGCTCCCGCAGCCGCCGCAACTCGCGGCCGGGCGTGTCGGCGGCCGCGCCCGTCGCGTCCCGGGGCTCGGTCGCCGTGGCCACGACGCCGGACGTAGCGGGGAACGACGCCAGCAGGCGGCCGAAGGCCGCGTCCAGGGTCTCCATGAGTTCTCGACGTTCCTCCTCCTCGAGAAGCGCGTAGGTGGCGAGGGTCGGGGTGCCGTAGAGGGCCCGGAGCCGTCGATAGGCCGACTGGAGCTCCTCGAGGGTTGCCCCCGGCGCCAGTTCGAAGAGCGCCCAGTCGGCGGCCGAGGAACGTTCAGCCATGGGCGCCCCCGCCCAGTCGACCGTGGAGGGAGACGAGGCCGCGGACGAAGGGGGCGTCCGGGAAGCGCTCCACGGCCGGCCGTCGCGCCTCGACCGACAACCCCACCAGCGGGTCGTGCTCGAGGACACCGAGGCCTTCTACAGCACTGCCAAAGTAGTCGCGGCACGCCCGTGCCATGTCGTCGGACAGCCGCCAGTGCTCGTCGCTGCGCGCCTGGTTAACGACGATCCCGGGAGCGAAGGTACGAGCCTCGCCCGCCAGTGCCTCGCCGACCTCTGCATCGAGCGCGGTCACCGCGGCGACGAGTTCGCGCGGCGAGGCAAGGCGGCGTTCCCCCCGTGCGGCCATCACCTCGCCCAGGAGTTGCTTCACTCGCTCCCGGGGCGAGGCACGGCGCAACTTGCGGAAGAACGCGGCTCGCAAGAACTGGTAGCTGTTCTCCACCGAGGTGGGCTCCGGCACCACCACCAGCAGGCCGCGGCTCGCCGACAGGAAGAAGTCCAGGACGTTGAGGCTCGCTCCCGCCCCGAGGTCGAGGACGACGAGCTCGACCCCCAGCGAGGTGATGTGGCGGAGCACCCTTTCCTTCTGACCAGCGTTGGGGCTGGCAGCTTCGAGGAGCGCCCCCGCTCCGCTGATGAGCCACAACCGCTCGAACCCCGACGGGATCATCACGTCGGCGAGGCTCGCCACCCGCCGGCTCAGGAAATCCGCAAGGGTCCGTCGCGGCGGGCGCAGGCCCAGGAGGGTGTGGAGGTTGGCGCCACCCAGGTCGGCGTCCACCAGGACCACCGAGCTCCCGGCGCGTGCGGCCACGACAGCAAGGTTGGCGGCGATCACCGACTTCCCGACGCCGCCCTTGCCGCTGCCGATGGCCCAGATGGTGGGTGCTGCCGGCGAGGGAACGTGCTCCCCCCGCCCGCCTGTGCCCGCACCCGTCACGGCACACCCCGGCACCGCGCCACCGTCGCGGCTAGCCCGGCGTGGCGGGCCGCAGCGAGCGGACGATGAGCCCCACGCCGCCCGCAAGCAGCGCGAGCATCAGGAGGGTGTTGAAGAGGTTGGTCGGGCGGAAGTAGATCTCGAGGTTTGCGAGGATGCCTGCGACGATGATGAGCCCCCCGGCCACCGTGAGGATCCAGCCCGCCCTGGAGCGCCCGTCGAAGAACAGCAGGCCGATGCCCACGAGGAGCGGCACGAGCGTCAGCCCGAACGTCCTGCCCCCGAACCACCCCCAGAACCCCGAGTGGACGGTGACCTGCTGCAGGAGGAGGTACCCTCCCACCACCACCATGGCGAGGCCGCCGAAAAACGCCCCGAAGCCACCTGCCGTGCCGCCAGCACCCTTGATGTCCATGGGGTGATTGTACCGCCCTCCCTCGCATGCCACGCCACGCGCGCTGGCCGGCGGTGCAGGTGCAGGGCCGTTACAATGCGCGTCATGGTGTCCATCGTGTCTCGCCCCCGCTGCCGTCTCTGTCGCCCACTCGCCTCCCCGGTCGCTGCTGCCGCCACCCTCGCGGTGCTCCTCGCCCCGACGGGGTGCACCTCCCGCCTGGTGGCCACGCCCCCGCCGGCCAGTCACGTGGTCCCCGAACTGTACGAGTCGGTCCGCCTGCCCGAGGAGAACCTCGACTCCCTGGCCGGCTGGGAGCCGGGCGGGTGGATCGTGGCCACCGCCAAGGCCACCCATCGCCTCATCGTGTTCGCCGCCGCCGACGGCTCGCGGGTGCGCACCTTCGGCGAGCTGGGCGACGGGCCGGGCCAGTTTCGCCGCCCCAACGGGGTGGCGGTGGTGGACGACCTGCTCCTCGTGACCGAGCGCGACAACCGGCGTGTCCAGGTCCTGCGCCTGCCCGACTTCGTCACCGTGAGCTTCGTCGGTGTCGGCGTCTTGCGCGCCCCCTACGGCATCGCCGCCTTTCGTAGCCCGCGCGGCATCGAGGTGTACGTCACCGATTCCTACCTCGACCCGGAGGGGCGCGTCCCGCCCGCCGCGGCGCTGGGCGAGCGGGTGCGCCACTTCCTCCTCACCGAGGGTCACGGGACCGTCGACGGCCGGCTGGTGCGAAGCTTCGGCGACACCTCGGGCAGCGGCGTGCTGCACGTGGTGGAGTCCATTGCCGCCGATCCCGAGCGCCATCGCCTGCTCGTCGCCGACGAATGGGAGGGGGCCCGCGACATCAAGGTCTACGACCTCGACGGCCGATTCACCGGCGTGGTGGTGGGGCGCGGTGCCTTCACCGCCGAGCCGGAGGGTCTGGCGCTGGTGCGCCTCGGTGAAGGCGGTTTCTGGATCGCTGCCGATCAGGACAAGACCCGCACCCGTTTCCTGGTCTTCGACCGGGTCTCCCTCGAGCCCCTGGGCTTCTTTACCGGCACGACGGTGGCCAATACCGACGGCATTGCCCTCCTCGGCGGCGGCCTCGGCGGTCGCGCCTCGGCGGGGCTGGTGGCCGTCAACAGCGACGCGAGCGTCGCGGCGTTCCCCCTGACCTCCATCCTCCAGGCCATCCGATGGACCGGCGATGCGGCCTGCCCGCACCGCGCGCGGCCGTGCCGCGCGTGCCGAAACTCGAAGGGGTAGACCCGCGTATCTTGGACCAGGACGGCCGCACGGGCCGTCGGGGAGGACGCGGTGGAGATCGGCTACCTGGAGCCGTTGCGGCGGGCCTGGGCACGGATGCGGCTCACCCTCTTCGCCCCCTTCGACCTCGCCAAGTGGCTGGTCCTCGCCTTCTCCGCATGGCTCGCTGGCCTGACCGACGGATTCGGCGGCGGCGGTCTCGACCTCCGCGGGGGCGGGCGCGGCCTCGCCGAGCTGCGCCACAGTGTGGCAGGGGTGCGGGAGTGGCTGGCCGCCCACCCCCTGCTCGTGCCCGTGATCGTGGGGGGGGTCGTCGGGGTGGTCGTCCTTCTCGTCGTCCTCCTCTGGGTCAGCTCCCGCGGCAAGTTCATCTTCCTCGACAACGTCGTGCACAACCGCGCCGCCATCGTCGAACCGTGGAAGCGCTACCGACAACTCGGCAACTCCTTGTTCCTCTGGCGGCTCGGCTTCGCCGCGGCGGCCCTCGTGATCCTGGCGGCGCTGGCAGCTCTGGCACTGCTGGTCGCCGGCGGGGTGCACGGCTTCACCTTCGCTACCACCCGCGGCATCGTCGCCATCGGCCTGGCGGTCTTCCTGGCGCTGCTCTTCGTCGCCGCCCTGGCCACCGTGGCGCTGTGCCTCGACTCCTTCGTGGTGCCGGTGATGGCTCGCTCGCACCTTTCCGCGGTGGCGGCGTGGAGTGCCTTCTGGCCGTGGCTGGAGCAGTACCTGGGCGCCTTCGTGCTGTACGGACTGTCCGTCCTCGCCCTCGGCCTGGGCGTGGGCGTCATCGTGGCGATGGTCGGCCTGCTCACCTGCTGCGTGGGTTTCGTGCTCCTGGCAATCCCCTACGTCGGCACGGTCCTGCTGCTGCCGATGCTCGTCACCTACCGGGCGTATTCCCTGGAGTTCCTGGCCCAGTTCGACCCGGCCTTCCGCCTCTTCCCCAACGCCTCGGAGACCACCTCGCCCGCCGCTTGACTCTCGTCCGCGGCCGGCTACCCTAGCGACGAATCGCCGGCGCGCGAACCGGCGACAGTGGGGGTGTCATGGAGCTCGAGGAAGCGTTGGCCGTTGCCATCGGGTACGAACACAAGGTGCGCGATCACTACGCGGCCGCTGCGCAGCAGGTTCTCGATCCCCGCGGCAAGAAGGTGTTCGAGACCCTGGCCCGCGAGGAGCAGGGGCACGTCGCCTATCTCGAAAGCCGTCTGGAGGAGTGGTCCACGAAGGGCGCCATCTCGACGCCGGAGCTGCCCACGACCGTGCCCCGGAGCGAGTGGATCGAAGCGGCCACAAAGCGTGTCGCCCAGGGGCCGCCGCCCACGGTCGCGGTGCAGGCGGAACTCGAGCTCCTCAAGGTGGCCCTGGAACTCGAGCGGGCGACCAGCAGCTTCTACCAGAAGCTCGTCGACACCCTCGAGGCACGCCACCGGCCGCTGTTTTCGCGCTTCCTCGAGATCGAGCAGGGCCACCTGGCCATCGTCCAGGCGGAGATCGACAGCATCACCGGCACCGGAACCTGGTTCGACTTCATGGAGATCTCCCTCGAAGCCGGCTAGCACGACCCCGACCCGCACCCTCGACAGTCCGCCGCGGACGCTGCACCGAACGCGGCGAGCACCGATGCAGGCTCGCGCTGGAACAGCGTGCACGCCACGCGGGCCGCGGCGGGCGGGTGCGCGCCGGGGAGCGACGGCACCGGCGCCCTTCCTGCCCCGCCCTCCCTCAGGGCGCGTCCGCCTTGGGAACCCGGATCGCCTCCCCCCGCTCCTTGACGATCCGCTCGTACCAGGCGTCGGGGTAGCGCGGATGGGTCACCTTCCCCTGGCTGTCCCGGACATTGCCGTCGATGTACTTCCAGATCAGGACCTCGCCCAGCTTGCGCCAGCGCGCCGTGGCCTCGTCGCCGACGCGCACCGAGTAGGCCGTGAGATAGTCGCGCGCCTGCATGGGGGAAGCCTCGTAGAGCTTGAGCGCGGCCTTCTCCACCTCGGGTTGGTCCGCCAGGTACTTCGCCTCCAGCTCCCACTGGACCGCCTGGATGTCCTGGATCATGTCGGCGTAGCGGGAGTAGGCCCAGTTGGCCACGAAGTTGAAGACCCAGAAGGCGGAGTCCCAGGAGAAGGCATCGAAGCTGCCCGCCGACGGCTTGTAGCTCGCGGGGACATCGCGGATACCGCAGTACATGGGGGTGTACACCGTGGTGTAGGTGTCGTCGAAGCCGAGCCAGAACACGCCACCGATGGGGTCCGGCAGCCAGGAGCGCGCCTGCGCGACGAAGGAGAAGCCGGTCTGCTGGGTGGAAATGGCGCGCTCGTGGACGTACTGCTCGTCACCCAGCTGCCACTGCATGGGGCGCCAACGGTAGGGACAGGCGAAGGGCCCAGCCCCCACGTCCTTGGTCATGTCGAGCTCGGTGCCTTCGAAGTGGTCGCGCATGAGCTGCATGACATCGTGGACGGAAAGCTTCCTGTCGGGCTTCACCCACAGCGGCAGGCGCAGGTCGAGGTGCTTGCCATCCACGTACGCCACCGACAGGCCCAGGGAGGGAGCGACCCGGCGAAACACGCTCCACACCCGCGCCTCGCAGAACCGCGCAGCGCCGAAGTCCATAGGTGCGTACGTGTCGGCAAAACTGAACTCCTCGTCCTTGCCGTCGAACCACCCCTTCTCGCGAGCGAAGGTGATGACGTCCTTGGCGTACAGGCAGTTCTTCGGATCGTTCAAGGGGAAGGTCCGGATGCGGGCCTGGTTGGCATGGGCCGACACGTACCCGTCCGGGACCCGGCGGGCCACCCAGACGGCCCCCTTGGCGCCTTCCCCCTTGCCGATCATGTCCACGAACCACACCTCGTTGGGGTCGGCCACGGAGAAGCTCTCGCCGGTGGAGGCGTAGCCGTACTCCTCCACCAGCCGGCCCATGATCTCCACCGCTTCCCGTGCCGTCCTGGCCCGCTCCAGGGTGATGAACATGAGGCTGCCGTAATCGATGATGCCCGCTGGCCCCTTGAGCTCGTCCCGGCCGCCCCAGGTGGTCTCGCCAATGGACACCTGGTGCTCGTTCATGTTGCCGATCACCGCGTAGGTCACCGGCGCCTGGGGGATCCGCCCGAGAAACTTGCCGCTGTCCCAGTCGACGACGTCCCGCATCTCCCCCGGCTTGTGGACCCCCGCCGGGGTGGTGACGAGGGCGCCAAAGAGCTCGTGGGAATCGGCGGCGTAGGAGATGAAGGTCGAGCCGTCGGTGGTCGCCCCCTTGGTGACCAGGATGTTCGTACAGGCCTGCCCGTCGGGAACCGCGACGGCCAGGGCCACGATGGTGATCCAGAGGATGCTCCCGTTTCTCGTCATCGGCCAGTCCCCCTTGTCGACAGCCGGCCGTCCCCATGCGGCCGCCCCGGGATGGTACCAGCCTCCCGGCCCACCGCCTAGCGCTCCGGCGCCCTCTTGACGCGGGCGACGCGCCGGCTAGATTGCTGCCGTGGCCCTGGCCCCGCTCGGGGGCCGGGACACCGAAGGAGACCATGGGTAAGAGGACGTCGTCGTACGGTTCGCTCGAGGCGTCGCAACTCTACTGCCCGCGCTGCAAGACGGCGCGGCCGGTTCGCCAGCACCTGCTCCTCGTCTTGCCGAGCGGTCACAAGTACGAGTACCGCTGCGCGGTGTGCGGGACGAGTGTCGGCGGCAAGGACGACAACGATCCCGCCGAGTTCCACGCCATCCTGCGGCGCACCTAGCCGGCATCTCTCACCCGTAGGTATTGAAAAGGGGCTCCGCGCTCGGCTATCATATTCTTGTCAAGAGAGTTACAACAGACACGGGGAGCCCCCATGGAGCCAACACAGTGTACCGCACCTGAGCTGGCCTTCCGGGGCCTGGTGTCCCGGAAGGTTGTGGCCCAGTTCAGTGGCCACCACGTGACCAGCGATGCGGGGGGTTTGCGCCTGCGTGAGGTCGAGGCGGCCGCGGGGGTTGTGCGTTGGCTGGCGGCATGCTTTGTCGATCACCGGACGCCCGCGACGATCGAGCACTCGGTGGCGGAGCTGGTGGCACAACGGGTGTCCGGACTCGCCTTGGGGTACGAGGATCTCATTGATCACGACGCGCTTCGGAACGATAGCCTGCGTGCGGTGTTGGTCGGCAAGCTGGATGCGACCGCACATAACCGGCGTCGGCAGCAGGACCGCGGGCGGGCGCTGGCCGGCAAGAGCACGCTCAACCGGTTGGAGCTGGCGAGGTTCGACAGCCAGGGTGAGGATCGCTACCACCGTATCGTGTGCCGGCCACAGGCCGTGGAAGCAGCGCTGGTGGACCTGTTTGTCGACAGCCACGTGACGGCACCCGAGACGCTGGTGTTGGATCTGGACGCCACGGATTATCTGCTGCATGGACAGCAGGAGGGGCGGTTCTTCCACGGGTACTACGGCGGCTACTGCTATCTGCCGCTGTACATATTCTGCGGGCATCAGGTGCTGGTTGCCAAGCTGCGTCCGTCCAACGTCGACGCGGCGGCTGGCGCGGTGGAGGAGGTGGAGCGGGTCGTAACGCAGCTCCGTGCCCGCTGGCCGGAGGTCCGGATCATCCTGCGCGCAGACTCGGGCTTTGCCCGTCAGGAACTCATGCGCTGGTGTGAGGACCATAGCGTCGACTATGTCTTCGGCCTGGCACGGAACGTGCGGTTGGAGAAGATGATCGCCTCTGAGCTCGAGCACGGGCGGCGACGTTGGCTGAAAAGCCGCGTGGCCTCGCGGCGTTTCCGGAATCTTCGCTACCGTACGCTCAAAACCTGGTCGCGCGCACGGCGCGTCGGGGCCAAAGCCGAGTACCTGGCGTTGGGTGCCAACCCGCGCTTTGTGGTGACGTCGATCGCCGCTGACCAGATGTCGGCCCGCGAACTCTACGAGGACTTCTACTGCGCCCGTGGCGACATGGAAAACCGCATCAAGGAACAGCAGATGGGGCTGTTTGCCGATCGCACCAGCTCGTCGCTGTTCTGCGCCAACCAGCTGCGGCTGTGGTTTTCCTCGTTTGCCTATGTACTCTTTGACACACTCCGCCGCTTGACCCTCCCTGGCACCGCCCTGGTGAACGCGCAGGCCTGGACAATTCGCCTCAGGCTTCTGAAGACCGGCGCCGTGGTCAGCCTCAGCGTGCGCCGTATCCTCAGCCAGCTGCCGCTGGGCTGCCCAGTCGAGGATGTGTTTCTCGCGGCCTGCGCCAACCTCCGACGCGCAGGCCCATTGGCGGCCTAGTTTCCTAGCCTATCTCCGGGTTCCGCAGTATCTTCCAGGCCGAGGTGCGCGCCGAGCAGGCCATCGACGGCCCCAAGTACCCAGCGAAGGGGCACCGATGCACGTCCGCATCGCCACCACGCTGGCTCGAATCAAGAAACCATACTTCCACCCCCGAAAAACAACCCTCCGACCGCACGAATGCGGGCGGTGAGAAATGCGGGCTAGAAACCAGCTCAATAGACTTCCTATGTCAATACGATCGTACACCTTCGTGTGCCCATGGCTTGCAGCGCTCGTGACCAGTGTTCCTACCAGCACATCTCGCGAAATCAATGATTTCTGTTTCTCCCAAGTGCCCAACGAGCCCAATAACAGTCGAACGCGGGGAAGAGGGTAGCCGCTCCGATGCGGCTACCCTAAAAAATCCGACCTTCCGGACCCGGAAACTACAGCCTCGAGAACAGCCGGACATCGGAAGTGCGCTTGCCGAGGAGCCTCGGCCCGCCGTTGGCCAGGCGGTCGCTCCCCGTCGACATTGTGGCGAGCGTGAAGCTGTCACGAACCGGGTAGTCGCGGAGATTCGAGTAGAAGACCCTTGAGAACTCCCGCATGCTGGCATCGTAGTTATCGAACGGCCACCCGACAACAAACGGGAGGCGAATTAGGGAATCCGCGATCTGGTTGGAGCCGCAGTAGGCAAGCACCAAGAGGGTGGGAACGTGACGCGCCCCCAGCACAACCTTGCCCAAATCGCGCTGGGGCACCAGCCACTCTCTTGTGAGGTCCCCGTCATCCGCTAGGTGTTCACCCAGAGGGCACGCGTGAGCAGCGATGTGCAGGACGCTGGGCCGGCTGTCATCGAGGAACCTCCTGATCGCGGCAAGTGTCGCACAGGGCATCGACCTGACATCGGCGGAGCTGCCCAGCACCTCTCTGATGCTCGCCGCTTCAGCGTCGAGGTGACGCTCCCCCTGGTGGCCGAGGGCAATGCCCACGAGTGGTCGCGAGAGCTGTCCGCCGGGTGAGGCGGGCGGCGGCGTCTGAGTGAACTGCTCGGAGGGTGGGCTCCGCGTGATGACGGCGGTCGTCGTGAGCTCGAAACTGATACTCTGATTCTGGAGGATGGATACAGGTGTCAAGGGACACCTGGATTCCCGCAGTTAGAGGACACCCAGTTTCCCGCACCGTTTCTCCCAGGGGTGTCCCTTTTCCGGGAGGGGTGATCAAGCCGGTCGTTGAGGCAGCAGCTCAGGCGGAGGGGCTCGAGGCGGGGGCGGGGGCGAGCCCCGGAGCTTGAGCTGCTGCGGGGCCTCTCTCGTTCAGTCATCGTCGCCGAGGCTGGTCTGGATCTCGCGCAACCGGAAGCTGCGGCCGTCGATCTGCAGCACGTGGCAGTGATGGAGCAGCCGGTCGAGGATCGCCGTGGCCAGCATCTCGTCGCCCGCCAGCATGTCCGGCCACTCGCGGATCGAGCGGTTGGACGTGATGATCGTCGCCGCCCGCTCATAGCGCGAGGACAGCACCTTGAAGAGCAGGTGCGCGTCTTTGCGGTCGAGCGCCTGAAAACCCAGCTCGTCGATGATCAGCACCGCGGCGGTCATGTAGCGGCGCCGCTGCATGCGCTTCAAGCCCGCCGCATCATCGCGACGGAGCTGATCGACCAGCTCGTCGGCGGTCACAAACGCCACCGAGAAGCCGTTGCTCACCGCTTTCACCCCCAGTGCCAACGCCAGGTGGGTCTTGCCGACGCCCGGTGGGCCGAGCAGCAAGACGTTCTCCCGCCGCCGGGCGAACTCGCAGGTCGCAAGCAGCTGCACCTTGCCGCGGTCGACGCCGCGGGCGAACGCGAAGTCGAAGCTCTCCAGGGTCTTCGCCGCCGACAGCCCGGAAAGCCGCAAGGACGCCTTCACCCGCCGCTCCTCGCGGGCGTCCCGCTCCGTGGACAGCACCAGCTCGAGGAAGCCCGGCAGGCTCAGCTCGTCGCGCACGCCCCGCTCCACCAGCTCGGCAAGGACGGCGCCGGCAAACTCGAAGCCGACGGCGGCCAAAAGCCCACGGGTGCGGTCGAGGTCGCTGTGCGCGCTCATGCCAGCCTCCGCACCAGCTCACAGTAGGCGTCGATCCCACGCCGGCCCACCTCCCAGCTGCGCTCCAGGGTGATCGCCCGGCCGATCCGGCCGAGCGGGGTCGGCGCCAGCACCATTTCGCTGTCCAGGCCTTGGGTGTGGCGCTGGTCCAGCAGCAGCCGGCAGGCCGTGCCGCGCGGGTAGCTGGCCAGGTGGGCGCCGTCTGTGGCGTGGATCTCTACTATGCCGGCACAGCCCCGTACCTGGACGGTCTGGCGCACGAAGGCGAACGGGACCTGGTAGCTGCGGCCCTCGAAGGCGACGAGGCAGTCGTCGGAGACCTTCCTGTGGACCAGCACGTCGAACGGCTCCGGCAGGGTGGCGGGCAGCGGCATGAGGTGCTCCCGCTCCGCCTGCCACGCCTCGTAGACGCTGGTACCGGTGACCGGGCAGGTGAGGCGCTTGGCCCGCGCCTCGATGTGGCGATCGGTGGCTGCCTGGAGGTCTTCCAGCGACAGGAAGCACACGTCGGACAGCGGCGCCAGCGCCGCCCGCACGTCTCGCCCGCGGCGCTCGACCTTGCCCTTGTCTGAGCCCTTATACGGCCTGGCCGGGTCGACGGTGAAGCCGAGCTGGGCGGCGTAGGCCGCGTAACCGTCGTTGAGTGACGCCCATGGGCCGGCGCCCCTTTTGACCGCGGTTTTGACGTTGTCCACCCGTACGGTCCACGGGATACCACCGAGCCAGGTGAAAGCCTGGTTGTGACAGGCAAGCCACCACAAGAGGCTCCTCGAGGGCGCCCAGATGACGGCTGGCATGCGCGAGTGGGACAGGGCAACGACCAGGGCGTCCAGGTGGTCCCGCTCGCCCATGGAGACGACCCGTACCGGCAGCCGCTCGAACCAGTCGACCTGGGCCTGGGCGCCGGGCGCCGTCTCGACCCGCCGAATGGGTCGGATCGGCGGCCGCCCCATGCGCCGCCTGACGTACCGCAGGACGGCCTTGTAGCTGGCCGGAAAGCCGTGATCCGCGACGAGGTGGTCATACAGGTCGCACACCGGGTCCGGCCGCCCCTGACGCCTGCTCTGGTCGGCGATCCACGCGCCGATGACCTCGTCCCACGCAGCACACGCCTCCGCCTGCTGCCGGCGACCGTCCTGAACGCCAGAGCGTAACCGCCCCAACCGGTAGCGGACGGTGCTCTCGTCCACTCCGAGCTCCCGCGCGATCCCTCGCATGCTTCGCCCTCGCTCCTGCATGACGTCCATGGCCACCACTTCCCTCTCCGAGAGCTTGGCCATCCCCCCCTCCGACGTGTCAGGTGGACACGCCAGCGATGATGACCCCTCTCTGCAGTGCGGGAATCTGGATGTCCCCTAAGACGCCACGCTAAGGCGTCCGCCTACACGAGGGGCTGGTCCGTTACGTCATGCGGCCGCCCGTCGCTGTCGAGCGGATGCAGTGGGACGGTGTTGGCGCCGTAAGGTATCGCTTGCTTCCAGGTCACGACACGGGGCTGCTGCACGACGAGGAGGACGAGCTCGTCGATCCGGCCGAATTCCTCGGCCACGTGCTCCTGCACTTACCCGAGCCCTGACACCCCCGGGTGCGCAAAGACGGGGCCTGTTCGAACGCCTCGCGCGGAAGGAGGCGGCGAGCGGAGCAGCAGGAACGCGACGCGTCCTCGGCCGATTGGTGCTCACCACGAGCACGGACTCGCGGGGGCCCTCGGCATGCGCGCGGGGTGCCGCCGGGCGGACGCCTCACAGGGCTGGCTTCAGCGAGAGCGGCACGGGGGGACCTTGGTGCGTGCGAGCTTCCTCGAGCCAGGCCTTGAGACGTTCCGAGACGGGCAACACCATGGGGAAGGCGTCCCATACCACCACCTCGCCCGTGTCGCTGCGGACCACCTTGCCGGAGGCCACCAGCCGACTGGCGTAGGCCAGGTCGTACCCGCCGAGGAGCTCGGTCAAGGCCCGGAACAGGGCCTCGTGGCTCGAGTCGACGAAGGAGGCGAAACGGTGGCTCTGCACGGCAATGTGGTAGTGGCTCGGGCGGAAGAAGAGGCCGTCGAGCCCCAGGGTCTCGGCCACCACCACCAACCAGCCGAAGAGCTCCCGCAGCATGCCGAGGCCCGGGTGCACCTGGCCCGGGAGCGGCTCGCGCCCGGGCCCAAACGCGTCGCGCGGGTTCTGCAGCAACAACCACTCCACCACCAGCACTTCCCGATCGGGCAGCAGCCGCGTCGAGCGCGATAGGCGCACTTCCACGAGCAGCTCCCGCCGGCCGGCGTCTCCCCAGATCCGCATGGTTTGCCCCAGGGGGTGGTCCAGCTCGAGCTGGACCGTCGGCGTGCGAAAGCCTCGGGCCCGAAGTTGCTGGAAGATGCCGAACCGTTCCAGGAGCAACTCCACCCCCACCTTGGAGAAGTAGCCCAGGAACCGCGTCTGGCGGGGAATGCCCGGCAGGATCCCGACGAGATCCTCTTCCGTGAGGTCCCAGGAGGACTCGCCGCCGTGGGTGAGGTGCAGGGGGTCCAAGGCGTTCTTGATCTGGCGAAAGCGCAGCAGGGTCAACGCCTCGTTGTCCGGCGGCTCGATGACGCGCCCGGCCAGGAGCCAGGCAAAGAAGCGCGCCGAGTAGCGCCAGGCGTTGTCCCCGTAGCCGCCGCCGAGAACGACAACGAGCGCGGCGCCAAAGTTGCGTACCTGCTCGACGACGAAGCGGTCGCGAGCGAACAGCCCCTCGGCCGAGATGTTCCAGTTGCCGAGACGGTCGTCCGCCGCCACGTCCGTGCCCGCCAGGTAGACGACGAGGCGTGGTCTCAGACGCTCCAGCACCGGCGGGAGGGCCTTGACCAGGGTTCCCAGGTACACCTCGTCCGAGACACCGCTGCCAAGGGCAATGCTGGTGGCCTCCACCGCTGCCGGGTCGCCCCAGTGCTGGTTATGGATGGAAAAGGCGTGGACCGTCGGATCGTCGGCAAAGGCAGCGCGAGTGCCGTTGCCATCGTGGAGGTCGAGGTCGACGACCAGCACGTTGCCGGTAAAACCCTTGCGTTGGAGACGCTTGATGGCGATGGCCAGATCGTTGAAGACACAAAACCCCATCCCCCGCGAAGGTTCGGCGTGGTGGAAGCCGCCACCCAGGTTGACGCCGATACAGGAGGTGGCGAGGGCGAGCCGGGTGGCGTGGATGGTCCCTCCTGCCATCAGGCGCTGCAACTCCAGGATATCTTCCAGTTCGGCGTCGCTCACCGCCGACCCGAAGATCTCGGTGAGGGTCTCCGGCCGCTGCAGCGCCTCCAGGTACTCCGGGGTGTGGGCCAGGAGCACGTTCTTGAGGGCAGCCGAGATGGGCGTCGAGATCTCGTCGCGCCGGACCAGTCCCTCGTTGGTGAGGAACGCCAGGATCCGATCCGCCCGCAGCGGGTCGAGGGGCACACCGACCATGGCCTTCTGGTAGGCCGGCGCGTAGACGAAACGGACCCGGGGAGGGCGCAGCAGGTAGCGCAACCACCGCACCCGGCGCCGGATCGCACGACGGGCCAGGGCGGTCAGGGACAGGCGCGGCCGTGCGTCCTCGTGCCCTCGGGAGGGCCTGGCGGCGTCGAGCACGCGGCGATTATAGGCCACGTGGCACTGCGACTTCCGCAGGCCGGCGGATCGCACAGGGGCTCGCCCGCACCCTTGCGAAGGCCGGGTCGGTGGCGAGGGCCCGAGGCAGGCGCCGGACGAGGCGCCCGTAGTGGGGGAACAGGAGCCCGCGAAAGCCGTACGCGTCCATCTCGGCCCTGGCTGCCGAGGTCTCCCAGCCGTCGAAGGCGATGCGGCTGGCGGCCACCGCCACGCCGGTTCGCTCGGCGCCTCGACGGCAGTGGACGAAGACCAGCTCGCCGCGGTGGGCACACAGGACCTCGAGAAAGGCGGCCACCTCGGAGAGGGCCGGCGCCCCCACGCCTGGCATGGGGATCGCCACGTACTCCATGCCAAGCGAGCGGGCAACCGCCTCCTCGGCGACGTCGGGAAAGGTCTCGCGCCGCAGGTTGACGACCACCCGGACACCCATGGCGGCGAGCCGCTCGAGCCCCGCCGCCGTGGGCTGCCCGCCGCGCATCAGAGTCGGCGTCACGTGGCCCATGTTGGGCACGTGGCGCCCCCCCTTCGCCGGCGCCACCGCCACCCCCTGGCAATGCCAGGCGAGAAGCGCCACAAGACCTGCCCACCCGAACTTCCCTAGCGCCGTCCCAGGTATCCCTGGCGAGTGCCTCGCACGACGGTGCAGCTCGTCCACCCTCACCCCTCGTGGCGTCCCGGGCCGTTGTTTGCGGCTCCCGCGCCCCTGGCCCGGCCACGGCTGCTGACGGCCGCCAGCCCCGCGGCGGTCAGGGCGAAGCCGATCACGTGCACGAGGCGCAGCGCCTCGCCCAGGAAGGCGAGGGCCAGCGCCGCCGCCACCAGCGGCTGGAGCGTCGTGTAGGCGGCCACCAGCGCCGGCGACGAACGACGGATGGCCCAGGAGTTGAGGGCGTAGTTGACCACCGTCGGGATGGCCACCACGTAGGCGATGCCGACCCACACCCCCGCCGGCAACGAGGCCGGCTGCAAGGCGAGCACATCCCTGGCGCTCACGGCGAGCACGCCGATGCCACCGAACAGGAACGACCACGCCACCAGGGTGAGGGGAGGGATCCGTTCGAGGAGCGGCCGCTGCAGCACCAGGTAGCCCGCGTAGGCCAGGCAGTTGCCGAGCAGCAAGGCGTTGCCGAGGGCTTCGCCACCTTCCAGCACCAGCTTGCTCGGCTCGAGGACGACCACCGCCCCGGCCACCGCCCCACAGACGCCCGCGACGGTGCGCACGGTGGGACGCTCGATGGCCAGAGCAAGACCGAGGGCGGTGACGAAGACGGGGATCGAGAGCATGAGAATGGCGGCACTGCTGGCGCTCGACCGCTGCAGCCCGAGGACGTACAGCACCTGGTTGGCAAAGACGCCGAGAAACCCGAGCCCGGCGAGGGCCGGCAGGAGCCGGGCCGGTGGCACGACCCGGTCCACCCGCCTGGCCAGCAGCACCAGCAGGGGGGCGGCCAGGGCGACCCGGAAGGCGGCCAACTGGAGCGGCGTCACGTGGGCCAGGACCGCCTTCCCCACCACCGGGAACGCCCCGAAGGTGGTCTGCACGAACAAGAGGGCGCCGTGCACCGAAAGGCCCGGCCGGGTCGAGGCCGCCGGTGCGACCGCCCCCACTCCGGCGAGCCGGTCCACCGGACGGCGACGGGAGAACCAGGTCGCTCCCACTCAGAACCGGTACCCGATCCAGAAGGTGGTGCGACGGTCGGAAAGGGTCGAAGAGAAGTCCCAGCGCTTGACGAAATCCCAGTGCACCGGCAGACCGAAGAGCGTCATGGACATTCCGAATCCGTAGGAGGCCACCCCATCCTCGAGCCGGCCATCGCGCAGGAAATCGAACTCCTGCTCGTACCAGGGAAGCGAAAAGTAGGCCGCGCCCACATCGACGAAGAAACGGCCGCGGATGTTGTTGACGTAAAGCCACGGCAACACCAGGTGGTCGATGAGGGGGAAGCGCCACTCCACGTTGAGGTAGGCGGCCCGGTTGCCGGCCAAGGAGTGGTACTCGAACCCGCGCACCGTGTCGAGGCCGCCGAACCAGAAGATGCTGGGCTGTGCACCGCTGGCGTAGGCGCCCCACAGACGGATGGCCAGCTCGTTGCGGGCGGAGAGGGGGATGTACCGCCGGGCGTCGAGGCGGAGGTCCTGGGACAGCTTGCCGCCCCGGTCGAGATCGTACAGGTACGCCACCGAAACGCGGAAGCGCTGGCCGGCGTGCGGACCGTAGCTCTGCCACAGGGTGGTGTCGCCGGTGAGCGCGGCTTCCACGAAGGGGACGCTGTTGGACGCCGGCACCCAGTAGATGTACGGCTGGCCGCCGACGTCCACGGCGTAGGGGTAGTAGGCATCGCGGTTGAAGTAGCCGCCCACCCCCTCGACGCGGTAGTAGCGCGAGAGGGGGTACTGGACGAACGCCGCCCCGCCCGTCTGCCGATAGACCTGGGCAAGGCGAACCGTCCGACCGCTCACGTAGTTGTAACCGACGAAGTAGGATCGATCGTCGAAGACGGTGGCCCCCCACTGCAACCGTTTCGACAGTTCGAAGTACGACACCTGGATGTTGGAGTAGCCGCTCACCGATTCCAGGAGCACACCCAGGCGACGGTCCCCGTAGTGGTCGGTGAAGGAGAGGTAGGTCTGCGAAACGAAGGTCTGGTCCTCGTTGACCCCCACCAGCACCTGGGCATCCTCGACGAACAACTTGCGCTTGTTGGCCTTCTCGATCTTCTCCGGGTTCACCGCCACGCTCACCGAGGGGACGAAGGGGGGGCGTTCCGCCACTTCCTGCGGTGCTCCCTCGTAGCCGGCCGGCCGTCCCTGGGCGGGATCGGTGACGTAGAGTTGGTAGATGCCGCGGGTGTAGGCCTGGTAGACCACCCGCTCGCCGTCCCGGGTCGGGACGGGGGTGGGGTTGAGAGCGGCGCCAATGACGCTGGTGAGGCGGGAGAGGGCGCGGGTTTCGAGATTCAGGGCGTAGATGTCGAAGATCCCGCGGTCGCGGTCCGAGGCGAAGTACAGGGTCTTGCCGTCGGCGGAAAAGGCCGCGCCCTCGTCGTTGCCGGGGCCGAAGGTGAGCTGCCGCCGCACCGCGGGGTTGGCCAGGGAGGCCTCGAAGAGCTTGGCGGCACCGGCCGTCTCGGAGGTGTACACCAGGCGCTCGCCGTCCGGCGCGAAGGTGGGATCGGCATCGTAGGCCGGATCGTCGGTGAAGTTGCGCACCTCGCCACTGCCGAGATCGAGGAAGTAGATATCGGCCTGGCCACCGGCAAAGGCGCGGAAGGCAACGGTCCTGCCGTCGCGGGAAAAGGCCGGCTGCATGGCCTGGTCCACCGGGATGGGGTAGCTACGCGCGATGCTGCCGCTCGTCACATCGAGGAGCAGCAGCACGCGCCCCCGCTCCCGCCGGGCGAACACGGCAATGCGATCGCCGTCCGGCGAAAAGGCCAGGTCGCGCCCCCGGTCCGGGCCGACGCTCAGGCCCTGGGCCACCAGGTACTCGTAGGCGGTGGTCCGCCCCCGGGTGAGGTTGCGGAACAGCCGCCGGTCGGGAACGCCGAACAGCACCACGTCGAGATCCCGTCGGGTGGTGGAGAAGGCGGCGATGAGGTCGCCCGAGGGCGAGGCCACGGGCGAGGTCTCGCTCGAACTCTTCCCCTCCTCGGCACGAAAGACCGGCCCGAACTCGCGCGGCTCCCCCCGGTCGGCCGCCTCCTCCTGGTACTGCTTGCGGAGCCACGCCCGGAACTGCCCGTCGAACTCTTCCACGTCGAGGTCGAAGGCCCGCTTGAGCGCCTTCTCGACCTTGGCCCCCAGGGTGTTGCGGAACTCGTAAATGAAGTCGCGCAGCCCCTCGTCGCCCCACTGGGCGGCAATGAAGGCAAACACCCGGTTGCCGAAACGGTAGGCAAAGTAGCCGCCGACGTTGTCCTCCACCGACGGCACCCGGTCGGCGAAGACCGCATCCCGCATCACCGCGCGCGCCCGGGCGTCCTCGTCGTCGGCAAAGTACGACGCCATCCCTTCCATGAACCACTGCGGCGGACGGCTCGCCACAGCCTTGCCGAGCTTGCCCTGGAAGAGGATCTCGTACTGGAAGATGTGGGTCAGCTCGTGCTGGATGAGCTTCTGGAGCTCGGCATCGGGAAGGTCGACGGGCAAGACCATGCGGTTGCGGGCCGGGGTGGCGAAGGCGCCGATCCCCTCGGGGATGAACTCGACGATGATGTTGTTTTGCTCGAACTCGGCATGGGTGGCGTAGATGAGCATGGGGATGGGTTCGGGAATCTGGTAGTTGAGCCGGCGCGCCAGCTCGTCGTAGGAGCTCTCGGCAAAGGACGCCACCTTTTCCAGCGAGGGTTGTACCCGGTCGTAGAAGGAGATGCGGAAATGGGGGGTCGGGTACACCTGCCAGTCGAACCGGTCGTAGCGGATCTTGTTCTTGCCGAAGTACTGGGCGGCGGCCGGGAAGGCGATCCCGACTGCCATCGCGACGGCCAGCATCCTCCCCGTCATCGAAGCCCTCCCTCTAGGGGGTGAAGATCACTCGCTTGCTCTTCACCGTGCGCGGCACAAAGAGGCCGATCAACTGGTTTTCCAGGGCGAACAGGTTGGCGAACATGCCGGTGAATTCGTCGAAGCTCCGCTCCGGCCTCTCCTGGAAATCCTTGAGCGGCTGCTCGAGCACCACCTCCCCGGTGCGCGCGTCGAACACCTGCAACAGGATGTCGTAGGTGAACCCCGTCTGTTCCACCATCACCTGGCGGTAGTAGGTGCGGCCATCGAGGGGCGAGGTGTACTCCTCCGTCTTGTAGCCCGAGCGGTCCTCGACCCTAAAATCGATGGAACCGGCCACGATGTAGTCGCTGCCGCTGCGCTGCCCCAGTTCCCGCCAGAAGTCGGCGCGCTTGGCCAGTTCCAGGGTGTCGGTGGTGGGTAGCTCGAGTTCCGGCATGGGCGGCAGCAGGTTGAGCTTCGTCTCCTTGCGCAGCAACCGGCGCAGGTACCGTTCGAACTCCGCCGCCACGTCGAAACGCAGTCTGGCGCTCGACCCCTCGTCGGCGCTCTCGCGCACGAAGGGCCCGAGGTAGATCTTCTCCCGCCCGGTGAGCGCCAGCTTCGGCCGCAAGGGCAGGGCCACGGTGACCTCGCGGGTCCCCGCATAGACCGCCGTGCCAAGGCACAAGCTCAAGATACCCACCCTAGCGAATCTCACCGGCATCCCCCTTTGGCTTGACGCCCCGGGCGTAGCTCGTGAAGAACTCGGCGAACCGCGCGTAGTTGCGGCGGATGATGGTGTTCTTCGGGGCGATGGCCAGGGCCTTTTTGTAGGTGTTCAAGGCCTCGTCGAAGCGACCGAGGGCTTCGAGGGCCACCGCCAGGTTGTTGAGCGTCTCGGCGTGGCCGGGGCGCACCTCGTCGGCCCGCTGGAAGCGGAAGAACGCCTCCTGCCAGTACCCGCGTTGCGCCGCCTGGGCCCCCAACCCGAGCTGGGTATCCGCGTCCTTGGCACCGTGGCCGCTGCTGGCGCAGCCAGCCAGCACGACGAGCGCTACCGCGACGAGTGGAATCGCCCTCCCCATCATGCGCCCCCCCGACAACTGCACGGTATTATATGGCCAACGGAGGCGCTGCCATTCCCGACCCGGCGATGGTCCTGGCGTGGCTGTGGGCGTGCGAACGAGGCGGACGCCCGGCCCGGCAGGCCGTCCACGCCTGGCTCGCCGATCCGGTCGGGACGCCCCCCGTCCCGGCGGCTCCCCCCGAGCTCGTCACGCAGGCCCTGGCCAACGCAGCGTCCCGCGGCTGGCGCTGGGTGCCCTGCTTCGACCCGACCTTTCCGCAAGGGCTTCTGGCCCTCGCCGATCCGCCCATCGGCGTGTTCCTGCGCGGTCGCTGGCAGGAAGGACCGGCCGTGGCCCTGGTCGGCTCGCGGCACGCCTCTGCCTACGGTCGCGAGGTGGCCGAGTACCTGGGCAGCGAGCTCGCCCGGGCCGGCGTGTGGGTCGTCTCCGGCATGGCTCGGGGGGTGGACGGGGCAGCGCACCGGGGTGCCCTCGCCGGTGGCCGGACTGCGGCGGTATGGGGCGCGGGTCCCGATTGCGTCTACCCCCGCGAGCACGAGGGCCTGGCCGAGGCCATCGCCGAGCGGGGGTGTCTGCTCACCGAGTACCCTCCCGGCAGCCCCCCCTTGCCGCGCCACTTTCCCGAGCGGAACCGCCTCATCGTCGGTCTGGTCTCGGTGGTCGTGGTGGTGGAGGCCACCGAACGCTCGGGAGCCCTCATCACGGCCCGCCTGGCCCTCGACGAAGGCCGCGAGGTCATGGCCGTCCCAGGCTCGGTCTTCTCCCGTCTGTCCACCGGCCCCAACGGCTTGATCCGCGCCGGGGCGGCACCCGTCCTCGGTGCGTCCGACATCCTGGACATCCTCGGCCTGCCGAAACCCCCGCCCGCTGCCGCGCCCCCACCGGACGACCCGATCGAGCTCGCCATCCCTGCGGGGCGCTCCATGACCGCCGACGCCATTGCCGCCGCCACCGGCAAGCCCATGGCGGAGGTGCTCGAGGCGTTGCTGCGCCTCGAGCTCGCTGGCCGGCTGGTGCGGGAGGCCGACGGCAGCTACCGTCGCTGTCGGGCCAACCCTCCCGGCCACTGAGCGGGCCGCGGTGGTCGAGGCGCTGGCTCGGCGACGATCTCGCCCGACCATCCGCTCACCTGCCGAGGGAGAAGGGGATGCGGACCTCCGTCTCGGGGAGCTCGATGCGGAGGGTGTAGGTACCGGCCTGCACCCCGCCGGGCGGGAAGAAGAACAGCCTCCCGGAACACACCCGCCGGTCGTTGACGGTGAGGGCATCGAAGGCGACCCCTTCGCCCGGCACCACGAACAGCTCGGTGCCGCACGGCACGCGCCCCGCCCAGTAGTCGAGGGGGTCCGACGCAATGGCGGCACGGCGGATCAGCGGTTGAAGACGACGGAACTCGCGGGCGAACTCCTCCTGGCTGGCGAGGGGAACCCACTCGCCCGTAGGCGTCCGGAGGGCAATGCGACGCCGCTCGATCTCCACCGCCTTGCCGGTGGCGCCGCTCATCGCCACGTCCAGGATGAGGCAATCCTCGCCCAGGTTCGCGGCGGCAAAGCGATACCCCAGGACCACCTCGAACTCCGCCCCGCGGTAGCGGAGCACCGCCGCCCCGAGTCGCTCGACCCCGGGCGCTGCGGTGGGAACGGCCGTCGTGCAGCTCGCCACCGCCACAACTGCGGCAACAATTGCCACTGCGCCAGCTCGTCGCATGCCTCGCTCCTTTCCTCGCCGCCATCGGCGCTGGCCCGCCGGCGCGCCGCCGGCACGGCACCCTCCACGTGGCAAGGGCTGTGCCAGGGCGCGACTCGGGCGCACCAACGAGCGATCCCCTCCAGGCGACGCCCGTTGCCCTGTCCGGACGACGACCTGTCCTCTCACTGCCACAGGCGACCTCCGGGCAGGCCACCGTTCAATCGGCCCCCGGCGGCGGCGGGACCCCTTGACAGCGCTGCTAGAGTGCCGCGGCGGAGGAGCAGTGGCAGAGGCCCTCGTCATCGTCGAATCCCCGGCCAAGGCGCGCACGTTGAGCCGGTACCTGGGGAAAGGGTACACCGTGGTGGCCTCCGTCGGCCACGTCCGCGACCTTCCCCGGCACGAACTGGGCATCGACGTGGCGGCGGGGTTCGTACCGGAGTATCGCCCCTTGCCGGCCAAGCGCAAGGTCATTGCCGACATTCAGGCAGCCGCCCGCCGGGCCGCACGGATCGTGGTGGCCACCGATCCGGATCGGGAAGGGGAAGCCATCGGCTGGCACCTGGCGGCACTCCTCGCCGACAGCGGCAAACCGGTGGAGCGCGTGCTGTTCCACGAAATCACCAGGCGCGCCGTCCACGAGGCCCTCGAGAAGCCGCGCGCCATCGACACCAACCTGGTGGACTCGCAACAGGCCCGCCGCGTGCTCGACCGTCTGGTGGGCTACTCCCTGTCGCCGCTCTTGTGGGACAAGGTCCGGCGCGGTCTCTCCGCCGGGCGGGTGCAGTCCGTCGCCCTCAAGATGATCTGCGACCGGGAAGCGGAGATCGAGGCCTTCGTCCCCGAGGAGTACTGGCACCTGGACGCCCACCTGGCGGCGGCGACCCCCCCTGCCTTCGTCGCCCGCCTGGCCACCCGCGACGGCAAGAAGTTCACGGTACGCGACGCCGACACCGCCGCTGCCGTCCGGGGCGAGCTCGAAGGGGCCACCTTTACCGTCGCCAAGGTCCACACCCGCCGCCGCCTCCAGCGGCCGGCGCCGCCCTTCGTGACCGCCAAGCTCCAGCAGGCCGCCTTCGCTCGCTACCGCTTTCCGGTGCGCAAGACCATGCAGGTGGCGCAGCGGCTGTACGAAGGGGTGGACATCGGCGGCGAACGGATCGGCCTCATCACCTACATGCGCACCGACTCGGTCCGCGTCGCCGGCGAGGCCATTGCCGCCGTCCGGGATCTCATTACCGCCACCTTTGGCGCCGAGGCCCTCCCCGACAGGCCGAACGCCTACAAGAACAGGTCCACCGCCCAGGACGCCCACGAGGCCATCCGCCCCACCGACGTATCGCGCACGCCGGATAGCCTCGCCCCCTTTCTTGCGGCCGACGAGCTCAAACTCTACACCCTCGTCTGGCAGCGCTTCGTCGCCTCGCAGATGCGACCTGCGGAGTTCGACGTCACCGAGGTGCTGGTAAGCGCGGGCCGCTACGGCCTGAAGGCGCGTGGGGAAGTGGAGGTGAAGCCAGGCTTCCTCGCCGTGTACCGCGACGAGGAGGCGCGGGGCGCCGACGCCGCCAAGACCGACGATGAGGAGCTCACCGTCAAGCGACTCCCGCGCCTGGCGGCGGGCGATCCTCTGCGCCTGGAAGCGCTCGTTGCCACCCAGAAGTTCACCCAGCCCCCGCCCCGCTTCACCGAATCGACGCTGGTCAAGGCCCTGGAGGAGAACGGCATCGGCCGACCGTCCACCTACGCCCAGATCATCGCCACCCTCGCCGATCGTGCCTACGTGGTCAAGGACAAGGGCGCCTTCGCCCCCACCGAGCTGGGCAAACTCGTCACCCGCCTCCTCACCGCCTCCTTCGGCAACCTCATCAACGAGGCCTACACCGCCCGCATGGAGGAGGAGCTGGATGCCATTGCCGAGGGAAAGCTTTCGTGGCGGGAGGCACTTGGCGCCTTCTGGACCTCCTTCGCCGCCGATCTCGAAAAGGCGCGCGGCGATATGGCCTCCGTCAAGGCGAACGGGGTCGAGACGGCGGAGCGCTGTCCCACCTGTGGCAAACCCATGAAGCTGCGCTTCGGCCGTTTCGGGGATTTCCTCGCCTGCACCGATTACCCCGCCTGCCGCACCACGCGCGAACCCGCGCCCGCCGCCACCGGCGAGGCGCCGCCCTGCCCCCAGTGTGGCGCCGAGATGGTGCTCAAGCGCTCACGATTCGGACCGTTCTGGGCCTGCTCCCGCTACCCGGAGTGCAAGGGCACCGCCAAGCTGCAAGGCCCCAGGAGCAGCCCCAACACCCCGAGCGGCGTCACCTGCCCGGCCTGCGGCGAGGGGCAGCTCGTGGAGAAGCGGTCCCGGCGCGGCCGGGCGTTCTGGGGGTGCGAGCGCTACCCCGCCTGCACCCACACGGTGCCCCACAAGCCGGTGCCGACCCCCTGTCCGGCCTGCGGTGCGCCGTTCCTCTTGGAACGCAAGCAAGGTCGCAAGGGCGTGCTCCGGGTGTGCGTCCGGGAAGGGTGCGGCTGGGAGGGGCCAGCGGTGGGGGAGGAGGGATGAGGCGGTCGGCCCGGACAGCCCTGCCGGGCCATGGGCCCCACCCTGGCGGCTCGCGGCACACCGTGGCCCATGACCCGGCCGGCTAGGAACGGCACCGCGACCGTCACCGTCGTCGGTGGCGGACTGGCCGGCAGCGAGGCGGCGTGGCAGCTCGCCAGCGCGGGGGTCGCGGTTCGCCTGGTGGAGATGCGGCCCCGCCGCACCACCCCCGCCCACCGGACCTCTGACCTGGCCGAGCTGGTGTGTTCCAACTCGCTGCGCTCCGACAACCCGGACAACGCCGTGGGGCTTCTCAAGCGGGAGATGGAAGCGCTCGGCTCGGTGGTCATGGCCTGCGCGCGGGCCACCGCCCTCCCCGCCGGCGACGCCCTGGCCGTCGATCGGCAGCGCTTCTCGGCCGCCGTGACCGCTGTCCTCGCCGCCCACCCCCTCGTGACGATCGTGCGCCGCGAGGTCGAGGAACTCCCCGAAGGCCCGGCCATCATCGCCACCGGCCCGCTGACCTCGGCAGCCCTCCACCAACGCCTGGAGGCCCTGCTGGGGACGGGGTCCCTCGCCTTCTTCGACGCGGTGGCGCCCGTCGTGGCGGCCGATTCCCTCGACATGGACCGCCTCTACTTCGGCAGCCGCTGGGGGAAAGGTGGCGCCGATTACCTGAACGCCCCCCTGGACGAGGGCGCGTACCTGGCCTTCGTGGCCGCCCTCAGGAGCGCCGAGCGGGTCGAGGTCCGCGAGGCGGATCGCGACCTCCCCTTCTTCGAAGGGTGCCTGCCCATCGAGGAAATGGCTGACCGAGGTACCGACACCTTGCGCTTTGGCCCCATGAAGCCGGTCGGCCTGCCCGACCCGAGGACGGGCAGGCTACCCCACGCCGTCGTGCAGCTCCGCCGCGACGACCTGGCCGCCGCCCACTGGAACCTGGTGGGCTTCCAGACGCGCATGACCTTTGCCGCCCAGAAGCGCGTGTTCCGCCTCATCCCCGGCCTCGAGCACGCGCGGTTCGTGCGGTTGGGGATGGTGCACCGCAACACCTTCGTGTGCGCCCCCCGCCACCTCGACGCCCAGCTTCGCCTTCGCCCTCGCCCCGACCTCCGCCTCGCCGGGCAACTCACCGGCGTCGAGGGCTACGTGGAGTCGGCGGCCACCGGCCTGCTCGCCGGCCTGTTCACCGCCTGCGACCTCCTCGGGCTGACGGCGCCGCCGGTGCCGGGCTGGACCGCCCACGGGGGGCTCATCCGCCACCTGGTGGAACGCCCCCCGCACCGCTTTCAACCCGCCAACGTGAGCTGGGGGTCGATCGCGGAACCGCCGTCCCCCTTGCCCCTCGGCCGGGGGGCGCGGCGGGCAGCGGCCGCCGCTGCGGCCCTTGCGGCGATCAGGGGGTGGCGCGCCGCAGTGCCGCTACCCCTGCCACCCGCCGTGGTCCTTCCCCAGTGAGCCGTTCCGTCCCTCCCGCTACAATGCCTGCGTGCCCTGGCTGATGGAGGAGTTCGCCCGCTACCTCGAGGACGAGCGCAACCTCTCCCGCCACACCGTCCGCGCGTACCTCCGGGAGGTCCACGCCTTCATCGCCTTTGCCCGCGTGGAGATGGCCTGCGACGGTCCGCGCCAGGTTCGCGCCGCCACCGTCCGAGCCTACCTCGCGCACTTGCACGGCCAGCGGCTGGCCAAGGTCTCGATGCAGCGGGCCCTGGCGGCCCTGCGGACCTACTTTCGCTTTCTCGGCCGGGAGGGTGCCGTGGAGGCCAACCCGGCACGCCTCGTCCCCACCCCGCGCGCCCCCAAGCCCCTCCCACCGGTCGTCGAGGCGGCGACCGTGGCCCAGCTCCTCGATGCCGTGCCCACCACCCCCGCCGGGCTGCGCGATCGCGCGGCCCTTGAGCTGCTGTACGCCGCGGGCCTGCGTGCCTCCGAACTGGTGGGCCTCGAGCTCGCCGACGTGGACCTGGCCCAGCGGTTGCTCCGCGTCCAGGGCAAGGGCGGCAAGGAGCGCGTGGTGCCCTTTGGCCGGACCGCCGGGCAGGCCCTCGCGGCGTACCTCCCGGTGCGCGCCGAGTGGCGGGCCCGGGCGACGGGGCTCGGCGAGGAGGAACCGCTCTTCCTCAACCAGCGGGGCGAGCGACTTTCCGACCGCTCCCTCCGGCGGATCCTCGACGCTGCCGTGCGACGGGTGGCGACCCTCTCCCACCTGCACCCCCACGTGCTACGGCACGCCTTTGCCACGCACCTCCTGGAAGCCGGCATGGATCTGCGAGCCATCCAGGAGCTGCTCGGCCACGCCTCCCTGGCCACCACCCAGCGCTACACCCACGTGGACCTGGCGCACCTCATGGAAACCTACCGCAAGGCGCACCCCAAGGCCTAGCCCGAGGGGCTCGTCCAGCTCCTGCCGTGGGTGGCAGCCAGCCGCAGGAACCCCGCCGAAAGCCCCACCCCGAGGAGGCCGACTCCCGCCCAGAGCGCCTCGGCGCCCCAACGCTCGTACACCGCGGTACCGAGCGCCGGGCCGGCAACGAAGGCGCAAGAAAACGCCAACAGGTACGCACCCACGGCGGCGCCCCGCCCCCGGCCCTCCTGGCGCGAAGCCGCCAGCGCGTTGGTGACGGGCAGGGCCAGCATCTCCCCCACCGTCCACACCACCACGGTGCCGACGGCCCAGGCCGTCGTCGCCCCCAGCGGCATGAGGGCGAAACCGGCGCAGACGAGCAGCGACCCGAGGGCCGCCACCTGCAACGGCGCCACCCGTTCGAGCCTTCGTACCAGCACCATCTCGAAGAGCACGATGATGACGGTGTTGACCGCCAACAGGAGGCCGATCCGGTCCTCGGCCAGGGCGAAGTGGGTGCGCAGGTAGACGGGCAAGGTGGAGAGGATCTGGTAGAACACCGTGGCGAGCAGGAAGACAAGCCCCAGGAAGACGAGGAAGGGGCGGTCCCGCCACGGCACCCTCCGCGCCGTCCTCGGCCCTTCGTCCTCGCGCTCCTGCGGCGCGTGCGGCAGCACGAGGATCAGCACCGCCGCCGCCGCCCAGCAGGTCGCCGCGTCCACCAGAAAGAGCAAACCGTAGTGCCGCACGGCGAGCATACCGCCCACGGCGGGCCCGATGGACATGCCCAGGTTGGCGGCCAGGCGGAGGAGGGCGAGCGCCCTGGTCCGGACGGCGAGGGGACTGGCCGCTGCCACAGCGGTGAAGGACGCCGGCCGGAACGCCTCGGCCACCACCGCCAGCACCGCCACAGCGAGGGACACCGCCACGCGCCCGCGCAGCGCCCCCAGGACCATGAAGCCAACGCCGGTGGCCAAAAGGCTTGCCACCTGCACCCGCACCGCCCCCAGCCGGTCGGCCAACCACCCCCCCAGGGCAGCTCCCACCACCGCACCCACCCCGTACAGGCTCAATGTCCCGCCAGCCTGCGCCAGCGAGAAACCCAGGTGCTGGGTCAGGTAGAGGGTCAAGAAGGGGAGCACCATGGAGCCGCTCCGGTTGACCAGGGACGCCACGGCGAGGACCCACACGGGGCGGGGCAACCCTGCAAAGGCAGCCCGGTACGTCTCGACGACGCTGGAAAGCGGGAGCCTCATCCGCACGGCGCCGACCGGCCCCTGCCTAGGGACGGCGGCGGGCTCGCACCCGTTCGGCGGCCGTCGTGACGGCCAGGTACAGGCAGGGCACGACGCCCAGCGTCAGCAAGGTCGATGCACTCAGGCCGCCGATGACCGCGACCGCGAGGGGGGTCATCAGTTCCCCTCCCTCGGCAGGGTTGAGGGCGAGGGGCAACATCCCCATGACCGTCGTCGCCGCCGTCATCAGGATGGGCCGGACGCGCAGCGGTGCGGCCTCGAGGATCGCCTCCCGCCGGGGCACCTCGCCCCCCCGCCGGCGAAGTTCGATGTACTCGACGAGGAGGATGCCGTTGTTGACCACGATTCCCGCCAAGAGGATCACTCCCAAGAGCACCGGCGCCGAGATGGGCAGCCGGGCCACGGCGAGGGCCGCCACCACGCCCACCACGGCCAGGGGAATGGCAGCCATGATGACGAGGGGGTTCTGGAGCGACTCGTACTGCACCGCCATGACGGCGAAGACCAGGAAGAGGGCGAGGCCGATCACGACCACGAGCACCTTGCGGCTTTCGCGAATGGTCTCCTCCTGGCCGCCGTACAGGAGCGTGTACCCTTCCGGCAGCACCTCGCTCGCCAGCGCCTGGCGCACCGCCGCCGTGGCTTCCCCGACCGACCAGACGCCGGGGAGCACGTCGGCAGTCACCCTGACCAGCCGGTTCTGGTTCTCCCGCTCGATGCTCCGCGGTGCCCGCCCCTCCTCGAGGTCGGCCACGTCGCGCAACCGTACGGGCCGTCCCGTACGCGGGAAGAGGGGGAGCCACGCCAGATCCGCCGCCGTGGTGACCCGGGCCCGGTCGAAGCGCACCCGGATGTCGATCTCCCGGTCCCCCTCGGTGAGCCGGGTGGGCACCGAACCCCCCACCGCCGTGCGCACCGTTCGCCCGACCTCCCCCACGTCGAGCCCCAGCTCGGCCGCGCGCCTTCGATCGAGCACCACGCGGACCTCGGGCGTGGTGTCCTTGTAGGAGGTGTCGACGTTGGCAAGACCGGGAAAGGTCTCGAGACGCGCGGCCATGCGGCGGCCGACGCGTTCCAGCACCGCGAGATCGTCGCCGAACACCTTCACCTCCACGTCGGCGGTGCCGGTCGACGTCCTGAGCCCGCGGATCCGGGGGGGCTGCATGGTGATGCGCGCGTCCGCAAGATCCGGCGCCTGCGCCAGGGCCCGGCGCGCCAGGGCAAGCCATGCGGACGCCGACAGGGTGCGCTCCTGGCGCGGCGACAGCTCCACGGCCAGACTTGCCCGGGTCGGCGCGAAGAACACGCCCCGCCGCACGAACCCGCCGGCCGAGGTGAAGACGTGCCGGACCTCGGGCAACCCAGCGACGATGGCCTCGGCCGCCAGGGCCGCCCGGTTGGTGAGCTCCACCGGCGTGTCCGGCGGCATCTCGAGGTTCACCGTCACGCGACCGTCGTCCACGGGGGGGAGAAACTCGTTGCCCAGTCGCGTGGCAGCGAGGGCGGCCGCCACAAAGGCGACGGTCGCCACGCCGAGCACCATGCCGCGATGGGCCAGCAGCCACGGCAACACCCGGCGGTAGCCCTGCTCGAGGGCGGCGACGGTCCTCGGCACCAGCGACAGCCACCGCAGCTCCGACAGGCGCGAGCTCTCCCACCCTTTGAAGAGTTGCGCCGACATCATGGGCACCAGGGTCAGCGCCACCACCAGGGAGGTGGCGATGGCGAAGGAAATGGTGATCAGCAGCTCGCGGAACAGAAGCGCCGACAGCCCCGAGATGAGGAGGAAGGGGAGCACGGCGGCCAGATTGGTCATGGTGGAGGCGGTCACGGCCCCACTGACCTCGCCGGCGCCCAGGTGGGCGGCCTCCACCGGGTTGGGGTGCTCTCGCTGGTGCCGCTCGATGTTCTCGAGCATGACGATGGCGTTGTCCACCAGCATCCCGATGCCGAGGGCGAGCCCGCCCAGCGACATGATGTTGAGGGTGAGGCCCGAAACCCCCATGAGGGCCACCGTTCCGAGGATGGCGATGGGGATGGAGGTGCCGATGATCAGGGTACGTCGGAAGGAGCGCAAGAACAGGAACACCACCGCCATGGCCAGGCCAGCGCCGAAGAGCGCCGCGGTACCCACGCCCTGCACGGCCGAGCGGACGTAGAACGCCTGGTCCTGGACCACCTGGGTGGTGAGGTCGGGGGGGAAGAAGCCGTCCCGGTGCAGGCGCGCGAGAACCGCGTTGCAGGCGTCGACCACGGCGATGGTGTTGGCGTCGGGCTGCTTGGAGATGGCGAGCATGACGGCGGGCTTGCCGTCGAGGCGCGCGTACACCCGCTCGTCGCGGTAGGTGTCGACCACTTGCGCCACGTCGGTGAGGGCAATGTCGCCGCCCCGCGCCAGGGGGATGCGTACCCGCGCCACGTCCTCCAGCGAGCGGAACTTGCCCTTGGTCTTGGAGAGGACGTCGCGGGACGTCGATTGCAGGCGCCCCCCCGAGATGTCCTGGTTCTCCTCGCGCAACCGCGTCAAGAGTTCCGAGACCGTCACCCCGTAGGAGCGGAGGCGTTCCGGATCCACGATCACCTGGATCTCGCGGTCCTTGCCGCCGCCCACGTCCACCGAAGCCACCCCTCGCACGGTCAGCAACTGCTTGGCGAGCTGATCCTCGCACCAGCGCTTCAACCACACTTCGTCGCGGACGGGGGAGGACACGGCAAACTGCAGGACGGGGATCTGGGAAGGGTCCGACTTGAAAATGACCGGCGGATCGGCTTCTTCGGGCAGTGCGCCCCGCGCCTGGTCGAGCTTGGTGGACGCATCGCGCAGGGCAAAATCGATGTCGGTGCCGTAGGCGAAGTGGAGCTCGACGCTGGTCCGCCCCTCGGAGGACTCGGACGTCACCAGCACGGCGTTCTCGGTGGTCGCCAGGCGCGGTTCCAGCACCTTGGCGACGGTCTGCTCCATCACCTCCGGATCCACCCCCGGGTTGCTGACGAAGGCCCGGACCTGGGGGTAGATGATGCGCGGCAACAGGTCGACGGCCAATCGCCCGAGCATGGACAGACCGACGATGCAAATGGCGGCGGAGATCATGGTGGTCCCCACCGGCCGAGTGATGGACCAGTCGGCGATGCTGCGCCGCTCGGCTGGACGCCCCCCCGTCACGGCCGTCCCTCGGCCGGCTGCACGACCACGGCCGCGCCGGGGCGCAGGCGCCCCATCCCCTCGACGACGATCTCGTCGCCAGCGGCAAGCCCCTCGCGGATCAGCACTCGCCCCCCCATCCGATCTCCCACCACCACGGGGCGCACCTCGGCCCTGCCGCCCACGACCCGGTAGACGAAGAACGGCACATCCGAGCCGCGGAGCACCGCCGGCTCGGGCACCGTGAACCCACCTGCCACGCGCTCGATGACCAGTTCCGCCCGCGCCAGAAACCCCGGCCGCACCCCGTGGGGGGTCGCCTCCAGGGCGAGTTCCACCGTCACCTGCCGCGACAGAGGGTCCGCGGCGGGGAAGATGCGCGCGATGTGGCTCGCCACCCGCACGCCCGGGAGCGCGTCGACGGTCACCGTCGCCCCATCGCCGGGCCGCAGGTGCACGACGTCGAGTTCCGAAACCGGCACCCGGAGGATCAGTCCACTGCCTGCGGCCAGCTCCAGGAGGGGGCTGCGCGCCGCCGCCAGGTTGCCCACCTCCACCAAGCGGGCGGTCACCACCCCGTCCACCGGCGCCGTCACCCGCGTGAAGGAGAGGCGGGTGCGCAACCCCTCGCTGCGCGCCGTGGCGGCTTCGAAGGTGGCCCGGGCGCTGTCCCCGGCTGCCGGCGAGACCAAACCCTCGTCCACCAGCGCCGCCATCCGCCGCCACTGGGCCTCGGCCTCGACGCGCCTGGCTTCCTCTTCGGCAAGCTGGGCGCGCAGCTCACGATCGTCGAGCTCGATGACCGTCTCACCCGCCCGCACGCGATCCCCTTCGCGCACCCGCACGGCGGTGACCAGCCCCTCCTGCTGCGCGGCCACGATGACTCTGGCCTGGGGCTCCAGCGCTCCCGTGGCGGTGATCCGCCGCTCCACCGTCTCCGGCGTGACGACCACCGTACGCACCGCCACTGGCGGCTCCTCGGCCCGCGGGCTCGGCTTCTCGGCACACCCCGCCGCGCACACTGCCAGGAAGATCACCACCGTTGTCGCCCGTCGAGTCATCGGCACCACCCCACGCCTGGGTATGCTACGCCATGGGACGCAGGAAGTTTCGCCTCTGGCCGTGGGCCAGGGGGACCGCGTGGTGCTGCGATCCTTGCGGGCCCTGCCACCTACCTGAGGAAGAGGAGCGCCACACCGACGACGGCCGCCACCGTGCCGGAGACGGCGCGGAGGGTCGGCCGATACCCCTCGGTCACGGCCACCACGGGGATGAGCAGCACCGGCGTCGTGGCCATGATGGTGGCGGCGATCCCCACGGCGGTGAGGCGGGCCGCCACCAAGGAAAACCACACGCCGAGGAACGGTCCGAAGAACGCCCCGGCGGCGAGGAGGAATCCCGCGCGCCGCATGGCCGTGCCGAGGGCCGGCCCCGACACCCGCCCGGACCCGGCCGCCAGCATCCAGATGATGGCGCTGGCGACCCCGATCCTCACCCAGGTGGCGACCAGGGGGTCTACCTCGCCACCCATCCCCACCTTGGCGAGGACGAGCCCCACCCCCTGGCACGCAGCCCCCAGCACCCCGAGGGCCACACCGCCCCGGCGGGGTGGCACGGCCGCCCCCCCGGCTCGCTCCGCCACCACCCACGCCACACCGGCCAGGGTGAGGGCGGCGCCGAACCCGGAACGCGGCCCCGGTACCTCTCCCAGCACCGGCACGCCGAGGAGAAAGGCGAAGATGGGCGCCAGCGACATGAGGAGGGAGGAAAGGCGGGCCCCGAGGCGGTGGAGAGCGGCAAAGTAGGCCAGATCGCCGACCACCAGGCCAATGACCGCGCTGGCTGCCAGATAGGCTGCGCGCGGCGGGGAGAGGGACGCCCACGGCGCCCCGGTGAGGACCGTGACCGCCGACAGCAGCACGAACGCCACGGGCAGCCGGATCAGGTTCACCCGCAGCGCCCCCACGCGCCGGGCCGCCTCGGCAAAGACCACGCTGGTGACGGCCCAGCAGCACGCGGTGCCGAGGGCGGCCAGTTCCCCCATGGCGGGCAAGGATACCCCGCACCGCTCGCCCGGCGGTGCTACCCTGGCCGCGGAGGACACCATGGCGCCTCGCTTCCACCACACCACCATCTGTGCCGTGCGGCGGGACGGCATCACCGCCCTGGCCTGCGATGGCCAGGTGACCCTCGGCACCACCGTCCTCAAGCACGGGGCGGTCAAGCTCCGCCGCCTGGCCGGCGGTCGCGTGCTGGCCGGCTTCGCCGGCTCGGTGGCCGACGCCCTCGCCCTCTTCACCCGCTTCGAAGCGCAACTCGAAGCCTTCCCGGCCAACCTCGAACGGGCAGCGGTGGAGCTGGCCCGGGAGTGGCGCACCGACCGAGCGCTGCGCCATCTGGAAGCCATGATGGTGGTGGCCGACCGCGAGCACCTCCTGCTCCTCTCCGGTTCCGGCGAGGTCATCGCCCCCGACGACGGCGTCCTCGCCATCGGCTCCGGCGCCGCCCCCGCCCTGGCGGCGGCCCGCGCACTTGTGGCCCACACCACCCTGGGCGCGGCCGAGATCGCCCGCGAAGCCTTACGCCTCGCCGCCTCCATCGATCTCTACACCAACGACCAGCTCACCGTGGAGACGGTGCCGTGACCGCCCCCCTAACCCCCCGCGAGATCGTTCGCGAGTTGGACCGCTACATCGTCGGCCAGGCCCGGGCCAAGCGCGCGGTGGCCATTGCCCTGCGCAACCGGTGGCGCCGGCAACAACTGCCGGAGGTGCTGCGCCGCGAGGTGGTGCCCGCCAACATCATCCTCATCGGCCCCACCGGCGTCGGCAAGACGGAAATCGCCCGCCGCCTGGCGCGTCTGGCCGGCGCCCCCTTCGTCAAGGTGGAAGCGTCCAAGTTCACCGAGGTGGGGTACGTGGGCCGCGACGTGGATGCCATCGTGCGCGATCTGGTGGAGGCGGCGGTGGCCATGGTGCGCGCCGAGCGGGCCGAGAAGGTCAAGGTGGCCGCCCAGCGGGCCGCCGAGGACCGCCTGGTGGACCTCCTGCTCCCCGCCACCCCGGGCGGCGAACGGGAAGAGTCCCGGCGCAGCCTGCGCCGCCTCCTGCGGGAAGGGGCCCTCGAGGAACGGGAGGTGGAACTGGAGGTAACCGAGAGCCGGATGCCGGCCGTCAACATCTTTGGCGGCCAGGGCATGGAAACCCTCGAGATGAACCTCCGGGAGGCCTTCGGCGGCATGTTCCAGAAGCGCAGCCGGCGGCGCATGAAGGTGGCCCAGGCGCGCCAGGTCCTCGAGGCCGAGGAGACCGAGCGCCTGGTGGACCGCAGCGAGGTGGAACGGGAGGCCCTGGCGCGGGCCCAGGAGTCCGGCATCGTGTTCCTCGACGAGATCGACAAGATCGCCGGCCGCAGCATGGCCACCGCCGGGCCCGACGTGTCGCGGGAAGGGGTGCAGCGCGACCTCCTGCCCCTCGTCGAGGGCACCACCGTCACCACCCGCTACGGCCCGGTCGCCACCGATCACGTGCTGTTCATTGCCGCCGGCGCCTTTCACGTGGCCAAGCCCTCCGACCTCATCCCCGAGCTGCAGGGGCGATTCCCCGTCCGCGTGCACCTGGACCCCCTCTCGGAAGAGGACCTCCAGCGCATCCTCACCGAACCGGAGCACTCCCTCGTCCGCCAGCACCGCGCCCTCCTCGCCACCGAAGGGATCGATCTGGAGTTCACACCGGACGGGGTTTCGGAGCTGGCCCGCATTGCCGCCGAGCTCAACCGTACGGCGGAGAACATCGGTGCGCGGCGCCTCATCACCGTCCTCGAGAAGGTGGTCGAGGAGATCTCCTTTGCCGGGCCCGACGCGGCGGCGAACACGCAGGTGGTGGACGGGGCGCGCGTGCGTGCCGCCCTTGGCGAGCTGCTCCAGAAAGAGGACCTGGCGCGTTACATCCTGTGAGATGCCTCAGGCTCGCCGCCCGACACCGGCAGATCCTGCTAGAGTGGCGGCGTGCGACGCGTGCTCCTCGGTGTCCTCGCGCTTGTCCTGGTGGCCGGGTGCGGCCGCAAGACCCCGCCCCTGCCGCCCATCATCGAGGTGCCCGAGACCACCACGGACCTCGTGGTCCACCAGGAGGCCAACGAGGTGGTCCTCACCTGGTCCTACCCCGCCCTCACCCGCTCTGGGCACCAGCTCACCGATCTCCAGCGGGTGGAGGTGTGGCGCCTCGAGCTGGCCCCGGGCCAGGAGGCCGTCATCGGCGGACCGCAAGGGGAGGAGTTGCGGCGACAGCTGATGATCAGCCGCGGCCAGCTCCTTGCCCACCTCGAGGGGGAGGGGCTCGAACGGGCGACGCGCGGCAGCAAGCTGCGCTTTGCCGACCCGCTGCCGGCAGCGACAGCCGGCAAGACGCCCTCCACCTTCTGCTACGCCGTGCGATCCCGCAGGCGGGACGGCACCCCCTCGGCCCTTTCCAACATCGTCACCTGGCAACCCAGGCCGGTACCGCGCCAGGCGACGGGCCTGCGCGCCGAGCCGCGCAGCGACGGGATCGTCCTCTCCTGGGATGGCGAAGAGGGCGTCACCTACGTGGTCGAACGCCGGGGCGAAACAGCCGCCGAGTGGGAGATCATCGCCCCCCTCGATCTTTCCCAACCGTCGTTCACGGACCGCACCGCCCGACAGGGGGAGGGGTGGCGGTACCGGATCCGCTACCTGGCCATGGCCACCGCCGGCCCTCCCAGCGACGAGCTGCCCCTCGTCTACTGGGACGTCTACCCGCCGCCGCCCGTCACCTCCCTCCTCTGTCTCCCCGAGGAGCACCAGGTTCGCCTGGAGTGGGACGCGGCACGGGAACGCGACGTTGCCTTCCGGGTCCTGCGTCGCGCCGGCGGCGGGGAGTGGGAAGCCCTTGGCGAGCGCCTGGAGGCGCCCCAGTTCGTCGATGGCGCGCCGCCGGTGGGCGATCTCGAGTACGCGGTGAAGGCCGTGGATCGCCACGGCAACGAGGCCGAGGCCGCCACCTGCACGGTGAGGATCGACCGTTGAGGTTCGCCAAGCTCCACGGGGCCGGCAACGATTTCCTCCTCTTCGACGGGGCCGAGGATCCCGCTTTGGCGACGAGCCTGCCCCCCCTCGTGCCGGCGCTCTGCCACCGGCAACTGGGCCTCGGCGCCGACGGCGTCCTCCTCGTCCTCCCCACCGCCCCCCGCGAGGTGCGCGTGCTGTACTGGAACAGCGACGGCTCCCCGGCGGCCTTCTGCGCCAACGGCACCCGCTGTGCGGCACGCTTCGCAGCTGCCCGCTGGGGTCTTGCCGAGATGGTCCTCCACACCGACTTCGCCGCCCTTCCCGCCCGCGTCGAGGGGGAGCTGGTGCACCTCGAGCTGCCCGCCCCCGCCACGGTGGAGCCCTGGCGCTGCCTGGCGGTCGAGGGGGACGGCGTGCGGTGCCGCTTCCTGGTGGTCGGCGTGCCGCAGCTCGTCGTGCCGGTGTCCTGGCCCGAGTTCTGGCGCCAGCCGCTGCTCCCCCTGGCGCCGGCGCTCCGCGCCCATCCGGACCTCGGCCCCGCAGGCGCCAACGTCAACTTCGTCCAGGTGGACGGCGAGCAGCTGGCGGTGCGCTCCTGGGAGCGGGGGGTGGAAGGGGAGACCCTCTCCTGCGGCTCCGGCGATGTGGCCGCCGCCCTGGTGGCCCTGGCCGAGGGGTGGCTCGCGCCGCCGGTGCAGGTGCGCACCGCCTCGGGGCGCACCCTCTCCGTGGCGCCCCGCGGCGAACCGCCGGGCTGCCCGGTGCGCCTGGCTGGACCGGCCGAGTGGGTGGCGGAGGGCACGGTGGCGGGAGAGCTTCTCGGCCGAGGCGCGGATCGTGCCGCGACCACGTCCCTGCCGTCCCGGCCCGGGAGGCGGTCATGAGCCTTGCCGGTGCCATTCGCCACGACGTGTCGCTCCTCACCGAGGACGACATCTTCCTGTTCAACGAGGGTTCGCACTTCCGCCTCTTCGACAAGCTGGGCGCCCACCCCCTCGCCCACGCCGGCGTCGCCGGCACGTACTTTGCGGTGTGGGCGCCCGACGCCGAGGCCGTGTCGGTGGTGGGGAGCTTCAACGACTGGCGCCCGGACCGGCACCCCCTGGCGCCGCGCGGCGTGTCCGGCATCTGGGAAGGGTTCGTGCCGGGTGTCGGCGTCGGCGCCCTGTACAAGTTCCACATCGCCTCGCGCTACCACGGCTACCGGGTCGAGAAAGCCGACCCCGTCGGCTTCCTGCACGAGATCCCGCCCAAGACAGCGTCGGTGGTGTGGGAGCTGGACTACCCCTGGGGGGACGGCGAGTGGATGGCGCAGCGCTCGGCCCGCAACGCCCTCGACGCCCCCATTTCCATCTACGAGGTGCACCTGGGCTCCTGGATGCGCGTGCGCGAGGAGGGCTATCGGTCCCTGTCGTACCGGGAGCTGGCCGAGCGGCTGGTGGCGCACGTGCAGGCGACCGGCTTCACCCACGTGGAGTTCCTGCCGGTCATGGAGCACCCCTTCTTCGGCTCCTGGGGGTACCAGACGACCGGCTACTTCGCCCCCTCCAGTCGACTGGGCACCCCTCAGGATCTCATGTACCTCATCGATCGACTGCACCAGGCGGGCATCGGCGTGATCCTCGACTGGGTGCCCTCCCACTTCCCCACCGACCTCCACGGCCTGGCGTTTTTCGACGGCACGCACCTCTTCGAGCACGCCGACCTGCGCCAGGGACTCCACCCGGACTGGAACAGCTACATCTTCAACTACGGACGCCACGAGGTGCAGTCGTTCCTCATCTCCTCGGCGTTCTTCTGGCTCGACCGCTACCACGCCGACGGGCTGCGGGTGGACGCGGTGGCGTCCATGCTCTACCTCGACTACTCGCGCAAGGAAGGGGAGTGGGTCCCCAACCGCTACGGCGGCCGCGAGAACCTCGAGGCCATCGAGTTCCTCCGCCGCTGCAACGCGGCCGTGTACGAGCGCTTCCCCGGCGTCCAGACCTACGCCGAGGAGTCCACCGCCTGGCCCATGGTGTCGCGACCCACCTACCTCGGCGGGCTCGGCTTCGGGTTCAAGTGGGACATGGGGTGGATGCACGACACCTTGCGCTACCTGGCCCGCGACCCGGTGCACCGCCGCTTCCACCACACCGACGTCACCTTCCGCGGTCTCTACGCCTTCACCGAGAACTTCGTGCTCCCCCTCTCCCACGACGAGGTGGTCCACGGCAAGGGCTCCCTCCTCGCCAGGATGGCCGGCGACGACTGGCAGAAATTCGCCAACCTGCGGTTGCTCCTCGCCTACCTGGTGGCGCAGCCCGGCAAGAAGCTGCTCTTCATGGGCGGCGAGTTCGGCCAGTGGCGGGAGTGGAACCACGATTCGGAACTCGACTGGCACCTGCTCGAGTTCCCCCCGCACCAGGGCGTGCTCCGGCTCCTCACCCATCTCAACCGCCTGTACCGCAGCGAGCCTGCCCTCCACCAGCTCGACTGCGACCCGGCCGGCTTCCGCTGGATCGACGCCAACGATGCCGACGCCAGCGTGCTCACCTTCCTCCGCCTCGCCCGAGACGAGCGAGAGATGATCGCCGTGGCCTGCAACTTCACCCCCGTGCCGCGCCCCGGCTACCGGTTCGGCGTGCCGCGCGGGGGGTGGTGGCGGGAACTCCTCAATACGGACGCGTCCGAGTACTGGGGCAGCGGCACAGGGAATCTCGGCGGCGTCGCTGCCGACGACATCCCCTGCCACGGCCGCCCCCACTCCCTCGCCGTCACGCTGCCGCCCTTGGCCGCGCTCTTCTTCAAGGCTTCGGAGTAGCTCGACCGCCCCATGGCGGGTCGCCGCCCTCCCCTTCACCGGGGCGGCAGCTCGAACACGTCCACCCCGTCGAGGGTGGCGAGCCAGCGCAGACGAGCGCGGAAGGCCGCGGCGGTGGGGAGGGACGCCGGGTCGGGCGCCACGGGCAGAAGGGTGAAGGGTGTGCCGCCCCCGTACCCCGGCGTCACCAGGATGTGCCTCACCCCGAGGGCGCGAGAGCGTGCCAGGAGTTCCTCGACCGAGGCGCCCGCGGCCAGCCACATGCCGAGCGGCGGCTCCTGCACGGTCCCCTCGGCCACCCACGGCCGATCCAGGTAGTAGGGTGCCGGAAAGTCGAGGGCCATCACCGTGCCTACGCCCTGGGCGTTGACGAACCGCGCCGCGCGATAGCCGGGGACGACCCGGGCCAGGAACGCGTCGCGGGACTCGCGCCCGCCGAGGTAGGGACCGGGCTCGAAGAGCCGCAGGAGGGGCAGGGTGGAGGTGGCAAAGACGGTGGCCGCCAGCGCGAGGGTGGCCGGGGTCGCCCCCCGCCCCAACCAGCGGGCCATGGCCAGGGCGCTGGTGCCGGCAAGGGCCCAGAACAAGGGCATCAAGAGGCGGGCGAGGGGGTGGACCACGAGGCCCACCACCACGCACGCCACGATCAGGGCCACGAGCAGCCGGGCGCGGCGAATCGGCACGACCGCCGCCAGCAGGAAGAGACCGAGGAGGTGATGCGCGCCCACCACGTCGTCGCGGCTCGCCCCCGCCGTTCCCGGCAACCAGGAGAGCCCGAGGGGGCCGGGGATGTTCGAACGATAGTCGAGGACCTTCTGGACCCGGCCAGGCGAGGTGCCGGGGATGGCCTTGCCGAGGAGGACGTGGCCCACCGGAAAGACGGGGTCGCCGGTCGCACACAGGTTTCGCAGGGCGAAGGGCGCCACGGCTGCCGCCACCAGGGCCACACCCACCGCCAGGGTGCGCTGGCGCGTGCCGGCGCGCGCCCGCGCCACCGCCACGAGCAGCAGCGCTGCGGCCGCCGGCGCCGCGGTGAGCTTCGTGGCCACGGCGGCAGCGATGGACGGCAGCGCCAGCCCCTGCCGCCCTCGGGAAAGGGCCAGCACCGCCACGGCAACGTGAAAGAGGGCGATGTGGTCGATGAAGGCGGCGCTCGCCGCGGCAAGTGCCACCGGCGTCACGGCAAAGAGCAACGGCGCACCGAGGGCGGCGGGACGGCTCCAGCGCTCCCGGTGCACCGCCTCGGCAAGCGTTGCAAGGGACGCGAGAAAGAAGAGGGCGTGGAGCCATTTGGCCGTCTCGCCGCCGGCCACGGCCAGGCCCGCCAGGTACAGGGGGGCGGCGGTCTGGGGCAGCGCCGCGTGGACATCCCACGGGTAGGGGACCACCTTGCCCAGCAGGAGGTAGAGCTTCGGCAAGGCGACCTGGTAGCGAAGCCCGTCGCTATCGCACAGCGGTAGCAGGAGTTGCGGCACGAGCACGACGAGGACCGCGGCCAGGGCCACGGCACCCGCGGGGTTGGCACGGAGGTGGAGGCCCCATCGTCTTCCGAAGCGGCCAAGGGCGTGCACCCACGGCAACAGGGCGCGAACCGCGCCGAGCGCCAGGCCACCCCACGTCGCGGCCAGGGCCCAGTTCCCGAGGAGCGCCGCCATCACCCAGCCGCTCCAGCCGAGGAGCAGCGCCCCCCACGACAGGGACAGGGGAAGCGCGAGGGCCGCGGTGCGCGGCCGGACGCGTCGGGGAAACCAGGCGAACCCCAGCCACGACGCGAGCGCCACCAGGGCCACCGCGGCCGCCGCTGGGCCCGCCGCGGCAGCCAGCACTGGCAGGAGCCCGGCCATCACCGCCGCCGGCGCGCGCCACGCGCGCAGGTCGAAAGCGTCACACGACACCACCCTACGCCGCGCCGTTCCCGCCTCTGGCCGGACCGCCGTCTCGGCAGCGGCGCCCATCGCGTCGAGCCCGTCATGGTCGTTTCGTCCGTCCCCCCGGCAAGCCTAGCAGCCCGCGAGCGCGTCGAAAGCGCCGGGACCCGACCGGGGACCACCCTCGCTCGTTCCGCACCGAAAGGCCCTCACCACGTGCAGCCGCCGTGGCGGTGCTCCCGGCACCCTCGAGGCGCTAGACTTCCACCGTGGCACGGCGTCGACGATCGTGGCGAGGGGCTCGGGCCGTCATCACCGGCGCCTCGTCGGGGATCGGCGCGGCCATGGCCCGCGAGCTGGCAGCGGACGGCGCTCGCCTCCTGCTCACGGGCCGCAACCTCCCCGCCCTCGACCGGGTGGCCAGCGCCTGCGCGGCCAGCCCCGACCTCGAGACGGTGGCCGGCGATCTCACCGCTGCCGAGGTGCAGGAGGAGATCGTCGACCGGGCCGTGGCGGCCTTCGGTGGCATCGACCTGCTCGTCAACAACGCCGGTGTTTCCATGAACGCGCCCTTTGCCGACCTCGATGAGGAAGTGCTGCGGGAGCTCTTCGAGATCAACTTCTTCGCCGCCGCGTCCTTGACCCGCCTGGCGCTGCCCGAGCTCCTCAAGAGCCGCGGCGCCGTCGTGGTCATCTCCTCGGTGGTGGGGCTCGTGGGGACCCCGACCCGCAGCGCCTACGCCGCCTCCAAGCACGCCCTCCACGGCCTGTTCGACGCCTTGCGGATCGAGCTTCGTCCCCACGGCGTCACCGTCACGGTGGTGTGCCCCGGCTTCGTGGCCACCCCCATCCGCGAGCGCGCCCTCCTGGCCGACGGCACCCCGCAAGGGTTCGACGACGCAGCGGGCCGCCGCATGATGTCCGCCGAGTACGTGGCTCGCGCCACGTTGCGCGCCGCTTTGTCCGGCCGCCGCCGCCTGCTCCTCGGCGCCGAGACACGCCTCGCCCGCCTGCTTTCCCTGCTGGCGCCGGGGCTTCTCGACGCGCTGCTCGCCAGGACCGGCCGGTGAGCGCCGCGCACCTCCTCGCGCCCCTGGTGCTCGGCGGGGTGGCCTGGTTGCCGTTTCGCGCTGCCCTGCGACGGGGCTCGCGGCGGCGAGCCGCGGCCGTGGCGGCAGCCTGGGCCCTCTCCCTGGCGGCCGCCCTGCCGACCCTCGAGGCCAGCACCCCCGGTCTCTGTGCGGCCCTCGCCCCCGGCGCGGCCGCCTACGGCCGCGCCATGGCGGCGTGGGTCGCCAGCGGGACAGGGTGCGAGGGGGATCCGGGCTGCTTTCTCCCCCAGCACGCCCTGCACGCCGCGGCCTTTGCCATCGCCACCGCGGCCACGGGGGGCCTGGCGGGGCTCGCCTTCGCCGCCGTGCTGTTCGGCTGGATGGGTGCCTACGCCGGCGCCCTCGGCCAGCTTTCGGGGCAGCCCCTCCTCGCCGCCTGGTTGTGCTGGCACCCGTGGGCGGTGGTGCGGGTGGCTGCCTACCTGGCCCTGGGGGTCGTCCTGGCCGAGCCGGTCGCCCGGCGCAGGTTGCCGCCCCTGCCCGGCCGTCGCCGCTGGCTGGCCGCGGGAGTCGTGGGCCTGCTCCTGGACGTGCTCCTCAAGGCGGTACTGGCGGAGCCGTGGCGACGCCTGGTCCTCCTCCCGCTCCTGCCCTGAGGTGGCTCTTCGAGATGTACCGCCGTGGTACGCTCACCCTGGCGAGGGGTGCATGGACGAGCGACGGCGAGGGCTCCTGCCCACCCGGACCACCGGGCCGGCCTGCACGGCAGTGCGCGGCGGCCTGACCGACGAGGAGGTCGCCATTGCCCAGCGCCTGCGCGCCGTGCGGGAGGCGGAACGGGCGGTGCGCCGTGCTCTCGCGGAGGCGACGGGAGCGGCGCGGGGGGAACTCGAGTCCCGGCTCGCCGCCCTCCGGGCCCAGGGGCGGGAGCTCACGGCAGCGCGGGAGGCAGCGCGGCAGCGGCGGATGGTGCTGCTCGGCTACGACACGCCGCGCGGCTGACGCACGGGGTGTCGCGCGGCGGCACGCTCAGGCTTGCCGGGCCGCGAGCTTGTCCCGGACCACCTGTTCCACCCCGCCGGCGATCACCAGCGACTGCGGCACCGAGCCCAGCGCCGGGAACGGGAAGGACTCCCCCCGGTAGACGAGGGTCGAGGAGGCCAGGTCGACGGTCACCTCGTCGCCGGGGATCACGGTTCGCTCGCCGCCCGCCACTTCTGCCGCAAACAGCTCCCGCAACCGGCTCACGAACGCCGGCACCTCGATGCAGAGGAACCCGTTGTTGAAGGCGTTGCGGAGGTAGGTCTGGGAGAAGGAGCCGGCCACCACCAGGGGGATCCCCTTGGCCTGGAGCGCCGTGACCGCCTGTTCCCGCGACGAGCCGGTGCCGAAGTTGAAGCCTCCCACCACGATGTCGCCGGCCTGCGCCCGTTGCGCGAAGGACGGGTCGTAGTTGGCCATCACCACCCGCGCCATCTCCTCCCGCGGCAGCTCCCGGTAGGTGTGGTCCTTGCCGTAGATGCCGTCGGTGTTGAGGTGGTCCTGGGGGAGGAAGAGCAGCCGCCCGACCAGCCGCTCCGGGAAACCAGGGAGGATCTCCACGTGCTCGGGCGCCGGCGCGGCGCCGGCAAGCTCCCTCCAGCGCCGGCGGGGAATCGCCACGGGCCACTCCTCGGGGGCGCAGATGAAACCGGCCGCCGCCGACGCGGCCACCACCGCCGGGCTGGCCAGGTAGGTCTGGGCGTCCCGCGAGCCCATGCGCCCCTTGAAGTTGCGGTTGGTGGCCGAGATACCCACCTCGCCCGGCTCCAGGAGGCCGGCGCCGAGGCCGATGCAGGCGCCACAGCCAGGGGGCAGCGGGATGGCGCCGGCGTCCAGGAGGGTTTGCCACGCCCCGGAGGTCCGCGCCGCCTCCTCCACCTCTCGCGAGGCGGCGGCCAGGTACAGCTTCACCGTTGGCGCCACCGTACGGCCGGCGAGGACCGCCGCCGCCGCCTCGAGATCTTCGAGCCGGCCGTTGACGCAGGAGAGGAGGTACGCCTTGTGAACGGCAATCCGCCGCCTGGCCACCTCGGCCACCGGCTGGGCGACGAACACCGTGTCGGGGCCGCACACCTGCGGCGTGACCTCGCCGAGGTCGAGCTCGATGCGGGCGGCGTAGACAGCGTCGGGATCGGGGCTCGGCGGGTGTTGCTCCCACCTGGCGAGGTCCGCCTCCGCGAGGCGCTCGATCCCGCGGGCGACGAGGAGCTCCCGTCGCCGGCGCAGGTAGTCGAGGGTGACGGCATCGCAGGGGAACCAGCCGACGAGGGCGCCCCACTCGGTGGACATGTTGGCGATGGACATGCGGGCGTCCATGGAAAGCTCGCCAACACCGGGGCCGGTGAACTCGAGGGCGGCGTTCAGGACCTCTTCCCGGTTGAAGAGCCCGCAGAGCGCGATGATCACGTCCTTGCCCGTCACCCCACGGCGCAAGGTCCCCTCGAGCACCACCTGGACGGTGCGCGGCACCACCCACCAGAACTGACCCGTGGCCCAGATCACCGCCGCATCGGTGCGCACCACCGGCGTGCCGAGCGCCGCCAGGGCGCCGTACATGTTGGAGTGAGAATCCGACGCCACCACCAACGACCCCGGCGTCACGTACCCCTGCTCGCACATGAGCTGGTGGCCGATCCCGCTGCCGGCGGGGTAAAAGTCGATCCCTTGCTGCCGGGCGAAGGCTTCGATGGCCGCGTACTTGGCGAGGTTCTCGTCCGACCTGTTCTGGATGTCGTGGTCGAGGGCAAAGACGGGCTGGCGCGGATCGTGGACCGAGGCCACCCCGAGCCCCTTGAACTTGGCCAGCACCGCCGAGGTGTTGTCGTGGGTCATGACGTGCCTGGGTCGCACGGACAGGAAGTCTCCCGCCCGCAACGGGCGGTCGGGGCCCTCCACCATGTGCGCCTGCGCGATCTTCTCGACGATGGTCTGTCCCATGTGCCACCTCTCCCGGCGTCTCAGGGCCAGCGTACCACCTGCTCCTGCCCGGCCCGCAACAGCGCCATGAGCTCCGAGATGGAGGGCATGTCCTCCAGCGTCCAGACCAGCTCCTTCACCTTGCGGCCCACCTCGGCTGGGATGACACCGTCGGCCAGGGCGTCGAACTTGGCCTCCACCTCCGCATCGGTGAGGGGGTTGCGCGGGTCCCCCTTCGGGTAGTCGAGCCGCTTCGCAAAGACCCGCCCATCCGTGGTGGTGACGGTGACGATGACCCGCTGCAGGGCGGGAAATAGCTTCTCGATCTCCTCGTCGGCCACCACCTTCACCTTAGGAAGCTGGGCGCGCACACGCGGATCGCGGATCTTCTCGTCGGCGAACGAGCGGGGCGTGACGTTGCGGTCGACCATGGCAACGGCGATGCAATAGGGCAGGGAGTGGTCCGCCGTTTCCTTGCTCCACGGCTCGTACTTGGAGGGGTCGGCCAGGATGTCGGCCGCGCGGTGCAGCGAGCGGATGTGCACCTCGGCGATCTGCTCGGGCGTGAGATCTTCTTCCGTGACGATGGCCAGCACCGCCGAGATGGGGGCGTGGGTGAGCGCCTCGGTGGGGAACGCCTTCATGCCGCAGGAGAGGATGCGAAAGCTCTCCCCCAGCCCCTCGGTGAGCACGTCGAGCCGCCACTCGGGGCCGAGGCAGTGGACCAGGCCCTCCTTGCCGTCGATGACGTGCGCCGGCCCGGTGTACCCTTGCTCCGCCAGCAGCGCTGCCATCACCCCGGCCTGGGTGGCCATGGGGTCCACCGTGTTCTTCATCATGGTCAGATTGCCGGCGGTCACCGCCCCGAGGGTGGCGTGACACGACCCAGCGATGCCCATGGCGTGCTGGATGGCTTCCGCCGAGAGATGGAGCATCCGCCCCGCCACGAGGGGTGACACGAAGGCCGTGAGGGTGGCGTGGTGCCAGCCACGCTCCCGGATGCCCGGGAACGCCGCCTCGCACAACCGCTGCTCGAACTCGTGGCCGAGGACGATCCCCACCGCCAGCTCGCGCCCGTCGGCGCCGGCGCGCTCGCCGCAGGCGAGGGCGGCCGGGATGATGTCGGAGGGGTGCGAAGGGTCCTGCTTCCAGTAGATGTCGTTGTAGTCGAGGACACGAACCATGAGGGCGTTGGCAAGGCTCGCCGACACCACGTCGAGGCGGGCGCCGGAGCCGATCACCGTGGCAGGCCCGGCGGCGGCCACCTCGCCGAGCACGGCGAGGAGCAGCCGCACGTCGTGCTGGTGGTAGCCGCCCAGGGCGCAGCCCAACGAATCGAGCAGGAATCGTTTGGCTTGGTGCACCGCGTCGGCGGACAGGTCCTCGAAGCGCAGCGCTGCTGCCCACCTGGCCATGGTCTCGGTGACGTGAGTGGTGCTCGTGCTCATGGTGCCTCTCCCTCGCGCGCGAGTGGCCGATCGTACCGCCGACCGGCCTCGCGTCTCCTCGCTCGTTTTTCTTTGCTCACGACCTGAACGGCTCGAACGCCATGAAATCGGCGTGATGGACGATCCACGCTTCCGTGGTCCGCTTCACCCGGTCTCCCTCGTCGGCGTGGGCGGCGATGATGTGGCACACGCGGTCCGGCACGCCGCATTCCATGGCCAGGGCCACGCCGGTGAAGGGGTGCCGCAGCAGCCGGCCGCGGCTCGACTGCACCGTCTTCCCCTCCACCTCCTCGTACTCCAGGAGCTTGCCGACATCGGCGAGGATGGCGCCGGCGATCACGGTGTCCATGTCGATGGGGAGGGCGTCGCCGAAGAACTCGCCCATCACCTCCGCCGCCCGCCGCGCCAGGTGGACCACGCAGCGCTTGTGGGCGAGAAAGCTCACTCGACAGTTGGGCACCAAAAGCGTGAACGGGATCCTCTCGAGATCCGAAGGCGCCAGGGGCGAGCGCGCGAAGGCAAGCTCCCAGGTCCGCCGCACCGCATCGCGAAGCGCCGGGTCGCTGATCCAGTCGAGCTCGGGCCACAGGTTGCGGATGGGGTCGTCCACGCCCACCTCCCCGGAGCGAAACGGTACCACAGGGCGCCCGGCGTTTCCCAGGGAGTGGTTCCTGGGCTTGTCGGGTTCGCGGTACGCTCGGGCGATCTCTGCCAGAGGGCCATGCCCCCCTGGCCCCTGACGGGATCCAGCGGGCGCGCATGCCCCATGGCCGCGAGCAGGAATGCCGCCTCGCCCCCTGTGAACCCACGGAACTCCTGGTCGAGCTGGGGGCCACAACCGCGACCTCGACGGTGACCGACGACCAGGCTGCTCCCGTCCCCTCCTGTGCTGCGGCGGGCATCACCCCGCAAGATTGGGGCTCCCCGTCCCCGGCTGCTGCAGCAATACCACCGACGCCAGCCATCCTGGCGAAGGTTGCCGACATGTGCCACAATGGATCGGTCAACTGGTGCGGAGGCGGACGTGGCGTGGGTGCTGTTCGTGAACGGAAGCGGCTTCGAGTCGTCCTCTTCCCCCTACGAGGTCGTGGCTGGCGTCATTGTCGAGGACCGCGACCTCTGGAACTTCGTCCAGGCGATCCTCGACGCCAAGGTGCGCCACTTCGGCGCCACCGCCCCCACCGAGCGGCTGACCGCCCGGCGCTTGCTCAAGCGCAAGGTGTTCCGCCTCGCTCATCAGTTGCCACCGTTGCCCTTCGAGGAACGCCGCGCCCTCGCCCGCGCCTGCCTGGAGCGCGGCGCTGCGGCCGGCAAGCGGGAGATGACGGCGCTCGCCCAGAGCAAGGTGGCGTACGTGGGAGAAGTGTTCGAGGTGTGCTCCCGCTTCCGCTGCCGGCTCATCGCCTCCATCGTCTCCAACCGCCTGCCCCGCCCCACCCCCGGGTACCTCCGCAAGGACTACGCCTTCCTCCTCGAGCGCTTCTACTACTTCCTGGAGGACCAGAAGCCGCCCCAGTGCGGCTTCGTCGCCTGCAGGGAACACGCCGCGCCCTTCAGCGAGCTCCTCGCGGATCAGATGGCGCGGTACTTCAAAGGCACCGTCCGGGGACGGCAACGCACCAGCCTGGTGCTCCCCGACCCGCTCGCCGTTCGCGGCGATCTCGCCGTCGGGACCGAGGTGGCCGCCCTGGTGGCCTACGTGGCGGCCTGGGGGTTCCGCACTCGCGAACTCACCGAGCCAGCCCGCAACGAGCTGTACGACTTCAAGGAGCAGATCCGCGCCCTGCGCTACCGTGCCGTCCGCGAGATCGGCGACAGCACCAACTTCGTCATCTGGGGGTTCACGGTGGTCAACGACCTGCGCACCCGCGAGGAACGCGAACAAGGGTGAGCGAAGGAAAAGGCACGGCAGCGCGAACGCCACCATGCCTCCACGAGCAGTGTGCCCCTCATCGCTCCCGCCGTCAAGGGGCGGGGTGCTTCATGTCAACACTCTTTAGAAAGGTCCCTCTTTGGTAGCTCGTCAGGAATGTCCCCGCCGCTGGCGCCACGGGGACGCTGGCGGTAACGATGGCGCTCGCCATGCGCGGTGAGGGTAACGCGCATGCGGTCCGCTGCCTGCCAGCTGCCCGCCAAGACGCCCGAGCCGAAGGAGCTCACGCGGTGCTCCACCGCCCCCTCGCCGCAGCGGTGGGTCACGAGGCTCGGGGAGGCGAGGTGATCCGGAAAGTGATAGCGCAGCCCTCCACCCGCGAGGGTACGATCAGGTTGCGTGCCACTTGCGGGAGAGACGCCCACCTCCTCATCCCATCGGCCACCATTCCCGCACTTGGCCGAGTCGCTCGGTACCGGCGGTGTCATCGCTCGGGCGGTTTGTGCCTCTCGTAGCGTTCGAGGTACTCGCCATACGTTTCAAGTAGGTGAGCCGGGCTGAAAAACGCGGCGAACGCCACCATCACCACGACCCTCAGCCAAGTGGGCGTATCGAGCACGAACACGGCGATCACCACGCTCAGCAAGGCGACTAGGAACAGAACTTGTCGTCGCTGCATGCGGCGGTGCTCGTCAGCGGTAAGAGGACGTGGCGGAACTGCCGCACGTGTACCTATCCGTCTCCGAAACCCCTGAAACCGGCTTGCATCACAAACATCCCCTAACCCTGGCCCGAGCGCCGCCGCTGGTCCTGGGCAGCAGGCCAGCAACCAATTACCGGAAGGTCTCGCATGGAGCTGTCCAGGCTTGGTACGCCGATCCAAGAGACGTTCCTACCGCATACGAAGGTAAAGTCATAACGCTCGCCACGAACGAATTGTCCAATGCCAAGACCCCCGTCTCGAGGCCGGTGAACGCCGCGCCGCCGGAGGTCGTGGGGGCGAGGCCGCTCAAAACCCACTCCAACAAGGTCGGCCACCCAAGCCTCGTCGAAGCATAGCTGCCAGCTGGCATGGTCGCCGCAAGCCGGCCACCCCATTTCACCGCGGTGTCGACGGAGGGATGCAGCGCGAATCCTAGAAGGCCGCCGTGGGTCTTGTCCATGTTGATCGCCCGCTTCTGCCCAAACGACATGGTCCGGCATGGGGGTGTCGCATCGCGCGCAAGCGAGCCCACCTCGCGCACGATGACGAGCATCGGGTCGTCTCGCTCCTGGGCTCGCTGGCGTCTGCCGGCAAGGCCAGACAGGCTCTCCGCCCTTTCCTTCCTCCAGAGCCACCAAAGGTAGTCGAGGTCCTGGGGAGCGACAACAGGCATCGCTGCGGTCACGACGATGCTCTCGGCGCCGA
>FWPV01001475.1_pt1 | contig 65339 bp, 55 predicted proteins | sample 2228371 | NCBI WGS metagenome assembly FWPV01 (sample SAMEA103939776, study PRJEB20133) | metagenome
ACATAGCCTGCTCCATGCTCAGGTTCCACGGGAGGAAGTCCGTGGAACCTCCCGTGGGGGTGGAGCCGTGCCTCGTGCCCACCTGACCGAAGCCGGCCGTGTCAGCGGCCACCGTGAAGTCACATGCCTGACCGATCTCCTGTCCCCCGCCGATCCTCATCCCATTGCATCGGCAGATCACCGGTTTTCGAGCCTTGAGGATGCTGTCCACCATGCCGGAGAAGAGGTCCATGTACTGAGTATACTCCAGCGGCCTCCTGCTGTAGTACTCGGCGTACTCCTTGGTGTTGCCGCCCGTGCAAAAACCCCTGTCCCCCACTGCGGTGAATATGATGGCCACCACGTCCCTCTCCATGGAGGCCCGGTGCATGCCGGCGATTACCCCTTTGACCATCTCGGTGGTGTAAGAGTTGTATTGGGCGGGGTTGTTCAAGGTGATCCACGCAGTGTACAGCCCTTCCACTGCCTCGCCTGTGTCCGGGTTGACCAAAGGTCTTCTCTCGTACATGGTGCAAGGCGGCTCTGTCCCGAAGTGTTCCGTCCCGAAGATCTGGTGATCCTTGATCTCGTTGTCCCTGATCAACCAATCCAATGCCATGACGTCCTCCCCTTTCTAGCCCTGTGGACTAAAGTGATCTTGAAGTTTTCGCCCTGGATCATCTAGCCGAGGATCATCTCACCTTCTCCTCATCATCACCTCCCCTCTCGCTCCCCCTCACCGGTCGAGGGCATGGGCCCCGGCTCCAAGAAGGCCTCCTGGTCCCAGTCGTCACAGCCTTCGACCTTTTGGATCATATCATCCAGATGACGCAGTTCGCTCTGGAATCGATCGTAGTCCTTCTCCAGGACCAGGAATCGGTTGGCAGGGGTCTTTCCCCTGAAATCAGCCATCCTCTTCTCCAGGCTCCGCAGGGTCCTCTGGAGCAAACCCCTCTTCTGCCTCAGGCAATCCAGTGCCTTGTCCTTGTCGAGCGCGAAGATGAAGAAGTAGCCCAGGTTCGAGAGGTCGTAGGTGATGTTCTTGTCCAGGAGGGATCTCTCCACAAGCCTGGCGAGGCGCTCCCTACCCCTCTGCGTGAGGCGGTATACTCGCCTCTCCGGCATCAGCCCTTCCCTCTCCCTGCGGGAGACCACCATCCCCTCCTGGTCCAGGGCCGCGAGGGTCTTGTAGATCATGGGTGGACTGATCTTGGCCCAGGAGTCCATGCGATGGACCTTGACCTGCTGATTGATCTGGTACCCGTGCATCGGGCGATCCAGCAGAAAACCCATGACGACCAGTTCATATTTTGACATGGGCGCCCTCTCTCCACGGGCCAAAGGCATTCGGGGTTTCGCGGCCTTCCCTTTAATCTGGTTAAGACTAGTATCTTTGCGACTATTGTCGTATACCGCCTGGAGGCCTTTGTCAAGCATTTTCTGCTCGATGGACACACAGGGCGGCCCCGCCACAGCCGGGATCGTCCTCGCAGGAGGACCCGGTGCATTGCCGCGAAGGCGGGGCTCCTCGCTCGGCTGCGATGGGGGCCCCATCGCTGTGCCCCGCGGCGGACTCGGGGGCAAGGGGCTGCCCCTCAGGAGGGAGGCTCAATGGAAATCCCGGCTGGGGCCGTGGGCCGTGCCGAGCGTGACCTCCGGTACCCATACGGTCCTGGCGATCAGGTTGGCGATCTTCCCATCAGCCTCCAAGACACCGGAGACGCCCAAGAGGGGGGCTGTCTTGACTGCGGCGATGTGACGTGCGTAGACGTGCGGCCACAGGACCACGTTGACAAAACCGGTCTCGTCCTCCAAGGTGAGAAATGTGACCCCTCGTGCTGTACCAGGTCTCTGTCTGCATATCACCAGGCCTGCATAGCGAAGCCCCTTCCCATTGGGCATGGAGGCCACCTCGGCGGCTGTGGGCAGGCCCATGGACCTCAGCTGCCCCCGGACCGCTGCCAGGGGATGGAGGCGGGCACTGTGGCCTTGGGTCCGATAGTCCCAAAGCACCGTCTCCAAGGGGGTGAGCTCGGAAAAGGAGACTCCAACCTCCTTCGCCTCGACGGGCAGGGCTTGCTCGTGAGAAGGCTTGCCCCGTTTGACCCCCAAGGTCTGCCAAAGGGCCTCCCTCCGAGGCACGACGAGTCTCTCGAGGGCACCTGCCTGGGCCAGTGTGGATATGACGCCCTTGTCCAGGGCGGTGCGCTTCACCAGGTCCTCCACCGAGGCGAAGGGGGCATCGCGCCTGGCCATCTCGATCCTCTCGAAGTCCCTGCGCCCCAGCCCCTTGACGTAACGAAGCCCTATACGCACAGCGAATTCATCTCGGACCTCGGGATTCGAATCTCCGCCCTCGTCCCCGCCTTCAGGGACCCCGGGGCCCACCTCGCCCCCCTTGCGTGCGCGATCCGCAAGGGGCGATTTCCTCTCCAGGGTGCAGTCCCAATCGCCGGCGACCACACAGATGGGACGAACCTCGATACCATGGCGCTTGGCGTCCTCGATGATGGTGGCCGGGGAGTAAAAGCCCATGGGCTGTGCGTTGAGGAGTGCGCAGGTGAACTCAGCCGGGTAGTGGCACTTGAGCCATGCCGCGGCATAGCTGATGAGGGCGAAGCTCGCGGCATGGGACTCGGGAAAACCGTACTCTCCGAATCCCTGGATCTGCTGGAAGACCCGCTCCGCGAACTCCTCGGCGATCCCCTTGGCCTTCATCCGGGCGATGAGCCTGTCCCGATGCCTTCCGATACGCCCGGCCTTCCGCCACGCAGCCATATCGCGTCTGAGTTGATCTGCCTCTCCAGGGGAATAATCCGCTGCCACCACTGCCAGCCTCATCACCTGTTCCTGGAACAGGGGCACCCCCAAGGTCTTCTCCAGGACCGGCCTCAGGGACTCGTGGGGGTAGTCCACCGGCTCCTCCCCTCGCCTCCGACGCAGGTATGGATGGACCATCCCGCCGGTGATGGGCCCTGGACGGATGATGCTGATCTCGATGACCAGATCGTAGAACTGCCGCGGCGCCAACCTAGGGAGCATGGACATCTGAGCCCGGCTCTCGATCTGAAAGACGCCCACTGTGTCAGCCTTGGAGATCATCGCGTAGGTGGCAGGATCCTCGGGCGGGATCGTGGCCATGGAGAGCTCAACCCCGCGGTGCTCCCTGAGGAGGCGAAAACAGAGCCCCAGATGAGTGAGGGCCCCAAGGCCGAGCAGGTCCACCTTGAAGAGGCCCAGTTCCTCGATGTCCTCCTTGTCCCACTGGATCACGGTACGCCCCTCCATGGTGCAGTTCTCGATGGGGACCAGGTCGTGCACCGGCTCATGCCCGAGCAAGAAACCTCCAGGATGGATGGAGAGGTGACGGGGGAAATCCTGGATCTCTGCCGCGAGGCGCAAGAGGTGCTGATGCTCCCGCCTCTCAGGGTCCAGGCCGGCCATCTCGAGGTGCCCTGCGGTCACCTCTCCGTGGTGCGGCACCAGCCTTGCCAGGCGGTCCAGCGATGTCTCGGCCAGCCCAAGGGCCTTCCCCACGTCCCGCACCGCCATCTTGGGTCTGTACCTGATCACATTGGCCACCATGGCCGCGTGGCTTCGTCCGTACTTCTCGTAGACATGTTGGATCACCTCCTCGCGTCTCACGTGCATGATGTCCAGGTCGATGTCAGGCGGCTCGGCCCGCTCCCTGGAGAGGAAGCGCTCGAAGAGCAGACCCATGCGCACCGGGTCGATGGCCGTGATCCCCAGACAGTAACATACAGCGGAGTTGGCCGCTGAACCGCGTCCTTGGCACAGGATCCCCCGCTCCCTGCAAAAACGCACGATCTCCCACATGGTGAGGAAGTAACCGCAGTAGTCCAGCTCCTCGATGAGGGCCAGCTCACGCTCCAGCTGGGCACAGACATCCGACGGGACGCCCCCACCGTAGCGCTCGGCAGCCCCATCGAAGGTGATCCTTCGCAGCCACTGCGAGGAGCTAAGACCGTCGGGGAGCCTCTCAGAGGGATAACGGTAGCGGATCTCCGCCAAGGAGAAGCTACAGCGGCCTGCCACCTCCATGGTCCGCTCTACGGCCTCGGGGAGATCCTCATAAAGGGAACGAAAGGCGAAGGGCGGCAGCAGGGCGTACTCGGAGTTGGGCTTGGTCAGCCGACCCGCTGTCTTCAGGGTGACCCTGTGGCGGATGCAGGTGAGCACATCCTGCAGGGGCCTCCTCGCGGCCGTGTGGTAGAGCACCTCGGGGGCTGCGACCAAGGGCAGGCCGTGGCGCCGGGAGCGGTCGACGATGCGGGCCTCCTCCTGGCGCTCCTCGGCCCGCCGGTGGCGGGCGATCACGGCGTAGAGGCGGTCCCCGAACGCCTCGCGCAGCGCCTCAGCCACCGGCGCCGGATCCGCCATTGCGGCGAGGAGGCTCCCCTGTCCTCCCCAAAGGGCTATGAGGCCCCTGCTGTGACTGCATACCTCCTCCCATGTGACCCGCCCCTCCCCCTTGGGCGAGCGCATCCTCCCCAGGGTGAGGAGCCTGCAGAGGTTGGCGTACCCGCCCCGATCCATGGCCAGGAGGACGAGCTGTGAGTTGCGGGTTGCATTCTGGATCCTGGGTCTCGAATCGTGCCGTTCACCCACGCTCACCTGCGCCCCCACCAGCAGATGGAGCCCCACCTCCCTCGCCTTCACGTGGGCCTGCACCACCCCATACACCCCATCTCTATCGGTGAGGGCCAAGGCCGACAGGCCCAACCTCCGAGCCTCCTCCACCAGTTCCTCGGGGCTGCTCGCCCCCTCCAGGAAGGAGTAATGGCTCTTGACCCAAAGGGGGACATAAGGGTCCATCTCACTCCACCTGCCCATGAAGGAACCATCGCCGCCTCGGGCCGTCGTAATAGACCCAAAGGATGTCGCCGCGCATGGTCTCCAGAAAGTAATAGCTCCTGTGCACCTCGGTGCGCCACCAGCCCCCGGAGACCGTATACGGCCCCCACATGCGCACCACCGGCCCGCAGCGGAGGTCTCTGACGATCCAGCCGTCCGGCTCATGGCGAGGCCTGGCCCCCAGGGAGATGGGGGGTGTGTATAGGCGCCGCACCAAGACCGGACGGGGATTCGGCCGGGGTCTGGGCTCGCTGAGATGCCCCAGGGGCTCCCAGGAAAAGCGCGCCTCCGGGAGGTGCCCCTCGGTGAGCCTGGCCCTCACCACTGCCTCGTCTCCCAGTTCGGCCCTGAGCCGTGCCAAGGCCCGATCGGCCGCTGCCAGGTCCCTCCGAGGCCTCTCCGAGAAGATCTGAAGCTGCCTCCTGTCGGCCGGGGCCCCAAAGGCCGTGAGGCCCATCTCAACGGCCGGGGCCGGAAGCGGGGCCGCCTCCAGCCTCAGGCGCACCAGCTCCATCATCAGCCTCTCGTCCAACGTGGGGTCAGCCGGGCGTATCCGATCCGTGCGGGACACCGAACCCCCCTGGGACGGCGCAAGGCCCGGCCCCTCACCATGGCGACGGACCCGCTCACCTGGGCTGCCTTGGGGCTCCATACCGAAGCGTATCTCCAGCTCCCGCAGGGCCTCGCCCCGCTGCGATAGCTGCCAGAGGAGTCGATGGAGGTGACGCCTTACAAGAAACAGGAGCCGCACCGAATCCCCTTCTGGCTCATCGATCTGGATCACACAGGCCACAGGCTCCTTCGAGGGCGTTGGCACGAAGGGGTCATGGATCCTACCAGAGGCCATGGCATGGAGCCTGTGGGCCGCCTCGCCCAACCTGCGGCTCACCTCTTGGGACGGGAGCCTCAGGAAATCGCCCAATGTGCGGATGCCTAGCCTGGCCAGGGTCTCATAAAGATCCGGATCCATTCTCAAACGGGCTAACTCCACCCCATGCAGCGCGGCCTTTTCCTCCTCTGGCGTGGCCAGGACATGGACCCCCTCACGAGCCCGAGCCACGGCATACACCGCAAAACGGCGAAATCCCACCACCACAGTGGCCCTCCGTCCCCTCCCCCCCATCGCCCCCCAGATGGCCCGGGCCCAATCCCATAGAGATGGGAAAAGGGGGGAGAGCCCTGAGGCATCCAGCCAGAATACACCATGTTCCTCTGAAGAGACCTCCACATATGGGGAGAAGGCGTGAAGGAGTCTCACCAGGTCCGCGACCTCGGCCTCGATCTCCGAATGGGAGACCACCGAGGCCCGAAGGTCCGCGACCAGGGAGAGGCCTTGGGCATACCGCATCCCTGGTCGGACCCCTGCCCGCCGCGCCTCCGGGCTGACCCATAGGATCTCCGCCTGGGGCTTGTCCCTGGCCACTACTGCTGCGGGGAGCCCCGCCCAGGAGGGGACGCTTGCCAGGAGTAACTCCATGGGTAGGTCGGGGAGGTCAACACAGGCCAGGCGGTCCATGATACAGGGCCTCTCGACCCCACCCGGGGCCGCGTCGCTTGTCCTTGATGGCATGGAGGCGACAAACGAACCGCCCCTCGCCCACCCCCAGGCGTTGGGAGCCCACACGCAGCGACACGATGGGGCCCACGGAGGGGGCCTCATCCGACTTCTCGGTGAGGAAGAGGATCGCCGTGTCGTGCCTGTGCGCGAGGCCTGCCAGCCGCGTGAGGAGGGCAGGAGGAACCTCCTCGTCCTCGCCGAGGTCCAGGACCAACAGCCCGAAGGCCCCGCAGCGGGCCAGCCGGTCCGCGGCGCGCGCCACGGCCCTCCCGTCCTGGCAGCGCACCACGGCCAGTGCCGAGAGGTCGATGCCCATCTCCCCCGCATCTGGGGGATAAAAGGGCCTGTCCCTCCTGGTGATCCAGGCCACGGTCTCGCCGTCTCGCTGGGCCTCCAGGACCGCGCTACAGGCATGGGTGAGGACCGCGGTGTTTCCGCAACCGGACAGCTCCGAGAGCCGGCCTGCGAGCTCGGCCATGGAGAGCCATTCGATGCCGTCCGTTTGGCCCCTCCTGCTATGGGGCCTAGGCTGGGGAAGATGCCTTCCCATCCGGAGCAGGAGCCCTGCCCTTTCCATCGTCTCCATGACTGACCTCATTCCAGATATCGCCTGATCTCGATCACCTTCCCGAGGATGGTGAGCTCCTCAGGTCTCGGTACGATGGGGGGAAAATCCGGGTTGGCAGCATGAAGCTCCACCCTCCCACGGCGCACGCGTAGGGCCTTGACCGTGGCCTCGTCCCCTACCAGCGCCACCACCACATCCCCTGAGGCGGCCATGGGCTGGCGGCGGACGATGGCGATATCACCCGGCAGGATCCCAGCGCCCACCATGCTCTCACCTCGCACCCTGAGGGCGAAGAGTTCCCCCATCACCCTGGATCCCTGGATGGGGATATACCCTTCCACCTCTTGCACTGCCGTGGTCAAGGCCCCGGCCTGGACCCTTCCCAGGAGGGGGATGAGAACCGGCCTCTCAAAACCACCTGGGCCCTCGGGCAACTGGTACCCCCTGGCCTTCCCGGCCTCCTGCAGCAGCCTCCCCTCGGCCACGAGGTTCTCGAGGTGCCTACGTGCCGTCTCCACAGCGCGGAATCCAAAGGCGACTTGGACCTCCCGCACAGTAGGGGGGCGACCTGCCAGGATGCGCTCACGCACGAAACTCAGGACCTTATCGCGGGTCTGTCCTTGAGGTGTATAAGCCATCTGTCCCCTCCTCGCGCGCCAGAGGCCTGAGTGCTGGGGCGATCGACTAAGACGCCTCCGCCACAGGATCCCCTGAATCCATTTAACAGACATTTGTCTGCTTTGTCAAGAAAAAAATTTCGCGGCAAGCAATCCCTTCCATGAGAAGGCCGATCTCCCTCCCCTCCACGCCTTCGCCATCACCCCTTCCCAGCTCGCAGCCCAGATACCGTGGCAGTGCCCCCCACAGGAGGCGGGGGTGTCTGCCCCCTGTCGATGGGTGCCCCCCCGGCTGATCTGCCCCAGCACAAGGGGCTTCCCCCCAAGACCGAGGTCCGGTGAAGGCCTCACCGGGATTGACGAACCAACGGCCCATGGACGAAAATGGGACCATGTCCACAAACCGCCGAACTCATCGCATACTGGCTCTTTCGACGCCTTTGGTCTGCGGCCTTCTCCTCTTTTGCACGCCCTGCCTCCTCGGGTCGGAGACGACCTCGCGGCCCCTCTACGACAAGAGCTGGGCCGTGGTCATCGGGATCAACCAGTACGTTCACTGGCCCCACCTCCAGGCCGCTGTGGCCGACGCCCAGGCAGTGGCGGAGCGGCTCAAGTCCATGGGTTTCGAGGCGATCACCTCCCTCAACAACACGGAGGCCACCAGGAGCAGGATCCTCACGGAGATAGGGACCAACCTGAGCCGAGCCACCGGCCCCAATGATCGGGTCGTCATCTACTTCGCCGGCCATGGCTTCACCGAGGAACTCCCCAACGGGGATCAGGTCGGGTACATCATCCCAGCGGACTGTCCCCAGTCGAACTTCTTCACCCATGCCATCTCCATGCAGCAGATCCGGGAGACCTTCTCCAGGATGCGGGCCAAGCACATCTACTACATCATGGACTGCTGCTTCTCGGGCTACGGTTTCACCCGGGGCGGGGGGGTCCTCCCAGAGACCCGGGGCTATCTGCAGGCCATGACCGAGCGGCGTTCGGTCCAGATGATCACTGCCGGCCGAAAGGGAGACCTCGCCCATGAACAAGGAGGACACGGGATATTCACCCTCTACCTGCTCAGGGGGCTCAGGGGTGAGGCAGACCTCAACAGCGATGGCGTGGTGACCGCATCGGAACTGGGGGCCTTCGTGCAGCCGCAGGTATATCAGGCCTCGAGTCAGAAACAATTGCCCCAGTATGGACGCTTGGATGGTGAGGGAGAGGTGGTGTTCGTGGTGGGCGAGGACCCCCGCCTCAAGCAGGCCCGAGAACGCCTCGAGTCCCTCGAGAGGGAGTTGGTCCAACTCCAGGATCAGCGACGCACCCTGGAGGGGAAGAAGGAGCTGCTCTTGGCGGACATGATGAAATTGGACGTCGAGATCCGCCAGATCAAGGAACGCTCCCTCGCCCTGGAAAAGGAGGCCACCGCCCTCAAGGCCGTTGTCCAGGCAGGGGGAAGATCGCCAGCTCCTCCCTCTGCTACGCCTGCACCCAGGCCGGTCCCCGAACCCCCTTCCGCAACGGCGCCCCCCTCTCCACCCTCAGTGCAGCTCGGGGCCACCCCCTCGGGCCGTTTCATAGACAACGGCAACGGGTCCGTCACCGATACACGCACAGGTCTGCTGTGGCAGAAGGCCGGGTCGGAAAGACCCATGAATTACAACGATGCGCAACAATACGTCCAGGGACTCAATCGGATGGCGTTCTGCGGTTACACGGACTGGAGGATCCCGGAGGTGCAGGAGCTCGAGGGACTCCTGCTGGATGAACCTGCACAAGGCATGAGGCTGGACCCGGCCTTCGACAGGCGTATAGTCCTCTGCTGGTCTTCCACCGAGTATCAAGCTGGTCGTTCCAAGCACTACACGGGCATCGACCTGAGGGACGGCACTACCCTTACCCGGAGCGAGCTGTCGGAGTCGTACCATGTGCGAGCCGTGCGCGGCCCTGAGGACTCGCTCAAGGCCAGGAAGGGGAGATGACCATGATCCACCGCATAGAGATCGGGTTCCAGGACGGGGTACGGGACGCCTTGGGAGAGAAGGTACGGAGGCGCATCTCCGGTCATCTGGGCCTTTCCGTCTCCCGTGTGGAGACCATAGATGTGTTCACCGTGGAGGGGGATCTGTCAAGGGACCAGGCCGAGGAGGTCGCAAGGGTGCTCCTGACCGACCCCATAACCCAGAGGTTCTCGGTGGACAGTCCCCTGGCGCGAGGTTTCGACTGGTTGGTGGAGGTGGGCTTCCTGCCTGGGGTCACGGACAACGTGGGGCGGACCGCCCGTGAGACTATGGAGATGTATCTGGAGCGTCCGTTAGGGCAGGACGGAGGGGTCTACACGTCCCGCCAGTTCCTCATATGGGGGGATCTCTCCCGGGGGCAAGTGGAACAGATCGCCACCGGGCTCCTGGCCAACACCCTGATCCAGCGCTTCGAGATCCGCAGCCGACGTCAATGGGAGGCGGGGGAGGTCATCACCGCGAGGGTCCCAAAGGTGACTCAGCAAAGCCAGGTCATCGCCGAGGAGATCGACCTGGAGGTGCCGGACAGCGCCTTGATGGAACTGAGCCAGAGACGGGTATTGGTCCTGGATCTCAGGGAGATGAGGACCATACAGTCCTACCTCAGGGACCAAGAGGTCCTGGCCCGTCGCAGAGGCGTGGGACTGGGCCCGAGGATCACCGACGTGGAGCTGGAATCACTGGCCCAGACATGGTCCGAGCACTGCAAGCACAAGATATTCAACGCCCTCATCCATTACACGGACGAGAAGGGAAGGACCAGGGTGATCGACGGCCTGTTCGAGACCTACGTGAAGGGGGCGACACGGGTCGTGAGACACAGGCTGGGCAGTGATGACTGGTGTCTCTCGGTCTTCACGGACAACGCTGGGGTCATCCGGTTCAACGAGCACTGGAGTCTAGTGTTCAAGGTGGAGACCCACAACACCCCCTCTGCCTTGGAGCCCTATGGGGGGGCCCTCACGGGAATCGTGGGGGTCAATCGGGACCCCTTCGGCACAGGGAAGGGGGCAAAGCTTATCTTCAACACGGACGTCTTCTGCTTTGCGCCACCGGACTTCGCAGAGGAGTTGCCGCCCAGGATCCTCCACCCACGCAGGATATTCGAGGGGGTCCGGGAGGGGGTGGAACACGGAGGTAACAAGAGCGGGATACCCACGGTGAACGGTTCCATAGTCTTCGACCGTCGGTACCTGGGAAAGCCTTTGGTCTACTGCGGCACAGGCGGCATCATGCCAGCGACCATCCATGGGCAACCGGGCCATCGCAAGGAGGCCAGGGCCGGGGATCACATAGTGATGACCGGGGGGCGCATCGGAAAGGACGGGATCCACGGGGCGACCTTCTCGAGCGAGGAGCTCCACGAGGGCTCCCCTGTGACCGCGGTGCAGATCGGGGACCCCATCACCCAGAAGAAGATGACGGACTTCCTGCTCAGGGCCAGGGACGAGGGGCTGTACAACGCCATCACTGACAACGGCGCCGGGGGGCTGTCCTCCTCTGTTGGCGAGATGGCGAGGGACTGCGGTGGGTGCGAGTTGCACCTGGAGCGGGCGCCCTTGAAATACCCGGGCCTCGCCCCGTGGGAGATCCTGATCTCCGAGGCCCAGGAGAGGATGACCCTCGCTGTCCCCCCTGAGAAGTTAGGACGTTTCATGGAGCTGGCATCTCGCATGGGGGTCGAGGCCACGGTCTTGGGGACGTTCACTGACAGCGGATACTTCCACGTATTGTATGGAGGAAAGACCGTGGCCTTCCTGGAGATGCGCTTCCTCCACGAGGGCGTCCCAAGGATGCAACTGGAGGCCCGCTGGAGCCCGCCGCGGCACCAGGAGCCAGAGTTCGACTGCCCGGAGGACCTGACTCAGGAGCTACGGGCCATGCTGCAGAGGCTCAATATATGCAGCAAGGAGACGGTGGTCAGGCAGTACGACCACGAGGTCCAGGGCGGCAGCGTGGTCAAGCCCATGGTGGGGGTCCGAGGGGACGGGCCGGGAGATGCGGCCGTGATTCGCCCCCTGCTGGATTCCTTTGAGGGTATCGTGGTTGCCCACGGCATATGTCCCAGGTACAGCGACATCGACACCTACGCCATGATGGCCGCGGCCATAGACGAGGCCCTGAGGAATTACATCTCGGTGGGTGGAAGCCTCGATGGCATGGGCGGTTTGGACAACTTCTGCTGGCCCGATCCAGTCCAGTCCGAGAAGACCCCGGATGGTCACTACAAGTTGGCCCAGTTGGTGCGGGCCAACGAGGCCTTGTACGATGTCACCACCGCTTACGGGATCCCTTGCATCTCCGGCAAGGACAGCATGAAGAACGACTACAAGATAGGGGAGACGAAGATCAGCATACCGCCCACTGTCCTGTTCTCCCTGATCGGCCGAATCCCGGACGTCAGGAGTGCCGTCACCATGGACGCCAAGAGACCGGGGGATCTCCTCTACGTCGTCGGCGTCACAAGGCCGGAGCTCGGGGGCTCCGAATACTTCGCCAGACACGGCGCCATCGGCAACCAGGTGCCGAGGGTCGATCCCGAGGCATTCCTGAGGACCTACCGGGCCTTGGCCCGCGCTATCTCCAAGGGGCTCGTCGCCTCGTGTCACGACTGCTCGGACGGTGGGTTGGGCGTGGCCCTGGCGGAAAAGGCCTTCGCTGGAGGGCTTGGGCTGATGGTGGAGCTGACCGCCATCCCCAGGGCAGGATTGGACCGCAACGACTGGATCCTCTTCTCCGAGTCACAGGGTCGCCTCGTGGTCACGGTTCACCCTGCCCATCGAGACGCCTTCGAGCGGGAGATGGAGGGGTGCCCGTGGGGAAGGGCAGGACATGTGGTGGCCGAGCCATACCTCACCATTGCTGGCCTGGACGGAAGGATAGCGGTTCATGCCTCCATCCATGACCTGAAGGAGGCTTGGCAGGGGCCCCTGGCAGGCCTTTGAGCAGGCCATGCCAGGAGGGGCCTGCGCAGAAGGATGAACCCCTTCAACCCGAAGGAATGCGAGGACTGACACGATCCCATGACGGTGGTCCCCCCCATGAAGACCTGGATGGCCTTGGCCCTACTCTTGACAGGTTTGGCCGCTGAATCGTTGGCCGGCTCGGCCATCTATCAATGGCAGGACCCTGATGGGAAGGTCTACTTCACCGACAACCCCATGACCATCCCCACCGAGTACTGGAACCAGATCCTCAGGGACTGGGGCCCTGGGGCGTCGACAGCCCCCAGCGCAGCCCGTTCCACCCGGGTCCGCGTGGAACGCACGCAGAAGGCCGTGGTTGTACCAGCAGTCATAAACGGGCACCATCGCATACCCTTATTCCTGGATACAGGATCGACCTATTGCCAGATCACCGAGGAGGACGCCCGCGCCTTGAGCCTCCAGGCCGCAGACGGGCCTTCGGTCAAGGTGATGATGGCCGATGGCAGGACCTTGCACTCCCGCATAGTGACCCTGGAGTCCGTGACCATCGGGTCATTCGAGATCCAAGGGGTGGAGGCCCTGGTGGGTGACCTCAGGCTCCTGGGCCTAAACGTCCTGCAGCGCTTCCGGGTCACCCTGGATCTGCCCAGGGGGGAGATCGTCCTTGAGTCCTCTCCCTGATCGCTTCTCATAGCGGTCCATCACGCAGCGGACCAGGGCCAGCACCGCTGGGTGCTTGACGAAGTAGTGCACCTCGATGCCCTTTCGCCTAAAGCCTATCAACCCCCTGTTTCTCATGAGGTTGAGGTGTTGTGAGACGTTGGACTGGGGAAGCCCGAGACAGCTCCAGATGTCCTTCACGCTGCAGTCCCCCACCTGGGAGAGGCCGTAGGCAATCTTGAGCCTGACCGGGTGAGCCATCACCTTGAGGATCTCTGCCTCCTCGGTGAAATCCGCCTCCTTGAGCGCCCGCATCACCTGCTCCTTGTTCACTTCCACCCTCCATGGGCAAGGTTCTGTACAAATATTAGCATATTCTAATGAATGGAGAAATCCCCGCCCCTCGGACCACCCCGGGGGGGCTCAGCCCCTTGCCGGCAAGGCCCTGTCCCCTGCCGGTCTTCACGCCCAAGGCGAGGCCCATGGGGCCTCGTACTGCCACCCTGGAGGCCACCCTCGGAGGCCAGATCCCCCTGTCATAGACCTGTCAACCGCAACTGCCCACCAGCCACCCACCTCTCCTCAGGGCCGTATCGAATGCCCTCACGATCGCCTCAAGGCCATGGGCAAGCCCATGATATGGTCGCGGCACTGCCTCCCTTTTCTTCAGGATTTCTTCGATGCCGACCTCGGGGCTCAAAGGGCTGGCCTTGCGTGAGTTTCTTCTCCCGAGGATGGTTGCCCGGGAGGATCTCGATCCCCTCCAAGTCTCACCCCCGCGGTATGTGGATCTCGACGTGACGTGGAGATGAACCGCGGCAGTGGAAGACAGGCCCGAGATGTGATATAAATCTCGGGGTCCCGGGAGGTCTTTATGGAGTGCCCGAAGTGCGGCTTCGTTCAACCCGAAGAGGAGTACTGCGCCAACTGCGGGGCGCATATCCCGAAGGCCATGTCGAGGCGCAGACGAAGGACTGTCATCACCCTCCTGGTGACCGTGGTGTGCGTGGGTGCAGTGGGATTGGGTGTGGCCCTTTACGCGAACAGATACATGATCTCCACGTCCCCATCCCCGCCTCTTGAAGAGGGATCCGGTCCCGCGATCCAAAGGATACCCTTGCCCTCTTCCTCCGCAGCCGGAAAGCCAGCGCCAAGGTCTGGGACCAAGAGGCCATCCAAGGGGACGGAGCCGAAGACCGCCAAGAAGGGGCCAGGGCCGCTGCAGGCCCCTGAGGCCTCTTCCCCCAGCCAGGCAGAGCAGCCCAGGGCCGCGGATCAGTCCTCGCAAAAGGCCGAGGCGTCCCCTGAGCCCGGGTCTTCTGAGAGGGACATGGAGTCGGAGATCAGGCGGTGGGCAGCCCAGGAGTGGGTGGCAAAGGGTCGGGAGCTGTCCGATTACTCCCGCGAGGAGCTGGGGTTCTACATGAAGGCCTTGGAGGCCTATCCCGATCTGGCAGTGGCGCATTACCGCATCGGGCTCATCCAATGGAGGTGGGGCCTCAGAGAACCGGCTCTGGATGCCTTTCGCAAATTCTGGAGGCACGCCACCAAAGAGGAACGGGAGAAGTACCCGCTGCCAGCCGGTTTCACCCCCGAGGAACTCGGCCCGGCAGGAGAACCTGAAAGGGAGTGAGCGTCACGCGAACCTCCTGCAGGGTGCGCAACGTCAGGGGCCTCGTCGGGACACAAAGGAGGCGTCTCGCCCTTGCTTGGCACTCACAGGGGCTGCGTCATGCCGTGGAGGGACTCGCGGCCCTCGGCACAGGGCTCCTCGCCCTGACCCCCCTCGAGCGGCCCTTCTGTTTGGCCGGCGTGAGGGCCAAGGTGACCAACTCCTCCATCCTCCTCACGAAATGGAAGTTCATCCCCTTTCGTATCTTCTCGGGGACCTCCTCCAGGTCCTTACGATTCTTCTCCGGGAGGATCACCGTCTGAATCCCGGCCCTGTGTGCGGCCAGCACCTTTTCCTTGATCCCGCCCACCGGGAGCACCAGTCCTCTCAGGGTGATCTCCCCGGTCATCGCCACATCGGCCCGCACCGGGCGACCTGTCAGCATGGAGGTCAGTGCCGCGAATATAGTCACACCTGCCGATGGACCGTCCTTGGGAATGGCCCCCTCTGGCACGTGAACGTGGATGTCCATCTTCTCGAAGAACCTTGGATCCACCTGGAGTTCGGTGGCCTTGCTACGAATGAAGCTCAGGGCTGCCTGCGCAGACTCCTTCATCACGTCTCCCAACTGCCCGGTGAGGATGAGCGATTTCTTGCCCGGCATCTTGGTGGCCTCGACGAAGAGGATGTCCCCCCCGGCCGGGGTCCAGGCGAGCCCAGTGGCGACCCCTGCCTGCGCCGTCCTCTCCGCCACCTCTGAGAGAAACTTCACCGGCCCCAGATAGGCATGCAACATCGATGGCCTGACAGTCACCTTCCTTTCCTTCCCTGAGGCCACCTTGCTGGCCACGGCCCTACAGATGGTGGCGATCTCCCTCTCCAAGTTCCGCAATCCAGCCTCCCTGGTGTACTCCTTGATTATCCTCTGGACGGTCCTGGGGGGGATGGACAGGTGCGCGGCGCTCAGGCCGTGGGCCTCCAGTTGCCTGGGCACCAGGTACTTCCTGGCGATCTCCACCTTCTCTTCCAGGGTGTAGCCTGGCAGCTCCAGCACCTCCATGCGGTCCCGAAGGGGCGGAGGGATAGTCTCCAACACGTTGGCCGTGGTGATGAACATCACGCGCGAGAGGTCGAAGGGGACCTCCAGGTAGTGGTCCGAAAAGGAGAAGTTCTGCTCAGGATCCAGGACCTCCAGGAGGGCCGAGGAAGGATCCCCTCGAAAATCCATCCCGAGTTTGTCCACCTCATCCAACATGAAGACGGGGTTGTTGGAACCGGCCTTCCTGAGCCCCTGGATGATGCGCCCCGGCAACGCCCCGACGTAGGTGCGGCGGTGTCCCCTGATCTCGGCCTCATCCCGCACCCCGCCCAGGGAGAGTCGAACGAACTTGCGCTCCAAGGCCCTGGCGATGGAACGGCCCAGGGATGTCTTTCCCGTCCCAGGGGGGCCCACGAAGCACAGTATGGGGCCCTTGGCATCTGGCTTGAGCTTCCTGACCGCTAGGTACTCCACGATACGACGTTTGACCTTCTCCAGGTCGTAATGATCCTCGTCCAGGATCGCCCTGGCCCTCTCTATGTCCAGATTGTCCTCCGTGGTCTTGCCCCATGGGAGTTCCACAAGCCAGTCGAGATAGGTCCTGGAGACCGTGTATTCGGCCGCAGCCGGGGGCATCTTGGCCAGCCGATCCAGCTCCCGCAGGGCCACGTTGCGGGCCTCCTCCGGTAAATTCGCCTGGTCGATCTTCTCCCTGAGCTCCTGGATCTCCGCGGTCCTCTCATCCGTCTCGCCCAGTTCCCTCTGGATCGCCTTCAACTGCTCTCTCAGATAGTACTCCCGTTGGATCTTGTCCATCTGCCCCTTCACCTCTGACTGGATCTTGCTCCCCAGCTCCAGGATCTGTATCTCCCGGTTCAGGAGCCTCAGGACCTTTTCCAACCGATCCTTGACGCCGATGGTCTCCAGGATCTCCTGTTTCTCCTCCGTCTTGACGTTGAGGTTCGCGGCCACCAAGTCGGCCAGGTTTCCCGGATGCTCCACATTCAGGGCGATGATGCCTAGCTCAGAGGGGAGGTGGGGGGACATCTCCAGGAGCCTCTTGAAGAGCCCCTTGATGTTCGCTGTGAGGGCCTGGACCTCGTCTCCTTGCTCAAGCACGTCCTCCAGCGGCTCCACCCTGGCACGAAAGTAAGGCTCCCTCTGGACATATTCCAAGATGCGCATCCTCGATATCCCCTGGACGAGGAGCCTCAGGGTGCCATCAGGCATCTTCAGCATCTTGTGTATGATGGCCCCCATCCCGATCACGTAGAGGTCCTCCGGTTGGACTTCTTTCCCCTGGGTCTCCCTCATGGCCACCAGGCCTATGATGCGATCCTTCACCAAGGCGTCATCCACGAGCTGGACGGTCCTCTCGTCCCCCACGATCATGGGGAATATCATCTTGGGAAACACCACCATCTCCCTGATGGGCATGATGGGGATCAACTCGGGCAACTGCACCGAGTCAGCCTCCGCCGCTCCACCGTGCTGCGCCGTATCCTCTTGAGCCATGTCCCCGCTCCTGCAGCGATTCGATTTCCCCTGGCCAGTCGGTCCGCGATCTGAAAAACGGCGACAGACCCCCTGTCCTCAGATACGGGACAGGATAGCAAACGCCATCTGCTCACCCTGCATCGACCTTGAGGCCCCTGAGGCCCGGGCCCTGGAGACCCGGGCGGCCATCCCCCGTCCCCGCAATGGCAGGGCCCGAGGTGCCACCGTCCATGGAGGCCAACCATGAATCAAGGCGGCCCCTTGCCCACGGGGATCTCCCGGTGGGCTGCCCTGGCCTTGGGGACCCATATCCTGAGGAAACCGTCCCGATACACCGCGTCTATTCCATCGGGATCTATGGGGGTCTGGATCCGGATCTTGCGTTCGAAGGGCCCGAACTCGATCTCCATCCTCAGGACCTTGGAGCATTCCTCCTGGATCGGATTAGGCCTGCGACCGTAGATCCTCAGGACACCAGGATCCATAACCACCTGGATATCCTCCTTCCTGAGCCCGGCCATCTCCAGCAGGATCAAGAGCCCATCGTTGGTCTCATAGATGTCCATGGGCGGCACCCAGTGGGTCCCCCCCTTGGGGCTGAAGGCCGGTTGGATACGCATGAATTCGTCCATCATCTGCTCCATCTGTTCCCTAATATCTTCCATCCCCTTCCCCAGGCGGATCTCGATCAAGTCCATCCTCGCCCCTCCAGTCATGACCCTTTTCCAACAGGCATGACCCGCATCATGAGTCCTCCAAGGCGACACGGTTTCGTCCGCCCTCCTTGGCCCTGTACATGGCCTCGTCAACCCGGCGGATGGCCGAATCGGGGTCTTCCCCAGGTCTGACCGAACCTATACCCAGGCTTATGGTCAGCCGGATCCCTGCACTCGGTGAATTCTGGGCCGGCTCGAGAGGGATCCTGATCTCCATGGCCTCCACCTCCGAACGGAGGCGCTCACCGATCTCCGCGGCCACCTTGATGTCGGTCCTGGGCAGGAGGATGAGGAATTCCTCCCCACCGTATCTGGTGACCAGGTCGGTGTCGCGAACCCCTCTACTGAAGAAATCGGCCAGCTGACGAAGCACCTCGTCACCCACCTTGTGCCCGTGCAGATCGTTGAGCCGTTTGAAGTGGTCGATGTCGATGAGGAGCATAGAAAGGAGCCTGTCCTCCTCCCTGGACGAGTCCACCAGATGCTCCAGTTCCTTGAAGAGCCTTCTTCGGTTGGCCAACCCTGTCAAAGGGTCCGTGTAGGACTGCGCCTCGATCTCCCTGTAGGAATGGTATATGAGATAGGAAGAGGCAATGCCACCGACAAAGGTGGAAAACAGGGCGGTCTCCTCGGTCCTGAAGGCCTGTGGTCTTTGATGGAAGAGCCCCCCTATCCCCTGGACACCCTGTGCACCACCGAGGGGGATAGGGAGGATGAGCTCCGACCCAACAGCCCGGGAAAACCCGGGATGGATCCAGGACCTCTCCCGGATGGAGTACTGCAGACTCGTCGGAGAGACTTGGACCCCCAGCTTCAGCAGGGCCTCCATGACTCTTTCTTGGACATCCGTGAGGAACCCATCGGGTGGCTCCTCGGCGCAATAGAGCGTGAGCCGCTTGAGCTCCCCCTTCTCCACCAGGCTCAACGCGAAGGCATGGAACTCGATGGCCTGGGCGAAACGCTCCACGATGCGGTCAAGGACCTGGTCGAAGTCCAGGAGGAGCGGCAGGGTCTGGCTCAGGTCCTGGAAGAACGTCGCCGCCCGGTCGCTCATCCCCTCGGATTCCCCTGGAGACGCGCCCTCGATGGCGAACTGCACAGCCTCCCGGTCACGGAACAGGGCGAGACGCCCCACCAGGTCGCACAGAACGAGCTCTTCCGACGAGTGTCTGAGAGAGACCTTCTCCAGCCTCCCCGCCCCCTCCCCCAGCACCATATCCGCCAATGCTGCCACGCGGTCCCAGTCCTCCTCTCCCACCAACAGGCCTATGGGCATCCCCCTCACACGTTCCCTAGGCCATCCCAAGAATCCGGAGAACCTCGCGTTGGCGTCCAAGACCTTGCCGCTGTCCGCATCCACCAGGAAGATGGGATCGTGGGACTCCTCCAGCATCTGCCACCACTGTTCGTGAACGATCTCCAGCCTACGCTGCGGATCCAGAAGGCTCGCCCTTCTCCGAGCGGCATCGTCTGAGGGTGCCGAGGCGCGTCGCTGTAATGGGGTCTCGCCCTTCTTCATGTTCCCATGGTCTCACAGCATCAAAGCCGGCCCAGGTCTCTCAGGGCCTTGCGCAAGACCTCACGGTTGTGTTCTTTCATGGGGGTCAGGGGCAGGCGCAGCGCCCCGGCAGGGAGCCCCATCATGTTCATGGCCTCCTTGACAGGGATGGGGTTCGTCTCCAGGAAGAGCGCCCTCACCACCGGCAGGGTCCGGTAATGGATCTCCCTGGCCTCGTCTGTCCTGCCTTCCAACATCAGGTGGATCATCTGCGTATATTCCCGCCCTATCACGTTCCCCACGGCGCAGATCCCCCCGTGTCCCCCCAGGCCCATCATGGAGAAGGTCAAGGCGTCCTCACCGGACAGCACGAAGAAAGGCTTCGCACTCTTCCTCGTGGCCTCCAGCACCCTCATGGTCTGGGCAAGATCGCCGCAGGCATCCTTCACACCGACGATGTTGTCCACCTGGGACAGGGCTATGAGGGTCTCGGGCTCGATGTTGCGTCCTGTCCGCCCCGGGATGTTGTACAAGATGACAGGAAGATCCGTGGCCTTGGCGATGGCCTCGAAGTGTGCCACAAGCCCATCCTGCATGGGCTTGTTGTAATAGGGGCAGACCTGTAGCGTAGCATTCGCCCCCACACCCTCAGCATGCTTGGTCATCTCGATGGCCTCTGCGGTGCTGTTGGACCCGGTGCCGGCGATCACAGGCACGCGTCCCCTAGCCTCCTTCACCACCACCTCGATCACGCGACCATGTTCCTCATGGCTCAAGGTGGGGGACTCCCCGGTGGTCCCGCACGGCACCAGACCGTCCACCCCTTCCACCTCGATCAGGTGGTTGACGAGGTCGCGAAGCCCGGCTTCGTCTACCTCTCCTCCCGCCTTGAACGGGGTCACCAGCGGGACATGACATCCTCGAAAATCCACGTGCTCCATGTCCTACCTCCTGGCTCAGTTTCACTCCATAGGCCCTAGCGCCTCCCGAACTTCATCCGATACAGGATCTCCTCCGGTGACTCCGCCATCTCGGCCTCGGCCGGGGTGGACTTTGATTTCGTCCTCCTCCCCACTTGGACCCGAGGACATGCCGCCAGCCTCTTCCTCAACTTCCCCCAAAACCCCCTTGCCACCCTCAACGTCTCCCTTCCCGTGCCGCCTCGGTGGCCCCTCTTTGCGCCCGGCGGTCCTCATCCCTCCAAAAGGGATCGTCCCTCCCCAGTCTCTCGCCCAACTGCCCCGGGATCCGGTTCACGATCTCCCGTGCTATCTCTTTGACCAAAGGGGCCAGACGGCTCTGTCCCACGATGGCGGTATCGGGCGGCAAGAACACCCTCAGCAGCACCAAGATCCCTGCGCACAGGGCCATGCCCTTGATGAGACCAAGGCCGAAGCCAGCCACCCTGTCCATCCAGAGTATCCTGAGACGCCTGAGCCCCCTGCGTATCATCCGACCCCCAAAGGAGCATGCAACATAGGTCACCAGGAACACGATCAAAAACCCCACGGCGGAGGCGACGGTGGGAGAGGAGACCCAGGACCTGAACCAGCCAGCGCTCACCGGATAGAACCGGGCAGCGACAATGAATCCCCCTACCAGCCCCACCAGGGAAAAGGCATCCCGCACAAAGCCCTTCCATGTGCTGTAGATCACACTGATCCCTGTGACACCCAGGATCACCGCGTCCAAGGCGTTCATACGGCTATTTTATACTTCTGCCCCCGCCCAAAGTCAAAAGAAATACCGTGCAGGGGCCGAGGAAGCCCCCTTCACCAAAGCCGCCAGGTAACATAGACCCCGGGGTCTGTGCCTTTCATCACTCGCCCATCGCCCGTGCTTGGCCCAAAGCACCCGCGGACCCACGCCCTGCATGGCACCTCGGGGCAACTCGAGTCTCCCCACCACATAGCCGCCTTGCGGCTCCTGGGACGCCAGGGGCCATCATCCACCCCCCGTGGAGGTCTCGGACCTGCCCCTGTCCTTGGCATCCTCTTCGGGGAGAGGGAGGCCAGGGGCGATCCGAAAAAACGAAGATTTTTTGAGAAAGAGAGAGATTTGGGGGGTAAAAATCCTTCTTGAAAAAATGTTGATAACTCGCACAACTGTTCGTAACAATTGAGGTTAATGACCTCTACTCGCCCCCTTGTCGCATCGCGTACCGCGATGTTTGCCCCAAAGGATATCAACTGGTTCGACCATCACCATTTGGCCGGGAGACGGATGGCCTCGAATCAGGCCGAACCGGGGAAATCCAGGTTTGACTTCCCATCTCCTCCGAGGCAAGATACCGCCCTGTCGAGGGGGACTAGTTCGCGCGTCCCGAATCCACTCCCTAATCTCGTGACCTTCTCATGGACAAGGCTCGATGTTTTCAAGTCAGGAGTCACCTATGGAGCTGATTTGGAAACGGGTCCAGCAAGCCGCCAAGGAGTCCATTGATTCGGATTGTTTTCAGAGATGGATAGCCCCCCTCCGTCTCCTGGAGCGCAAGGACCGCTCCATGGTCCTCGGGTGCCCCAACGCCTTCTTCAAGGATTGGGTGGCCCAGCACTACCGCGGCAAACTCAGGGAGGCGTTCCGCAAGGCCATGGGACAAGATGTAGATCTGGAATTCCGCGTCGAGGCGGCGGCCCAGGGCAAGACGGAGCGAAGGGAGGCCAGGCAGACCAGCTTCGCTCACGTGAGTCCTTCCCCTTTGTGGGACTCCGGGCTCAACGGCAATTACACCTTCGAGCGCTTTATCGTCGGCCCCTCCAATGAGTTCGCGTACTCGGCGTCGTTGGAGGTGGCACGAAGCCCCAAGACCAGGTACAATCCGCTGCTCCTCATGGCCGACGTGGGTCTTGGCAAGAGCCACCTCTCATGCGCCGTGGGCAACCACATAAGGCTGAATTCCCCTCAAGAGCGTGTCTTCTATACCACGGCCGAGGGGTTCGTCAACGAGATGGTCCAGGCCCTCAAGGCGAAGAAACTCGATCTGTTCAAGGAGAAGTTCCGAAGACAGTGCGACGTCTTGCTCCTGGACGGTGTGCAATTCCTGAGCGGAAAGACAGGCACTCAGGCAGAACTAGCCCACACACTGGATGCTTTGCAGAACTCCAACAAGCGGATCGTTCTCACCAGTAACGTCATGCCGCAGACCATCCCTGAGATGGAGCCCTCCCTGAAATCACGAATCAGTTGCGGTCTGGTGGTGGACATCAAGCCCCCGGATCTCACCACCAGGTGCCGCATCCTGCATCAGAAGGCACGTCAAGAAGGGGTGGAGCTCCCCGAGCCGGTGGTGGAGTACCTGGCACAAAAGGTCACCGACAACGTGCGGCAACTGGAGAGCGTCCTGATACACCTGCTGGCCAAGGCATCCTTGCTCCATAGGTCCATAGATCTGGATCTGGCCAGGGAGGTGATCCGCGACCTCTTCCATGAGCTCTCGCTGCCTCGAAAGCCCACGGTGCAAGAGATCATGGAGTGCGTATGTCGCTATTTCCGCATAGAACGGGAGAGCCTGATCTCGCGCTCCCGTAAGAAGGCGGTCTACTATCCGAGGCAGGTCGCCATGTACCTCTGCCGTCAGCATACGGACGCCACATTGACTGCCATAGGAAAGGCCTTCCGCAGGGATCACGCCTCGGTAATCCATTCCTTGGCGGTGATCCAGAGGAGATGCCGGGTGGACTCCACCACTCGCAATCAGGTGAGCTTCCTCTCCGAACAGCTCCTCAAGTCGCACTGATGGTCCCGGGAAGGCGTTGCCCGTTTCACCCTTTTGATCCCTCGGTGAGTTCTGCTAGAATACTGCGGCTCGGTGAGAACCATTGGAGGTATAGCCATGGCCAGGCGGGTGGTGGTGACCGGGATGGGGGCCTTGAGCCCCCTCGGTATCGGGGTCAAGGCCTCTTGGGAGGCGTGCAAGGAGGGGCGCTCTGGGATAAGGAGGATCACCAAGTTCGATCCGGCCCCGTACAGGACACAGATCGCAGGCGAGGTGGACCAGTTCGATCCGGCCGCCTATCTGGATCCAAAGGAGTTGAGGAGATACGACCCGTTCTGTCAGTACGCCTTGGCGGCGAGCCAGATGGCCATGGACGACTCGGGTCTCCAACTCACCGAACGACTCGAGGCCCGGGCAGGTGTGATCGTGGGCACCGGTTTTGGTGGGCTTGAGACCTTCGAGAGGAACTACAGACTCTTTCTGGAGAGCGGTCCACGGAAGATCTCGCCCTTCTTCATCCCCATGATGATCGCCAACATGGCCCCTGGGTTGGTGGCCCTTCGCTTCGGCATAAGGGGACCGAACAGTTGCATAGTGACCGCTTGCGCCGCCAGCTCCCACGCCATAGGCGACGCCTTCAAGATCATCCAGCGCGGGCAGGCGGACGTCATGTTGGCAGGCGGCACCGAGGCGTCCCTCACGGGCTTGATGCTCGGGGGGTTCGACGTCATGAAGGCGACCTCGACGCGAAACAGCGAGCCGCAGCGCGCCAGCAGACCCTTCGACAGGGACAGAGACGGGTTCGTCCCAGCGGAAGGGGCGGCCATGCTCCTCCTAGAGGAGCTGGGACACGCCAGGTCCAGGGGGGCGAGGATCTACGCGGAGATCCTCGGTTACGGGCTCAGCAACGACGCCCACCACTACACCGCCCCGGACCCTGAGGGCCGAGGGGCCTCTCTGTGCATGAAGATGGCCTTGGAGGACGCTGGGGTCGCACCGGAAGAAGTGGATTACATCAACGCCCACGGCACATCCACCCCTCTCAACGATGCGGTGGAGACCCTTGCCATCAAGTCCGTCTTCGGTCAGCACGCCTATAGGATCCCGATCAGCTCCACCAAGTCCATGACTGGGCACCTCTTGGGGGCAGCAGGCGCACTGGAACTCATCTTCACTTGTCTCACCGTATGCGAGGGCATCATCCCCCCCACCATCAACTACGAGAACCCGGACCCGGAATGCGACCTGGATTACGTGCCCAACCAAGCGCGAACAGCCCGAGTCAGGACGGCCATGTCCAATTCCTTCGGCTTCGGCGGGACCAACGCGTGTCTCGTCCTGAGGGCCTACGATGGGCTGTAGTGGCCGAATGCACGGGACCTCAGAGACCACCGAACCGAAGATGAACCTCAAGGCCCTCCTGCTGCTCAGCATGGGACATCTGATAACCGACATCAATCAGGGGGGCCTTCCGGTCCTTCTCCCCTTCATCAAGGGCTCCCTGGACCTGAGTTACACCGCGGCGGGTGCCATCATCATGACGAGCAACCTCACGTCGTCCACCATTCAGCCCCTCTTCGGATATCTCTCCGATCGTTGGGGGGCCTCCTGGCTTCTGCCCTGCGGTGTGTTCATGGCATGCCTAGGTTTCAGTCTGGTGGGCATGGCCCCCACCTACCCCTTGGTCCTGTTGGCGGTCCTGATCAGCGGCCTAGGGGTGGCCAGCTTCCATCCAGAGGGCTTCAAGGCCGCACAGTCCTTCACCGGTGCACGAAAGGCCACCGGTATGTCCTTCTTCTCCGTGGGCGGCAACCTGGGCTTCGGGCTCGGCCCGATCTTGGCTATCGCCGCCTACACGTGGATCGGTCTAAAGGGCACCACCCTCTTCTGCATCCCAGGACTGGCTGCTGGAGGGGTGCTGTTGGCTGCCCTCCCTTGGCTGTCAGCCCCGCGACGTCTTGAAAAGGGTTCAACCGCAAAGACGGCAACCGACCCTGTCTCGAACCCCATCGAGAGGCCGTGGGGAGCCCTATCACTGCTGATCTTGGCAGTCACTGTGCGATCGTGGGTCCAGATGGGCCTGGTGGCCTTTGTCCCGTTCTATTTCGTCCACGTACTGGAGGGGGACCCTTTGTTCGTGGGTAAACTCCTGACCGGTTTTCTCATAGCCGGGGCAGTAGGGACCATGGTGGGGGCCCCCATCGCCGACCGTGTGGGGCACAAGCGCTTCTTCATAGCCACCATGCTCCTGCTCGTACCCCTTCTTATGCTCTTCCTCCAGTCGACAGGGGCCTGGGTCTTCTGGATCCTATGCCTGGCTGGTGGCGTGCTGGTCTCCACCTTCTCGGTCACCGTGGTCATGGCCCAGCAGATGCTCCCCGATCGTCTGGGCATGGCCTCCGGGCTGATGGTCGGCTTCGCCATCGGGGCAGGGGGGATAGGCGCCACTGTCTTGGGTTCGGTGGCCGACATCTGGGGTGTGCTCAAGGTGTTGCAGATGACCTCGTTGTTGCCCGCCGTGGCGGCCCTCCTGGCGCTGCTGATCCCGTATCCCCCCAGGCTCCCCCTTCCCGCCAAGGAGGACTGGGGTGCAGATGACGTCGGCACCTGAGGGGCCTGGACGCTGTCCCCTTTGCGGATCCACGGATAGGGCCCCCTTCATCACGGGCTTCGACCGTCTCTACCCGCGGCCCGAGAACCATGAATACGTGATTTGTGCGATCTGCGGCTTGATCTGCATCTCCCCGATGCCGGCCCCCGAGACCATCGCCTCCTATTACGGGGAAGACTACGATCCGCATGGCGGGGTCATGGGCAACCGGGTGAATAGGAGACTCTCCCGACCCTTCAATCGTCTTCTGATACGGCATCGCTTCCACGCGAGTACCCGCCCCTCTGGGGCCATGAGGTTCCTCCTCGCCCCCATGGCGCGGCTCGGCATGAGGGATACCTTGTCGCCCAGGGGCGAGTGTCGACTCCTGGATGTGGGGTGCGGCTCGGGCGGTTGGCTGTACAAGCATCAGCTCCTGGGGTGGAAGGCCCAAGGCGTGGAATTGGTGAGGGAGGCATGCGACAGGTCCCGTTCTCTGGGCTTGGAAGTCCATCTGGGTGACATCTTCACCGTGCCGAGGGATAGCAGGTTCGACGTCATATCCTTCCGGAGTGTCTTGGAACATCTTTCGCACCCGGTCGAGACCATGGAAAGGGCGGGCCAGCTCTTGGCCAAAGGGGGGAGGATCCTGGTCATCGCCCCGAACATAGACTCCTTCGGCTTCAGGCGTTACGGCATCAATTGGTACCCACTGGACCCCCCAAGGCACCTGTTGCAGTTCACCCCCGGGACCGTCGCCATCCTGGGCGAGAGGGCGGGGCTCAAGACGGTCTCGGTCAAGACCATGGCCTCGGCGCGCTGGATCCTGTATAGCCGTCTCCACGCCCGAGTCTTCCCGCCGGACATCTTGGAGAGGAAGGACCCGGAGACCCGCAGTGCCCTAATCAAGGAGGCGAAGGGCCTGAGGGAGAGCCCTCCGGCCATAGATCGACTCTACCGTCGGGGGATATCCCTGAGGGCTTGGTGGGAGGCCCAGCGAGGCCGAGGCGAGATGATCCACGCGGTGTTCACCAACCCCTAGATCCATCCGTGGTTCGCATGACAAGGCCCCATCGAGGTGTCACGCACAGTTGCAGCCAGACCCCCGCCAGTCCGATACCTGTGAAGGTCGATTGCCGAGCAGACATCTGCTATCATGGGTCCTGCCGACGGGTCAGGGCTTCATCAGGGAAGGGGAAACTGCCATGACAGGGATCAGATTTGGCACCTCCGGGTGGAGGGGGATCCTAGCGGAGGACTTCACATTTCCCAACGCACGGCTGGTCACCCAGGCCATCGCCGATTACCTCCAAGCAGAAGGCTCAGCCGCTCACGGGGTCGTCATCGGCTACGACACGAGGTTCCTGTCCGAGGCCTTTGCCCAGAGCGCTGCCGAGGTGATGGCAGGAAACGGGATACGCTGCTTCATCGCCGAGAGGGACACACCCACCCCTGTGGTGAGTCACTCCATAAGGACAGGCCGAAGGGCTGGCGGGATAAACATCACGGCCAGCCATAATCCCCCATCGTATAACGGCCTGAAATTCTCACCATCCAGCGGGGGACCTGCCCCAACAAACGTCACCGATGCCATAGAGTCCAGGATCAACAGCCTCGATCCCGGCTCCATAAGGAGCCTCCCGCTGGCAGAGGCCAGGCGAAGGGGGCTCGCGGTAGATTTCGATCCGAGCGATGATTACCTGGCTCACGTCAAGGGCCTCTTAGACAAAGAGACGTTGCAAAGGGCTGGCCTCAAGGTGGTCGTCGACGTCCTTTGGGGCACAGGCCGAGGTTACCTGGATGCCGTCCTCAGTGCGTTCGGCGTGGAGACAGAGGTCCTGCACGCCTATCGCGACCCGTACTTCGGGGGGCATCGTCCGGAGCCTTCTGGCGAGTTCCTCCACGAATTGTCACAGCGGGTCAGGGCCAGCGGGGCTCATCTGGGCCTGGCCATGGATGCGGATGCAGACCGCTTCGGCGTAGTGAATGAGGAAGGCAGGTATCACGAGGCCAACGAGATACTCCCCCTGCTACTGGACTATCTGATACGGACTCGAGGCTGGCCAGGGGGTGTCGCACGAAGTGTGGCCACCACGCACCTCATCGACCGCGTGGCCCTACACCATGGCAGGCCGGTGTACGAGACCAAGGTGGGGTTCAAGTATCTGGGGGAGTATATCCAGCGGGATTCGGTCGTGATGGTGGGGGAGGAGAGCGAGGGCTTCTCCATGAGGGGACATCTCCCCGAGAAGGACGGGATACTGGCCTGTCTCCTGGTGGCGGAGATGGTGGCCGCCACGGGAAGGGGAATCCCGGAGCTCCTGGACGAGCTCTCCTCCAGGGTAGGCCCTGTGCGGACCATGCGCCTGAATCTCTCCCTGGAGCCAGCGACCAAGGCCAGGCTCATCGAACGGCTGGAGACGCCTCCGCGACTCTTTGCCGGCCAGGCCGTGGTGGGACACGTGACCTTGGACGGCCACAAGTACATACTGGAGGACGGCAGTTGGGTCTGTTTTCGCCCCTCTGGGACCGAACCTGTGGTGCGCTTCTACATGGAGTCCACCAGCGAGGAGGGGCTCGGCCGGCTCAGGGCGGCCGGAGAGGCATTGATCCGCGAGCTCTGAGGGCTTATCGATGGGACCGCATATGCAGGGTGAAGGCCAGGCCATGAAGCTCCCGCGGAACAAGACCAAGATAGTCTGCACCATCGGCCCCGCCTCCGAGCCTCCAGAGGTGATCGAGAGGATGATCTTGGCTGGTATGAGCGTGGCCAGGCTCAACCTATCTCACGGCGATCCAGCCGGGCACCGGCAGGTTGTGCAGACCTTGAGGCGTGCCTCGAGGGCCACCGGGAGACGCTTGGCCATCATGGCCGACCTCCCTGGCCCGAAGATGCGCGTCGGGAGACTGGCAGGAGAACCGCTGGAGCTGAGGGCCGGGGACACCTTCACCCTCACAACGAGGGAGGTGATAGGCGGAGAAAACAAGGTGGCCTGGGTCTCCTTTTCCCGTCTCCCCCAGGTGGTCAAGCCAGGTGACACCCTTTTCCTCAACGACGGCCTCATCCAGTTGGAGGCCGTGCGGGTAGAAGTGGAGGATGTCCAGTGCCGCGTCGTGGTCGGGGGCGAGCTGTGGTCCGGCAAGGGGCTCAACCTGCCCGGGATAGACCTCGGCATCAGCGCATTCACATCCAGGGACCATCAATGCCTGAAACTGGCCATGGACCTGGGGGTGGACGCCGTCGGCCAGTCGTTCGTCGAGTCGGCCAAGGACATCTGCTCCCTGCGGAGCGCAGCAAGGGAGATGGGATGGAATCCGTTCGTCTTCGCCAAGATAGAGCGCGCCACTGCCCTCGACCAGTTGGACTCCATCCTCGATGCAGCCGACGGGATCATGATCGCCAGGGGGGATCTGGGTGTCGAGATACCCATCGAGGAGATGGCCATAATCCAGAAGCGACTTATCCATCAGGCGAACCTCCTGGGCAAGCCGGTCATCACTGCCACCCAGATGCTGGAATCCATGACCTCAAACAGGCGCCCCACCCGTGCCGAGGCCACCGACGTGGCCAACGCGATCCTCGATGGCACGGACTGCGTCATGCTCTCCGCGGAGTCAGCCGTGGGTAGATATCCTGTGGAGGCGACCTCCATGTTGGCCAGAATCGCGGCGGCCGTCGAGCCCCATCGCCGAGGGGGCGTTGTCAGGGATGCCATCGCAGGGAAGGGGGGGGAGACCTCCACCTGGATCAAGGATCTCATAGCGGTGAGCGTCCAGGCCGTGATCGAGCGCATCTGCCCTACGGCGGTCTTCGTCCCCACCCACAGCGGCGCCACCGCCAGGAACATAGCCCGATTCAGGCCCCCGGTATGGATCGTGGGGATCAGCTCCCTGGAGGAGACGTGCCAGAGGCTCGAGTTCACCTCAGGGGTCTACCCTGTGCACGAGCCGGTCCACCCAAGAGACTGGAACACCTATGTCCGCAACTGGCTCCAATCCCACGGACTGGAAGGGGATCTGGTCATCCTCACAGAGGGGCCTTCATCACAACACCCGGAGGCCAACGACCGCGTGGAGATCATCGACCTGGCCGCCCCCTTCAGGCCCTCCTCATCTCCTTGAACGTATTTATGAGGCCATTGGTGGAGGGGTCGTGCGAGGTCACCGGGTTGTCGTCCCTCAGCTCTGGCAGTATCCTGCTGGCCAATTGCTTACCGAGCTCCACGCCCCACTGGTCGAAGCTGAATATGTTCCATATGACACCCTGCACGAAGATCTTGTGCTCGTACATGGCGATGAGGCTCCCCAGGACCCTGGGGGTCAGCTTGCGGAAGAGGATCGAGTTGGTCGGCCTGTTTCCCTCGAAGACCCTGTAAGGCAAGAGCCTCTTGATCTCCCCATCGCTCCTGCCCTCCTTCCTGAGTTCCTCCACCACATCTTCTTCACTCCTCCCAGCCAGGAGGGCCTCGGTCTGGGCGAAGAAGTTTGAAAGCAAGATCGTGTGATGCTCGCCTAGGGGGTTGTGGCTGATGGCCGGGGCCAAGAAGTCGGCAGGGACCAGCCTGGTGCCCTGATGGATGAGCTGATAGAAGGCGTGCTGTCCGTTGGTCCCAGGCTCGCCCCATACGATGGGCCCTGTGTGGTATCTGACCCTCCTGCCGCTTCGGTCCACGGACTTGCCGTTGCTTTCCATGCTGGCCTGCTGGAGGTAGGCCGGGAACCGATGCATGTACTGGTCGTAAGGCAGGATGACCTCTGTGTCCGCCCCGAAGAAGTTGTTGTACCAGATCCCGAGGAGGGCCAGGATCACCGGGATATTGTACCTGAGGGGGGTCCACCTGAAATGCTGATCCATCTCGAAGGCCCCCTCCAATAGCTCGGTGAAGTTCTCGAAACCGATATAGCAGGCTATGGACAGCCCGATGGCCGACCACAGTGAGTAACGTCCCCCCACCCAGTCCCAGAACACGAACATGTTTTCCCTATCGATGCCAAATGCCTCCACCCCCTGCGCGTTGGTGGAGATGGCCACGAAGTGCCTGGAGATCCGCCCAGGATCACGGGCCTTTCTCAGAAACCACTCCCTGGCGGTGAAGGCGTTGGTCATGGTCTCCTGGGTGGTGAAGCTCTTGGATGAGATCATGAACAAGGTCGTCTCAGGTCGCAGCCCCTTGAGGGTCTCTGAGATGTGGGTCCCGTCGACGTTGGAGACGTAATGCACGGCCATGCCCGGCCTCCCGTAGGGGCGCAGGCACTCTGTCACCATCAATGGGCCCAAGTCCGAGCCGCCGATACCTATGTTGACGATGTCGGTTATGCGCTCGCCACTGTATCCGGTCCACTGGCCGGAGGAGACCTCTTGGGAGAAGACGCGCATCTTCTCCAGCACCGCGTTGACCTGCGGCATCACGTCCTGGCCGTCGACGTAAAGAGGGGTATTGGACCGATTCCTCAGTGCCACATGCAACACCGCCCTGTTCTCTGTCTCGTTGATCTTTTCCCCAGCGAACATCTTCTCAATCGCATCCGGGACTGCCATCTCCTCGGCCAGCTCCACAAGAAGATCCATGGTCTCCGCACGGATCCTGTTCTTGGAGTAGTCCAGCAGGATATCGTTGAACCGTACGGAAAACCTCTCGAACCTCTGGGGATCCTGGGCGAACAGATCCCTCATGTGCACGTTTCGCATCTCTTTGAAATGGGCCTCGAGCCTCCCCCAACTCTTGGTCTGGGTGGGATCTGCCTTCTGGAGCATCTCTCAATCCTCCGGGCGCGGATTCGGGAAGGGAGAACCGACCACTTCTCACACATCCGTGGCCAAGCAGAGCATATACAAGACCCCCGCCTCAGATCAAGGGCCCCCTGCCCGAAGCATGTCCAAGTATCACCTGCGGTCCTGATGCGGGGTGCCGTCACACTGCTCCATCTCTCATGGGTCGCTGGGATCCCGTGACGAAGGTGTGGACACAGGGTCTCGCTGAGCTTTTAATAGAGAGAGATTCCCCCAACCGGAGGGCCGAGATGAACTGGGATCAGGTGGAAAGGGAGGCTGTGGACCTCCTGGCGGATTACATACGCATCGATACCACGAATCCTCCCGGGAACGAGAGGAGGGCCGTGGAGTTCATCGGCCACTTCCTCGAGTCAGAGGGGCTGGAGGTCCGATACATCGGCCGAGAACCTGAGCGGCAGAATCTCATCTGCAGGGTCCCGTCCGGGGGGGAGAGGCGGGGCCTCATGCTCGCCCATCATTGCGACGTGGTGGGAGCGGACCCAGGGCAGTGGAGCGTCCCTCCTTTTGGTGGTGTGGTGAAGGACGGATACGTGTGGGGAAGGGGTGCCCTGGACATGAAGGGGATGGGGATCATGGAGGTGATGGCCGTGGCCATTGCCCACAGGGAGAGGTTGCCCCTTAGGCGCGACATCCTCTTGGTGGTCACATGCGACGAAGAAAACGGAAGCGCTCAAGGGGCCATGTATCTGGCCGAGAACCACCCACTGGAACTGGAGGCCGCCTGGTGTCTCAACGAAGGGGGGAGCGGTTGGAGGATGGGGGACATGGCGGTGAACCTTTGCGGTTTCGGCGAAAAGGGCCCAGCGTGGGTGAGGCTCGTAGCGGAGGGGACCCCTGGACACGGTTCGGTCCCCCAAGGAGACAACCCTTGCGAGCAGCTCATCAGGGCCTTGGATCCCCTGATCAGGATGTCCAGGCCGCTGAGAGTCCTGCCGGAGACGAGGATCATGCTGGAACGCCTCGGGCTGGGGGGACTCCAGGCCGAGGCGCTGGAGGGGCACCCGCTGCTGAGGGTCCCTCCCCTGAGGGCCATGCTCCAGGACACTTTGAGCATAACCGAGCTTCGCGCCGGGACAAGGCCCAATGTCATCCCAGCCGAGGCGCAGGCCACTTTGGATATCAGGGTCCTGCCAGACAGGGGCACCCAGGAGGTGCTGGAAGATGTGCGCCGCTGTCTGCCGCCAGGACGCTTCAGGGTGGAGCCCATCATGACCATAGAGCCATCATGCTCTCCGATCCGCACGGAGATGTTCCACTGCATGGAGCGCATTGCGGGGGCCTTTTTCCCTGGGGCCTTGTTCCTCCCGTCGGTGTTCCCAGCCTTCACGGACTCTCGCTGTTTTCGGAAGCTGGGCATCGCCTCCTATGGCTGGATCCCGGCCATGATAGACGCGGCGGATCTGGCCAGGATCCACGGGAAGGACGAGCGCATCGAGGTCCAGGGGCTGCTCACCGGGATCCGCGTCATATTCGAAATGATCAAGGAGCTGTGCGCTTGAAGGTGCGCCTCTCTTGGGTTGGGACAGGGGGCAACACTGTCTTGCGTCCCCCTCGGGTAAAGGGATGAAGGTATTCGAGCTCGTAAGCGACTTCGAGCCAGCTGGGGACCAGCCCAAGGCCATAGAGGGCCTGGTGAGGGGGGTATTGGAAGGGGCGCCTCACCAGGTCCTGGTGGGGGTGACCGGCTCTGGTAAGACCTTCACCATGGCCCATGTGATAGCGCGTGTACAGAAGCCCACACTGGTCATCTCCCACAACAAGACCCTGGCGGCCCAGCTTTACGCCGAGTTCAAGTCCCTGTTTCCCCGAAACGCGGTGGAGTACTTCGTGAGCTACTATGACTACTACCAGCCCGAGGCCTACATCCCCTCTTCGGATACATATATCGAGAAGGACGCCTCCATAAATGACGAGATAGACAAGATGCGTCATTCGGCCACCAGGGCCTTGTTCGAGCGAAGGGACGTCGTCATCGTGGCAAGCGTTTCCTGCATCTACGGGCTCGGCTCCCCGGAGGCGTATCGCGGCTGCCTCATCTACATCCAGGAAGGCGATCGCATGGATCGCAACGAGCTTCTGAGGAGGCTGGTGGAGATTCAGTACGACAGGAACGATGCAGACTTCCATCGAGGCACCTTCCGGGTAAGGGGCGACGTGGTGGAGGTCTTCCCGGCCCACGAGGAGCGTCACGCGGTGCGCATCGAATTCTTCGGGGACCGCATCGAGAGGATCAGCGAGGTGGATCCCATCAGGGGTAGGGTGATCGACAGGCTCACACACGTCCCCATCTATCCGGGGAGCCATTACGTGACGCCGCGGGAAGACCTGCGTCGTGCGATCCGGGCCATCCGCGAGGAGCTGGATGACCGCCTGAGTTTCCTGCGCAGCCAAGGCAAGCTCCTGGAAGCCCAGCGCCTCGAGACCAGGACTCGATACGACCTGGAGATGCTCCAGGAGATGGGCTACTGCCCTGGGATAGAGAACTACTCCAGGCACCTCACGGGCCGCAGGCCCGGGGAGCCCCCGCCAACGCTAATGGATTACCTCCCCAGAGACGCCTTGGTCTTCATCGACGAGAGCCACGTCTCCATCCCACAATTGCAGGGCATGTACCGGGGGGACCGTTCGCGCAAGGAGACCCTGGTGGAATATGGCTTTCGCCTCCCCTCGGCCTTGGACAACCGCCCCTTGACGTTCGAGGAGTTCGAGAGGTGCGTCCCGCAGGTGATCTACGTCTCTGCAACGCCCGGGGACTATGAACTGGAGAAGGCCCAGGGAAGGGTGGTGGAGCAGATCATCAGACCCACTGGTCTCACAGACCCACGGATGGAAGTGAGGCCCGCTGCACAACAGGTGGACGACCTGCTCCACGAGATCCGTCTCGCCGTGCAACGCAAGGAGCGTGTCCTCGTCACCACCCTCACCAAGCGGATGGCAGAGGACTTGACAGAGTACTACAGCGACCTCGGGGTTAAGGCAAGGTATCTTCATTCCGACATCACGACCCTGGAGCGCGTGGAGATCGTACGTGAACTGAGGATGGGGACCTTCGATGTGCTCATAGGGGTGAACCTTCTTCGCGAGGGCCTGGACCTCCCGGAGGTCGCCCTTGTGGCGATCCTGGATGCGGACAAGGAGGGGTTTCTGCGCTCCGAGAGGTCTCTGATCCAGACCTGCGGCAGGGCCGCGAGGAACCTCCGGGGGAGGGTCATCCTCTATGCGGACCGCATAACCCCCTCCATGTCCGCGGCAATCCAGGAGACCAGCAGGAGGAGGAGAATCCAGGAGGAGTACAACCGCCGCAACGGAATAACCCCGAGGGGGATAGAGAAGGCCATATCCCAGATCCTCACCTCGGTCTACGAGGCCGACTACCTGGCTATCCCCAAGGTGGCGGAACCACAGGCCGGGTACCTCCACCCCAAGGAGATCCGAAAGAGGGTGAAGAGGCTCCGCAGGGAGATGAAGAGGGCCGCGGAGCGCCTGGAATTCGAGCGGGCAGCGGAGCTGCGGGACGCCATCATCCAGCTGGAGAAGCAAGAGCTAGAGGTCCTATGAGCCCGGACACGAAGGGATGTGCGGCGTTGCAAGGGCGACTGTCACCAGGGCATTGCCAACGGCGGGATTTCGGGCGCAGACAATGTGAATCGCAACTGCCATGACGCCCTGTCCCAATCCCACCGTGTCTTTGCGGGTGAGACCCTCTGGCTGCGCGATCTCGCCCCGATCCCCCTTACAGCGGGACCAACTTGGAGCGCAAGGCCAGGTGTCGCCCTTGTTGCCCGGACAGACCCAGGGACGTGGCGCCCTGGGGTGGCCGTGCCTGCCTCGCCGACCCTTGACGACCGGATGCAAATGGACTATACATGGATTCGCCATGTCAGGCCCCGAGGGGCCACCCAGGCGTTGGTTTGGGTGGCCCCTCGCACTTTGGAGACAAGGAGATCCCGATGAACGGACGGAGATGGCTCACCACCTTGACCGCCCTCATGACCTCCCTGTTGCTTACCGGCGTCTCCCATGGCGCGGAGGTACGCATCGGGGCCAGTGTCTCACAAACAGGACACTTCGCCACCGAGGTGGGGCCCTTCGGTGCCCTGCTCAGGGCATGGACACAGGAGCTGAACGCCCAGGGGGGGATCCGCACAGCGGATAGGAGGCTCCCACTTCGCCTCTTTCTCTACGACGACCGCAGCGACGAGGCGACGGCGAGGCGTATCTACGAGAGGATGGCCACGGTGGACAAGGTCCACCTCCTCCTCGGGCCCTATTCCAGCCCCCTCACCTTCGCGGCCTCCATTGCTGCCGAGGCGAACGGGATCCCTTTCCTGGCCATCTGCGCCAACTCCCCGAGGATCTACGAGAGGGGATACAGGTGGATCGCCTGCGTAATAGACGAGGCACCGAGGTACACCTATCGTTACTGGGACATGATCCGTAACGAAGGCCTCGCCAAGACCGTCTCCTTCGTAGTCGAGGACACCCTCCACCCCAAGGGGGTTTACGAGGGAGCGCGCCTCCTTGCCAAGGAGGCCGGGCTTCGGATCCTCTCCTCCCATATCGCCCCAAGGGACACCAAGGACTTCACCGCCATCATCGTGAGGCTGAGAGGAGAAGACCCCGACATCGTCTTCGTATCCGCCAACATCCCCTTTGCCACGCTCTTCATCGGCCAGGCCCGGGATCTGGGGTTGAGGCCCAGGGAGTATCACGTGACCCATCACGGTGGGGCCTTCCTCAAGGCCCTTGGCAGGAAGGCCGAGGGGGTCACTGGGCAGTCCTACTGGACGAAGGCCATGGGCGGCCCTGGTGCCGATCGTTTCCTGAGGCTCCTGGATGCCAGCCATATGACCTCGGACGACTACCCTTGGTCGCCGGCTTACATGATGGCCATCCAGGTAGTGGAGCAGGTCTTGGCCAGGAGCAGCTCCCTCGATCCCCGCGACATCATGGAAGTCCTCAAGGCCTCGCGAACCGAAACCATAGGGGGAACAGTCTTTTTCAGGGAGAACGGGGTCGGCTCCATCAACACCTACCCCTCACAGATCCAGGGAGGTTCATACCAGATCGTCTGGCCCCCGGATATCGCCACGGCCCCTCATATGTATCCGACCATGGCCGCGCACCAGTGATGACCGTCTTCCACCCAGAGGTCATGACACACGGGCTCGCAACCGGGGCACTCTACGGCCTGGCGGCAACAGGGACGCAACTCATACTGGGGTGCACCGGGAAGGTCCACCTGGGCCTAGGCCATATCCTCGTGGCGGCGGCCCTGTGCGTGGCCTCCGGCGCCGGCGAGACTCGGATCCCGTTGGTGGGGGCCATGGCCGTGGTGCCCCTGGCAACTGCACTTCTGGCATACGTCTCCCACCCCAGGGCGCTCTGGAGGCGGCTCCAGGGAGACGGCGGGGAGAGGGCATGCTTCATGATCACCTTTGGGGGGGCCCTGGCCCTCGAGGCGGTCTCCCAGTGGCTATGGCCCCTGCCGGCCACAGGGTGCTTTGCCGCCGGTACCCCCTTCTCCGTCCTGGGGATTTCCTTTGTGTGGCCCAAGGCCTTGGCCCTCGTGGTCTCCCTTTGCGCGGCCTTGGGGCTTTGGTGCTCCCTGCGCAATACAAGGTGGGGGAAGGCCATGAGGGCCTGGGATGGGGGATCTGGTGAGATCGAGATCGTAGGCGTGGACCCCCAAGGCCTCGGCCGGTTGGTCACGTCCCTGGGCTTGGGATTGGCCGCTGTGGGAGGGGCCCTTGTGGGGGCGACGCAGGTGATCAGTGCCCAGGACGGCATCGGTTGGACCATCAAGGCCCTCTGCCTGGCCATGCTGGGAGGAGGCCTGGCGCCGTTCAGGACCATGGCCTTTGGATGGGCCTTGGGTTTGGCAGAGGCATGGGTATCCCAATCCCTCGGGCCTCAATGGCATACCGCTGTGGCCCCGGCCCTTCTGCCTGGGGTGCTGCTTTGGCGCTCGCGGAGGGAGACTTGAGCTCCTCCTGGCTCCCACTCGGCATCGTCGGAGGCGGGGCCGTATTGGCCTTGGGGCTCCTTTTGCCAGGGCCTTACTGGTCCCTATTCTTGTGGAGCCTCTCCCAGCAGGCGATCCTGGCCCTGAGTTACAATTTCCTCGGAGGCATGGCGAGGCAGATCCATCTGGGCCACGGCGCCTTCTTTGGGCTTGGCGCGTACACTAGCGCCATGTGCATAGAGGCCCAACTGCCGTGGTGGGTGGGGATCCTCGCCGGCGGCTCCTCCGGGGTCCTGGCGGCCAGGGGGCTCGCCCCTCTCCTCATGAGGCTCAAGGGGACCGATTTCGCCCTTTCCTCCCTATGCATAGCCCTCTTGGGTGGGATCCTCGCCCGAAATCTCGAGCCCCTCACAGGCGGCGTCTCCGGTCTCTGCATCCACGTGTCGGAGAGGGAGATACCTTATCTGGGCACGTTGGCCCTGTTGCTCGGCACAGTGTGGATTCATCACACGCTCCTGGCGGCCCCCTGGGGCAGGGCCCTCAGGGCAGGAGGATCCGACCCCCTGGCTGCGGCTCATCTGGGGGTCCCGTGCCCAGCCATCAGGACCGAGGCCCTGGTGCTAGGCTCTGCCATCGCCTCCCTGGCAGGGGGGATCTATCCCCTGCAGAGTGGGTACGTGAGCCCTGAGTCTGCCTTTGGCGCAGAGGTCCTCCTCAGCCCTGTGGTGGCCGTGATGTTGGGTGGGCCCGGCTCCGTTTGGGGCCCGGTTGTAGGTGCGGTCCTCACCGCAACGATCCAGGAGTTCCTCCTGACCCAGCTCCGTGGAGGGAATCTCTTGGTCTTCGGGCTGTTCCTCCTGGCGTCCGGTCTGAGGCCATCCACGGACGAAGCTCGGGCCCCGCGCGCACCAAGGGGCCGCTGCGCACCATGAAGGGCCGCAATGACCCCTCACCCCTTGAGCCTCGCCCCCTTTAGGATCCGCTCGCACAGATCCGGGAAGGAGATCCCCACCCCGCTGGCGATCTCGGGCAGGAGGCTCACGGGGGTCATCCCCGGCAGGGTGTTCACCTCCAGGACATAGAACCCCGTTGCCTCCTCCAGCAGCATATCGACCCGTGTGGCCCCCTCGCAACCCAAGGCCTTGTGAGCGGCCAAGGCCAGGCGAAGACCCTCCTGATATGAGTCAGGTGGGAGCGGGGCCGGGAAGAGGTGCTCGGCCAACCCTTCGGTGTACTTCGCCCTGTAGTCGTAGAACTCGAGTTTGGGCCTGATCTCAATGGCCCCCAAAGGTTCGTCGTCGAGGACCCCTACTTGAATCTCCCTCCCCCGGATGTATCGCTCTGCCAGGACCGGTGACCCAAAGGAGAAGGCCTTCTCCAGGGCCGAAGGGAGCTCGTCGTGACTCCTCACTATGCTCACCCCAACGCTGGAGCCCTCCCTGACCGGCTTCAGTACGATGGGCAAGGGGAGCCCCTCTCTTTCAGGGGAGAAGCCCGTGGCCTCCTCCAGGGCCACGACCCTGTACTGCGGCACGGGTATGCCCAGGCGCTCGAAGATCCAGCGCGAGCGCAACTTGTCCATGCCCAGGGCGCTGGCAAGGACGCCCGATCCCGTGTACGGGATGCCCAGGCACTCCAGGAGACCCTGCATGGTCCCATCCTCCCCGAAGCGGCCATGAAGGGCCACGAACACGGCCCCTATCCCCTCCTGTCTGAGACGGTGGGCGATATCCTCGCCCACATCCATCTCCACCACGAGGTAACCCTTCTCCCTGAGGGCGGCCGCCACAGATCTGCCGGTGCTCAAGGAGACCTCGCGCTCCGCGGAGCGCCCTCCCATGAGGACCCCGATCCGCATCCCCATAAGCTCATCGCGGGTCACGGCTTCCCTCTCCGTGTGATCTCTCCTTCCCGATGTAAAGCCTCGGCACCCTCACCCCCACGGAACACAGCACCTCGTATGAGACGGTGCCGATCCTCTGTGCCACCTCCTCCACGCTTATCTCCTCGGATCCCTGCCTTCCGAAGATCACGACCTCGTCATCCGGGACGACCTGTGGGATGTCCGTGACATCCACCATCGTCATGTCCATACAGATCGTCCCTATTATGGGGGCCCTATGCCCTCGAATCAGGACTTCCCCCCTGTTGGAGTGAGCTCGAGCCAGCCCGTCCGCATATCCGATGGGGAGAGTCGCAACCCTCGTATGTCGCCGAGCGACGAACGTCCTTCCGTAGGACAGGGACTCCCCCGGCCGGAGGACCCTGACCGTGGCCACCCGCGTCCTCAGGGTCATGGCCGGCCGGAGCTCCATGTCCCTCGGTACCATGACAGGGCCATGACAACCGTAGATCATTATGCCTGGACGCACCAGGTCCTGGAATGTGTCAGGGTACTGGAGGATCGCGGCGCTGTTGGAGAGGTGCTTCAAGGGGATCCGAATCCCCATGGATGAGGCCTCTCTACACAGCTCCATGAAGAGGTTGAACTGGTGTCGCGTGAAGGAGCCGTCCGCATGGTCGGCAGTGGCGAAGTGGGTGTAGATCCCTTGGATCTCCAGGTGCCGCAGACCCTGGATGGCCCCCAGGAACTTGAGCGCATCGCGCACCGGCACACCAATCCTGCCCATCCCTGTGTCCACCTTGACGTGAACCATTGCCCTCTTTCCCAACCTCGCCGCCTCCTCCTCCAGGGCGCAGGCCATTTCCCATGTGAACAGGGCCACGCTGAGATCAGCCTCCAGGGTCAGGCGCAGTTGGGAGGGGAACACCGGACCCATTATCAGCACCGGGGCCCGGATGCCCTCCTCCCTCAACGCCCACCCCTCCTCGGCCATGGCGACCCCCAACCAGTCAGCGCCGCTGTCCAAGGCCACCCTCGAGACCTCCACAGCCCCGTGGCCGTAAGCGTCGGCCTTGACCACTGCCATGAGCCCCCTCTCCGGACCGATCCTCTCGCGGATCGAACGCACGTTATGCGCAATGGCCCCCAGGTCTACCTCTGCGAAGGTGGGCCGGTGCAGTTCCGGCGGGAGGCAAGGTGGGACATAGAGTGGGGCTCTCATGACAGGCTAGCTCTCCTCGGAACCCCTATCCTAAACAAACCACGTCCTCTCCTCAAGTGGAAAGGGCCACCGGTTACAGGGGAAGGCCCGGTGTCCTTCCCCTCGCCCCCCTCGCCACCGTTCGCCCCGGCAGATCCGCATGGGGAGCCCTGGCCCCCCTTCGGCCCTGAAGCCGCGCCTTCTTGTCGCCCATTCTCCATGGCCGCCCCACCACCCATCCCGCCAGACAAGGGAGTGCGGGCCCTCCAAAGGCAACGCGCCACTGACAGGTGGGCCTCTCCAGTGACGCCCCAACGGGCACACTTTTGGAGAATTTTTTTCTTGACACCAGGGTTGGGTCCTGTTTAGAGTAATGGACGGATCGCCAGGAGGAGGCAAAGGGGACCATGTCGGGCGCATGTGGCAGGATAGAGATAGGCATTATCATTCGTGGCCACATACGCCCATGTCCCTAGATCTCCATGTGACGGAGTAAGAGGGCCATGGGTGATCCCCATGGCCCTTTCGGTTTCAGGACAAGGCCATGGGGCCCATCCCGTGGCCTTGTCTGGTTTTTGGGGCTCGTGGGGTCGCTAGCGCTGGGGATCTGTGGCGCCGTGTCGAACCGCTGGTGGAGACCCCATCGGTCGGATCCGAATGGAGGGAGACGCGATGCGTCTGGAGCTGGACATGAAGCACACGATAATCCGGAAGAGTGCCAGGGGCTTCGCCGAGAGGCAACTGGCCCCGGCTGCTGCGGAGATCGATCGACACGGCCGTTTTCCTTGGGATTTGGTCGCAAGGATGAGGCCTCTAGGGTACTTTGGAATCCAGATTCCCCCTTTATGGGAGGGGGCTGGGCTAGACACGCTCGGATACTCCCTGGTCATCGAGGAGATCTCCAGGGTGTGCGCTGCCATGGGGCTGTTGCTCTCGGTCCACAACAGCGTGGCCGCCTATCCCATCTGGCGTTTCGGCAGCGAGCTTCAGCGAGAGAGATTCGTTCGCCCCTTGGCGAGGGGAGATCTCATCGGTTCTTTTTGCCTGACGGAGCCCAACGCTGGCTCAGATGCCTCTGCCGTGGAGACCTCCGCCGTCCTCGATCACGACCACTTCATCCTCAATGGCAACAAGGTGTTCGTGACCAACGGGGGTGTCGCCGGCATCTCCCTCGTCTTCGCCAGGACACGCCTCAGCGGCAACCAGCGGGAGCTCAGTGTGATCATCGTGGAGACAGATCGTCCGGGATGCACCAGGGGGCCACAGGAGGAGCTATGCGGTATGCGGGGTAATCCTGTCTGCTCCCTGATACTCAACGACTGCCGGGTGCCCAGGGAGAACCTGCTGGGAGATGCGGGAGAAGGCCTGCGCATCGCCTTGGCGACCCTGGACGTCGGCCGCATCGGCATAGCATCGCAGGCCGTCGGTATCGGGCAGGCATGCCTGGAGGCCTCCATAAGGTATGCCAGCGAGCGCGTCCAGTTCCGAAGACCCATCGGCGGGTTCCAGGCCATACAGTCCAAGATCGCCGAGATGGCCGTCCAGGTCGAGGCGGCCCGGATACTCACTCACAAGGCCGCAGCCCTCCTGGACAGCGGGGGTCGGGTGGCCATGGCCTCGGCCATGGCCAAGCTCTTCTCCAGCCGGGTGGCGGTTCAGGCATCCGAGGAGGCGATCCAGATCCACGGCGGATACGGCTACACCCGGGCATACCCAGTGGAGAGATACTACAGGGACGCCAAGGCGACGGAGATCTATGAGGGGACTTCGGAGATACAACGCCTGGTGATATACCGGGAACTGCAGTCTGGGAAGGGGCGATGACCCATGAGGATCGTTGTGTGCATCAAGCAGGTGCCGGCCCAAGCGGACATCCGCATCGACGAAGAGCGCTGGACCTTGGTGCGGGAGGGCGTACCCAGCATGATCAACCCCAGTGACGTGGAGGGGTTGGAGACCGCCCTGACGTTGAGGGATCGTCACAACGGGGAGATCTTGGCGATGACCATGGGACCCCCTCGGAGCGAGGAGGCCCTTCGAGAGGCGCTCGCCATGGGGGCCGACCGTGCCATCCTGCTCACCGATGAGAGGTTGATGGGATCGGACACATTGGTCACCTCTTTGGTCTTGGCCAGGGCCATCGAGAGGCTCCCATGGCAACCGGATCTCATCCTGTGCGGGGCACGCTCCTCTGATAGCGACACGGGGCAGGTCGGCCCCCAACTCGCCGAGGAACTGGGGCTCCCCCACGTGGCCTACGTGCAAGAGGTTACCAAGGATGGACAATCACTGGTGGTGCGACGCACCCTGGATCGCTATTGGGAGACCATACGGGTGCGCCTTCCCGCCCTGCTGACCGTATCTCGGGCACCGGCCACGGCGAGGGAGATATCCCTGCGGTCCATAGACAAGGCCTTCGAGGAAGGAGCAATGGAAAGATGGGGGATTGTCGAACTCGGACTGGACCCGCGAGTGGTGGGGCACTCTGGTTCGGCCACGCGGGTGAGGAGGATCTTCCGGCCGGAGGGGCACATCAGGACCAAGTGGGTCAGGGGAGACCCCCAGGGGGCGGTGGATGAGATCGTACGAGCCTTGGTGGACAGACACATCCTGGATTGATGGGGGGCATGAACCCCATCAGGCCGTGCTCGTCCCATGCCTGTCGTCCTGACGAGGACGGATGGCAACGAGACCACCGCCTGGTGGGAGACGAGGCTCGATGCCCTTACCGAGCGGAGGAACCATATCGATCCGACAAGGGGAGCGGCCATGGAGAAAGAGGGAGCGGGTGGGGAGGTGTGGGTCTTCGGGGACTACAGGGATTACCTGAAGAACAGGGTGAGCCTCGAGCTCATAGCAAAGGCCAGGGAGTTGGCCCAGGGGCTCGGCACCAGGTGCGGGGTGGTGGTCTTGGGACACGGCGTGGAGCCGTACGTCATGGAATACATCGCCCATGGTGCCGAGGTGGTCTATGTCATGCAGGCCCCGCACTTGGCCCAGTTCAAGGCGACCCTCTATACCAAGGCCTTGTGCAGCCTGGTGGGACTATATGAACCGGACGTCCTCTTGGTGGGCGGCACGGACTTCGGCCGGGAGTTCGCCCCTAGGGTGGCCAAGAGGCTCCGCACAGGTCTCAGCGCCGATTGCATCGCCCTGGAGGTCGCCCCCTCGGACAGGGTACTTATCCAGGTTACCCCAGCCTTTGGCGGCCACCTGCTGGCGGAGGTTGTGACCCCTACCAGGCGCCCTCAAATGGCCACGGTCAGGCCAGGGACATTCCGGGAACGTCCCCATGACTATGCTGCGACGGCCCCGGTCATCTACGTGGAGCCGGTGGACCCTAACGGGGATGACTCGATGGAGCTCCTGGCCGTGGAAAGGGTGGCAGATCCCGGCAGGGCACTGGAGGAGGCTGCTGTGGTGGTGAGTGGCGGGCAGGGCATGGGCAGCGGTGAGGCCTTTGAGCTCCTCTTTCGCCTCGCACGGCTTCTGGGGGGTGAGGTCGGCGGCACTAGGCCGGCGGTCATTCAGGGCTGGATCCCCGAGGAGCGTATGATAGGACAGACCGGGCGAACCATAAAACCGAAGCTCCTCATCACCTGCGGCACCTCGGGGGCGTTGCAGTACACCGCGTCGTTGCGTGCGTCGGAATTCATCATCGCCATCAACCGGGACCAGGATGCTGCCATCTTCCAGGTTGCCGACATCGGGGTGGTGGGGGATGCGCAGGAGATCCTGCCCAGGCTGGTCAGGGCCATAGAGCAACGTCGAAAGGACAGGGAGGTGGATCGGCATGCCTGATGACAATTTGGTGAGCGCATACCACAATTACTTGGTCGACGGCAAACTCAAGATGGGCCTCACAGTAGGAGACCCCGAGGACCCGCAGCGATTCTTCTTGGTCGCTCACCCTGTCTCCGTAGGTGACCCCATGCCCATCATCTCAGGCAGGTTCTTCGACAGACACGGTGGGTGCGTCCTGCAGATGGAGAGAAACCGGCTCGTCCACAACCCCGACGGGATCGCCCTGCTGGAGACCACGGGAGGGTGGACACTCATGGACGTCTCGCTCCAGACCCTTTTCTCCGTCGAGGTGCGCTCCTTCGACAACTGCCATATGACAGTGATTCGCGGGACCTTTTTCAATCACCTGGGGGCCCCTGTCTTGCACGGCGATGAAGGGGGGCTGCGACTCTCGCTTCCTTGACCGGGCCGTCCGTCCATGGGTCGCCGATCGCCACGGCCGGGTCGCTCCAGGACGGATGGCCTCCCACCTCCAAAGGGTGAACCATCCCGCGAGGTCCGTCTCCGCATGGCCACAACGGATCCCCTTTCTGTTACAATTGACCCGTGAGAGTCCCAAACAGATACAGCAGCAAGGCACTTCTGCTTTGGCCTTTCTTGATACTATTGCCCGCCCTCTTCGGGTGCGAGCTGGGCTATGCCCTGCGCCAGGGATGGCACCAGGCCCGGCTCCTGGCCCGTGAGCGGCCAGTGCAAGAGGTCCTCGAGGACCCATCTGTCCATGGATTCATCAAGGATGGGATCCGCCTAGTCCAAGACGTGAGGGAATTCGGGCAATCCCATCTGGGCCTCTCCCCTTCAACCAGCTATGGTTCATTCGTGGATGTCCAAGGAGATGTAGTCGCCTTCGCTGTGTCCGCGTCCAAGAAGGATTGCTTGGAACCGTACCTCTGGCGATTCCCGCTGCTGGGCGTATTCCCGTACAAGGGCTTCTTCCACCGCCGCGATGCACTGGAGGAAGAGAGGAACTTGAGGGGCCTGGGCTATGACACGCACCTCTCCGGGGTGGTGGCGTTCAGCGCGCTGGGATGGTTCCCAGACCCGCTCTACTCATCGATGTTGCGGATGCAATGGGTGGATCTTGTCTACACCGTCCTCCACGAGATGGTCCATGGCACGGTGTTCTTCAAGGACCGGGTGGATTTCAACGAAAGGCTCGCCACCTTCTTCGGATGGAAAGGGACCCTCTTGTTCACGGAGCAGAAGTACGGGAGGGATTCCCCCGAGGCCAAGGAGGTCGTAGAGATCATCGAGGACGAGAGACGGCTGGCCGAGTTCCTGCAACGGGCCAGAGGGCGCCTTATGGCCTTCTACGCCCTCCCGCTCGCCTCGGACGCCAAGGTCCGAGGCCGGGAGGGGCTGTTCAGGGAGATCCAGGAGGAGGCCAGGCGCCTTTTGTCCGGGATGAGGACGCGGCGGTTCCTCGACCTGGACAAGATGGATTGGAACAACGCATCGCTGATGGCGCTGTGGAGGTACCGTTACGACTTGGGCGATCTGGATTCCGCGTACCTGCGCGCAGGGGGTGATCTCAAGGCGCTCCTGGCCAAGGTCAAGGGCTGGATGGAGTCGGGCATCGATCCGGAGGATGCGCTGACAAAAGAGATCAGCGGCAGCCCTGACTGACTGGTGGTCACAGACAGATAGGCTCTGTCCCTCCCTGGCCGCCTAGCCAAGCCGGCACACCGCAAGGCCCCCCTTGCCCCTCGAGAGGCCAGGCAGCGGTCCGGGCCCGACCTGTAGCCCACATGGCAAACCGCTGGCCCTCACGATGAGCCGGGGGAATTGGGGGTCTTCCTCAGGCCCCTCCGTCGAGGCTGTGACGCTCCTTCGCTGTGTACCACCCCTCAGGGTTCTTGAAGAACTCCTGCGTGTCCTTGAGGGACACGAGGTGCTCGTGCTCCATGGAGGAGAGGAGGCCGAAGAAGTCCTTTTCGCGGGGATCGTCGGCCTTGGCCGCCAGTTCTGCGTAGAAGGCCTCCCCCTTGGCCTCGAACTCCGTGGCGATCTGTACCGCCTCGAGGTCGTCCCGGTCGGCCTCAGGGAGCTTGCTGACAGACTCTACCAGGGAATCCAGGATCCCCTTCACACGGGTCCCTTGGAGGTCCAAAGGCACATCTTCGGGCCAGCGGCCTTGTTGCTCGAGACGGCCATGCAGGAGCCTTATCCGCTCCATGTGCTCCTGCTCTTCCTCCGCCAGCGTCCGGAACATCCTCTTGCCCAAGGGATGGCTAGTCCTCTCGCTGTGCCTCAAGTAAAACTCCCTTTCCCTGGCCTCATTGCCCATAGCTATCTCCAGGGCCTTTATCCTGTCCTGTTCCTTTCGATCCATGGTCAAGTCCTTTCCCTTCGGATCACTTGAAGAGGCAGCTCCCCGAAGCGATGGAGACTCAGGCCTCCCTTGGGGCCGACTGGCGAGGCAGGGCGAGCAAGAAGGTAGTGGCCTCGTCCGAGACCCTGACCTCCAGCCTCCCCCTGATCAGGTGCACGATGCGGTGAGTAATCGACAGCCCCCTCCCGCGGCTCTCTCCCTCCAGCAATCGCATCCTATCCTCTTCAGAGATACGGCCCGTGTTGCTGATCTCGGCATAGGCCCACTGCCCGTCTCCATAAGTTCGCGCCGCCAGGGTCCCTCCTTTGGAGGGGATGGCGTTGGTGGCGTTGTTGAGGAGGTTATCCAGTATCCTCTCCAGATGCAAGGGATAGCATCGCACATAGAGCGGCTCTTGCGAGAAAGACTGGGTGAGCGAGATGTTCTGTTTCAGCTGCTCCTTTATGGCCTGCTCGTTGATCTCAAAACGTCTTCTCATCCTCTCGGTGAGGTCCACCAATTGCTCCTCCCCCACTCGATACACGCTCAGCGCGAGCTCCTGCAATCGACTCGTCTCCTCCAGTAGGATGTCCAGGCATCTGTGGATCTCCTCCTGATCTCCCTCCTGGAGACCGGACTTGAGAAGCCCCTTCAACCTCCTGGCGAACCCGGCCGTGGCGATGGCGGGGTTCTTGAAATCGTGCAAGGTGTCGTCGAGCCTCTCCATCCGATGTGCCTTCATGAGTTCCCTTCCGAGGAAGAGGAAGATCTCGATCTCCTCCTCCGAGTAGCGCAACCTCTTGTCCAAGGCGTCGAAGGTCATGAAGTGATTCACCTGTTCCCCCACCTCGAGGGGTACATACAGGATGGAGTTGATGTTATGGACCTTGGAGAAATCCTTCATGTTGGGCGACAGCAGAGGGCTTCTCTGCGGGTCCATGACCAAGACGTAGGACGGGGTGATCAGATCGTAGGCAGAGCCCCCAACGTAGTCCCCGAGATTGAGGACCAGATCGAAGGCCGGCTCGCTCTTTATGGCGAATCTCTTTCCTATCCCGTGATAACCCTCGGCCTGTGGGTAACCTGCCTCGAGGACCACGTGCTGTCCATCATCGGATACGGAGAACAGCGCACAGCTCTGTATGTTGATGATATCAGCCAGCTCAGGGATGACCCGGTTGAACACCTCTCCCATCTTGATACCCTCCCTGGTCCCCAGTTTCAGAAAGATCTTCCGGACGATGGCCTCCTTCTTCTCACCCGTCCTGTACAGGGAGAGTATCTTCTTGCGAGCGAAAACGAAGCTGAGCCTCTGCGCCATCAGCTCGGCCACCCGCACCTCCAAGCGGTTGAACACACGACCCCGCTCGGGGAAATAGATCTGGATCACCCCTACCACGTCCCTCTCTCTGGGGAAGAAGCGCGGGATCTCCAAGGGGACGGCCATCATGGAAAACACACCTCTTTCCACCGCCGTCCCCTTGTCCTCGTACATCTGCTCCTCCAGGAGGTCTCGCACCAAGTAAGTGCGACGAGTCCTCACGACCTCACCTGCCACGCTCCCGTTCAGCGGGATGTGTGCCCTCCTCGACTGCTCTTGTGACGGGTAGGACCCGTAGGCCAGCATCTTGTCGGCCTGTGGGTCGTAGATGCGCACCGATGCCGAACGCGCACCCAAGAATTCCACCATGTGTCGAGCGGCGAGCTCCAAGATCAAAGGCTCGGAGAGCTCTGGATCGATCTCCATGATGGCATGGACCGTGTCCACTATCATGGTGAGGAACTGCTCCAAGACCCTTCGCTCGACCCATTCCATGACCTGAGGCCACAGATCCTGCAGGTGCAGCAAGTCCTTCGCCCAAGGTTCCTCCTGGACGGTCCTCAGCAGTTCTTCAGACCTCACCCACATGACAGGGTACCTTGTCTTTCCTGGCTGCGGCCGTAGCGGCTGTCTTGTGGATAACAAAAAGCCCGAGGGAAGTCAAGGAGCGCCCCCTTTCTCGGCCGCAGGCCCGTGACATGGTCGGGGGGGGCCTCTGGCTCAAGGACCTTTCTATTGCCCCCCTCTCAGGAATTCGCTGCGCTCGAGGCCGTCTCGCTTCGCCAAAGGCCGGTGGCCAGGAAGCATGGGCAGGCTGTCCCACGGCCCGCCACGCAGCATGGGGAGCTCGCCGCGACCATGTTCCTTGACAACGGGTGGGGCGATGCTTATCTGAAATACGGGCCCATCGTGAACACCGTCGACGGAACGAAGTGGGCAGAGGAAAGGAGGAGTGAACATGGCCATAATCCGGTTCCATCAACCGTTCATCAGTCCTTTTTCGGAACTCGATCGGATCCGCAGGGAGATCGATCGGATCTTCAGCGACATGGTTGGGGATGTTGTGCCAAGGGATTTCAGCGGGGTATTTCCCCCGGTGAACGTCTACGAGGGAAGAGACCACTACTTGGTCACCGCCGAGTTGCCCGGCATCGACCCTTCGGACCTGGAGATAACCCTCGCGGGCAATTCGCTCACTTTGAAGGGGGAACGCAAGCCTGCCGACGGTGGTGAAAAGGCGAGTTACCACCGCAGGGAGAGGGGCTCTGGAACCTTCAGGCGCACGGTCAGCCTGCCTGACAAGGTGGACCCGGATGACGTCGAGGCCACCAGCAGGCATGGGGTCCTCTACGTGAAGTTGGCCAAGGCGCAGGAGGTGAGACCACGTAAGATCGATGTCAAGACCGGTGAGTGAGCGAGTTCGTCCCACGTTAGGAGGAGGTGAATGAGATGGCCAGCAAGGATCTGCAACCTGCAGAGAAGAGAGAGATAAGGGCCGTGCAGCCCGAGGAGACCACCGGGACACCCTACTTCTCCCCTCATGTGGACATCTACGAGACGGCAGATGCCCTTACCATCGTGGCGGATATGCCCGGGGTAGACGGCTCGGACGTGGCGATCGACCTGAAGGACAATGTCTTGACCTTGCAAGGACGCGTGAGCAAAGTGGGAATCGAGGGGTTCGTTCCCCTTTATCGCGAGTATAGAGAAGGCAACTACTACAGGCAGTTCATCCTCTCTGAGATAGTGGACCAGGAGAGGATCAACGCCAGGATGTCCGGAGGGGTTCTCCAGCTGACACTGCCCAAGATCGATCGCGCCAAGCCGCGGAAGATAGAGGTCAAGACAGGGTGAGGAGGATATAGCGGGGGGGCATACCCCCCCTCACCGGAGTGTCTCGAGATAGGCCTTTGTCTGTCCTACCCTCTCTTTGGATCTCTCGTCGTATGGACGAGCCTCTTTGAGGAACCTCTCCAGGTGTTCCTTGGCCAGGGTCCGTTCCCCCTTGGCCATGTAAGCCTTGCCGAGGAAGAAGTCCGCTGCCGGGATCCCAGGCTGGGAACGCTGCACCGCCTTGAGTTCCTCGATGGCCTCCTCGAAGCGCCCCTCGTCTATCTTGGAACCGGCGTCCTGGATCTTCTGAAGGGCGATCCGGTAAGGCAGGAGGACCGTCTCAAGGCCTCCCCCAGCCTCTCTCCTCCCGCGGATCCGCTCCAGACTCCTGTAGATCGCCCAAAGGGCCGAAAGGATGGCGCCAATGAGGAAGAGGATAGGGATCCATAACCCCTCCCTGATGAAGCCGCCCATTTTCTCATCCCCCGGGTACCTGTCCAACAGCGCAAAGGATACATGGAGGATCCCCTTGCCAGTTCAAGGCCCCGAAGACCATCGACCGCGACCTCGGGTCCTGAGTGGCCTAGGGATCAATGGCCCCTTTTTCGCCGTTGATGCCGCATCTTTTCCCTGAGCTTCTTGTACTTGTGCTTCCTGATCTTCTTGCGCCTCTTCTTGATCACGCTCCCCATACGAGATGCCTCCCATCGACCTTTGGACACGTGCACTCGAGTCGCCCGACCCCCGCCTCTCCCCTTGAACAAAGGCCTCTGCCCAGCGGGTTCATCCCACGCCCTCGACACCAGGCGTGAAGGGAATCCCATACCGGATGCCGAAGGCCTCCAACCGAGTCATGCCCCGGAATGCCCGAATCCACCCCTGTCCCGTTCCGTAGGACCCAAGACCTCCTTTACCCTCAGGACACCCCTCAAAACGTTGCCACTGAACACTAGCTGCGCTATGCGATCCCCTCTGCGCACCCGATATGGCCGCGAGCCCAGGTTCACCAGCAGGACCTTTACCTCCCCCCTGTAGTCAGCGTCTATGGTCCCTGGTGCATTCAGGACAGTGACACCATGTTCCATGGCCAGTCCGCTCCTGGGACGAACCTGTCCTTCCACCCCCATGGGGATGGCCACACACAGACCGGTCGGGATCAACTCACGCTGTCCCGGCCCTATCAAGACCGACCCCTCCACGGCCGCATGCAGGTCCATCCCGGACGAATGAGGTGTGGCGTAGCTTGGCATGGGAAGCCCATCGTGGTGGGGGAGGACCCTAACTTCTACGACGACCTCCTCCATGCGCATCGCCTCCGTCATCTCAAGATACCCACCCCGTAGTGTCAGGTCGTTCCGTCAGGCCAGCAAGGCCCTGAGCCTGGACGGAAGGTCACCCATCGAGGCCCTGCCCAGGACCACCCCGGCCATCTCATCCGGCCTAAATGCCTCTTGGGCGGCCCTCAGCACCGCCGCCGAATCCACTGCGTCTAGCTCTCCCAAGAGTTCTTCCAGGGTTATCTCCCTTCCGAAATAGAGCTCGTTTCTCGCCAGACGCCCCATTCGCCGGTCCGAACTCTCCATGCCGAGGATCAGCCCGCCTTTGATCTGCTCCCTCGCGATCCGCAGTGTCTCTTCGTCCAAGGGGAATTCGGCCAGTGCCTCCATCTCACCCAATATGGCCTCCAGGGCCTCGTGCAACCCGTCACTGCTAGTCCCCATGTAGACGTTGATGGTGCCGGTGTCAGCATAATGGTTGACGAAGGAGTAGATGGAGTAGGCGAGTCCCCTCCTTTCCCTCACCTCCTGGAAGAGTCTAGAGCTCATGCCACCTCCCAGGACTGTATTGAGGATCCAGTAGGCATGTCGGTCCGGGTGGGTCGCGCAGGGGGCGGCAGTCCCCAGGCAGACATGCACCTGCTCCAAATCCTTGGGGATAAGTCGGATCCCAGGATGGTGTCGTGGCCTCTCCAGGGGAGGCTCATCCGGTCCTGTTGGCAATCCCGCAAGCCGATCCTCGACCGACCGAAGCAGGTCCGATGTCTCGAACCGTCCGGCCACTGACAGCACCACCTCCTGGCGGTGATAATGCCTCTCCAGACGGGCCAGGAGCTCCTCCCTTCGAATCGTGGAGACGCTCTCTGTATCGCCCTGGACCGGGTTGCCCATGGGAGACCCGTTCCAAAATGCCTTGTGAAACAAGTCCACCACGTGCTCCTCCGGGCTGTCCTCGATCATTCGAATCTCTTGGAGGATCACCCCCCTTTCCCGCTCGAGCTCCTCTGGATCGAATACCGAGCATAGGTATAGGTCTGTCAGCAGGTCCATGCCCAAAGGGAGCTGTGTGTCCATGACCTTCACATAGAAACTGGAGTACTCACGGCTCGTGAATCCGTTGAGGAGCCCTCCCACAGAGTCGATCTCCAGAGCGATCTGCCGGGCGGAGCGCCTTCGAGTGCCCTTGAAGAGCATGTGCTCGATGAAATGCGATGCGCCCCTGTCCCTGTGCCCCTCTTGCCTCGAACCTGCTGCCACCCAAATCCCTGCTGAAACAGACCTGAGGTGCGGGATCGGATCCAGCAGGACCCTAACGCCGTTCCCTAGGAGTATCTTGTCGGCCATGTCCCCGACTCGATCCCTTCCCGTGACGGGCGGGCCTCGTCTCCCTCCCTTCGCCCGTTGTCTGACGGGGGCCCCTTGCCCCTTCTGAAAAGGCCTTGCCTTCGCTCGGTTCCTCCAGGAGGGCCTTGCGGCTGAGCCTGATCTTGCCGTATTCGTCGATCTCTAGGACCTTGACCCGGACCTCATCTCCCTCCTGGATCACGTCCGTGACCTTCCGGGTATGGGTGTGATCCAACTGGGATATGTGCAGGAGACCGTCCGTGCCTGGAAGGATCTCCACTATGGCCCCGAAATCCAACACCCTCTTTACCTTGCCTGTGTAGACCCCCCCGACCTCGGCCTCCTCGGTAAGCCTCCGAATGTACTGGATCGCCTTTTCCGCCTTCTCCATGTTCGTCGAGGCTATGTGGATAGTGCCATCGTCCTCGACCTCGATCTTCGTCCCTGTCTCTTCTGTGAGCTTCCGGATGACCCTCCCGCCCGGGCCTATGACATCACGGATCTTGTCCGGTTTTATCTGAATGGTCAGGATCCGCGGGGCGTACGCAGAGAGTTCTGGTCTGGGGGCGGGAATCACCTGAGTCATCCGTTCCAGGATATAGAGGCGGCCTTCCCTTGCCTGGGCCATCGCCTTCTCCATTATCTCCCTCGTAACCCCTTGGATCTTGATGTCCATCTGCAGGGCGGTGATGCCCTCAGAGGTCCCTGTGACCTTGAAATCCATATCCCCGATATGGTCCTCGTCTCCCAAGATGTCCGTCAGGATGACCACTCGATCCCCTTCCTTGACGAGCCCCATGGCCACTCCCGCCACCGGCGCCAGGATCGGTACCCCCGCGTCCATCAGGGCGAGCGTGGTCCCGCACGCAGAGGCCATGGAGGAGGACCCGTTGCTCTCCAGGACCTCCGCCACGACCCTCAAGGTATAGGGGAAATCCTCCCATTTCGGCAGGATAGGGAGGATGGCCCTCTCGGCCAAGGCCCCGTGTCCCACCTCCCTTCGGCTGGGGGCCCGCAAAGGCTTGGTCTCCCCGACGCTGAATGGTGGAAAACGATAATGCAGGATAAAGGACTTGCGGGCCTCCTCCTCGGAAAGCGTGTCGATCCGCTGTTCGTCCGAGGCGGTACCGAGGGTGGCCACGGCCATGACCTGGGTTTCCCCCCTGGTGAACAGACCCGAACCATGGGCGCGCGGGAGAAGACCGACCTCACATGTGATCGGACGCACCTGGTTGAAGGCCCTCCCGTCGATGCGTCTGCCCTCCTCCAGGATCATCCGACGGGCGACTTCCCTCTCTATTGCCTCCAACAGGGCCTTGATGAGGTTCTCCTTCCCAGGGTAGGCATCGCTCAAGGCATCCAGGACCCTGGCCTCGAGCTCCGATATGCGGGCCCTGCGCTCCTTCTTGTGTGGGAGCCTCAATGCCCGATCCATCTCTTCCAAGGCCATTTCCCGCACCCTGGAGCTCAGCCCTTCCGGGATTTCGACCGGCTCATAAGGCCGCTTGGGGACCCCGGCGCCCTCCCTCAGCTCCTCCTGCATCTCTATGAGTGGCTGGAGGGCCTGATGTCCCAGGAATATCCCGTCGAGGACCTCTGGTTCCGAGACCATCCGAGCCCCGCCCTCAACCATCACCACGGCGTCCCTTGTCCCAGCGACGATGAGATTGACTTCGCTCTCTTCGATCTGCCTCTCGCCAGGATTGATTATCCACTGCCCATTGAGGCGCCCAACGCGCACGGCACCGATGGGGCCCATGAACGGGATGTCTGAAAGGGTCAAGGCCGCAGAGGCACCGTTGATGGCCAGTATGTCCGGGAGGTGATCCATGTCCGCCGACATGACGGTTGCGATCACCTGAACCTCGTAGGAGTAACCTTTGGGGAACAGTGGGCGAACGGGACGGTCGATGAGACGCGACACAAGGATCTCACGGTCGCTGGATCTCCCCTCCCTCTTGAAGAATCCCCCCGGGATCTTCCCTGCAGCGTAAGCCATCTCTTGGTAGTCGACGGTCAGGGGGACGAAGTCCACCCCCTCCCTGAGTCTGTCGGACACCGCGGTGACCAAGACGGAGGTGTCCCCGTACTCTACCCAGACCGAGCCATGAGCCTGCCTGGCCAATCGGCCAGTCTCCACCGTGAGGATCGATCCTCCGATCTCTCTCACTGCCTTGCGCATCTGCCTCTCCTTCCTTGCAGGACCCTCATCATATCGCCTCGCTGCAGGTCCGCTTGCGCCAGCATGGCCCCCACAGGACTCCCACTGTCCACCAACACGGAAGGCCCATGGGCCTGCGGTCGTCCTCGCCTCCCCCGGGCAGGCGGTAGCTCGCTAGGGGGCAGCAGGGCGCAGGCCTCCACCGGCGCCCTCACTTGCGTAGCCCTAGGCCCTGGATCAACACGCGGTACCTGTTTATGTCCTTGGATTTCAGGTAGTCCAAGAGCCTGCGGCGCTGGCCCACGAGTTTCATCAGCCCTCTGCGTGAGTGATGGTCCTTCTTGTGCACCTCAAAGTGCTGGGTCAGCTGGTTTATGCGATCGGTAAGAATAGCGATCTGGACCTCCGGCGAACCGGTATCGGTCTCATGCCGTCTAAATCTTTGTATGAGCTCCGTCTTCCTCTCTGGTTCCAGCGCCACTTTTCTTCCTCCTGTTCCTCAAACATCCATGATCCTCGATGAAGGACGCCCCAACAAAGGCATGCTCGCGCCTCACACCCCCCGCCTCCCCTGAGCAGCCCAGACCTGCTCCGGGTGGAGACATAACCCTGCTGCCCGACGCACCACCTGCCCCACGGCCACGAGCTCGCCCGAATCCCCCAACAGGCGAACGTAGTCACCCTCTGCCACCGTGAGCCCTTCCAGGCCGTCCAGCTCCTCCAACGGCAGGTCCTGTCCGTTACACACCTTCCATCTCTGTGCGCGGCTCAATGGGACCGCCCCCCAGTGCGAGAGCACGCGCTCAACCGGCCAAGTCAGACCGTCCAGCCCCATCGAGCGCCTCCCCCTCAACGTCTCCAGGGAAACCGACTCCTCCACCTTCAGGGGCCCGATGGCCGTGCGACGAAGTTCCGCCAGGTGGGCACCGCAGCCAAGGGCCCTGCCCAGGTCCCGTGCAAGGGAGCGCATATAGGTCCCTTTGGAGCACCAGGCCCTGAACCGCAGCAATGGGGGCTCGAAAGAGACCAGATCCAGACTGTAGATCTTCACCTCCACGGCGGGCAGATCCACCTGTTCACCTCGCCTGGCCCGGCGATAGGAGGGCACACCGTCCTTCTTCTTCGCCGAGAAGAGAGGTGGGACCTGGTGGATAACCCCTCGAAACCTCTCGAGGGCCTCTTCCACCTGTTGCCTTCCCACATCCTTGGGCTCGCAAGAGAAGGTGACGTTGCCCGTTGGATCGTCCGTGTCCGTCTCTTGGCCCAACCTGATCGTCCCATGGTACTGCTTGTCCCAATCGGTGATGAACCTCGCCAAGCGAGTTGCGCGTCCAAGACACAGGACCATGAGACCGGTCGCAAAAGGGTCGAGGCTCCCTGTGTGCCCCACGGCTCGGATCCCAAACCACCTTCTAACCCTCTCCACGAGCCCGAAAGACGTGATGCCAGGTGGCTTATCCACCAAGAGGAGCCCTTGCCGGATCGCGCTCACTGCAAGGCCCCCTGCACGGCCGTCAGGACTGCCTTGTATGCCGCCCCTCGGTCTCCGCGAATGGTGCATCCGGCGGCAGCCGGGTGGCCGCCCCCCTGAAAGCGAGAGGCGATCTGTCCCACGTCCACACCCCCACGTGAGCGCATGCTCACCCTGTGTTCCTGTGAGGAGATCTCGCGAAAAAGCAAAGAGACCTCAACCCCCCTGATGGAGCGCGGTATGTCCACAAAACCCTCGCTCAGGTCATCGGAGCCACCTGCCTCCTCGGTCATGGCCCTGGTCATTTCCAGTGTCGCCACCTTCCCCCCGTGGTGGAACTCCAGCGTCTCCAGGACCCTTCTCAAAAGGGTGAAGCGCTCCTTGGGGTAGTTCTCGTACAGGGAGCCCATCACCGTGCGATGATCAGCCCCTGCCTCCAGGAGCTCTGCCGCAACGGCAAGGGAGCGGGCGGTGGTATTCGCAAAACGAAAGGAACCGGTGTCGGTGACCAGCCCTACGTAAAGGGCGGTGGCCATCTCCGGCGTTGGCCTTTTCCCGTAACAGACCATGACCCGGTAGAGCAACTCACAGGTTGCCGCGGCCTCTGTATCCACGAGACTGAGCGTTTCCATGGGAGGCGAGGGCGGATGGTGATCCACCACCACGATCTCTCCCTTTCCCGAGAACTTCTCGAACCCAGCGCCGACCCTCGAGGGGCCCGAACAGTCCAACAGGAAACTCAGGTCGAAGGCCCGGCCCTCGGGGAGATCCTGCCTCACCCGATCCGCACCTGGGATGAACCTGTAGAGGGGAGGCACCGGATCCTGGTTGTAGACGAAAACGTCCTTTCCCTCCCCTTCCAGGAACATGGCCAGGGCCACGGAGGCCCCCAGGGCGTCGCCGTCGGGATTGGTGTGTGAGCAGATCATGAAAGATCGACGACTCCTCATGAGGCTTGCGATCTGCCCTTCAGTTGCCCTCACCGCCGTCTCTCCGGATCTCCATGAGCAACCGTTCTATCCTGTCGGCATACTCCATGGAAGGGTCGTAGGCGAATACGATCTCAGGCATGAACTTTAGCTGGAGTCTAGCCCCCAGCTCCCACTTGATGAATCCCATGGCACTGGCCAGACCATCGGCCGCCCTCTCACGCTCTTCAGGCTCCCCCAGGACGCTGTAGAAGACCTTGGCCGCGCGCAGGTTCTCCGAGACCTCCACCCCGGTTATGGTCACAAACCCGATGCGAGGGTCCTTCACCTTCCGCAGCAGGAGATCGGAGATCTCCTCCCTGATCCTGTCCCCCACACGCTTGGACCTAGTAGAGACCATTTTCACCGAAGTTCAGTATCTCCGTCTCCACATCCAAGACCTCGCAGAGATGGAGATCCTCAATGAAATTGACCACCCTGTCCATCACCGAACGCACAACCCTGCTGTCCGATCCCACCAGTGAGAACCCCAGCCTCACGCTCTGCCATAGGTCCTGGTCTCCGACCTCGGCAATGGCCAGATCGAAACGACTTCGAACCCTTTCGATGGTCTTCCTTACGACCTGGCGCTTGCCCTTGAGGGAGTGGTTGTCGTGAATTTTCAGGTGCAGACGTCCTACGCCCACGACCATGCCTTTCCACCCCCCCCTGCCGGACCCAAGGCCGCAACACGCGCCTCGCCTCAGGGCCCTTGTCTCTTCGCCCGGCCCCGGACCCGAGACTGGCGGGCCGCATGGGCAACGCACGCTGTCCGGCAACGATCCTTGGTCACCGAAGCTCTGCCGGGAGCTCTTCCAGTTCGTAGGCCTCCACCAAGTCACCCACCTTCACATCATCGAAGTTCTCCAGGTGAATCCCGCAGTCCTGGCCCTCCAAGACCTCCTTGACGTCATCCTGATACCTGCGCAGGGTGGCGATCCTCCCGTCGTAGACCTGAACCCCGTCTCTGACCAGCCTGGCCCTGGCCCCTCGAGGGATTCGGCCATCCTTGACCAGGGTCCCTGCCACCGTGCCGACCTTGGAGATCCTGAAGAGCTGGACCACCTCCCCGCGACCCAGCAGATTCTCCTTCCTCACTGGTTCGAGCATACCCACCAAGGCCTTCTCCATGGCCTCGATCAGTTCGTAGATTATGTTGTAGATCCTGACTTCCACGCCCATCTCTTCGGCCAAGGCCTGGGCCCGCGGCTCCGGGCGGACGTTGAAGCCGATGATCAGGGCATTGGAGGCCGAGGCCAGATTCACGTCGTTCTCGGTGATCCCACCAACAGAGGCGTGGATGACCTGCACCTTCACCTTGTCTCCCCCTAGGCGGCTCAGGATATCCCTCAGGGTCTCCACGGAGCCCTGGACATCGGCCTTGATCACCACTGGGAGTTCCTTGACCTCACCCCTCTCTCTTTGCTCCAGGAAGAGGTCCAGTGAGGCCCGGCTGGTCTGCACCATCTCCTCCCTTCTCATCCTCTGCCTGCGGAACTCCTCGATGTCCCTCGCCTCTTTCTCGTCGGCCACTACGATCAGTTTCTCCCCCGCCAATGGGACCCCCGAGGCACCGACCACCTCCACGGGCGTGGAGGGCCCTGCCTCCTCCACGCGCCTCCCGAGGTGGTCGAGCATAGTGCGCACCTTCCCCGAATACATCCCCGCCACAAAGGCGTCGTTCAACTTGAGGGTCCCCTCTTGGACCAGGATGGTGGCTACAGGCCCTCGACGCTTGTCCAGCTTGGCCTCGATGACCGTCCCCCTCGCGGGTTTGTCAGGATTGGCCCTCAGTTCCAACACATCAGCCTGGATCAAGATGTTCTCCAGGAGCTCTTCAATCCCGATACGCTGCTTGGCAGATACCTCGCAGACGATGGTGTCCCCCCCCCACGCCTCAGGGACGAGCCCTAGACCTGCCAGCTCGTTCTTGACCCGTTCGACCTCGGCGTTAGGCTTGTCTATCTTGTTGATGGCCACGATGATGGGCACCTTTGCCGCCCGTGCATGGTCAATGGCCTCTCTCGTCTGGTTCATCACGCCATCATCCGCTGCCACCACCAAGACCACCACATCGGTCACCTGTGCACCACGGGCGCGCAGCGAGGTGAAGGCCTCATGGCCTGGAGTGTCCAAGAAGGTGATGGTCCGCCCCTGCACCTCCACCTGATAGGCCCCTATGTGCTGGGTGATGCCCCCCACCTCCTGGTCCGTCACCCGGGTCTGGCGGATGGCATCCAACAGAGACGTCTTTCCATGGTCCACGTGCCCCATGACCGTGACCACAGGAGGCCTCGCCTTCAAGTTCTCCTGGGCCTCTTGGGCCTGAGCCCCCTGTAGGAGTTCCTCGGCCCGGGTCACCACCTTCTCCACCTCGTACCCGAACTCGCTGGCCACCACAGAGGCCTCGTCAGGATCCAAGAGCTGATTTATGTTCGCGGTCACACCAAGCTCCAGCAGCTTCAAGATCAAGTCTCTCGCCTTGACCCCTATTCGTTTGGCCAGGTCCGCGACCACTATGGACTCCGCGATCCTGATCCTTCGTTTGGCGGCCTTGGGAACCGTGAACTCGGTCTTCCTGGCCTCCCTGAGTTTCTTCCTCCTGGGCCCGATCCTGAAGCCCCTCTCCCTCTCCTCCAGTTCTTCCCTGAGTTGGATGACCTCCTTCTTCTTCCCCACCCGCCCCCTGATGGGTTTCTCCTGGGTGATGACCTCGAAGGCCTTGAGGGACTTCCTCTTCTTGGGCCTCGCCCTCTCCCCCTCCACCTCGGGCGGAGGAACCAAGGGCAGCTTGGCCACCTGGAGGGAGGGCATCTCCGGCACGGGCGCTATACGCCGGATCACATCCGGTTTGGGCCGTTCCACGATCTTGGCAGGCTCCATGAAGTCCCTTACCACCTTGGCCTTCCTTCCCCTGGGAGCCTTGGCCGTTGCCTCCTCTGCCTTCTCACCTTCGGGCTGGGGGGGGAGGGGAGGACCCTCCTCGACCGCGACCGCCTCTGACTCCTCTGGGGCCTGGGCAGACACCGGCTGCGGGGGTGGAACGGACAGCTCCTCCATGGGAGGGACCTCGGCCGTCGAAACCGAGGGCTCCTCCGGCTGAGGCTTGGGGGCCGGTTTCCTGATGATGATCGCCGCCTCGCTCGGTTTCTCCTTCTTCGCCCTGGGTAGGCGTTTCGGCTTGGGGGCCTCGGAGACCTCGGGCTCGGTAGCTGAGGCGACCTCCTGTTGGGCGGATGGGGCCGCCTCCTCCACCTGAGGGACCTCCACCGGTGCCGGCTCGGGCGGCTTTTCCTCTTCAGCAGGGGGGGCCTTCAGCACGCGCCTTCTGATCACGGTGGGCCTGACCCTCTTTTCCGTGACCTCCTGCCGCTTCTGCACGTAGGCTATAGTGGCCCGTACCTTTTCCACCTCCTCGTCGTCGAGGAGACTCATGTGGCTGGAGACGAAGATCCCCAGCTCCTTGAGGTGATTCAGGAGGGCCTTGGCCTCGATCTGGTACTCCTGTGCGAGCTCATTGACCTTCTTGGGCATACGATATTTTCCCCTGTGGTCACTCCGGGGACACCGTGGGCTCCCCAGATTCCGTATTTCCGGTGGAGGGTTCCCCCCGTTGCCCCGCCACCGCCTTACGCGCTGCCTCTATGAGTGCCTCGCCTTTCTTAGCCCCGATCCCTGGAACAGAGGTCAGGCTATCCAGGTCGGATTCGGCCAGTTGCTCCACGGAATGGATCCCGTGTTCCTTCAACAGGGCCAAGGTCTTTTCTCCAATCCCTTCCACATGCGACAAGGCGGCCTCCTGCTCCGCCATCAACTCCTGCTCCTTGGCCGCCATGAGGGCCTTGGCGGCCTCGACAAGGCTCTTCGCCTTCTCAGGGCCGATGCCGTCGATCTGTGCCAGCTCCTCGGCCTCAGCGTGGGCGATCTCCTGTGCCGAGCGGTAACCTTCGACGAAGAGGAGTTCGGCTGCGATCTCGCTAATCCCGGGGATCTCCATCAGGGAACGACGCGCTGCCTCATTGCGTTCCTGCGCCCGCGCGTGACTCAGTACGTCTATCTTCCACCCGGTCAATCTCGATGCCAGCCGGACGTTTTGCCCTTTCTTGCCTATAGCCAAGGAGAGCTGATCGTCCGGCACGATCACCTCCATGGTCTTGTTCTCCTCGTCCATTAGCACCCTGGAGATCTCCGCGGGGGCCAAGGCATTGCATACGAACTTGGCCGGATCCGGTGACCACGGGATGATGTCGATGCGTTCCCCGCGCAGCTCTTGTACCACGCTCTGGACCCGGGACCCGCGCATCCCCACGCACGCCCCAACGGGATCCACATCCAAATCGCTTGACGAAACGGCTATCTTGGCGCGCTCGCCAGGCTCGCGGGCCGCGCTCCTGATCTCCACGATCCTCTCCGAGACCTCCGGCACCTCCAACTCGAACAGCCGAATCAAGAAGTTCGGGTGCGTGCGGGAAAGGATGATCTGAGGGCCCCTGGGGACCCTTCGCACGTCCAAGATGTAAGCCCTTATGCGATCACCAGGTCTGTAAGACTCCCGCGGGACCTGTTCCTCCCTAGGCAGGACGGCCTCGACCTTCCCGAGATTCACGATGATGTCGCCGCGCTCGAACCGCTGGACGATGCCGTTGACGACTTCGCCCTTGCGGTCCTTGTAGTCCATGTAGATGTTTTCCCGCTCGGCATCCTTGACCTTCTGGATTATCACCTGCTTGGCCGCCTGGGCTGCGATCCTGCCGAAGTCGCTGGTGTCGACCTTGACCCCCATGGTGTCCCCCAGGACCGCCTCCGGATCGAGCTCCTGGGCCTCCTCCAGGGTCATCTGGATGGATGGGTCCTCCACGGTCTCCACCACCTCTTTGTACTGGAAGACCTCGATCTCACCGCTCTCCGGGTTGTAAGAGGCCTCTACACCCTCCTTGACCCCGAGTTTTCTCTTGGCCGCTTGGACCATCGCCTCTTCCAAGGCGGCGATGAGCACCTCCTTGTCTATCCCCTTGTCCTTCCCGACCTGTTCGATGACCTGGCTGAGGTTGAGTTGCATCCTCACGTGACTCCTTTGGTGTATCGATCCCCCCACGGGTAGACGAGTCGGGCCTTGGCGATGTCGTCCAGGGGGACCCTCACTACCTCGAGACCACAGTCCACCAGGACACTATCCCCCTCAACGTCCACGACCATCCCCTGGAGTGCCTTGCGCCGCTTCCCCCCGGAGCAGAGCGCTATCTTGACCTTCTGCCCCACGAATCTCTTGAAGTCTTCCAGCTTGCGAATGGGCCTGTCCAGCCCCGGAGACGAGACCTCCAGGTGATAGGAACGGTCAATGGGATCCTTCACATCCAGCAAGTGACTCACCTGTTGGCTGATCTCCGCGCAGTCCCTTACCGTCACCCCTCCCTGCCGATCTATGAAGAGTCGCAGGACCCATCCGTGCGCCTCTCTCTGGAACTCTAGCTCCACGAGCTCCATGCCCTCGGAGGTCACCACAGGCTCGATGATCTCCCAGAGGGCCTTGGTCATCGCCCTGGCTTCCATTCGGATCTGAAAAAAAACCCCAATCTTCTTCCGAAAGAATGGGGTCAGTTTGCGGCCGCGGTATCCTTTGCCGGAGTGCGCAGCGCGTCCCAAATTTTCGGACCTGGAGCGGGCAACGGGGCTCGAACCCGCGACACCGAGCTTGGGAAGCTCGTACTCTACCAGCTGAGCTATGCCCGCCCTTTGATTTTTATATCCAAGCTTGGCGATTTTGTCAAGGCCTTTGGCTTCGGGGTCGTGGATCGATCGATCCCCGAGATCCGGCCCAACGATCGTTGGCGGTATCCAGCACGCGGGGGGCCTTCTTGTTTCATCTCCAACTACGGGGGGAAGCCCTCCCCAGAGAGTGCTGCCTGGCCAGGTCACCGTTGGGGCGAGGAGGCCAAGAGGCTGAACCACAGGTTCTCCCCCACCACCTCCAAGATGTGGAAGTCCAAGGAAACGAGCCTCTCCTTGAGCCTCTTTACCTGCCCTCCCACCAAACCGGAGAATATGCACCAACGCCCAGGGCCGACCCAAGGACGTTCCAGCAAAGAGCATATGGTATCGTAACTCAGGTTTGCCACGATCAGATCCGCCGGCTCATGAAGAAACTCCATCGCTTCCCCAAGGCATACCTCCACCACTTCCTCGAGGGCGTTTCTCCTCACATTGGCCATGGCCGTCTCCACGGCCAGCGGCTGAACGTCTACGGCAAGGACGCGCTCCGCACCGAGCCTCCCCGCCGCCAAGGCCAAGATCCCGGTGCCAGTGCCTAGGTCTAGGACCCGCCTTTGCCTGCCCCTTTGGTAGAGCCCCACCATGAGCCCAAGGCACCCCTTCGTCGAGGGGTGAAACCCGGACCCGAAGCAAACCCCCGGGTCCACCACGATGACCTGTTCCCCATCCTGCGGCTCCACGGCCTCCCACCGAGGGACCACCCGGAGGGGACCCACCCGGAAGGGCCTGATCGGCCCCCCCGCCTCCCACTCCTCGTAAGGCAGGAATACCGCGTTCCTCATCCTGGCCTCGGGGCGGCCGTCGAGGAATTGGCGAACGAGCCCTTCCCTGGGGAAACAGAAAAAAAGGAAGGAATAATCCCCTTCTTGCCAGCACCCCAGAAACCCCTCATCCGCCCAAGACCCTGGGAACCCCTCCAAGCGACCCTCGACCTCGTAGATGTGGAGTTCCCGGTAGGGCCCGGACCTCTTCCCTCGCTGTCGCATCCTGTCAAACCCCACGGCTCGGAACGGAATGCCCTCAGGCCGCACATGCCTTTCACACGAGCGGCCTATGGGGAATCCTCGCCTCAGATCTATACTTCAGCCACCTCCCCGGGTAGGGAGGATGCCCCGTGCCTGTCACCTCGGTGCTGATCCCATCTCCCTTTCGATGCGATCCAGTACCTGTGCCAGGATCCTGGCCGTCTCACCGACCACGCGCAGACAGGTGAGCACCTTTTCGCTGCCATAGTAGGCCCTGACCTCCTCGGGGTTTGCCCAGTTAACCCCTACCAGGTCCCGGCAGTATATGGTGCCGCCTCCGATCTGCCGAAAGCGATCCACCACCTCCCTGACAATGCCCCACATGAGGCGACTCTCTCGCTCCCCTTCCCGGGCCCGGCCCAGCCTGAGACCAACGGTGGCCAGGGCCCCGCTGAGGGCGCCGCAGACCTCTCCCAAGGCCATCCCTCCCCCGAAAGGGGCCATGGCCCTGATCAGCTCATCGCTGTTCGAGCCGAGTCTTTCTTGCCCGACCGCAAGAATCGCCTGGCTTCAATGAAACCTCTTCATGAGCATCTCCTTCGCCTTTCGCTCCATCGCATCTGCCGTCATGTCGCCTCCTTTCACCACCTACTCTCAAAAACCCCCTCCCGGTCAACCCTACCCTCGGCTATGCCCCAAACCCGACTCCCTCCCACGATCCCTTCTAGGCGCTGCCGGATCTGCCAACCAAGGAGAGACCACCGCGAAACACGCCCATGGAGATCGGCCGACCGCAACAAGGGCCGCGCTGTTTGAGACATGCCTTTACGCTATCCCAAATCTGGGCGATGGGCAACGTGTCATCAGCAGGGCTGCTGCACATGCCCTTTTCGTGTAGAATGGGCTTCCATAAAAGCGACGATCGCCCAACTCCTCGAGGGCGTGCAAAGGAGGCGTGCATGGAATCTCGTGTCTTGAGGGAGGGAGGTCTATTGGCTTATGCGGGCAGGATCATCCTGATGGGAGTGATCTTGGCCGGGTACTACCTGGGCCTGGCACAGGGCCTCGCATTTGCCGATGACCGGATGGAGGCCAGGCAGCTCGTGGAGAGGGCCAAACTCACCTTCGACAGGTTCATGGCAGCGGGCGAGATGGGGGCCTTTCGGAATCTCTTGAGGAGCGCCCAGGGGGTCTTCATCGCCCCCCAGGTGCTAAAGGGGGCCTTCATCGTAGGGGCCTCAGGTGGCAGTGGCATCCTGCTCGCTAGAGAGGGCTCAGGCGGTTGGGCTGGACCCGCCTTCTACACGTTAGGTGAGGGAAGCTTCGGACTGCAGATAGGCGGCGAAGCCTCTGAGGTGATCTTCGTGATCATGACCCAGCGGGGGGTCACGGCCCTGCTTTCCGATAGCGTCAAACTGGGCGTGGACATCGGGGTGGCGGTGG
>FWPV01001476.1_pt1 | contig 65297 bp, 57 predicted proteins | sample 2228371 | NCBI WGS metagenome assembly FWPV01 (sample SAMEA103939776, study PRJEB20133) | metagenome
GGGAAAGCGCCGGGTCATACCACCGCGCGCCCATCCGGTACAGCCCCAGGCCCTCCTCCTGCCGCTGTCCGGTGTAGCGATAGTCGGTTGGCGTGGTGCCCCAGGTGTAGCGCGTCTCGCCCCAGGCTTTGTAGCGTAGCTCCCCCACCTTGGCCCCGTTGCCATCCACCGTCAGCGCCGTGCTGCCCAGGTGGTCGGTCAGGAGGTAGTATACCACACCTGCCTGCCGCAGGGCAAGTCGCCGCCCGTTGAAATAGTAATACTTGGTCACCTGCGCGCTGGACAGGTTCTTTTCGTAATGTTGGCCCACGTACACCGTGGTCACGCCCCCCACTACCTTTTTCACCAGCGCCCCGTTGCCGTCATAGGTGAACGTCGTCGTCTGGCCAGCGGCATGGTCGGTCACCGAGGCCAGCCGGTTCTCATAGTCCCACGTCTGCTGGTAGGCCACGCCATCCTTCAGCCGCCAGGTCATGTTCCCGTTCTGGTCGTAGCAGGCCGCCGACGCTTTCCCCCCCACCACGAAACGCAACGCCCCATTCCAGGCGATATTCTGTTGTCCGGCAACGACGTTCAGCCCGTCAAAGGCGGCACTGCCGGCCCCCTTGTCGATGACCGCCGCCCCCCCTTCCGCCTGAACCGTGGTCCCGGCCACCACCACGTAATCCACGTACAGGTTGCGGTCGTAGCCCCCGGCAGAACAGTCGTTGGTAAAGACCACCTCGATCTGGTCGTTGCCCGACAGGGTGACGCTCTTCTGGTAGATCGTCCAGGAGGCGGCTACGTTGGTCCAGGTCTCTTTCTTGACGCCGTTGACCCACAACTCCATCGTCGCCCGGTCGGTGCCAGGGCCGCAGTCGGTGCTGTAGGCCCGAATCTGGACCGTCTGGCTTGTGCCGCCGCTGCCGGTCACCCGCCGCACGGCGTGCGGCCGCACGCTGCCCTGCCCCGAGGCCGGGTAGGTGTAGTTCACCCCGCCCTTGCTCATCAGGTTGCCGATGGCGTTATAGCTGTAGCTCTCACTGTACTGCCCCTGGCCACCGCTGCCCCCACTGGCCGAGGCGCTCAGCAGCCGGTCCAGGGCGTCGTAGCTGAAGCTCTGCGTCTGTGTGCCGCCGGAGACTTTGGCGTCTGCGATGCTCACGACGTTGCCCACGGCGTCGTAGGTATAGGTCAGGTTCTGCAGCAGGGTGGGGTCGGAGTCGGTCCCGGTCTTGATCTGCTGCAACCGCCCCTGGCCATTGGGCGTGGTCCAGGCATAGTACACGTTGTCCACCTGCCGGCTGTTGCCCAGGGTGAGCAGATCCACCCGCCCCAGGGGATCATAGGTCGTCGCGCTCACATAGTAGTAGTTCGGGCTGTCGTTGTTTCGCAGCGTTTGCGGCAGCCCCTGAGCGTTGTAGGCCGTGGTCACCACTTCGCCGTCCGGGTAGGTCATCGTCTTTACCCGGTCCATAGCGTCGTAGGTGTACGATGTGTTGTAGGTAACGCCGTCCACCTTGACCTGCTCCTTGACCACCCGCCCCCGGTTGTCATATTCGTACAGGTGGCCGTTGGCCGATTCGCTGCCAACGTACATCACCCGCAGCCGGCCCCAACTGTTTTTGGCCGGGGCATCGCCCTTGAAATTGTCGTACTTGTAGTACACGTCCGAGCCACTGGGGTAATCCTTCTGAGTCAACCGGTTCAGCGCATCATACGTGAAACCGATCGTCTGCCCCTTGGCATCGGTCTGACTGGTCAGATTCCCCACGGCGTCATAGCCGTAGCTCCAATCGCCCATGTCCGGGTCGTGCATGGCCACCTTGCGCCCCAACATGTCGTAGCTCATGGTCGAGACGTTGCCCGCCGCATCGGTCACGCCCGTCAGGTTGTCCCGCACGTCGTAGGCATACTGCGTGACATAGTATTGACCGGCCTCTTGCCCCCACCATTCGTGCACCCGCACCATCCGGCCAAAGGGGTCGGTGAAGTGAACCTTTTTGTGGCCGTTCTCGTCTATCGTCTGTTCGCGCCACCCGTAGGAGGGATGATAGTCATATTGGTGCTGAACCGTCGTCCCGTCGGGGTTGGCCACCACCACGACCCGCCCCAGGGCGTCGTAGATGGTGGTCGTGCCCGGCCAACTCCCCTGCCAGTCGGCCTGCTGGAAGGTGCCCAGGCCGGAGGACAGGTAGCGCGGCACCGTCGTTTTTTCTTGCAACCCCCGGTTGTTGTAGTGGGTGTTGACCACGATCAGGTTGCCGCTGGGGCCTTCCGCCTGGCTCTGGATGAGCCGCCCCAGCCCATCGTAGAACTGCCAGGAGTCCAGCGTGCCGCCCTGCCCGCTCTCCTCCCGCTGCTGCGTCCGCACGGCCGGCGGCGGCCAGCTCCGGTCGTAATAGGTGTACACCGTCGTCGGTTGGGAAAAGCTGTCGTAGGGGCGGATGACCTGGGTCAGCCGGCCATAGATGTCGTAGCGGTAGCTGGTGGTGTCGCCGTTGTCCACGTCGGTCACCGACTTGACCTGGCCGGGCAGCCCATAATCCACCGCGACGCCGTTGACGCCGTAGTACTGGGTGGCGGTCTGAAGGTTTACCGGATTCGTGACCACGACAGGGAAGGTGCCCGATGGTGGGAAACCCGGCCACCGACCGGTCGCGCCGCCGCTACCGCCGGACTGAGAAGGCTAATAAAGAGAGAGAAAACAACAACAATGTCCAGAATAACAATAAAAACGCTTCGTTTTTTTTCCTCGGTTCACTGCTCCTCCTTGTAATGCGCCGCTACCGGCCAAGATTCGCCTCCTATTATACCACATTTTCGCCGTTTTGAACCTATCAATTTCGTATCAGTTTTGGACGAGGGCCTTTCAGATTTGTGGATTACAGAAGTGGGGTAGCCCAGGGCTGAAGCAGCGGTTCCTTGCCGATGAAATCCCAGCACATAGGCCAGGAAAATCTACCACCAGGACACCAAGGCACGAAGCCCTTTTCAGATTCTCTTGGCGCCTTGGTGATAGCCGCCCCTTGAAGCCACCTAGAAAGTTGAAAGCCCCCCCGACTTGAAACCCGCCAGCCAACTTGACAGATTGGGCAAGATGCATTATACTCTAGCTGGTCTTTTCTTTAGAAACCCCGCGCGGCAGTGCGGTGCAACCCGGCTCGTTGAGCCACCGGCGTTGAGAACCAACAGGAGGGGGAAATGAAACTGAATGCACCCAAAAAGATCACCTGGATCATCGCCCTGATCTTGGGGATAGTAGGACTCTTGGGGGAACTGATCAAAATCCCGATTATTTCTGGACTGGCCTTCTGGATCGTGCTTGTGGCGCTAGCCCTCATGCTGCTAGCCACATTTTTAAAAGACTTGTAGTTCCATTGCTATAGCTGTTCGCAGGCGGATCAAAAGCACGGGCGATCCCCGTGTAACCAGTTCTACACAGGATAGTCGTTTGCGCCTGCGATGGGCACGGGCGATCCCGTTGGGTGGAATAGTCTTCTACACTGCCTCAGACTATGTAGATGCAAAGGAAGCATACATGCCATGACCATTCCCAACTCGCTTCACGTTTTGGGTATCTCCGGCAGCCTGCGCCGGGCCTCGTATAATACCGCTCTCCTACGAACGGCGGCGGAGCTGATGCCTCCGGGGATGAGGCTGGAAACCTTTGACCTCTCACCCCTGCCCATGTTCAATCAGGATATCGAAAAGCCATTTCCTCCAATCGTGGCCGAGTTCCGCAGCCGCATAGCCCAGGCCGATGCCTTGTTAATCGCTACCCCTGAATATAACAGTTCGGTCAGCGGTGCCCTGAAAAACGCCATAGATTGGGCATCCCGCCCCCCTAAACCGCCCTTGACCGGCAAGCCCGTGGCCATTATGGGAGCCAGCACCGGCAACTTTGGCACACTGCGCGCCCAGTTGCACCTGCGCCAGATCCTGACACACGTTGGTGCCCTGCCCCTGGGAAAGCCCGAAGTGCTGGTGGCGCGTGCCGAGCAAGCGTTCGACGCAGAAGGAAAATTGATAGACCCGGCGGCGCGGGGCTTTGTGCAAGACCTGCTTGTCGCCCTGGCCAGGTGGACGCGGCAGGTCTCCCCGGCCTGACAGTGACAACTGGACAGTGGGCTATAGGTAATAGCTTACCTGCGCCCCGAATAGCAGCAGGCTCGTAGAAAACACAATGAGGTGATTGATGAAAGCTCTCGAATATGCGCGGACCAACCGCCACTGGTTCCTCGGCGAACTACAAGAGTTCCTCTCCATTCCCAGCGTCAGCACCCAGCCGGAGCACAAGGCCGACATGAAACGGGCAGCAACCTGGCTGCGGGACAAACTCATGGCCGCCGGATTCCCCAGGGCCGAGGTGGTACCTACACCTGGCTACCCGGTAGTCTATGCCCAATGGCTGGCCGCCGGCCCCAATGCACCCACGATCCTGATCTACGGCCACTATGACGTTCAACCACCTGATCCATTGGACCAGTGGCGCACCCCTCCCTTTGAGCCGACCATCGTCGGCGACGATATCTTTGCCCGAGGCGCCTCGGACGACAAAGGGCAAATGTATGTGTATGTCAAGGCCGTGGAAGCCTTTAAAGAAACGGTTGGCAACCCACCGATCAACGTCAAATGTGTCTTTGAAGGTGAGGAAGAGGTAGGCAGCCCCAACCTGGAGCCGTTCATCCGCGAGCATACCGAGCTGCTGGCAGCCGATGTGGCGGTTGCCTCCGATACGCACATCCTGGGGAAGGACCTGCCTTCCATCGTTTACGCCGTGCGCGGGCTGGCCTTTGTCGAGGTCGAGGTGACCGGCCCTGACCACGACCTGCACTCCGGTATCTTTGGCGGCGCAGTCCACAACCCCATCCATGCCCTGAGCGCCATGATCGCCAAACTGCACGATGAAAACGGACGGGTTGCCGTCCCCGGCTTCTATGACAAGGTGCGAGCACTCAGCCCCGAGGAACGGGAGGAGATGGCCAAGATCCCCTTCGACCGCAAAGCATGGCTGCGGGAAGCCGGGGTACGGACCGACTGGGGCGAACAAGAGTACACCATCATGGAGCGCAGAACGGCCCGCCCCACCCTGGATGTAAATGGTATGTGGGGCGGTTACATCCAGGCCGGGACCAAGACGGTGCTGCCCAGCAAGGCCTACGCCAAGATCTCGATGCGGCTGGTGCCCGACCAGAACCCGGCCGAGATTGCACAATTGCTGGCCGCCTACCTGACCGAAATCGCGCCACCGACGGTTAAGGTCCAGGTGCGCCCCCTCCACGGCGGCGAGGGGGCCATCGTCCGCCGCGACAGCCCGGCAATGAAAGCCGCCTTCCAGGCCTATACCCAGAGCTTTGGCCGGGAACCGATCTTTGTCCGCGAGGGGGGCTCTATCCCGGTCGTCGCCACCTTCCAGAAGGTGTTGGGTATAGAGACGATTCTGATGGGCTTTGGCCTGCCCGACGACCGGCTGCACTCGCCCAATGAAAAGCTACATCTGCCCAACTTTTACCGGGGAATCGAGACGATCATCCATTTCATGGCCTTTCTAAGCAAATAACCATCATTCATCCGGGAAAAGGAACTGGCCCGAGGGCATTCATGAAAGCCGATCTGGCCAGCGAATCTGTAAACCTTTGGCAGGATAGGGCAAAAGACCTCTATGACGATTTCATTGCCGGCCCAGCGCCCCATTGGCACCGGTATGTAACCGGCAACGGGGCGCTGGAAGCCGGTGGATCAACCTTGCGCTTCCTCACCACCGATGCCAACGCCCGTGCCTACTCCAACGCGCAGATAGATGACTATCAGGGCCTACCGCGTCGCCACTTCCTGTGGCAGCCACCGCTGCGCCTGACGGTCCGCGCCCGCTTCTCCCACCCCATCAACGGTCAGGCAACCGGTCTGCGCGGCACCGCCGGCTTTGGCTTCTGGAACGATCCCTTTCTGATGACCGGCGCCCGCATCCCGACTTTGCCCCGCGCTGCCTGGTTCTTTGCCGCCTCACCGCCATCAGACATAAAGCTGGACCTGCACACAGCCGGGCACGGCTGGAAAGCCGCCGTCATAGACGCCTTGCGACCGGCCGCCCTGCTGTTGGCCCTCATGGCCCTGCCGGCGGTGCTGGCCATGAATCTGCGCCCTGTGTATCGCCGCCTGTGGCCGGCCATCCAGCGAGTACTCCGGATCGGCGAGGCCGAGATTGACGCCGACATGACCGCCTGGCACACCTACGTCCTGGATTGGGGTGTGGAACAGGCCAGCTTCCGCGTGGACGATCGGCCGGTGTTGAATGCCCCCGCACCGCGCGGCCCTTTGGGGTTCGTGATGTGGCTGGACAATCAATACCTGATCGTCACGCCGTGGGGGCGGTTGGGCTGGGGCCTGCTGGCCGCGCCGGGCTGCCAGTGGATGGAGGTGGATTGGCTGGCCATCGAGCCCCAAAAGTAGGACAACTGCTAGCAGTTGTCTTACAGAATTGGCAATCCCAAATTTTGTGAGGAGTAAAAATGGACGAACGACTCAAGATCATCTTTTCCCGACGCAGCATCCGACAGTACACCGCCGAGCCGGTGAGCGAGGCCGACATCCACAGCCTGCTGGAGGCGGGCATGGCCGCTCCCTCGGCATCGAACCTCAAGCCGTGGCATTTTGTCGTGGTCACCGACCGGGAGTTGCTCAAGGCCCTGGCCGCTGCCCACCCCCACGGCAAGATGCTCGCCCAGGCAGCGGTAGCCATCGCCGTCTGCGGCGACCCGGCCATCTCTAACTTTTGGGTACAGGACTGCTCTGCCGCCACAGAAAATATCCTCATCGCCGTGGCCGGGTTGGGACTGGGCGGCGTGTGGCTGGGCTGCCACGGACGCCCCGAACGGGAGCAGGCCATCCGCGAGGTGCTGGGCATCCCTCCCAATATCGGCGTGCTGAGCCTGCTATCTATCGGCCATCCCGCCGAACAGAAGGAGGCCCGCACCCAATACGACCCGGACCGGGTACACGCCAACCGGTGGTAGCCGGTGGCCGATCGGCCCCGTGCCATCATCCACCTGGACCTGGACGCCTTTTACGCTGCCGTTGAGGTCCTGGAAAACCCTGCCCTGGCCGGCAAGCCGCTGATCGTCGGCGGCCGACCGGAGGAGCGGGGCGTCGTGTCTTCGGCCTCGTATCCGGCGCGCGCCTTTGGCGTCCGCTCGGCCATGCCCACCGCCCGTGCCCTGGCCCTCTGCCCCCAGGCGATCCTGCTGCCACCCCGCCATCGCCTGTACCACGAATACTCGCAGCGGGTGATGGCCATCCTGGGCCAAACCTCACCCCTGGTGGAGCAGATGAGCATAGACGAGGCCTATCTCGACCTGACGGAACAGGTGGCAACCTGGGAAGACGCAGTCCATGTCGCCAGGCAGCTCCAACAGCGGGTCCGCGAGGAGGTGGGGCTGTCGGCCTCGCTGGGCGTGGCGAGCAACAAGCTGGTGGCCAAGGTGGCCTCAGACCGGGACAAGCCAGGGGGGTTGACCGTGGTACGACCGGGGGAAGAGGCAGCCTTCCTTGCCCCTCTATCGGTTCAGGTCCTGCCGGGCATTGGGCCGGTGACCGCCGGCAAGCTGGCCGAGATGGGGGTGGTCACCGTGGGCGACCTGGCCCGCCTGCCGGTAGAGCGCCTGCAGGCACGTTTTGGCCAGCAGGGGAAAGAGATGGCCCGCCAGGCACGCGGCCTGGACGACCGGCCGGTGGTGACCGAGCACGAGCTCAAGTCGGTCAGCCAGGAGACGACCTTTAGCCGCGACCTGACCGACCCGCAAAGCCTCAAGCGCCATCTGCGGGAACTGAGCCAGGGGTTGGCCCGGCGGCTGGAAGAGGCAGGTCTGGTGGCCGGAACGGTCGCGATCAAGCTGCGCTATGCCGACTTTACAACCTTGACCCGGCAGATGACGCTGGCCGTGCCCACTGCCGACGACCAGGCCATCTATCAGGCCGCCCTGAGCCTGCTGCGGCGGGCCTGGCAGCCGGGGCGGCCGGTGCGGCTCCTGGGCGTCGCCGGCCGGCAGTTATCACCACCGGCCGGGCAGTTGCCCCTGTTGTAACAGGTCGTTCAAAGTGGTCAAGATCTCCGGTCCGGCCAAGCTGACGCTTTTCACCCTCTTTTGGGCAAATTTCATCAACTTTTTCGACCGCCAGATCCTGGCCGCGTTGGCTCCGGTCCTGAAGAGCTACTGGCAGCTCAGCGATTACCAGGTCGGCCTGCTGGCCACCGCCTTTGAGATCACCTATGCCCTGGCCCCGGTACCGATCGCCATCCTGGCCGACCGTTGGCTGCGCCGCCGCGTGGTCGCCCTGGCGCTGGCCGTGTGGAGCGGAGCGATGGCTCTCACCGGCGCGGCTGGTTCCTTCGCCATGCTGCTGGTGGGGCGGGCCGGCCTGGGCCTGGGCGAGGCCGGCTACGGCCCCTCGGCACTGGCCTGGCTGAGCGACCTCTTTCCTCCCTCCTACCGCTCGCGGGCGGTGGGCATCCACGACATGGCGCTCATGGTCGGGTCGGCGGCCGGCTATGCCCTGGGCGGCGTGTTGGGCAAGGCCCTGGGTTGGCGACCGGTCTTTATCCTGGCCGCGCTGCCCGGTCTGCTGCTGGCCCTCGCCGTCGGGCTGCTCCCGGAGCCGCCCAGAGGCCAGAGCGACCGCCAGGCGCTGGGGCTGCAAGAAGCCCACCAGCCCAATCCGCCCATTCCTCCGGCGGCAGCCCTGCGCGAGCTGCTGGCAGTGCCCACCTTTGTCGTCGTGACCGCCGTCGGCACCCTGATCAACCTGGCCACAGCAGGGTTGATCTACTGGCTCCCCAGCTTTGCCGTGCGGCTGCATGGCCTGGGCGTGGATCAGGCCGGCGTGATCACCGGCGCGCTGACTGTCGGGGCCGGCGCGGCAGGGGTGCTATCCGGCGGCTTTCTGGCCGACCGGCTGCTCGAGCGCACTCCGGCCGGGCGGCTGCTGACCTTTAGCGCCAGCTATGCCATCGGCTTTCCCCTGGCCGTGGGGGCTGTCCTGGTACATGAGACCGGCCTGTTCCTTGCCTTGGCGACGCTGGCCGTCTACCTCTTTGCCTTCTACCTGCCCTGCCTGGCCCCGCTGATCCACCAGGTCACCCGGCCTGAGCAGCGGGCCACAGCTATGGGGCTGTGCCTGTTTGTCATCCACATCCTGGGCAACGCCCCGGCCCCGGCCCTGATCGGCCGGCTCTCGGACCAGACCGGCGACCTGCGGCTGGGGCTGGTCTCTGCCCTGGGCGTGGCGGCGCTAGGTGCGGCCATCGGGCTGTGGGGCACGCGCTTTGTCGAACGGGATACGCGGGCGATGCTGGCCCGGCTGTAGAACAAGATCCCGCCTTACAGCAACCCACCTTCGGCCAGGATCGTTCGCAACGTCTGCCGCTCTGCATCGGTGATCGCCAACAGCGGGGGGCGCACCGGCCCGCCGTAGTAGCCCAGCATATCCAGCGCAGCTTTCAGCCCGGCGATGCCAAAGCGAGCCGTCACCGCCGCGTTCACCGGGAGCATCCGCCGTTGAAGCTCAGCCGCTTCGTCCCATCGCCCGGCCTTGAACAGGCGATAGATGTCAATCGCCTGCTGCGGCGCGATGTTGGCCAGCGCCAGCACGCCGCCCACCGCCCCTATCGCCAGTCCGGCAAAGAAAAAGCCCGCCGACCCGGCCAGCACCTGAAACCCAGGCCTCACCAGCCGCACCGTGTCGGCCATCTTGGCGATGTTGCCGCCGGTATCTTTGACGCCGACGATGTTGGGATGCTGCGCCGCCCGGGCAATCGTCGCTGCGTCCATGTCCACACCGGTGTTCGACGGCACGTTGTACAGCAGCACCGGGATAGGCGAGGCATCGGCCACGGCGCAAAAATGGCCAACCAGGGCATCGGGCGTCATCCTGCCCTTGTAATAATGCGGCGTAACGACCAGGGCGGCGTCGGCGCCGGCCTCGGCTGCCCGGCAGGTCAGGGCGATGGTGGCCCGGGTGGACTCGCAGCCGGTGCCGGCGATCATCAGCTTGTTGGCCGGGATCGCCCGGCGGGCCGTTTCGAGCAGGCGCAACTTTTCCTCGTCGTTGAGCAAGACCCCCTCGCCGTTGGAGCCCAGGACCACATAGCCGGCCAGGTCGTAGCGGTTCCAACGCGCCAGATTCTCGGCCAGGGCCTGGTAGGCCACCTCACCCGCCGCGTCAAAGGGGGTTGGGATGGGCGGGAACACACCTCTGAGCGAAATTGTAGAGGATTTCATCGTTTCACCGTTCCTGGAATAGTTTTATGTACCCGGCACTTTTGCTCTGGCCACCAGTATATCAGGGCCCAATTGGCTTGTCAAGATTGGTGGGCTTGCGCAAAGACCCATGACGACTTTTCGGAATGGCCGGATAATCTGCCGGTAAAAAATCTAAACCCCGCCAAAGAGTAGCGCAACTCCTGCGGAGTGGCGCTACAAGCATTCTGCCTTTTTCTTGGGCAGGTTGTTGGGGCAACCCTTGTGGTTGCCCGCCCTTGTGGTTGCCTCGGCTCTTGTGGCCACCCAGGGCAGGGCGTGCGCAAAAAAGTGATGGCCCCCCTCGCCGATACCTGTCTTGCCCAAGGCGATCTTTTCGGCTATAATGAGAAACGTTGCAGCTCGATAAGGATCTTTGCCCAAGGAGGGGAATCCATGCCGGAGCTACCCGAGATCGCCATTTTGGCCCGTGACATGCAAAAAGAACTGGTCGGCAGGACGATCAGCTCCGTCCAAGTGCTTCAGCCCAAATGCCTGAATGTATCAGAGGCAGAGTTTCAGGATGCCCTGACGGGCGCTCATATCCTCGCCATCACGCCGCATGGGAAATGGCTACAGGTGAAAACGAGCAAAGGCTGGTTGCTGCTCAACCTGGGCATGGGGGGCGAGATCCTGCTGACAGATCGCGCCCACTTGCCCGAGAAGTACCGGCTGATCCTCGACCTGGAGGACGGTGCAGCCCTGGCGATCAACTTCTGGTGGTTCGGATACGCACATTATGTCAAATCTATCGACGACCACCCGATGGTCTCCCGCCTCGGCCCAGATGCCCTGAGCCTGACACTCGACCAGTTCCGGGCGCTGCTCCAGGGACGGCGTGGCACGATCAAGGCCTTCCTGCTCGACCAGGAACGGATCGCCGGCATCGGCAATGTCTACATCCAGGACCCGCTGTTCAAGGCGCACATCCATCCCCTGCGGCCCATCCCTACGCTGAGCGACCAAGAGATCGCGGCCCTCTGGCAGGCACTCCATGAGACGCTGCAGGAGAGCATTGACCACGGCGGTGCCGGCTACGAATTGAACCTATATGGGGAAAAAGGCGGCTGGGATGCCAGCTTTCTCCTGGTCGGCTACCGAGAGGGACAGCCCTGCCCGGCGTGCGGGACAGCGGTGATCAAGATCAGGACCGGCAGCACCAGCAGCTATATCTGCCCAACCTGCCAGCCGCTGTAGGGCGGGAAAGCATCTGGGCAGCACCACCTTCAAAGGAAAACGAGAATGTAATTTCTGCAAGACGAAATTCGAGAACAACCGCAGGTGCTGGCGACGTTGCTGGATCGCGAGGCCGGCAACGCGCAGCGGATCGCGGGCGAGCTCCACGGGCGAGAGATCAGCTATGTCATCATCGCCGCGCGGGGTACCTCAGACAACGCGGCCCGCTATGGCCAGTATCTGCTGGGGGCACACAACCATCTGCCCGTGGCCCTGGCCACACCATCGCTCTTTAGCGTCTACGGCCAACCGCCCCGCCTGAAGGATGCCCTGGTGGTTGGCATCTCCCAATCGGGTCGGTCGCCCGACATCGTGGCCGTGCTGGCCGAAGGGCGACGGCAGGGCGTCCCAACACTGGCCCTGACCAACGACGCCGGCTCGCCGCTGGCCGCCCAGGCCGATTATGTCATCTCCCTGCACGCCGGTGAAGAACACGCGGTAGCCGCCACCAAGACCTATACGGCCCAACTGGCCGCCTTAGCCCTGCTCTCCTGCGCGCTGGCCGAAAACAAAGGGCACATGCGGGAGCTGCAGCAGGTGCCCCACATGGTCGAGCGGGTCTTGGCCGACGAGGAGCAGATCGCCCAGGCCGTGGAACGCTATCGCTATATGGAGACGTGTGTGGTTCTGGGCCGGGGCTACAACTATGCCACCGCCTTTGAGATCGCCCTCAAACTCAAAGAGCTGAACTACCTGATCGCCGAGTCCTACTCCTCGGCCGATTTTATGCACGGTCCTATCGCCGTGGTGGGCAGCGGGTTTCCGGCACTGGTCGTCGCTCCCAGCGGCAAGATGTTCGACACCATGCGCGCCTTTAGCCTGGAGCTGAAATCGCGCGGCGCGGAGCTGCTCATCATCTCCGACCGACACGACCTGCTGGTCGAAGCGGTCACCCCTCTGCCGCTGCCGGCGGGCATGCCGGAGTGGCTATCGCCCCTGGCAGCCGTGGTACCGGGCCAGCTTTTCGCCCTCCACCTGACGCTGCTCAGAGGCAACGATCCCGACCGACCGGCGGGATTGCAAAAAGTGACGATCACCCACTAAGACAGCAGGAGGTTTGCATCTGGCATCGCCAGCTCGAGCTGCCGCTGATAGAGCTGGCTATACAGCCCACCCCGCCGCATCAGTTCCTGGTGGTCGCCGACCTCAACAATGCGGCCCTCCTCCAGGGCGATGATCTTGTCGGCGTTGCGGATGGTGCTCAGCCGGTGGGCGATGATCAGGGCCGTGCGGCCCTTTAGCACCTCGTCCAGCGCCTGCTGAATCAGATACTCTGCTTCGGCATCCACCGACGAGGTCGCTTCGTCCAGGATCAGGATGCGCGGGTTGGCCAGGATAGCCCGCGCCAGGGCCAGCCGCTGCTTCTGGCCGCCGCTGAGCTTGACCCCTCGCTCGCCGATTTCGGTGTCATAACCGTTGGGCAGCGCCTCGATAAATTCGTGGGCACAAGCCGCCTGGGCAGCGGCGATCAGCTCCTCATCGCTCGCATCCGGTTTGCCGTAGAGCAGATTGTCGCGCACCGTGGTATTGAACAGAAACGTGTCTTGCAACACCACGGCCACCTGCCGCCGCAGTGAAGCCAGTTTTACCCGGCGCAGGTCATAACCATCCACCGTGATCCGGCCATGAATCGGGTCGTAGAAACGACACAGCAGGTTGGCGATGCTGGTCTTGCCGGCCCCGCTGGGACCCACCAGCGCCACCACCTCGCCGGGAGCCATCGTGAACTCGACATCGTGCAGCACCTCATCGCCGCTGCCATAGCGAAAATGCACGTCCTGAAAGACCACCTCTCCCCGGATGGGCGGCAATTCCACCGCATCAGAAGCATCCTGGATTTCAGCCGACTCGTCCAGCAGCTCAAAAATCCGCTCGCCGGCGGCGATGGCCTCCTGAAAGACATTGTCCACCTCGGTCAAGCGGTTGATCGGTTCGTAGAACGAGGTGACGTAAGACAAAAAGGCCACCAGAGTGCCCAGCGTCAGATCGCCGCCCACGACCATCGCCGCCCCTGCCCCCAGCACAATGACGGTGCCCAGCGAGGCCACAAAACGCATGGCCGGGAAAAAGGTGGACCAGTAGCGGATGCCCTCCACCCGGGCGCGATAATAGCTCTCACTCTCGGCAGAGAAGCGGTGCAGCGCCTGTTCCTCCTGGGCAAAAGCCTGGATGATGCGGATACCCGACAGGTTATCCTGGAGCTGAGCATTGATGTCGCCCAGGCGACGACGCACGCGGCGGTAGACAGGCCGGATGCGGGTGTTGAAATAGCGCATCGAAACCGCCAGCACCGGCACCGGCAGCAGCACCAGCAGCGCCAGCCGCACATCCAGGGCAAAGAGGATGACCGCACCGCCACACAGGCGCAACAGGTCCACGGCGGTGAGCGCCGAACCGTGGGTGACAAACTGCTCCAGGGCGTTGACGTCGTTGGTCACCCGCGACATCAGCTCGCCGGTAGAGGTGCGTTCAAAAAACGACAGCGACAGCCGCTGCAGCCAGGCATACAGGCGCACCCGCAGGTCAAAAATGAACCGTTCGCCCAGCGCATGCCGGATGAACATGTCGCCGGCATTGACCAACTGCTGCACTGCATACACGCCGACCAGCATCCCGGCCAGGATGCCCAAACGCGTCAGATCGCGGGGGCCGATCACCTCGTCTACAATAGCCCGCTGGAACAAGGGAGGCACCAGCTCCATACCCGCCCGCGCCAGCAACAGGGTGCCGTTGACGACCAAGATCTTCCAATACGGGGTCAAAAACAGAAAAAGCCGCTTCAGAACTTGCATACCTATCCTCTCCCCACCCTCTACTTTCTCACCAGCAACACGCCCAACAGGATGAGCGCCAGGCTCCACAGCACCGTCAGGTTAAGCGGCTCCCCCAACACCGCTGCCCCCAGGATCAAGCCGTTGACGGGAATGACATAGGTGACGGTGCTGACAAACGTGGCGCTCGTGCGCTCAATGAGGGTATAGTAAATGGCATAGGCCACCACCGTGCCCAGGATGGTCAACCCCAGCCAGCTTGCTACCACCGGCAGCGAAGGTGCCAAATGAAAGGGACGGTCCACAACCAGGCTGAGGGGCAGCATCAAGGCCGCGCCGGCCGTCAACTGCCCCGCCGTAGAGACCAGGGGGGACTGCCCGCGCAGCCGGTTCCGAGCAAAGATGGCCGCTGCAGCATAGCTGATCGAAGAGACGACCACCGCCACCTGGCCTAGCAGGCCAGCCTGGAATCCCCGCCGCAGCTCGGGAAGCAACAACACCCCCACCCCCAGGAAGCCGACGACCACCCCCACGGCCCTGATCGGCGTCAGGCGCTCATCGGCCGTCCAAAAGTGGGCCAGCAAGACCGTAAAGAGCGGCATGGTGGCCTGTAGCAGCGCCGCCAGACCGCTGGAGATGTGGACCTCGCCCCAGGTAACAAGTGAGTAGGGCAGCGCGCCGCTCAACAGCCCCATGACCACATAAGAGCCCCACAGCGATCGGCTGCGGGGCAGCGCATACCCCAGGCCCTTCACCACCGGCCACATGATAACCGCCCCCAACACCAGCCGCGCCGTCACAAAGGTGAGCGCCGGCACTTCGGCAACGCCCACCTTGATGAACAGGTACGAAGCCCCCCACACCGTACCCAGGATCAACAGCCAGAAGAGGTCCAGATAGCGCCCTTTGCCCATCCCAGGCCGATCCGGCTCAAAGTGCCCCATCCCTGCGGAGCAGATCCTCCGTTTGCTCGCGCCGCTGGATGAGATGGGCAGCGCCTCCGGCAAGCCATAGCACCGCCGGCCGGCAGGCCCCATTGTAGTTGTTGGCCATGCTCAGATGATAAGCACCACTCACCGGCACGGCAAGCAGATCCCCCGGCTCAAGATCGGGAAGGGGCAAAGCCTCGATCAACAGATCGCCGCTCTCGCAATAGGGCCCGGCCAGCCAGGCCGGCTCAACGGCCGGTCGTTCCGGTTCTCGGACCGGCAGGGCCGTGTAGCGAGCGCCATAGAGCGCCGGACGCGGATTGTCGGCCATGCCGCCATCCAACAGCAGCCAGCGGCGGTGGGGGGTTCGTTTGACCACCCCCACCCGGTAGAGGGCCACCCCCGACCGGGCCACGATGCTGCGCCCCGGCTCTAGCTGTAGTCGGGGCAAAGGCACCCCCCACTTGCGGCAACCCTCTACCAGCCGGCCGGCCACAAAGGCGACATAGTTGTCTACATCCGGCTGAGGCAGATCGTTCTCATGATAGGCCACCCCCCATCCCCCGCCAGGGCACAGCACCTGCGGCAACCAACCAACCTCAGCATGGAGGGTAACTACCAGGTCCAGCACCGTGTCCAAGGCCAGGCCGATGGGAGCCGGATCGTGAAGGTGAGACCCCAGATGGAAGTGCAGGCCGGTCAAGGGCAGGCGGTGTTGCCGGCAGATTTGAACTGCCCTGATAGCTTCAACCGGACTCATCCCGAACTTGCTATCCTCTTGGCCGGTCTGGTTGTAGGCATGGGTTTCCACCGCCAAACCGGGCCGGAGACGCAGCCAAAAGTTGGGGAGCGGCTCTGAGCTGCGCTGCGCCAGGACAACCCACCGTTCCAACTCGGTCAGGTTATCCACCACCACAGTGCCCGCCTGGGCCAGGGCCGCGGCCAGGTCGGCCGGGCTCTTGTTCACCCCGTGGACGAGGATCCGCTCCCGCGCCACGCCGGCCGCCGTTGCGATGCGGATCTCGCCAGCACCGGTACAATCCAGCCACAAACCCTGGCGCTGAACCCACCGGGCCATCGCCAGGCAGAGAAAAGCCTTGCCGGCATAGGTGATCCCTGCCTCAGCCGGATAAAAGCGGTTCAGGGCCTGGCGGTAGGTCTCGGCCATGGCATCCAGCGTGGCCTGATCGTACAGATAGAGGGGGGTACCATGCTGCGTGACCAGCTCGACCAGGTCAAAGCCGGCGATGGTCAGGCGCTTTTCCCCTGCGACCGTCTCCACCCGGGCCGTAATGGGGAAAAGGGCCAATCGCGAGGAAAGGCGATATTCAGCCACTGGACACAGACCTCATTCCCTGGCCAGGGCAACGACAGCCCGAAAAGCGCGATAGGCCGTCGGCACGTCGTCGGCAGCCAGCTCAACGCGCTTGCCCTCCAGACGCCGCACGCCCGGGGCGATGGCAGCGCGGTCGGCCATGTCTGAATGCACCAGCTCGACGGTTACGGTGATTGGCGGCTGCAGGCGGAACGGCCCAGGGGCCTGGCCGTCGCGCCAGCGCTGCACCGCTCGCCTGGCCGCCTCGCAGATCCGCTGCTGGGCGACTTCGGGCGGCAAGCACTCGGCTGCCATCCGCCCGCTGGCCCTCTTCACCACCACCGTCTCCACCGCCCCCAACAGCGCCGATGCCTCGGCGCACACCGTCTGATCGCCGGAAACGAGGAGCACCGGCACACCAAAATGCCCGCAAACGGCCGCGTTCCAGCCGACCTCGCCCACTACCTGGCCATTGAGCCATACCCCCGCCACACACGAGCTGGACCAGGTGTGGTCCAGGATGGCATTGGGCGCGCCAACGCGGGCGTGATAGCCGATAAACAGCGCCGCATCCACCCCCGAGTCCACGCCCTGGACCATAGAAAAGGGCGAGGGAGTGCCGCAGTTGAGCCTGGCCCGGGGGTCGAGCTCTTCGATCAGAATGTTACGGCCACGCCCATGCCCATCGGCGACGATCACCTCATCGGCGCCGGCCTCGAACACGCCCCGGATGGCCGCGTTCACATCGCCGGTCATCAGCTTGCGAAAGCGTGAATACTCGCTGTGGGTAGAATCCACATGGTCCCAGTGGACAACACCAGAGATGCCCTCCATGTCGGCAGCGATCAAGATTTTCATGCCTAGCCTCCTTATCGGGATTGTATCTGCTCCAAGGGAACAATAGTCCCCGCCGTGATAGCGGGGTGTTCTCTGTTACGAGCGAATCGTGCCAGGTCAGAACCGACCGGCCCGGCTTATTATACTACGCCTGCCGCCAGAGAGCAACGCCGCCAGGCCCGGATGCTGTCGCCCCTGGTCCGGTCAAGGTGGCCTGCGCGGGTTGGGCCGCTTGCCAGTAACCGGTTTTGGGGGTACAATAGCGCCGGTACCGCAAGGCAGTAAAGTCGGCAACCTGCCCTGCAAAAGGAGCAATATATGAAGATGACCGGCAAGATCATAGACCTGCGCAGCGACACGGTGACGCTGCCCACCCCCGCCATGCGCCAGGCCATGTTCCAGGCCGAGCTGGGCGACGATGTATATGGCGAAGACCCCACAGTCAACCGCCTGGAAGCTATGGCCGCCGAGCGCCTGGGCAAAGAGGCAGCGATGTTTGTGCCCAGCGGCACAATGGCTAACCTGGTCTGCCTGCTGACCCACTGCGACCGGGGAGACGAGGCGATCATGGGGCACCTGGCCCACACCTTTTTGTTCGAGGCCGGCAGCTCTTCAGCCGTTGGCGGCATCCACCCCCGCACGGTGCCCAACCGACCCGACGGCACCCTAGACCTGGCCGATGTAGAGGCCGCCATCCGCGACCCACATAACGTGCATTATCCCCGCAGCCGGTTGATCTGCCTGGAAAACACCCACAACCGGTGCAGCGGGGCGGTGCTCACCCCGGCTTATATGGCCCAGGTGCGTGCCCTGGCCGACCGCCACGGCCTGGCAATCCACCTGGATGGGGCCCGCATCTTTAACGCTGCCGTGGCCCTGGGAATTGACCCTGCGGCGCTGGCCCGCGACGCCGACTCGGTGAGCTTTTGCCTGTCCAAAGGGCTGGCGGCGCCGGTTGGCTCTTTGGTCTGCGGCCCGGCAGAGTTCATCCGCCGGGCGCGCCGCCAGCGCAAGATGCTCGGCGGGGGGATGCGTCAGGCGGGGGTGCTGGCCGCCGCCGGCATTGTCGCCCTGGAGACGATGGTAGACCGCCTGGCCGAGGACCACGCCAACGCCCGGCGGCTGGCCGAAGGGCTGGCCCGCCTGCCAGGTGTTGTGCTCGACCCGGCGCGGGTGGTGACCAACATCGTCCTCTTTGAGCTATCGCCCCACACCCTGTCGGCAGCCGAGTTTGCGGCCGGCCTGGCGGCGCGGAACGTCAGGGTAGGAGCCGTTGGCCCACGCCAGGTCCGGGCGGTCACCCACTATGGCATCGAGGCCGAGGATATCGAGTATGCCCTGGCCGCCGCCCAGGCGGTGCTGGCACAACAACACGGGCGGCCCAGGGGAGCAACAAAATGACCATCATCCAAACCGAAAAGCTGACCAAAATCTATGGCGCCGGTGAGACCGCTGTGACTGCGCTCGACAGCGTCAGCCTGAGCGTGGATGAGGGCGAGTTCGTCGCGGTGATGGGGCCTTCGGGTTGCGGCAAGTCCACGCTGCTGCACCTCATCGGCGGCCTGGACCGGCCGACCTCGGGGCGGGTGATAGTGGACGGGCACGACCTGGCCGCGATGAGGGATGACGAGCTGACCGAGCTGCGCCGGCGCAGGATCGGGTTCATCTTTCAGTTCTATAACCTGATCCCGGTGTTAAACGCCCACGAAAACGCGGCGCTCCCCCTTCTCCTGGACGGGGTCGGGCTGACCGAAGCGCAGGCCCGGGCCGAAGAATGGCTGAAGCGCATGGGGCTAGGGGATCGCCTGCACCACCGCCCTGACCAGCTCTCGGGCGGACAGCAGCAACGGGTGGCTATCGCCCGGGCGCTGGTGGCCGAACCGGCGTTGATCCTGGCCGACGAGCCGACCGGCAACCTGGATACCCGGGCCGGGGATGAGATCGCCGCCCTAATGCACCAAGTCTCGAAACGGTGGGGGCGGACTGTGCTGCTGGCGACCCACGATCCGCGCATCGCCGCCCACGCCGACCGGATCATTTTTCTCGAGGATGGCAGGATCGTGGACCGGGTAAGCACACCTTTCTAGTGTGATCTGCAGGTCTATTGTTGACAAAAAGGCCCTTCAACTGCTATACTCAGAGCAAAAGATCGAGACTTTTGGAGGAACAGAATGGAATGCCCAATCTGCCACGGAACCGGTCAGGTAGAGGAATCACACCGCATCATCTGCCTGGCGTGTAACGGCCAGGGACAGGTTGACGGCAAGGATTGCAGCCGGTGTCAGGGGACAGGGGAAACGACCGAGGTCGAACGGGCCGTCTGCGACCTATGCCAGGGAACCGGAAAGATTGAGTAAAAGCCGATGAAGAAAAAACAATCGCGCCAACAGCCACGGCATACCGCATCCCAGCGCAAGGACAGACAGACTCCATCTCATGACAGGAAGCGGGTTCTTGCACCAAAAGATCAGGGGAACATGTCAGCGGTGCTGGAGGCCTTTATCGAACCATACATCGAGGTCGCCGATACAGAACGGGCGTATCGAACGTTGTTCACTCTGGCGGCCGCTGCCTGGAACATCGCTCTCTTTCCCCTAGAGAAACAGCAACAGATGCTCGATGATTTTCTCAACAATGTGAGAGGAGTGCCGGCAAGCCTTCGAGAAGATACAAGAGCGATCTTGATGGAACTCATCGAGAGAAAAAACGTATATTTCTCGGAAAACAGGCGAATGATCCTTAGTTGGGAGCTGACAGATACCGGTAGAGATTATCACCTATCGGTTGTCTCGACACTGGACAATGTCAGCGCAGAACGCCTCAAGCTGGCGCAGGAGAAAGAGAATGGCAGGGAACCAGGAAATGGCAACACAATCTAGCCAGGAGAAGGCCTTCCAAGACTATTATCCCGATAGTTTGAGCCTGTGTTACGGCTGTGGTCGGCTCAACGAACATGGGCTACAGATCAAGAGCTACTGGGATGGCGACGAAGCGGTCTGCACCTTTACCCCCCGGCCTTACCACACCGCTATACCAGGTTATGTCTATGGCGGGCTCATCGCCTCGCTGATTGACTGCCACTCCACCGGCACGGCGGCGGCCGCTGCCTACCGCGCCCAAGGGCGGGCGATGGACACCGACCCGCCGCTGCGCTTTGTCACCGCCTCGCTCCACGTGGATTACCTGCGGCCCACACCGATCGAGGGGCCGCTGGAGTTGCGCTCACAGGTCAAGGAGATCAAGGGACGCAAAGTGGTGGTCAGCACCACCCTCTCGGCCCACGGCGAGGTCTGTGCGCGCGGTGAGGTTGTCGCCGTCCAGATCCCCGATCACCTGTTGACCTGAATAACGGCAGAAGGAGAGAAACAATGAAAAACGGCAATTCTTGGGGCCGCTTCTGGCTAATCCTGGCCGTGGTGCTGCCGCTGATAGCTTCCTGTGGCCCTACACCCACCGCAACACCGCCCCTTCCCACCCAAACAGTGGAGGTCCAACCGACTGATACGATAGCGCCGACCCCCACCCCCGCCCCTACCAACACCCCCGAACCGACCCCGGCCACGGCCGCTCGCTTTGAAAAAGCATCCTGCCCCTTCGACCTGCCGGCAGGCGTGGTGGAGGGTGAGACCATCGAGTGCGGCTACCTGCTGGTTCCCGAAGACCGCGCCCAGGCCGCAAGCCGGACCATTCGCCTGGCGGTGGCCATCATCCATCCCCAGGGTGGGGCAAGCGAACCCGATCCCATCCTCTTCTTGACCGGCGGGCCGGGGGGTAGCACCCTGGAAGGCCTTTCCCTGACCTTCTCCAAGCTTGAACCGCTGCTGAAGGCCCGTCGTGACCTCATCCTCTTTGATCAACGGGGGGTAGGGCGGTCGGAACCGGCCCTCGACTGCCCCAAACTAAATGAGCTCAACCTGGAGCTGCTCGACTATGAGCTGGATGGCAAGCAATACACCGACGCCGAGATCGCCGAGCTTAACCGGCAAACCCTCCTGGACTGCGCGGCAAGCCTCAGCCAAATCGCCGACCTGTCGGCCTATAATTCGGCGGCCAGCGCCGCCGATGTGAACGATTTGCGCCAGGCCCTGGGTTACGATCAGGTGAACCTGTGGGGCGTGTCCTATGGAACCCGCCTGGCCTTGGAGGTGATGCGCGACTATCCCCAGGGTATCCGCAGCGTAGTGCTCGACTCGGTCTACCCCCCCGACATAAATCTCTATGTGGCGGCGCCGGCCAACGCCGACCGGGCTTTTGACCTCTTTTTCGCCGGCTGCGCCGCCGACCAGGCGTGTAACGCCGCCTATCCAGACCTGCGCACCCTCTTTTTTGACACCGTAGACCGCCTGAACGCCACGCCGGCCTCCCTCACCATCACCGACGCCACCACCGGCAAAAGCTACGACGCGGTGATGAATGGCGACAGCCTGGTAGGCCTGCTGTTCCAGTTGCTGTACGAGACCGACATCATCCCGGCGCTGCCCAAGCTCATCTCCGACGCCAGCCAGGGTCAGTACAGCATGATCGAGCTGATCCTCAGCTCCCTGCTGGCCCAGCAAGAATTCGTGAGCATCGGCATGCAGTTCTCGGTCCAGTGCAATGAAGAGCTGTCCTTCAGCTCCCTTGCCGATCTGGAAGAGGCGATCGCCCAGCATCCCGAACTGGCCCAATTCTTCGAGTACTCGGTCGTCGGCAAATTTGCCTTCCAGGTATGTGAAGGGTGGAATTCTGGCCGGGCAGATCCGATTGCAAACGAAGCGGTGAGCAGCGATCTGCCAACGCTGATCATCACCGGCGAATATGACCCCATCACCCCACCCGACTTTGGGCGACATGTCGCCCAAACGCTCCCCAATAGCTTCTTCTTCGAGTATCCAGGCATGGGGCATGGCGTCAGTCTCATCGCCGGCTGCCCGACCGACATGATGATCGCCTTTTTCCAAGACCCAACCACGGCTCCCGACAGCACCTGCATCGAGGAAATGGGCGGGCCACAGTGGGTTGTGCCGGCAGAGGGGGCAGAGACTATTGTCATGGAGCCGTTCACCAACAAGCAGATGGGCATCCAGGGCGTTGTGCCCGCCGGCTGGACCGAAGTCAACGCCGGCGTCTATGCCCGGCGCAGCTCAGCATTGGACGCAGCCGTGGTCATCGCCCAGGGTGCGCCGATGAGCGCCCCAGACCTTCTGGGGCTGCTGGTCAGGCAATTGGGCCTGAAGGAGCCGCCGGCCAGCGTTGGCGAGCGCGAGGCAAACGGCCTTACCTGGAACCTGTATGCGGTCACGGTCCAGGGGCTTTCGGTAGATTTTGCCCTGGCAGAAAGTGAGGGACTGGGGCTGATTGTGTTGCTGCAAAGCGCCCCTGAGGAGCACGACTTTTTGTATCAGGCCGTCTTCCTGCCGGTAATTGATGCGCTAACGCCCCTCGCCGAGTCAGAATAAGGATCCGACAGGCTCTTATCCCAGAGGCCGCAGAGAAAAATCCCTGCGGCCTCTGTACTCTACAAGAAGCACAACCTGCAGCCCTCCCATGCCCTATCACCTGGAACCGTCCAGGGCACGTTTGCGCGCCACGAGCCACTCCGCCCACGCTTCGATCCCCTCCCCTGTCCGACATGAGACCTCAAAGAGTGGCGCATCGGCGTTGAGGGCGCGCAAGGCCATACAAAAAGTCCCGGCGTCAAAATCAACATAGGGCAGCAGGTCGGTCTTGTTTAGCAGCACGGCATCCACCACCGTGAACATGCCGGGGTACTTGAGCGGCTTGTCGTGGCCCTCCGGCACACTGGCGATCATCACCTTCCGATGTTCGCCCAGGGCAAAGCCGGCAGGACACACCAGGTTGCCCACATTTTCGATGAGCAGCAGGTCAATCTCGCCGAGGGGCAATTGTCCCAACGCACTCTGCACCTGGGACGCATCCAGGTGGCAACCACCGCCGGTATTGATCTGCACCACCGGCGTGCCGGTCTCGGCCACCTTGTCGGCATCCACCCGACCGGCCACATCCCCCTCGATGACCGCCACCCGCAGCCGCCCCCGCAGCGCCCCGATGGTGCGCAGGATGAGGCTGGTCTTGCCCGCGCCCGGCGAGGCCATGATGTTGACGGCCAAGAGGCCATATCGGTCCATCCGATTGCGGTTTTCAGCCGCGATCTGATCGTTGGCGCTCAAGATCTCTTCGACGACAGGCAGTTCTTCTGGCACGTTCGCTCCCTACTCGATTTCGATGCTGGCGACCGAAAATTCCCGTCCGGCAACCACCTCCCCGCCCAACGCGCTACATGCCGGGCAGGCCCACAGACGGCCATCAGGTGGTGCATACTCGGTGCCGCAGGTATAGCACCGGACACGGGGGGCGATCCGCTCGAAACGCAGCTGCGCCCCCTCGGCCAGGGTGCCCCTGGACAAAAAGTCAAAATAGAACTGGATCGAGTCATCCACAAAGCCGGTCAGGTCACCGATGACCAGGTGAATGGTCAGGATGCGCCCCGCCCCCGCTTGCTTGGCGTGGCGCAGGACAATCCCCAAAATGCTCTGCGTGACAGCCATCTCGTGCACGAAAGCGATTATAACATAGCCGGGTCGGATTGCAAATCCCCACCCCGTCCAAACCACGCAGATGGTTTGGCATCCTGCTGTAACCCTGGTATAATTGCTATTGCAAGCAGAGGCAACAACTCAGAGGGAGGCAACCACATGGCCTGCGAACAGATCTTTGTCCAACAACTGCGCAAACGGGGCTTCCGACTGACCCCGCAACGCGAGATCATTCTGTCGGTGTTGCACGAGATCAAGGGATGGGCAACCGCCGATGAGATCTACAGGCGGGTGCAAACTATCAGCACCTCGGTGGATATCTCGACCGTGTATCGCACTTTGGACCTGCTCCAGGAGCTTGGCCTGGTCTCGTGCGTGGATGCCGGCGAAGACCAGCGGCGCTATGAGCTCCTCGGCATCCACGGTCCCCACCTGCACCTGATTTGTCAGGCCTGCGGTCAGGTCATCGGCGCCGATCTGGAAATTGCCCAGGCGTTCGGCGAGCGCCTGCAAGCCGAACATGGCTTTCGGCCGGCCCTCGAGCACCTCTCCATCCCAGGACTTTGCCCGGCCTGTGCCGCTGCTGCCAACGCATGACCGGCTTTTACCCGTGGTCATGAATTGTGTTTTCCTGTTGACGGAAGAGGAAGCCAATGGTCAGGTTAAAGCTCAGGGGGTCGAAACTCCAGGCCGGGGCAACGGCCCTGCTCTATCTGTTCCCCCTGGCCTTCCTGGCCCTCTTTTTCTTTTACCCGCTGGCCGAGATCCTGCGGCAAAGCCTGGCCCCCGAAGGCCGCTTTGACCTCTCGCCTTTTCGCACCCTGCTCACCGAACCGTACTATGCCCGGCTGCTCGGCTTTACCACCGGGCAGGCAATCCTCTCCACGCTGCTGACACTGCTGGCCGGGATGCCGGCGGCTTATGCCTTTGCCCGTTACGAATTCCGGGGCAAGTCGCTGCTACGGGCGCTGACCACCGTGCCCTTTGTTCTGCCCACCATGGTCGTGGCCGCAGCCTTTACCGCACTGCTTGGCCCCAAAGGGCACCTGAACACCTGGCTGATGGCGGCGTTGCACCTGCAGAATCCGCCCATCCGCCTGCAACATACGCTGGCCCTGGTGCTGCTGGCCCATGTCTTTTACAACGCGACCATCGTCGTGCGGCTGGTGGGTGGCTTCTGGGCCAACCTTGACCCACGCATCGAGGAGGCAGCCCGGGTATTGGGCGCTGGCCGGTGGCAAACCTTCCGCCAAGTGACGCTGCCAATCCTGCGGCCGTCCATCGCCGCCGCATCTCTTCTGGTCTTTCTGTTCTGCTTCACAAGTTTTGGGGTGATCCTGGTGCTGGGTGGCCCCCGCCTGGCGACGGTGGAGGTTGAGATCTATACCCAGGCCGTGTCTCTGTTCAACCTGCCGCTGGCAGCGGCACTCTCCCTCGTGCAGATGGTCTTTACTTTTGTGATCATGGCTGCCTACACACGCCTCCAGGCCCGGGCAGCCGTGCCCCTCAACCTGCGTCCGGCCGAATCCACCCGGCGCTGGCCCACGACATGGCCCGCAAAGCTGGCTGTGGGGGGCAGCGTCGGCGGGCTGATGGTCCTGCTACTGGCCCCGCTGCTGGCTCTGGTGGACCGCTCTTTCTCGCTGGAGGGAGGCTATACCCTGCGGTATTACGTTGCGCTCTTTACCAACCCCTTTCAGTCCTTCTTTTATGTACCGCCGGCCCGGGCGATCGGCAATTCACTGCTCATCGCCACGGCCACGGTGGCCCTGTCGCTGCTTATTGGCCTGGTCAGCGCCTATCTGGTAACCGGCCGGCCTAGTCCGCTCAAGGCATTTCTAGACCCGCTGTTCATGCTGCCGTTAGGCACCTCGGCAGTGACGCTGGGGTTCGGCTACATCATCGCCCTCGACCGGCCGCCGCTGAACCTGCGCACCTCGCCGCTGCTGTTGCCGTTGGCCCACAGCCTGGTAGCTTTTCCCTTTGTCGTGCGCAGTTTGCTGCCCGTGCTGCGGGGTTTAAAACCCGCCTGGCGCGAGGCAGCGGGGGTGTTGGGCGCTTCCCCAGCGCGGACAGTGCGCGAGATTGACCTGCCCATCGTTGGCCGGGCATTGCTGGTGGGGGCAGTCTTTGCCTTTACCGTCAGCATCGGCGAGTTCGGGGCGACGTTGCTCATCGCCCGACCCAACTTGCCGACGATGCCGGTGGTCATCTACCGGCTGCTTGGCGCACAGGGAGCCCTCAACCAAGGCCAGGGGTTGGCCATGAGCACGCTGCTGATGCTCGTCTGTGTCGCGGGCTTTATGCTCATCGAGCGGTTCAGGGTGGGAGAAATCGGCGAGTTCTAGGGCAGGTTCATAGCAGTTCAACATGCCCTTTCGGGCACCATAAAGCATGAAAATGTAGGACAACTGCTAGCAGTTGTCCTACAAGTGTATTTTCAGACCAGAGAAAACCGGTTCGGCGTAGCACCCCACCAAGATGGTTTTGGTGGGTTGAGACCTCTCTACCCGGCGGTCGGAAGCCGCCTAGCAGGACAACCCCTGCAGAGCTGTCCTACTGCACAACGGGGGAGAGTGGTCAGGTAACAAACCCGACCTACTCTCCCCCATCTGTGCAATTGGGTAACAAACCCGACCCACCGTAGATGCCGGTTTAGCGGGTGAAGATCTGCCAGCAGGATCCGCCTGGACCCGCCACACAGATTGTAATCTGGTAGTCGGTAGCAAAGTTATTGGGGCAGACCGGTTCGCCATCCAGGTAGACGGCCACCAGGTCATCAGCCCGTGACGGGACAAAGAGGCGCAGCGTAGTCGGCTCGAAGGCCATCCCCTCCCGCGCCTCGTTCAGGTCCAGGGCGTGAGCCCGGGCAAAATATTCCAGCCAGCCCTTGGGCAGCAGCAAGAACTTGTTCCAGCCGCCATCCTCCCCGATGGTCGTCAAGAAGATGTGGCCCGAGGTGCCGATGAGCGGGTTGACGGCGACCATGCGCAGCGGCACCGGCTCGGCGCCGGGCAAGCGCCGGATCTCGGCCCAGCCCAGGAAGATGTCGGTATTGCCATCCAAGACCACGACGCGGAAGGTGTCAATCGTTGCCACATAGACCAGGTTGCGCAGCGTATCCACGGCGATGCCATAGGGGCCGGCGCTGTCGAACAGGCTGACCGTCTTGACATCGCCCGCGCCGTCAATCACCGCCACCCCGGCCGCACCGTGGAGCGAAACGTAGGCCTTGTTGCTCAGCGGGTTGACCGCCACCATCGAGGGTTCGTCGCCCACGGCCACGGTCTTGATCACCGTGTTGGTCGCCCCATTGATGATAGACACCGTATCACTGCCAAAGTTGGCGACGTACACCCGGTTGGTGGCCTCGTTCACCCCCAGGCCGTTCGGCTGGGCACCGACGGCGATCGTTTTGACCAGACCATAGTCGCTGCTGCGCAGCACGCTGACGGTGTTGGCGTTGCGATTGGCGACATAGATCAGGCCGTTGGCCGGATTATAGGCCACCCCATTGGGGCCATCGCCCACATTGACGGTGGTGACCGGGGCATAGGTCGTGGTGTCGAACACCGACAACGTATCCGCCCCATAGTTGGCCACGTAGAGCCGTTTGGCGTCTCTGTTGACCGCCACGCCGTGGGGCATATCCCCGGCAGCCACCGTGGTCACCTGCACCGGGTAACAGCCAGGCGGGCCGGGGGTAGGGGTGGGCGTGGGCCCCGGCGGGGTCGGCGATGGAATGGGCGTGGGCGTGGGGGTGGGGCCGCCGACGAGCGTGCAGGCCTGTACCGATACATCGTCCAGGTAAAAGGCGGCCACGCCGCTGCCGTCGGCGTCGTTGTAGGCGTTAAAGTAGACCTGCACCGTCCGCCCGGCGTAGGCGCTCAGGTCAAAAGTCATCTGCGTCCAGGCGGCGGTGTTGACGTTGGTGCGCATCAGGATAGCCAGCAGGTGATCGTCTTCGTCCAGCAGCAGGCACTCCTGGCGGTCGCCGGGGTCCAACCCGGAGAGGGGATAGTACCAGAAGGTCAGCGTTGCCGTGTAGGTAGTTGCCGGCAGGCTGATCGTCTGCCGCACCGAAGAGTAGCTGCGCACATCCGGCTCGCCTGGCTTGATGCCCAGCAGCATGGAGCGGCTGCCGTTGTGAGCCCTTTCGTTGGTGTAGCGGGCCGGGCGCGGCGTTGCGCTGATCACCCAGGCGTCATCCGTCTCAAAGCCGCCGTTTTCGATCCGCTCCTGGCAGACAGGGCGGGGCGGCGGAGTATAGTTTTTCATGATGATCGGCAGGTAAAAATTGGTCATGCCCGGCACCCGGAAGCGGACCGTCGTCGAATCGCAGGCCGGGCCGGCGCAGGCGGTCACAAGGGCCGTGCCGGGGGTGATGGCCGAGGTTAGGGTGACGGTCGCCACGCCACCGCTGGTCAGGGCGGTGGTGGTGAGGGCCTCGGCCGCCTGAATTCCCCTGCCGGGAAAGCTACCCAGAGTGGTGCTAAAGGCCACCTCCGTGCCGTCGGCCACCGGATCGCCCAGGCCGTTCAGCACCTCGGCCCTCAGGGTCGAGGTAGAGACGCCACCGGCGGGGATGACCGTTGGGTTGGCCGTCAGAGTCAGGGTCTGGGGGCCTGTGGTGGCAAAGCGGACCGTCGTCGAATCGCAAGCCGGGCCGGCGCAAGCGCCTACCTGAGCGATGCCAGGGGTAATGACCGATGTCAGGGTGACGGTCGCCACTCCGCTGCCGGTCAGGTACGCGCCGTTGCGATCGTGGCCGTAGACACGGAGAGCATCCACCACCAGGTATGAACCGGACGAGGCGGGGTTCTGCAGCCCGGTGACCACTACCTCGACCAGGTGGGGGGCGTAGGTCAGGTCGGCGGCCACCGGCTCTTCCTGCTGGTAGAGCACACTGGGAGCGTAGGTGTCCACCTCGCGGTAGAATACCCCATCCAGGTAGAGGTGGGCAATGCCGGCGTTAAACTGTTTCTGAAAGAGGACCGACACGGCCGTGCCGGTGAAAATGTAGGTCACCTTGTCACCCACGCCGTTGGAATAGACACCCCCGCCCCCACTGGCGTTGGGGTCGGTGTAGGCTATCCAGGTGCCGACCTTGCTCACGTCGCCACCTTCTGCCTCGACGGTCATCGTCCCGGTGGGTATCGGGGTAAGGGTCAGCCCGCCGGGGAAGGTGCCCAATGTCGTAGAAAAGACGACCACCGTCCCGTCGCCGGCAGGGTTGCCCAAGGCATCTCTTGCCTCGGCCCTCAAGGTCGAGGTCGAGACGCCATCGGCGGGGATGACCATTGGGTCGGCCGTCAAAGTTAGGGTCAGGGGCGAGGGTGAGATGAAACTGACCCAAGCATGGGCCTGGCGGCCGGGCGGAACGGTGGTCGTCAGCGGGGGCGGAGCGGTGGCCGTCAGCCAGGCTGTGCCAGGGCTGAGCGGTGCTGTCAGGTGGGCCACAGCCACGCCGGCGGTGGTGGTCACCAGTGGGGTGGAAAGCGTCCCCAGGCTAGTTTCCAGGCCAACCTCCATGCCGTCGGGGGCATGGTGGCCGGCGCCATCCAGCATCGTCACCGTCAGGTCAGACCGGGAGAGGCCATCGGCGGGTACGAATAGAGGATCGGCGGTCAGCGCCAGCGTCACCCAGGGGGCATAGGTCAACGTGCCGCTGAACTCGACGCCGGCAAGTGGCGAATTGGTGCCCCACCAGTTACCACTCACGTCAATGGCTGCCGGGTAGAAACTTTCCAACTGAAAGCCCTGGTTATCCCAGAAGGCGTTGTTGTGGAGGGTTGGCATGCCGTCGTTGCCGGCAGCGTATTCCAGGCCGTCGCCCTTGTTGAGATGAACCAGGTTGCCGTCAAAGGTCAAGTTGGCGGTGTTGTTGATATAGACAGCCGCGCGATAAGTGGGCGCCCCCCCCTGGCCGCTCTCGGTGACGCGATTGCCATGCAGGGTCACGCCGGCGCTGTTGTACACACTCAAGCCGCCAGCCTCGGGCAGGGCAGCCACTTTGCCTGCCAGGGGGCCGTCGAGCCGGGCGTAGGCCAGATCAGGGGTCTGGGCCGTCTGATAGAGCCAGTTGTCGGCCACCGTCAGGTCCAATTGGTAGACAAACGACAGCCCTTCGCCTCCGATATGCCCCAGCCGGTTGCCGGTGACGACGTTGCCCGTGCCGTAGACGCTCGGCGATCCCTGCAGGCTGATGCCCACGTCATCCAAAAAGGCCAGGGTATTATCGGCAATGACGTTGTCCGACGATTCGATCAGAAGGATGCCGAAAGGGCTATTTTCGATAACGTTGCGCAGAAATTGGCTGCCATCGGTGCTGCCCAGGATGGCCCCGCCGACCGGTCCAAGCCAGTGGCCGTTCAGTTGCAATCTGTTGTCGGCAACCAAATTGTCATCGGAGGTGGGGTAGATATAGAGGCCATAGTAGCCATACTCCACGAAGCAGTGCTGTACGGTATTGTGGCTGCCTGCCAGGTGGATGCCATCCCAGGCGACCGGCACAGGCGGATCCAGGTCGGTGGTAAAAGTGATGGGCTGAGCCGCCGTGCCGACAGCGGTCAGCGGGCCATAAGCGATCAGGGCGGTCTCCCACCAGAAGCGGACCTCAACGCCTGGCTCAATGGTCAGGCTGGCCGTAGGCACAACGGTCACTGTGCCGGTGACGATATAGGGGCTGCCCGCTGCCGTCCAGGTCGTCGGCGTCAGGATCGGGCCGCTGACATAGGTAGGGCCGGCTGCCGCCACAGGGTGGATGGTCAGCAGCACCCCGGCGAGGAGGAGCAGCAGCAACGCCACCACTCCGACGCCCGCCCACCGCTGACGGTGGTTATTGGACTCTGTTCTAAACCCCATTTTTTCACCTCCTTGTAAATAGCCGGGCTTTTCTCCTGGCGGTCGGTAAGATCGAAAAGGAGCGGACAGAAATGTCCGGGCCCAGGCACCGGCCCTGTGTCTATTATATGCCGGGAAAGGCAGAGGAGATAGCCTCTTTTCAGAGGATGTTAGAGGGGATTTTTCCTGCCCTTGGGGTGTAGTCCGCAAGGATGAAGTGGGGGGCACAGGCGATTGCACAACCGTTGCCCTATCGCCTCCCCGCGTCCCCCACCCCGGTCAGATGACAGTCAGAAGGCTGTCATGCGTCTGGAACAGGAGTGATTTATACTTGAGGCATAGTTGTCGCTTTCAGTTGTTGATGGTATAATAGCAATGATGGTTGGCGCAGGTGTAAGGTAGCGGTTCATCCAGGAGGGTCCCATGCCTGACCTGACGTGTGTCTATTTTGGTATGTTCCTTCTCGGCGTCGGATACGCGCTGTTCATCATGATCACCGGCGGCCTGTCGGATGTTGACCTGCCCGGCGTGGATATAGACGTTCCTCACATTGACCTGCCGGGTGACGTGGACGTTGCCGGTACCGACATCCATATCGGTGGGCCAGATGTTTCGGCACCGGGCTTGGGGGCAGCCGATGTTCGCCTGTCTCCCCTCAGCCCCATCACCATCGCCACATTTATCACCACCTTTGGCGGTATCGGCGTGTTATGCCTCCAGTTTTTCCGCCTCGACCCACGCCTGAGCCTGCTGCTGGCAACGGCGGGAGGCGTGTTGATCTCGGGAATCATGTTTCTGTTGTACAGCCAGATCTTTGTCCGCGCCCAGGCGTCGAGTGAAATACGCCCCAGCGAGATCATCGGCCTGCAGGCAGAAGTGACCGTGCCCATCAGCGAGACGTCCCTGGGCCAGGTGACCTATGTCACCAAGTCGGGGCGGATGAGTTCGATGGCCCGGTCGGCGGACGGCACGGCTATCCCCCGTGGGCAGTTTGTCCAGATCGTGCGTGTGGTTGGCCAGGTAGCCCTGGTAAAACCCGCTGAAAAATTGCAAGAATAAAAATTTGAGAGGAGGAAGGCATGAATTTTCTGACGGTTGTAGTCGTCGTTGGCATCCTGTTCGTGCTCATCGTCATGGCCGGATACCTGGCCAGCCGCTACAAAAAGGTCGGCCCGAACCAGGTATTGGTCATCTCCGGTCGGCGGCGAATGGCCATCAACCCGATAACCGGCCAACGGGAAAAGGTCGGTTTTCGCGTGGTCAAGGGCGGGGGGACCATCATCTGGCCGGTGCTGGAGCGGGTGGATATCCTGTCTATGGAGATCTTGACCATCGAGGTCGAAGTCAAGAATGTGTACACCGTCCAGGGTGTGCCGGTGCATGTAGATGGCGTGGCCCAGATCAAGATCCGGGGGGATGAGACCTCCATCTATACCGCCGCCGAGCAGTTCCTGTCCAAGGGGCCAGATGGCATCATCTACGTAGCCCACGAGACATTGGCCGGCCACCTGCGCGCCATCTTGGGCATGTTGACCGTCGAAGAGATCTACAAAGACCGCGACGCCTTTGCCCAGAAGGTGCTGGAGGTATCGGGCAGCGACCTGGCCAATATGGGCCTGGAGATCGTCTCCTTTGTCATCAAGGATATCCGCGATGACAAGGAATACCTGGATAGCCTGGGCCGCACCCGCACCGCCGAAGTCAAGCGCGACGCGATCAAGGGCGAAGCCGAGGCGCAGCGCGACGCCACCATCGCCCAGGCCAATGCTGCCCGCGATGCGACCATCCAGTCGGCTCGGGCGCGCCAGGAGGGCAAAACCGCCGAATTCGAGGCCAACACCAAGATCGCCGAGGCGGAAAAGAACTATGCAGTGCAAAAGGCCACCTACGACGAAGAGGTCAACCGCCGCCAGGTACAGGCCGAGCTGGCCCGCATCCTCCAGGAAAAGATCACCAGCCAGGAGATCAAAAGCCAGGAAGTGCAGATCGAGGTGGTGACCAAGCAGAAGCAGATCGAGGTCCAACAGCAAGAAGTCCTGCGCCGGGAAAAGGAGCTGGAAGCTACCGTCCAAAAGCCGGCCGAAGCGGAGCGGTACCGCATCGAGACGCTGGCCAACGCCAAAAAGTATCAGATCGAGACCGAAGCCGCCGGCCAGGCAGAGGCCATCCGCCTGCAAGGCCAAGGGGAGGCCGATGCGACCAGGGCGCGGGGGTTGGCCCAGGCCGAAGTGATCAAAGCTCAGGGCTTTGCCGAGGCTGAAGCGATGGAAAAGAAGGCGGCGGCCTGGCAGCGGTACAACCAGGCGGCCATCATCCAGCAGCTCATCGAGGCCTTGCCCAAGGTGGCTGCGGCCATTGCCCAGCCGCTGGCCCAGACCGACCGGATCGTGATCATCAACAGCGGCGGCGACGGGGCCGGAGCGAACAAGATCACCGCCGACGTGACCAACATCATCGCCCAGGTGCCGGCGACGCTGGAGGCGCTGACCGGCGTCAACCTGGTGGAGATGCTCCAGACGTTGCCGGGTATCGGCCAGGCAGCACAGGATAAATCGGCTGAAAAATAAGGGAAGGGCGGGCCTTTGGGCCCGCCCTCTCAAATCTATTCCCCATGCTCTCCCTGAAGCCGGACTATGAGGCCTCCAGGCAGCGCATCGAAGCCTTTTGGGAGCGAGAGCTCCTCGACCGACCGGTGGTCCAGTTCACGCTCTACAAGCCCGAGGCGGAGCGAGTGCCCCTGCCCCCTTCTGGACACTCCACCCCGGCTGAGCGGTGGCTGGATGCTGAGTATCAGGCTGAATGGGCTCTGGCCGATCTTTCCAATCGGCTTTTCCTCGGCGATACGTTGCCCGTCGCCTGGCCCAACCTGGGGCCAGACCTCTTTGCCGCATTCTACGGCTGCTCACTCGAATTCGACGATACCGGCACCAGTTGGAGCCGGCCGATCCTGGAGGATTGGAAGCAGATGGATCAGGTCCAATTCGACTGGGATAGCCCTTACTGGCACAAGCTCCAGGAGATGACCGAGGCTTTGTTGGCGATCGGCGAGGGCAAGTTCATCACCGGGATCACCGACTTGCACCCCGGCGGCGATTGCCTGGCAGCATTGCGCGGTCGGCAAAACCTGGCGCTGGACCTGCTTGACCATCCCGCGTTGGTCAAGGCGATGCTGGCCCGCATCGAAGCCGACTATTTTGCGGTGTACGATCTCTTTTATCAACGCCTCCGCGCCGCCAGGCTGCCGATCACCACCTGGACCCCCCTGCTGAGCGACGGCAAATATTATCTCCCTTCCAACGATTTCTCGATCATGATCGGCCCGCAGATGTTTGCCGAGTTCTTTCTCCCCGGCATCATCCGCGAATGCCGTTTTCTCGACCGTTCCCTTTATCATCTGGACGGCCCGGGGGCGCTGCGCCACCTGGATTACCTGCTGGAGATCCCAGAGCTGGATGCGATCCAGTTTGTGCCCACTGTGGGCGACGCTGCCTTTGCCAAGTGGGCCGGGGTCTACCGCCGCATCCAGGCTGCGGGCAAAGGGGTACAGGTGACCTGCGACCTCGGCGAGATAGACCAGGTGATCGAGACTCTGCGCCCGGCCGGGGTATATCTGGTGGTGAACAACGTCCCCTCGCCAGAGGCGGCGGCGGTGCTGCTCAAAAAGCTGGAACAGTGGAGCCGGAGAGGATAGCCATGAGCCTGGGGATTACCGTGGCTTGTGTCCTGGCCCTCGCTGCACTGCTGCTGATCGCCGCCGTGGTGTTATCGTTCTTTTTCACCCGCAGGTACCATCTGGCCGAAACACACAGCCCGGCAGAGTGGGGATTGGCCTTTGAAAATGTCACCTTCCAGGCCAGCGATGGCCTTGTCTTACACGGCTGGTGGGTACCGGCCGCCGGTTCTGACCGGGCGGTCATTCAGCTTCACGGCCTTGCAGAGAGCATGGACCCCGACATTCAGTATGTGACCGGTTGGCATGAGGCCGGCCTGAATGTATTGCTCTTCGATTTTCGTGGTCATGGACGGAGCGAGGGGCGCATTGTAACCTTTGGCTATCTGGAGCGATATGATGTCCAGGGGGCCATCCGTTTCCTCAAGCAGGAAAAGGGGATGCGCCATATCGCCCTGGTCGGTTTCTCCCTGGGGGCGATGGTCTCGCTCCTGTCAGCGCCGATCTGCCCTGAGGTGGATGCCGTGGTCGCCGATGGATCTCCGGCCCGCATCCGCTCCGCACTGGCAGTGTGGGGCGTCGAGCACCATCTCCCGGCCTGGATCGCGTCGTTTGTGGCCTGGCTGACCATCGCCGGCGCCTCGCTGCGCCTGCGGGTCAACCTGTTCCGCTATGAGCCGGTGCGGTGGGTAGGCAAGATCACCTGCCCTTTGTTGATCATCCACGGTGAACTGGACCAGTATTGCCCAGATTTTGAAGAGCTGCTTGCCGCCGCCCACCCAACCGAGGTCTGGCGGCTGGCCGATGTCGGGCATGTCCAGGCCAGGCAGGTCTACCCCGCGACATATCGGGAACGGGTGGTAGCCTTTCTCCACCGCTACCTGGAAAGGCCTGGCGGTCACTTGATCGAGGAGGACAAGCGATGAAACAGATGCGCTGGTACGATTATCTGTCCATCAACCTGTTCTGGCTGGGGTTGAATATTCGGAACAACGCTATAGGCTCTATCTTTATGCCTTACCTGGTCGCCGCGTTCGTCCGCCCCGAGATCCGCAACACCGCGCTGGGGGAGATGCAAACGGCAGGGTTGATCATCGCCATGCTCGTCCAGCCGGCGATGGGGCTGCTCAGCGACCGTTGCACCTCCCGTTTTGGCCGGCGCCGGCCCTTTATCTTTGTGGGGGTGTTGTTGGACCTGGTGTTTTTGGCTTTCATCGCCCTGTCTTTTAACTACTGGGTCCTGTTCGTAGCCGCGCTGTTGCAGCAGTTTTCGGCCAACATCTCCCACGGTCCGCTCCAGGGCCTGATCCCCGACCTGGTGCCGGAGGAGCGGCGCGGCGCGGCCTCGGCCATCAAGGCGATCTTTGAGCTACTGCCACTTATCCTGCTGGGTCTCACCATCGCCCCGCTGGTCGGGAAGGGCCACTTTGGCCTGGCGGTGATCGCGACCGGCGTCACGCTCCTGGTGTTGATGATCCTCACCGTGGTTCTGGTCAAAGAGACCCCCTTGACCGAGAAGCCGGAGGCCCCTCTTGCACCGGCGATGTTCCGCGTGTTGGGGATGCTGGCCGGGATCGGAGCCGGGGCTGTCGCCGGGTTGCTCGCCGGGGGTGTGGTAGGCGGCCTGGCGGGGCTGATCACCTGGCCCCTGGCCGGATCGAAAGCCGGGATGAACGTGGCCGTGGCCGTGGGCGGGATCGTGGCCATGGCCATGGCGGTGGTGGTCGGGGTGTGGGCCGGCACACTGACCACTATCGGCCAGGAGGTACGCCACCAACCCTCTTTTACCTGGTGGGTGATCAACCGCCTGATGTTCCTGGCCGCCGTCACTGCGATTCAGGCGTTTGCACCCTATTTCTTGATGTACACCTTTAACGTCAACCGGGAGGCCGCCGTCGAGATGACCGGCACACTGATATCGGTCGTCGGAGTGTTTACCCTGATCAGCGCCCTGGTCAGCGGCTGGCTGGCGGACCGGTTGGGACAGAAGCGGCTGGTGGCCCTGAGCGGCCTTTGCGCTGTGCTGGGGACCGCTGTTCTGTTGGGCACGATCTGGGCCCCCGACATGAAACTGATCTACGGAGCCGGGTGTATCCTGGGGCTTGCCACCGGTCTGTTTGTCACCACCAATTGGGCGCTGGGCACCCGTCTCGTCCCCCCTGCCGAGGCAGGCCGCTACTTGGGCGTCTCCAACCTGGCAGGCGCAGGGGCAGGGATGATCGGTCGGGGGATCGGCGGCCCGATCGCCGACTATTTGAACAGTAGCCTGCCGGGATTGGGATATTTTGTCATCTTTGCCGGGTATGGCATCCTGTTTCTGCTGAGCGTGATATGTTTGAAAAGCATTCCAGAACACCGGCCGGGGCGCGGTTTTGTTGTGGATGAGAAGGGCCGTCAATTGACAAAATGAGCACAAATGGCTATAATGGGGCCGCTTTTTCTGAACACCGCTCATAGGAGAGTGATAGCATGGTAGATGAAATTCCGGTACCGGACGAGCTAAAAGGCAATGTGTTCCTCACCCGGCTGACCGACTTTTTGGACGCCAAGATCAGCCCGATCTATGGCTGGGGGCGCAAGTACTCGCTGTGGCCAATGTTCTTTGGCGTGGCCTGCTGCGCTTTCGAGTTTATGGCCGTCGGGGCTTCGCGGTTCGACATGGGCCGCTTTGGCATGGACCTGGCGCGCGCCTCACCCCGCCAGGCCGACCTGATCGTCATCTCCGGCACGGTCACCAAAAAGATGGTCCCCAAAATCGTGACCCTCTACAATCAGATGGCCGAGCCCAAGTATGTGATCTCGATGGGCGCTTGCGCGACCGGTGGCGGGCCGTTCAAGCAAGGATACAACGTCGTGTCGGGCGTTGACGAATTCCTGCCAGTGGATGTCTACATCCCCGGCTGCCCGCCCACGCCGGAGGCCCTGCTCAACGCCTACATCGTCCTTCACGACAAGATCCAGAATGAGCGGATCAAAAAGGTGCGCTGGTACCGCAAAGAAGCAATCCCTGAAGTACCCGTGCCGCTGCTGGGCGGGCCAGACCTGGTGGATCCGCGCCGCATCCCGGAGATCAGCGCCGCAGCACGTGAGACCCAAGTGGAAAAGGGGTAAGGAGACCGGCATGGCTATCAACCTGGAACAAGTCAAGACTCAATTGGACAAAGCTGTTCCTGGAGCGGTGGTGGGCCGCGATGGGGACTGGCTGGTGCTGGATGCCGATCATCTCCAGGCGGCAGCGACCCACCTCCATGACCAAATGGGATATGACTGGCTGACCCACCTTTCCGCCGCCGATTATCCCGATCGCTTCGAGGTAGTCTATAACCTGTATTCGACCCGGCCTGAGCTGCAAGGGCCAGGGATACCCCTCAAGGTGCGCCTTCCCGACAAGGCCAATCCGCACCTGCCGAGCCTCACCTCCATCTGGAAGAGCGCTGACTGGCAGGAGCGGGAAGTGTGGGACATGTTTGGCATCCGCTTCGACGGCCACCCCAACCTGAAGCGCATCCTGCTGTGGGAGGGGTTCGACGGGTATCCCTTGCGCAAAGACTGGCACGAGCCCTATTACGAGGAAGAACACAAGCCGTTCTCGAGCCGCTGGCCGAATCCGCCCAACCCCAAGCCCCGCTCGGCCGAGGAGCGGGTTCGCTGGCGGGCCAACCTCCGCTATCCCCAAGGCTTTGACCCGGCGGACTGGGAGCCACTGCCCGAATTCGACGTCTTGCCTGGTGCCAAGATTGACATCAACGGGATCGAAACCGACCGGATTCTGCTCAACATCGGCCCCCAGCACCCCAGCACCCACGGCGTATTTCGCATGATCCTGGGCCTACAGGGCGAGACGGTTGTCAACCTCTACCCGGTGATAGGCCACCTGCACCGCAATCACGAAAAGATCGGCGAGCGAAACCTGTGGACCGGCAACACCCCCTATACCGACCGCCTGGATTATGTCTGCCCGATGTACAACGAGTTTGGCTACGTGGTGGCGGTGGAGCGGATGATGGGCCAGGAGGTGCCGGAGCGAGCGGAGTATCTGCGCGTCATCATGGGGGAACTGACGCGGGCGATCAACCACCTGCTATGCATCGGCTTCCAGTTCAACGAGCTGGGGGCCATGATGACGCCGATGATCTATGCCTTTATCGAGCGCGAACATGTGCTTGACCTGTTTGAAGAGGCGTCGGGGACGCGGATGATGACCAACTATTACCGCATCGGCGGCATGGCCCGCGATGTGTCGGACGACTGGCTAAAGCGTTGCCGGCAAGTGGTGGACCGCCTGGACCGCAAGATTGACGAATTCGACACCTTGCTGACCGAAAACGAGATCTTTATCGCCCGCGCCCGGGGCGTGGGGGCTATGAGCTGGCAAGAGATGGTTAACTATGGCGTCAGCGGGCCGATGCTGCGTTCTGCCGGGCTCAAATATGACATCCGCAAGGTGGAACCTTATTCGATCTATGACACCTTTGACTTTGACGTGCCGACCCACGACACCGGCGATGTCTACGACCGCTACCTGCAGCGCATGGCCGAGGCGCGGGAAAGCGTCAAAATCTTGAGGCAGGCCCTGGACCGTATTCCGGCGCGGGGCGAGATCCAGGCCGGCAAGAAGCCATGGAACCCCAAGGTGCCGGCCGGCGAGCTATATAGCCGCGTGGAACACCCCAAGGGCGAGTACGGCTTTTACCTGGTCAGCGACGGTGGGACCAACCCCTATCGCTACCATGTGCGCTCCCCCTGCTTCGTCAACCTGGGGGCGCTGGAAGCCATGTCGCTTGGGCATCTGCTGGCCGATGCCATTGTCATTCTGGGCAGCATTGACATTACACTGGGAGAGGTGGACCGCTAATGTTCGGAATCGGACTTTTGAAGGGCCTGAGCGTGACCATGCGCCATTTCATCGAGTCGTATCTGTACGACCGCAAGCCGTGGGAGCCCCGCTATAGCCAGGAATGGCTGGCCAAACACCAGGCCATCGAGGGCAAGGGGATCTTTACCATCCAATACCCGGAGCAGAGGCGCCAGGTATCGGAACATTTCCGCTTCATCCCGATGCTGGTCTATGACGAGACTCCCGACAAGCCGCGTTGCACCGCCTGTGGCATCTGCGCCCGGGTCTGCCCGCCGCAGTGTATCTGGATCCAGCGGGGGACGGATGAGAAGGGACGGCCCCAGGCCCGGCCGGCCGGCTTCTGGATTGATGCGACCATCTGCATGAACTGCGGATCGTGCGCCGAGTACTGCCCTTTCGACGCCATCAAGATGAACCAGATACATGAAATCGTCGCTTTTGACCGCGACCTCGACCTGTTCTATGACATGCAAAAACTGCTCGTCCCGGTCGAATATTACGCCCGGCTCCATCCCAGCGACTATCAGGCAGAGGAGGCTGAACGCCGGGCCAAAGAGGAGGCGAAACGGCAGGCCACCGCACCCAAAGGCAAGGGTGTAGCGGAGTAGGGGGCCTGACCACGAACCAACACAGCCGCATTGACCTGCACAGCCATACCACCGCCTCGGATGGCAGTCTGTCGCCTGCTGCCCTGGTGGCCCATGCCGCCGAGCAGGGGATCGAAGTCCTGGCCATCACCGACCACGACACTACCCAAGGGCTGGCTCCGGCCCTGGCCGAGGCAGAGCGCCGGAACATGACCGTGGTGCCTGGGGTGGAGATCAGCACCGTCAGCGGACGGGAAGAGCTCCACATCCTGGGCTACTTTGTAGATGTCGAGGATTTGCAGCTTCAGGCACTGCTGAGCCGCACGCGCGAAGCACGCCGCGAGCGGGCGCAAAAGATGCTGGCCCGCCTGGCCAACCTGGGGCTGCCGGTCAAATGGGAACGGGTGGCCGAGATCGCCGGGGACAGCGGTTCCATCGGCCGACCGCACGTGGCCGCCACCTTGTTGGAAGCCGGCTATGTGAGCAGCTACGACGAGGCCTTTGAGCTGTGGATCGGGTGCGGCTGCCCGGCCTATGTGGAACGCTACAAACTGCCGCCAGAAGAGGCCATCGCCCTGATCCAGGGCAGCGGCGGCCTGCCGGTGCTGGCCCATCCCTACATCTGCGACCGAAAAGGGGAGTGTCGGTCGGGGCTGGACCTGAAACGTTGGTTGCCCCGCCTATGCGCTGCCGGCCTGAAGGGGATCGAAGTGTACTATCCCAACTACCCACGCCATATCAGCCGCCACCTGCTAGGGCTGGCGGAACAGCATGGCCTGCTCATCACCGGCGGCAGCGACTTTCACGGCGGGGCGCTGGGCAATGGCCTGGGGAGCGTAGCCGTGCCGTGGGTGGTGTGGGAAGCTCTGCAGCGGCAACACCGGCTAGGCTCTCTTGCGGCAGGCAGGAGGCCAATGGCCGCAACAACTTTTGCTAGCCAGGGGTGACTATGGCCTTGTTAACACGCACTGAATTGCTGTTCCCCCCGCGCCTGATCCGTGACCTCAAGAACCTGCGCGGTGAACCGTGGCGGGAGCTGATCGAGCACCTGCTCACGCTCCCAGAGACCCATCCCGATGTGTTGGCCTTCTGCCTGCTGATCATCCGCCTTGGTGGTTGCCTGGGCTGCGTTTCGGGCAGCTATCGCTTCATGCGGGGCTGTGAGCTATGCGCTCAGCAGACGGTGGTGCGCTTTCAGGGCAGCGACGAAGAGCTGATCGAGCTCTACGAACGGGCTAAACAGGCCCTGGCCAACTATTCCGGCGATCCGTCGGAGCTGGTGCCCGAGACGCCAGAGCCGGAGCCGGAGATCGAAGAATGACCGCGACCCGGATCGGGATCATTGGAGGGGGATATGCAGGGTTGACGGCGGCCTATGAACTACAAAAACTGGGCCATGCCGTCACCGTCCTGGAAAAATATGGCCGGTGGGGGGGGCAGGCGGCGACCATCCCTCTCCTGGGCACCTATATTGAACACTTTTATCACCACCTGTTCGGCAGCGATACCCACATCCTGGGCCTGATGGACGAGCTGGGCATCGGCGACCGGTTGCGCTGGATCGAGTCCAAGGTGGGTTGGTACTATAACGGGCAGATTTACGATTTCGTTACCCCCTTTGACCTGCTCCGCTTCAAGCCGCTAAGTCCGATCAACCGCATCAAGCTGGGGTTGATGTACCTCTATCTCCAGCGGGTAAACGACTGGCAACGCCTGGAGCAGATCACCGCCCGCGATTGGATCCTGCGCACCATGGGACAAGAGATCTATGACCGGGTGTGGGGACCTCTGTTGCGCGGCAAGTTCGGCGAGATGGCCGACCAGGTGAGCATGACCTGGCTGTGGGGCAAGATCAAGGTGCGGGGCAGCTCGCGCCAGGGAGCCTCGGCCAAGGAAAAGCTGGCCTACCCGCTGGGCAGCTTTGAAATCATCACCCAGGCACTGGTGGAGCGGCTGCGGGCCGGCGGCGCCGACCTGCGCCTGAACTGCCCGGCGATCGGGCTGACCACCGATCCCGACAATCCACGCCGGGTGACGGGCATCGTGACCAAACGGGAGACGCTGCCCTTTGATGCAATTATCGCCACGGTGCCAGGCGATACCTTTCTGCAGATCGCCCCCCCAGCCCTGGACGAGGCCTACGCCAGCCTGCTTCGCTCGGTGCGCTACCAGGCAGCGGTGGTGCTGTTGCTGGTCAGCAGGCAGAGCCTGAGCCGCATCTACTGGTTGAACATCGCCGACCGGGCAATGCCGTTCGTCGGGGTCATTGAGCACACCAACTATGTGCCGCCCGATCAGTATCAGGGCCGGCATCTGATCTACGTCTCTAACTACCTGGAGCGGGATGACCCACGCTACCGGATGAAAGCCGAAGAGCTGCTCGACCTCTACACCCCCCACCTGAACCGGATCAACCCGGCCTTCAACGCCGACTGGATCGAGCAACAGTTCCTGTTCCACGCCGAAGCAGGTCAACCGGTGATCACCTGCCACTACTCGCAGCGCATCCCCGACCACCGCACTCCCATCCAGGGGTTATATCTGGCCAATACCCTCCAGATCTATCCCGAAGACCGGGGCACCAACTACAGCGTCCGGCTGGGGCAGACCATCAGCCGCATCGTGGCCGAGGACTTGCGGCAAACGTGAAGCGTCAAATGTCAGGCATGAAACGCGACCTTGCCACCCGTTGGGCACCGGCGCTGTTGGTGCTCGGCTTGAGCCTTTTCCACGCCATCAACAACTGGATCTGGCTGAGCAAAAACCTGATCCCACATGGCTGGGACCGCATCGGCGCGCTGGTCAACAGCCTGTACTACTATAACACCCTGTCCCGGTTCAGCCTGCAGACCCTGTTCAGAGCCATCACCCAGGATGAGTACCGGCCGCCGCTGTTCGGCCTGTCAATGGCCGGCATGTACAAGCTATTCGGCATATCGGCTGATGTGGCAGTCATGGCTAATGTGGCCTATATGGTCGTGCTGCTGGCCTCAACCTATGGGATCGGCCTCAGGCTGGGGGGGCGGCGGCTGGGGATGTGGAGCGTTGTCGTGGTGGCGTTTATCCCTCTGGTATTCTCCATGTCTCGCTACTCCTACTCCGAGTTTGCCCTGACGGCCCTGGTCGCCTTGAGCCTCTGTTCCTTGCTCGCAAGCCAGCATTTTGAAAAAAAAGGCTGGTCCGTGGTGCTGGGAGCAGCGCTGGGGCTGGGGGCCCTGACCAAGCAGATATTTGTGATCTATGTCCTGGGCGCCGTGACGGTGGTCTTTTTCCAGGCCAGGTTGCCCGGCAGAGTTTGGGCTCGGCTGCAGGCCAGGCCGCGCCCTCGCTGGCGGGACATCGGGCTGGCCCTTGGTGGGGGGCTGCTGTTGTCGGCCCTGTGGTACTGGCCGAACCGCGAGGCGGTCCAGGTCCTGGCCGGCGGGGACTGGCTATTTCCCATCTGGTGGGCTCTGGCGGCCGGGGCGATCTTTTTTATTGTGCAGCCCTCCAGCCCAGAAACCAACTTTGGAGCCAGTTGCTTCATCGCCCTGTCCATCGTTTCCCTCTGGTACCTGCCCCACGTCATCGAGTTCGTCAAGCAGATCCTATGGTTGGCCTGGGGCGTGCGCGATCCCCGGGGGCGCACCGTGGATTTTGCCGATCCGACCACCTATACAGCCTATCTGCAAAGTGCCCTGTATGCCTTCTCCCCGTTCTATACGCTTTTATTGCTCTTGGCCGCAGCCCTGTCAGGGCTGATGCTGCTCCGGCGGCGTTGCCCTCTGTCGGCCCGGCGCCGGGATTGGCCGTGGTGGGCCTTGATCGCCTCGGTGCTGGTAGCTTATGCGATCCTGTCCACCTCGATCTACAAGGAGCACCGGGCCATCACGCCGGTCCTGCCCCTGTTGGGCGTGATGCTGAGTGCCCTGCTCCTCAGCCTGCCATGGCAGCGGTTGCGCCTGGCTTTGCTCGGCCTGGTCGCACTCTTTGGCCTGGTGCAGTTCCTGGCCATCTCTTACACCGGATTTCATGGGCTGGTGGAAAAGACCTCCTTTGGGCGGCGAATCCTGGGACAGCCGGGGCTTTTTGCCCAGGGCCAATATCTGGAGACGCCCGATTCGGGGGGGAACGATCCCCGCTTCTGGATCACCGGCGATGTGTTACAACGAGTGGAGGCAACGCGGCAGCGCCAGGGGTGGGATACCATCTCGTTGGGCGTGATCGCCTACAGCAGCCATGTGCATGTTGGCATCTTTGCCTACGACCAGCTACTCTACTACCCGGCCATTCAGCTTGACGACCCGACACAAACCTACCCCCAGGATTCTCCCTACTCGATGGCTTTTCAATACGATTATGTATTGGTGCTGGAGAACAAAAACCGGCGGCCGGCGGTGCGCGAAGGAGAGACGCTTATCCTGAGCCAGCGACGTTCCTTTTTTGACCAGGCGTTCGAGGAAGAATCCACCTATCCCCTCCCCGATGGCAGCACCGCGCACCTGTTCCGCCGCCGCTACCGCCCGGTGGAAATGCACGACGAATCGTCTCTATACCAGGTTGCCGACTATATAAGCCAGATGGCCAAACCTGACGATCTGAGCATGGTGGCTCCCCCCGACTTGACGGCCGAGTTCCTGGCCTATTACTGGGGACCCGCACCCTTCCTGACTCTGGCCGAAGCCCAGGCCCAGGGCCTTGGCCTGGTCAGGCATCCCCACATCTTTTTGGTGACCGGCCGGGGAGCCGACGTTGAGGTTGATACCTTCCTGAAGGCACGATACGGGCCGGCAATGGACAGCGTGCAGTTTGGCGACTTGCAGGTCACCGTGTACGAGCCGTGGAAATAGCCAAGGGACAGGCAGACAAAGGGCGGGCGGTTGACAAAGGTCGGCCCTGGTGATACAATGCTGCCCGCTGACAGAACTGTGGGGATAATGTGCGGTGTCTGATCCTGAGCTGGAGATTTTGACCGTAGACAATCCGCAGCACCGCCAAGTGCTGCGGAGCAAAGCAAAAAAGGTACAACGGGTAACGCCCAAGCTGGTTGCCCTGGCCCGACAGATGCTGGAGACGATGCGTGCAGCCAACGGGATCGGTCTGGCTGCGCCGCAGGTGGGCATATTGCAGCGCCTTTTTGTGGCCGAACTGCCCGAAGACGAAGAAAGGAACCTGCCCCGCGAAACCTACATCCTGTTCAACCCCGAGATCGTCAAAAACTTTGGGGAGCAGGTCGGCTATGAAGGCTGCCTGTCGATCCCCGGCTATGTGGGGCAGGTGGCCCGCGCCGAAAAGGTGACGATCAAGGGATTGGACGAACGGGGTCGCCCGGTGCGCTACAAGGCAGAGGGCTATCTGGCCCGTGTCTTTCAGCATGAAATAGACCATCTCGATGGAATTCTCTACACCGACCGGCTGACCGATCCGACCACCTTCAAGCCGGTAGAGGTCGGCCAGGAAGAGGCCGCCGAACGGGAAGCGGCTATCGTATAGTACTTACAAGGACACAAAGGGAACCTGGTGTCTTGGTGACTTATCCTTGCTACAATGGCCAAGATCATTACCAGATTGCGCGAGCGACGGCAGATCGAAGCTGATCTGCGCCACATGCTGGCCGCCCCGTCGGATCTGGAATTCCGGCGGCAGGCGCAGCGACTGGCCGCCCTTGGATCGCAGGTCATTCCGGTCATTGTCGCCAACCTGGATCGGGCCGATGCCCGGCTGCTGACGGCGATGGGCACGGTAGCGGCGCTGCTCAACCGCGAGGAGGTGATAGCGGCGCTACATCAGGCGATCCTTGAGCCACAGCGCACCGATCAGGGGCGGATGGGGGCCATGACCATCCTGGAACGCTTCCTGGGCCAGCCGCCCGATGACGACCTGCTCTCCAGCCTGCGCGATCCAGAAAGGGTGGTCCTCCGCTCGCTGGAAGAGGTGCTGGATCGGGCCGTCGGCAATCCGGCCGTCTGGATCGAATATATCCAGGGGCTGGATCGGCAGGAGCCGGACGTGGTGCTGGCCGTAGTCCGCACACTGCGGGAGATGGGTACCGAGCGCGCCATCGAGCCGCTGCGGATGATGGCTCAGGACGTGCGGGCAGAGATCGCCGCCGAGGCGTTACAGGCCCTGGGAACCCTCCGCTTGCCACAAGCGGGGTTGGCGCTGCAGACGCTGTTGCCCATTGTCCACCCCGAGCTGCAGCCTGCTGCCGAGCGGGCGTTGCGCAAGTTGCGGTTTGCCGGCGTGGCGGTCGAACCGTTGCCCCCGCCTGACCCAGGTTGGCGGGCGCTGGTCGGGCCGGTGGAAGGCCTGGGTCAGCGGAGCGTGTGGTTTCTCCTGCCCAGCCGCTGGACAGCCCAGGCGCGATTCCTGAACGTGCTGCTGACCGACCGGGCGGGTGCAATCGAGGCGGTAGGGCACGGCCAGATGCCGGCATGGATGCTGCCTCCGCTGCGGTCGGTGGGGTACCTGCATGACGTCGCCTTGCCCGATGGATCCGGGGCGCTGTTGCTGCTAGAGGCGACGTTTGACCTGGGCCGGCGGCTGGTGATGGAGGCGCTGGCGTACAACCGCCAGACCCAGATCCCGGTCGCCGGGCCGCTGCGGCTGCTCAGCCCCTGGCTGTGGGGCTACAGCGGCGCCAATTCTCTGCCGCCACCTGCCCTGCCGGACCTGGGCGCAGAGGGCGAGGCATTGGCTGCCACCTCGGACCGGTTGTTGGGCCATCCCGCCTTTGTCACCTGGACGGTGCGCAGCCAGGCCATCCTCCAGGCAGCGGAGGAGAGCCGACGCCGACCCACCTGGGACCGGGAGATGTGGGTCAGGCGGCTGGCCGGGGAACTGACCTCCGACCCGGTGGTCAGGCAGGTATTCGGTCAGCGATTGACAGCCATGAGCGAATGGCTGCTGCTGGCCGGGGATGAACTCATGGCCCGGCTGGCCCTGGCCGCTGCCGAGGCGATCGGGCAGGCAGCAGCGCCCGATCTGCCGTTCATCCGGGCTCTGGTCCGCCGCGATCTGGAAGCGGTGTTACAGGGCATGAAAGAAGGATTAGATTGACCGTGCGGTGCCTGCCTCACCCACCCCCACCCCATGAGGGAGGGGTTAGGAGAGGTCAAGAAGCCCGAATCTAATGTTGTCGAAATACTCACAAGATCGAATCAGGAGCGTGAACGATGGGTGGCTTTGGTTGGCCAGAAATTTTACTCGTCCTACTGATCGTCGTCCTCATCTTTGGCGTGGGCAAAGTGGCCGATGTTGGACCGGCCCTGGGCAGGGCGATCAGTGGCTTCAAAAAGGCCGTGCGGGAAACCGAAGAAGAGAAAGAAGAAAAGCCGGCAGAGAAAAGCGAAACTAAGGAATAGTCGAACTCACACCACCCTGGGCACCCGGGCCAGGATTTCACTGACCACTTCGTAGTTGATGGTGCCCAGGCGCTCGGCCACCTCTTCGGCCGTAATGCGTTCGCTTCCCTGTTGGCCGATGAGGACCACTTCGTCCCCTTGCCGCACGTCGGGGATAGCGGTGACGTCAATCATGGTCTGATCCATGCACACCCGCCCGATGATGGGCGCACGCCGGCCACGCACCAGCACCTCCCCCCAGTGACGCGGTGCCCGGCGAAAGCCATCGGCATAGCCCACCGGCAACACGGCGATCCGCTGCCAGCCCTCGGTTCGATAGGTATTGCCATAGCTGACAAAGCTGCCCGGCGGCAGCGTTTTAACCTGGGCCACCTGGGTCTTGAAGGTCAGCGCCGGGCAAAAGTCGGGCGGGCAGGGGACCTGGGGCGAGGGATGCAGGCCATACATGGCGATGCCCAGCCGGACCATGCTAAAGTAGCTCTCCGGCAGGGTCAGGATGGCGGCCGAGTTGGCGGCGTGGACCAGGGGGAATTCTATCCCTGCGTTGGCCAGCGCCGCCAGCACCTGACGAAAGCGCTCAAGCTGCCAGCGCGTGTACTCGGAGTTGCTGTCGGCCACGGAAAAGTGGGTAAAGATGCCCTCCAGCTCCAGGCCAGGCAGCGCCGCCAGGTCCAGGACAAAGGGCACGACGTCGTCGGGCAGCAGCCCCAGGCGGCCCATGCCGGTATCTACCTTGACGTGAACGCGCACCCGACGGTCCAGCTCGCGGGCTGCCCGGCTCAGCGCCCGGGCCACGTCGAGGTTAAAGACTGTGGCCGACAGGTCGTTCAGCACCAGCTCACGGGCCTGCCAGGCCGGGGTAAAACCCAGCACCAGGATCGGCGCGGGGATGCCTGCCTGGCGCAGCGCCGCTCCCTCGTTGATGCTGGCCACGCCCAGGTAACGCGCGCCGTTGTTCAACGCCGTGCGGGCCACTCGCACCGCCCCGTGGCCATAGCCATCGGCCTTGAGGACGGCCAATACAGCCACCTGTGGCCCGACCATCTCGACCACCCGCCGCACATTATGGGCAATGGCCTCCAGGTCCACTTCCACCCAGGTGGGGCGGCCAGGGCGGAGCAGCCGGACCTTTTGCCAGCCGGCCGTCTGCCGCACCAATGCCCTGGCGGCCTGGCCTGGATCGGCCAGCAGAGCAGCGACCACCTGCTCCAGACGCGATTCCACCGCCCCCTTGACCAGCACCGTATCGCCTGCCCGCAACCGGTCGGCCAGGCCCCGAACTGTGTCCTCAGCGGTGTAGGTCACCAACACCCGCTCGGCGGGCAACCCGGCGGCTATCGCTTGCCCGGCGATCTGCCGGGCGCTGTCGCCCTGGGCTACCAGCCAGTCGGCCACCTGGGCGACCCGTTGCCCCACACACCGATAAGCTTCAGCCTCGAAACCGCCTAAATCCAGCAGATCGCCCAGCACGGCAAAGCGGCGCCCCCGGCAGAACAGGGCCAGGACATCCAACGCCGCCAGCATGGAGGCCGGGCTGGCGTTAAAGCTATCGTCCAGGAGGAGGCTGCCGTTCACCCCTGGCAGCGGATTGAGCCGCCCCGGCAAGGGCCGGGCCTCGGCCAGTGCCTCCAGCGCTTCCTCCAGCGGCACCCCCAACGTCAGCCCGACCGCCACGGCGGCCAGCGCCGCATAGACGTTGTGCTGGCCCAGGAGCGAAAGCCTCACCCGCAATTTGCGCCGGCCCCGCAAGCCCGGCAAGGCAAAGTCCCGGATAAAAACGGTCAAAGAGACCCCTCCCGTATCGGCCTTGACCGCCCCGGCCACCAGGTGCGCGTCGGGGTTCAAGCCGTAAAAGAGGACCTGTGCCCGGGTGCGGTCGGCCATCGCCCGGACGCGAGGGTCGTCGTAGTTGAGGACGGCCACGCCGCCAGCCTGGGCCGGGGGCAGCGCCTCGACCAGACGCCCCTTTTCTGCGGCAATCGCCTCCAGCGAACCGAGGTAGGCCAGATGCGTCTCGTTGACCGCTGTCACCACGCCGATCTGGGGCTGAGTGAGCGCCGCCAGATCTCGGATCTCATCCAGGCCGTCGCAGGCCATCTCCAGCACCGCCACGCGGTGCTCTGCCTCCAGCCGGCCCAGGGCGATAGGCAACCCGTAGCGGTCGTTATAGCTGCCATAGTTGCGAAATACGGGATAGCGGCGGGCAAGGACCGCTGCCGTCAGTTCCTTGGTTGTCGTCTTGCCACTGGAACCGGTGATGCCCACCACGCAGGGACGCAGCTTGTGCAAGATCAGGCGCGCCCAATCGAGCAGGGCCTGGCGGGTGTCGTCCACAACGATGCAGGTGACGCCATACGGTTCCAAATCGAGGGGGCGTTGGCAGAGCACCCCGGCTGCTCCACCCTGAGCTGCTTCCAAAATGTAATCATGGCCGTCGCCCTTGTCAGTGACGACGGCCAAGAACAGCTCACCTGGCGTGAGCAAGCGGGTATCGTAGCAGAAATCGGCGAACGCCTGGGCAAAAACCGGCCCATGCACCGTCCCACCGGTTGCCGCCAGCAGATCGGCCAAAAAGATCAATCCCCCTCCTCTTTCCAGTCCTCGATGGAGGGCACGGGGGGCATGGGCGGGGCGATCTCACCCCAGTCAATGGCCGGCATCGGCGGCGGTTCCGGCATGGAGATCTGGGCCGCGTCGCTTACCCACGACCACAGGGCTTCAGCGTCTATCTGGGGCATGGGCACCGGTTCGGGGAATTGGGCGGTCAGGTCGCCGCTTGCCACCGACATTGGCCTGGCAATAACGGTGGGGTGCATTTCGATCCCTTTGCCCACCTCAATGTGGCCCACCTCGACCCTGGTGATCTGGATCGGCTCATCGAGTTTCGACCGGGCGGGCGTTGGCCGGGCAGGCTGCTCGGCCGGGGCCGGGCGCTTGGGCTTCTCCAGGCGAGCGCCGCACTTGCGACAAAAGCGGCCGGTCTGTTTCTCGGCTCCGCAGCGGGGGCATCGCCCCTCGGCCACAGCGGGCTGCACCTTTTTGATAGCAGGGGCCAGGGTAATGGCTCCGAAGGCAGCCAGGAACGATTTGACGTCGGGGTAGCGATCCGCCGGGTTGGGGGCCAGGGCTTTGAGCAACACCTTGTCCATCTCCGGCGGCACGTCGGGATTGAAGCGGCTGGGGGGCAGGACCTGCCCCTGGACCACCTGCGGCCCACGTTTGGCCAGCAGGTTGTAGGCTATCGCCGCCAGGGAGTAGACGTCGGCGCGAGGATCGGCCGGCCCACCCTCCACCTGTTCAGGTGCCCGGTAGGGCGAGGCCGCCTGCTTGATGTGCACTCCCACCAGGTCCAGCAGCCCGGCCAGCCCCAAGTCGGTGACGGTCACCCGTCCGTTGTCCTGCACCAAGACGTTGTCGGGCGTGAGCGATCCGTGGAGAACGCCCTTGTTGTACGCATGTTCCAGCGCCTGCCCAACCTGCATCACCAGGTCGGCGACGGCATCCACGGCCCACGGCTGGTTCAGCCGCTCGGCCAGGGGCCGCGCCCGTTCGATAGCCCGCGTCACTACATAGGGCAAGCCGGCTTTGTCGCCCACCTCTTGCGTGGCAGCGATGTTGGGATGGTTGAGCTGGCGGATGGCGTTGGCCAGTCGCCGGAATCGCTCGGCGATCTGGGGGTCGCTGCCCAGCAGCCGGGGCAACACTTTGATCCACACCCGCTGCCGGGTATCTGGGGCCTCGCCGCTGAACAGGACGTACCCTTCTTCCTGTCCCTCCAGTTTGAGCGATTTATAGTTCTCAACGACTTGTCGAACCAGGTCACGCATGATCCGTTTCCTCCTGGCCCACGGCCTGTCTGCTACCGTGGACCTCTCGATCGAGCCAGCGCAGGTAGGCCTCGCTGCCGCCGACGAGGGGCAGGGCGATGATCTCCGGCACGTCGTAGCTGTGGAGCGCCTGTACGCACCGGATCAGATCCTCCAGCGTGTCACGACAACTTTTGGCCACCAACAGCCACTCCTGATCGCGCTGAACCTTCCCCTCCCAACGATAAATTGAGGTCACGCCGGGGACGATATTCACGCAGGCGGCCAGTCTCTCGGCGACCAGGGTCTGGGCAAGGCGCTCAGCCTCTTCCTGCGAGCCGGCGGTCACCAACACGACGACAACTTCTGGCATTGGGCACCTCCCACATTCCTATTGTACCACACCCCAACCACCGGCGCAACAGGGCGGGCTGACCGCTTTTCGACGAGTGTCTGACAGGTCGGGCAGGTGGAGTGCCGCCCGGCCGATCACTGCCCCTCTGTTTTTCCCTCTCCCCTGCGCCGACGGCGCGGTCGGGAACGATTGCTCCCTACCAGCCCTGCACGCCGTTGCTTCACCAACCGTTTGTAGAGTTCCTGCAGTTGTTCCGTGCTCAATTTCTTGCCATGCTCAAAATAATGTACGGCCACCTGGCCAATAGCCCAGGTGCCGACCGCAGCTACGCCGGCGGCCACCACCCAACCCGGTCCTGGGGCCAGCTTGGCTCCCTCTTGAGCCAGGTAGCGCAGGGCCACGCCGCCGGCGATGGTGGCGATCAGCTCCCTGGCGTGCTGAACGCTCATCGGTTCGCCAAAGATGGCAGCAATGCGCAGCACCATGCGTGCCTGCACGGCCAACAGGAAGGGGACATCGAGACCAGGGATCGGCTCTGCGCCGACGACCGCATTAAACACCGAAGCGTTGCGGATGACCCGCTGCGCCATTCGCCGCCGATAGGGCGGCAGCGCCCGGCCCATAGCCACGGCCAGCGCCGGATGAGCATCTACCACCCGAGGCAGGAGCCAGCGAGCGACGTTGGTGCCCTTCTTGGCCGAAATCGGGATCAGGTTCGGCTCGTCGAGCCGGGCACGGGCATCGGCCACAACGGCCTCCACATCCCCTTCGATCAGGTCAATCTTGTTGAGGGCCACTACCACCGGCTTGCCCGTAGCCTGAAGCCGGTGGAGCAGGGCATAGTCGGCCTGGCGTATCCCGGCCACGGCGTCCAACACCAGGAGGATCACATCGGCAGCGCGAACCCCTTCCAGGGCGATGTGGGCCCGGTCCACACCATCCACTTCGCCAAAGCCGGGGGTATCGGTCAGGATAAAAGGCCCCCACTGCTCGTGGCAGAGGGTTCGTGTAGTGCCGGGCACAGCCGCTACCGGCGACACCTGGCACCCCTTGAGGGTGTTGAACAGCGTAGACTTGCCGGAATTGACCGGCCCGACGATGGCCACCCGGGTAGAGCTTTCCTTTTCCACCTGGCGGGCCATTTCCACCCAATCGAGCGCTTCGAACAGGCGGCGGATCTCGACCAATGTGGCAGGAAGCCGGGTCCTGGCCGGGGAGGCTGGCAACGATTTTTTGGTCATGGCACCCCGCCCTCATCGCCGTGGGCCGACCGCTGCCGCAGGACCACGATCAGGTTCATGATGACCAGCACGGCCAGGCCAAAAGCGGCTGCATCCCACCAGCCGATCAGAAGCACGGCCAGCAACACCAGCACAGCCAGCCCATCGGCCACGAGCAGATCGCGATGACGGATCATCTCTTTTTGCCTCACGACACTTAAAACCCCAGGCCCCGTTCTTTCAGGCTAACAAATCGCTGCCGGCCGATAATCAGGTGATCGACCACCTCCACATCCAGCAGCTTGCCGGCCTCGACGATCTGCCTGGTCATGGCCACATCTTCCGGGCTGGGGGTGGGGTCACCGGAGGGATGGTTGTGGATGGCGATGAGCGAGGCAGCGTTGGCCCGGATCGCCTCGCGGAAGAGCTCTCCCACCCGGATCGTAGTGGTGTTCAGCGAGCCGACATAGATGGTGGGCGAGGCCAGCACATAGTTTCTGGTGTCGAGCAGCAGAACCCGCATGTGCTCTTGCTCCAACAAGCTCATCTCCGACATGACCAGATTGGCAGCGTCGGCCGGCGACCGGATCTGCGGTCTTTCGGGAGATTCGGCCAGCAGCCGCCGGCCCAGCTCCAACGCCGCCTTCAGTTGGGTGGTCTTGGCCGGTCCCAGGCCCCGTTCTGCTGCCAGTTCGGCCGTGTTGGCCCGGGCCAGGCCCGACAGCCCTCCATAGGTGACGAGCAACCGCTGAGCCAGCCGCACAACATTCTCGTCGCGGGTGCCGGTGCGCAGGATAATGGCCAGCAGTTCGGCGTTGGAAAGGGCATTGGCCCCATAGTGCAACAGCCGCTCGCGGGGCCGTTCGCTGCTGGGCAGTTCCTTGATCGTCAGATTGTACTCGATCCTGCTGCTCATGGGCTAGACTCCTCGCCATAGTTGGTTTCAAGGTGCCGGCCAACCCCCATTCTACCCGATGGCCGGGTTGCTGTCAAAGTTGGCCGGCGATCAATCGCAACGAGAGCGGGTACAAAAGCCTGTTGCCCCCATCCACGGGGCTAAAGCGCTCTGAGGAGAGGGTAAAGTGGAGGGCAATGGTGCCGAGTACAGGCCTGGGTCCAGACTGGTCAAAATTGACTTCCTGAGGTACAATAAAAGGCGATCCTTGGTGCGGAAGGCGTGGCGATGAATCAAAAAGACCAGGCGCAGACTGACCAGGAAAGCTTTTTTTGCCCAGAGTGTGGCACGGAGGAAAGCGGGTATTTTTGCCGAAACTGCGGCGCGCTGCTGCGGGGCGAAGAGATGGTCCTGTGCCCGCGTTGTCACCAGGTGGTGCCCGATGCAGAGTATTGCAACCAATGTGGACAAAGCCTGGGAGGCCTGGCGTTGCAGCTTCAGCAATTGGCCAAGGCCGGTGATGCATTCTGGGTGACCTCCGAACCTACGGCCCTTGCCGACACCGCCGAACCGACCCTGTTCCGGCCCGACGAGTCGGTGCCTGTGGCCCCGGCCGAGCTGCCGGACTGGCTGGCGGAATTGAACGCCGCGCTTCCCACCCCAGAGGCGCAGCCGCGCGTCCACCCGGCGCTGCGCCCCATCGAAGAGGAGCCCAAAGCCGGACGGACCCGCATCTTTTTTGTCGCCGCCATCCTGATGATGTTTCTGCTGCTGCTGGGCCTGGTCCTTGCGGCCTTTGTCACGCTGTTGAGCCGCGGCGGCTGATCGTCGGACGATCACACATGCGATTCGGGGTATAGCGCCAAGGTGCGGTTTTAACCGCTTAAACGCCGATGCCGCAGAGTTTTTTCTCTGCGCCTCTGCGGTTCAAAAGTGCCCCATCAGCACAGACCCCTTTGACGGGGGGGCGCACTGTGCTGCGCCCCCCCGACGTTTCCACGTTTCCCTTACTCGCCGGAGCTCAAGGGCCCCAAGGAAGGGATTGGAGCAAGGACTTTTGGACTGCTGGAGTCATGCTCCAGCAGTCCAAACGGGGGTTATAGCTTGTCGGCGATGGCCTGGGCCATCTCCAGGGTGCTGTTGTTGCCCCCCATGTCGTAGGTGCGGACCCGGCCCTCGGCCAGGACGGCAGCCACCGCTCCCTCGACTTGAGCTGCCTTGTCGGTCTCGCCCAGCCAGTCGAGCATCATCTTGGCCGCCAGGATCGCGGCGATGGGGTTGACCTTGTACTGCCCGGCATACTTGGGCGCCGAGCCGTGGGTCGGCTCGAACACGGCATAGTTGGTGCCGATATTGCCGCTGCAGCCAAAGCCCAGGCCCCCCACCATCTGAGCGCACAGGTCGGAGATGATGTCACCGAACAGGTTGGTAGTGACGATCACATCGTAGTTGAGGGGGTTCTTGAGCAGCCACATCCCCATAGCATCAATGTTGGCATCGTCAAAGGCGATGTCGGGGTATTCGGCCGCCACCTTGCGTGCTGCGTCCATAAATACAGCGTCGGTCAGGCGCAGGACGTTGGCCTTGTGCACGGCCGTTACCTTCTTGCGGCGGTATTTCCGGGCATACTCGAACGCCGCCCGCACGATCCGCTCCGATCCCTCTGGCGTGATAGCCCGGAAGGAGATGGCAGCATGGCGTGGGATCTTGTCCATGCCTTTGACGGCGTAGAATTCGTCCGGCACATGGGGGTACTCGACGCCGACGTACATCCCTTCGGTATTCTCACGAAAGACCACCAGGTCAATGCCGTCTCTGTAGTTGAGGGGGTTGCCCGGATAGGCTTTGCACGGCCGCAGGCAGATGTACAGGTCTAGTAGTTGACGCATGCGAACAATGGGGCTGCGGTAGCTGTATCCTTTGCCCTGCAGCTCTGGCACCAGCTCCTTCTCTGCTTTGTCCTGGCCCTTGGAAGTGATGGCCCCAAAGAAGGCGCAGTCGGTCCCCTTCATCATCTCCAACGTGCGCTTGGGCAGGGCGTCACCCTCCGTGCGCCAGAACTCCCAACCGATGTCGCCGTGGATATACTCGGCGTCCAGGTTGAGCCTGTTTAGTACAACCTTGGTGGCTTCGGTCACATCCACCCCAATTCCGTCGCCTGGCAACCAGGCAATTTTGTACTTGGCCACAAGTCCTCCTTGACTCAAAATTTAACAGCCCGTCTAAAAAGCCTGCCACAGAGGCCCTTTAGCGTCTTTGGTGTTCCTCGAGCCCCCGGCAGTTTTCAGACCGGCTCACAAAAGATGGGTTATGCGGATGCCAACCCCAGCTTTTTCTTCACATAAGGAACCAGGCCGCCACTGGTAAGGATGTCCATAACCGACGGGTCCAGCGGCGGGAAGGTATACTCGCCGCGTGGTGTCAAGACCTTACCGTTGCCGAAATCAATCGTGATCTCGTCGCCTGTCTCCACACTGTCCACGGCGTCACAGGTGACGATGGGCAAGCCCTCGTTGATGCAGTTGCGGAAGTAGATGCGGGCAAAACTGCGGGCGACGATGGCCCCCACCCCTATCTCCTTGAGGCAGATGACCGCCTGCTCCCGCGAGCTGCCGCAGCCCCAGTTCTTGCCGGCGACGATAATATCCCCCGGCCGGACCTTCTTGACAAAGTCGGGGTCCAGGTCCTCCAGGGCGTGCTGCGCCATCTCCTGGCGGTCTTTGATACTGTAGGTGTACTTGCCGGGAAAGATTACATCGGTGTTGACATCATCACCATATTTCCACACCCGGCCGGTAATTTTTTCGTTCAAGCTCTTCCTCCTGTTAAATAGAATCGAATCTCAGCAGATGGAAATCTAGTGCTCGTTGCCCCTGCCCGTGAGCAAAAAACCTCCGGCGATGGAGGGCTTTGGTTCCTACCACCACCCGACCCATAGTCGGGAGAATTGCCAGCGGGGTGGAACACCCACCTTGCGGATCGTTTGCACATCGGAGCCATCGGGGTTCATGCACCGGATCGCCCAGGCCGTGCCGTTCTGGTCGCTCAGGAAATAGATCTTGAGGCCGTCGGGTGAATAGACCGGCAAGGTGTCGTTGCCCTTGTTCTTTGTTAGTTGCTTCTTGCCAGAACCATCGAGGTTCACTACAAAGATCTCGGGATTGCCGCCGGCATCTGCCGAGTAGACGATCTTTTTGCCATCGGGTGACCAGGAAGCCTTGCCACCCCCATCGCTGGTAACCTGCCTGAGACCCCCGCCATCGGGTCTGACGACAAAGACGCCGCAGCTGGTCCCTCGGCAGGAGTCAAAGACGATCAGGTCTCCTTTGGGCGACCAGGCGGGGCGGATACCTTGTGGCAGTTGGGTGCGACCGCTGCCGTCGGTGTTGATGATGTACAGATTTACGTCGGCGCTCCACCAGTTGCCCACCCATTCGTGGAAGACCAGGCGGTTGCCGTCGGGCGAGAAGGAGGCGAATTCGGCATAGTTGCTGGCGACCACGTGGGCGGCCGTTTTCTTTTTCAGGTCATAGATCCAGATGCCGTTGAACGGCCGATAGAATGCCACCTTGGCACCGCTGGGCGAAAAGGCCGGTTCGATGGCCGGGCGGATGACCTCTTGGGCCTCGCTGCCATCGCCGCGCATGATCCAGACGCTGTACCTGTTCTCGTCCGATTCGGGGCCACCATCAAAGTTGCTATAGATCACCCCGTAGGATTTGAGCGAGGCCTTAGGTGCGGCTGTTGGCTTGGGCGTGGCCGTCGCTGCCGGTGGCGGGGGCGGCTGGGTTTCGGTGGCCGTCGGCTGGGGCTGTTGGGCAGCCGCGGCCGTCAGGATCGCCTGGGCGGTGAGCACCTGGTCCGGCGTGGCCGTGGGCTTTTCGGGCAAAGGAGGTGGGGGCGGCAAGGTATCGGTGGCCTGCGGTTGGATGGGAGGTGGGGGAGGTGGGGGAAGAGTATCGGTGGGTGGGAGCGGTGTGTCAGTAGGCTGCACCTCTGATGTAGGCGTGAAGGTGGCCGTCACCACCTGCACCTCCGGCGACGGGGTGGAGGTGGCAGTTACTACGACTATCTGCGGTTCAGGGGTAAAGGTGGCGGTTACGATCACCACCTCAGGAGTAGGCGCAGGGCCACCACACGCCGCCAGCAGCGTGACAGCAGCTGCGAGGACTACCCCAATAACTGTATACCGATGTTTTTTCATCATTTCACTCCTGTCAATACCTGTTGCTCCACTCACTCCAACACAATGTAGGCCGGGGTTGCAGCTTCTTCCGCTTCCGCTTCTACGCACTGCCGGGCATGGAAACAGGCCTGATTCTAGGCTTACACCTCCCGTGGATCGGTGATGGCCCCCTTCAGCGCCGAGGCGGCCACCGTGGCCGGGCTGGCCAAATAGATCTCGGCGTCACGGCTGCCCATCCGCCCCTTGAAGTTGCGGTTGGCCGTCGAGATGGTCCGCTCGCCGGGGGCCATGCAGCCTTCGTGTGCCCCCAGGCACGGGCCGCAGCCAGGGTTCAGGAGAGTAGCCCCGGCGGCCACCAGGTCGGTGATGAGGCCAAGCTCGATGGCCTGGAGCAGGATCTCCCGCGAGGCCGGCAGCACCAGCAGCCGCACCCAGGGGGCGATCCGTTGGCCGCGCAGGATGTCAGCGGCGGCCTGCAGGTCCTCCAGCCGGCCATTGGTGCAGGTGCCGATGAGCGCCTGATCAATGGGCAGGCCGGCGACCTCGGTTACCGGTACGACATTGTCCACGCGGTGGGGTTTGGCCACCTGCGGAGCCAGGTTACTCACATCATAGTGCAGTACCTGGGCATAGGTCGCATCGAGGTCGGGATAGATCGGCTGATAGGTCTCTGTGGTCCGCCCGGCCAACCAGGCCCGGGTCGTGGCGTCGGGGGCGACGTAGGCGTTTTTGGCCCCCATCTCGGCGGCCATGTTGCACAGGACCATGCGCCCCCCGATGCTCATCGCCTCAATGGCCGGCCCGGCAAATTCCACCGACCGATAATCGGCCCCGTCGGCCCCGATGTCGCCGATGATGCGCAGCACCAGGTCTTTGGCCGATACCCGCTCCGGCATCGTGCCGGCGACGACGATGCACATACTTTCCGGCACGCGCAACCAGATCTCGCCGGTGGCCATCACGGCCGCGGCCTCGGTGCGGCCGATCCCGGTGGCAAAGGCCCCCAGGGCTCCGTGCATCGGTGTGTGCGAGTCGCTGCCCACAATCAACATCCCCGGCAGGGCGTGGCCATGTTCCGGCAGCACCTGGTGGCAGATGCCCTCCCCGATGTCGTAAAAGGCGGTGATGCCCTGCTCACGGACAAACTCGCGGGTTTCCTTGTGGCTTTGGGCATAGGTTTCGTTGGCAGCGGGGACGACATGATCGAGGATGATCACATGCTTGTTGGGGTCTGCCACCCGACTGACGCCGATCTTGCGAAAGGTTTGGGCGATGGCCGAGGTGTTGTCGTGGGTCAGCACCCGGTCGGGCCGCACGGTGACGATCTGCCCGGCCACCGTCTCGGGCAGGCCGGCTTTCAGAGCCAAGATCTTTTCGGCAAAGGTTTTTCCCATATGTTGTTCTCCCGTGGATTTTCTACGTGATCCCTTTGGCATATACCCTGGCCATGTTAGATTTTGCTAAAGACGGCCCTCACCTCCGCCCTCCGCTCCGCGTCGGGCACCCCCTCTCCCAAGTTTGGAGGGGGCCGGGGGGAGGGCTTACTACCCAATCTAACAATGTCAAGATACTATGCCTATTGTATCCGATTCAGTGTTTGATGTCAACACAGACCCCTCTGTTGGGCAGGAACGATATATCCATTCCCCCTACGGGCCGTTTGGTTTCGACAATCGGCACAACTTGCCAACCCCTGTGGCTAATGTTATAATGGGCCGCTATCTTACGCAGGAGTGGAACTATGGAAGCGTTAGAACACCAGCTAGTTGAGTTCCTGACTCACCTGTTCCAGACGATCAACTGGTTTGGGGTGGTGGTCATCATGACCCTGGAAAGCGCCAACATTCCTATCCCCAGCGAGGTAACCATGCCCCTCTCCGGCTGGATGCTGGTCCAGGCCAAAGGTCTGTCGGCCTGGCACGCTTGGGGCCTGGGGGGGCTGTGGGGGGCCGTGGGCTGCACCCTGGGCTCGGTGCTCTCGTATGCCCTGGGGATGTGGGGCGGACGGCCGTTGGTAGAACGCTATGGCAAATATATCCTGGTCCATAAGGAGGACCTGGAAAGGGCCGACCGCTGGTTTGCCCGTTGGGGCGATTGGGCGGCCTTTCTTTCGCGCCTGCTGCCCATCGTGCGGACCTTTATCTCCTTCCCTGCCGGCGTTGTGCGTATGAATTTTGTCCGTTTTACCATCTTTAGCTTTGTCGGCTCCTTCATCTGGTGTGGCCTGCTGGCTCTGGGGGGCTATTACTTTGGTGAACATTGGGAGGAATTGCGGGCTATCATGCGCCCCTTTGATATCCCCATTGCGCTTGCTGTCGTTGCTGCGCTGGCCTACTATGTCTACCGCCATGTCCGCCGGGGGGGCAAGCGGGCAGTATCTGTGGAGAAGGGCTATGACACCAGACCCGAATGCTGAAAGTGATGGAATTCGTCGGATGGACAACTATCGCCAGACCCAGCCTACTCCCCCGCTGCGCGATAGTTACGAGGGCATCCTGGCCCGCGCCCGCCATGCTGACAGGGTCAACGATGTCAAAGGCGCAATCGAGCTCTACCGCCGCCTGATCGGGCGGTTGGCCGGGCTGAGTGACCGGGTCCTTTCCCGCAGGCCCGATCTGCTCTCGTTGCAGGTGTTGGCCAGAATAGAATTGGGAGAGTTGCTTGCCAACGAGGGACGCTACGCCGAAGCTATCGAAGTCGAGCAGCCCCTTTTAGAACTCGATCCGGAACAGGCCGACCAGTGGCGGCAGGACTTGGCCATCCTGCGCATAGCCAAAGGCGAGGTTGATGCCGGGTTGGCCGACCTGCGCGCCCTGGCCGAGGAAAAGCCCGACGACCCGTGGGGGTGGACCATCCTGAGCATCCAGGCGCGGATCGAAGGTCGCTTTGCCGAAAGCCAGGCGGCTCTGGATAGGGCGCTCGAGATCAGGGGGGAGAGTGAACCCCTCAAACAGGCCGCTCTTCATTACGAGCGGTTTGAGCTTTTCAAGGCTATGGGCCGTTTGGATGAGGCGTTGGCAGCCTGGGAGCAGGCTGTGGCCCTGGATGCCACACTGAGCAGTACCGTGCGCAATGTCTATACCATGCTTACCAACGCCGGGCGATACAGCGAGGCACAACGCTACGTGGCCCGCGATGACAACCCCCTGCAGGCCGGGTTCCAGCGCGGGCTGATCGCCTATTTGACGGGGGATTGGGCCAAGGCCAAGCAGGAATGGCAGGCGGTCGCCAGGTTAGACCCGGATAGCTTTGAGGTCGGGCACGAGTGCTGGGTCGAGGCGGTGCTGCGCCTGGGCGATCCGGTGCCGGCGTTGGAACGGCTGCCCAAAATCCTGACGGAGTACGCCACGCCACGCCTGGTGGTCCTATGGGGCATCGCCTGGGCAATGAACAGGGACCCGGAAACGGCGGCAATGCTCTTTCAGCAGGCCATTTATGCTCTGCGGCATGGCCGGCCACCCAGACAGAAACTGGACGGCGCCGATTGGCATTTGCTGGCCTCCCTCGTATCCGACGAAAAAATCAAAGCCGGGTTGAAACCCTATTTTGCCGTTGTCGAAACACTTTGGGGTCGTTGACAGCCCTGGCCTGGTAGGGCGGCACGGCCATTCCCCTCTGCCCCATACCCTGTTTGGAAGGCCGTGGAATCTGTGCTATAATGCGCTCTTGCCCGCCCAAGGTGAGGACCTGAGGTGGAATAAATGCATTTTGCGGAAGCAGAGCAAAAATACCGCGAATTGGAAGCCGCTCTCGTTCGCGGTGAGCTGAAAGAAGACGAGTTCCTAGCGCAGGTTGCCTACCTGCGTGTGATAGATGAAGGAGGCCGCCGCTGGATGCTCAGCGGGCGGACCGGCCGGTGGCTGATGTACGATGGCCAGCAGTGGGTGTTTGCCGAACCGCCCCGGCGGGAGAGCCCAGCCGGGCCGCACGAAGCGGAACCGACGGCGCAGACACCGGAAGTGGCCGATGCGGCGGCGACCATCGTTGCCCCATCGCTGGCCGCCGAAGAACCGGCCCTCCAGGCAGGCCGGCCGTGGTTCGCCCCATCCAGGTTGCTGGTCACCAGCCTCGCCGTCCTGCTGGTGATAGGCTGTTTGGTTGGCGGCGGCATCGCGACCTGGGTGCTGGTCCTGCGCGATTGGGGCCAGCCCACCCCCACACCTGGCGGGGCAACCGAGGTGGCGCTGGTAGAGACCTTCACCCCGCGCCCGGCGACACCCACCTACACGCCTACTTTTACTCCCACCCCCAGCCGCACACCAACGCCGACAATTACTCCAACCCCCGGCCAAACGCCCGCTTCCACCGCACCTGTGTCCACCAACCCGACAGCGACCTCTGCCCTGCCACCCCAGACACCCACCCCCACCTGGACACCTATCGTGCTCCATGTCCCTACAACCCCGGCTGCTGGCCCGGCACCCACCGATACCTCGCTGGCCACACCATCCCCGCCCGCCGGCCGGACCTACACCGTTCAGTTGGGCGATACGCTGTTCGAGATCGCCCAGCGCTTTGGCGTGAGCGTCGAGGCGCTGGCGACGGCCAACGGCATCGCCAATCCGGCGATGATCCGCCCCGGTCAGGTGCTGGTTATCCCGGTGCCCGGGACAACCCCCTCGTCGCTGACCACAGCGCCGACGCCCACCTGGACGCCCATCACCCTTGCGACCCCCGGCGCCACGCTGCCGGCGGCTGCCACCGGGTCGCCGGTGCCATCCCCTACCACCGCGCCGACCAAAACCGGCCCTTCCCCCACCCCGAAACCGACCTCAACCCCCAAGCCCAGCGCCACACCAACGGCCAAGCCGGTGACCCTTTCAGGCAAGATCGCCTTTACCGTATGGAATCCATACCTCAAAAAATATGAGCTTTATGTCAGCCGCATTGATGGCAGCGGACGCAACCTGCTCGGCACAGGCTTCCGTCAGCCCCAGTTCCGGCAAGATGGCAACCTGTTGGCCGTCAACGGCGATGGAGCACCGAACCTGGAGCACCTGCTGACCATGAACCCCAACGGCGGCGACGTGCGCGAGGTCAGCAACTACTCAGAGGACAGCTACCCCACCTGGTCGCCCGATGGGGCGATCGTGGCCTTTTCCTCCAATTCCTGGAAGGATGGGTTCACCCGCCTGGGGGTGGTCAACGACATGCTCGCCAAGCAGCAGGACTGGATCCGCATCGGCGGCACCGAGATCAAGGGCGAGTACCCCTTCTGGATGGAAAGCGGCTGGGTGGTGTACCACGGCTGTGACTTTTTGGGGGACCATGCGGCCTGCGGTCTGTTCAAAGTGGGGGCCGGCGGAGGCAATTATCAACGCCTGACCACCCACTCGAGCGATACGGCTCCCGCCGGCTTTGGACAGCGGGTTGCCTTTATGTCGGCGCGCGACGGCAACTGGGAGGTGTATGTCGTTAACCTGGACGGCAGCGGCCTGAAACGCCTGACAGAAAATGGTGCCCAGGATGGCCTGCCCACCTGGTCGCCCGATGGCCGGTCTATTGCCTTTGTCTCCAACCGGAGTGGCAACTGGGCCATCTGGGTGATGAATGCCGATGGCACCAACCAGCGCAAACTGTTCGACCTGGGTGGCGGCTACGGCAGCGGCGAGTACGATTGGACGCGAGAACGGATCTCTTGGGCACCGTAAGTGGCAAGGGGCCGGTGGCAAACGGCAAGCGATGGAGCTTGGGGAGTGGCGGGGCTTTGGCCCTGGTCATCGGCCTGGTGGCCTTGCTCGCCGTCGGCGGCCCGCCCATCAGCGACCAGGTGGCGATCGTGGTGACGCCCACCTTTACGGCCACGCCCACACCCACCTATACTCCCACGCCTACCTTTACCCCAACCCCCACACCGACGCCAACCCGAACACCCACGCCGACCGCCACATCCACCCCGACCGTGCCGCCGACCGCCACACCCACCCCGTTTCTCGGAACACCCACCCCTGCGCCGGCTTCGAGCCACCTGTGGTTGCTGCCGCCCATCGGGCCGGATAGCGAAGGTGACCGCTATCCGGGCACCTACTTTCCCTACGGTGCAACCGGCGGCGGGCGCTATCATCTGCACCACGGCGTGGACTACATGAACCCGGATGGCACCCCGATCCTGGCTCCGGCCGCCGGGACGGTTGTTGTCGCCGGGAACGACCTGGAGACGGTCTATGGTGTAAAGCCGAATTTTTACGGCAATCTGGTGATTCTGGAGCTGGATGAGCGGTTTCAGGACCAGCCGGTCTATGTGCTCTTGGGGCACATGTCGCAGGTGCTGGTAGAGGTGGGGCAGCATGTCGAGCCGGGCGAGGTAGTGGGCCGGGTGGGCATGACCGGCGTCGCTATAGGCTATCACGTGCATCTGGAGGTGCGCCTGGGCCAGAACGACTACGATAGCACCCGCAACCCGGTCCTGTGGCTCCAACCCGAACCGGGCCAGGGGGCCATTGCCGGCCGCTTGCTGGACTCTCGGCAGCAACCGATTGCCGAAACCCCTGTCACCTTTTTCCGCGCTGCCGAACCGAACAAGTGGTGGCGTCAGACCCAAACTTACGCCAACCGGGAAGTGAATCCTGACGATCAGCTAGGGGAGAACTTTGCCCTGGGATATGTGCCGGCCGGCGACTATCTGGTAAAGGCCAAGATCGGGGAAAAATCGTATGTCCAGCCGGTGACGGTGAGGCCGGGCGAAATCGCATTCGTCATCATTGAGGAAAAGAAATAGCCAGAAATAGGGCATGAGGGCGGGGCTTGTTGCAGTGGCGAACTTGTATTCGCCGCCAAGGACACCAAGTAAAACATCTTGGTGGATTTGGTCCCGGCTTGTCCGGGTATAGGAGACGAGGAGGCATCGTGACGCAAAGGGTTTCAGTTCAGGGGGCATGGGTCGTGTTGACCATCCTGCTCCTGGGCCTGCTCGGCTGTAGCGGTGAGCCGGGGAAATTGACAGGAACGGTCACCCAGGCAGAGGATGGGAAGCCGCTGGCCGAGGTAGAGATCATGGTCTTTGAATTGGAAAAGGTCAAGGGGGTGTCCTCTTTGGATGCGTACAAGAAAACCAACGTCGCTTACCGGGAGGTCACGGACGCGCAGGGGTCCTTTTCTGTGTCGCTCATGCCGGCCCGGTATCTGGTGGAGGTGCGAATTCGGGGGGTCAAGGTGGAAAGCCGACTGGTGGAGGTGAAGGCGGGTCGGACCACCATCGCCGATTTCAGCGTGGTCGTCCCATCGCCGTGAGAGGACGGCGTGACAAGAATTGTGTAATTTGTAGAGGCGCAGCGCGCTACGCCCCTATGGGGGTGAATTTACACAAGATTCGCAACACTGCCCCGTGAGAGGCTGCTCAACCTGTTCAGAGGCCAGGCACTTTTGCAAATGCCTGGCGCTTTCAGCGGCACGGGATCGATCCTGTGCCATTTCTTATCCTTTTCGACGATATATGGCTATTTCCAACATTCCGCAGCTAACTGACCGTGGTTCGCTCACTTTTATGGCGTTTTAGCAGAATCAACGCAGAGCCTGGTATAGATGTCTGTAGAGAAGCCCAACAACGCCAGAATGCGCTGCTGCACCTCGGAGAGCGGGGTAAGATGGCGATGAGTTTGGGAAGGTTCCCGGATGACCGTCAGGGTGATCTCCCGAA
>FWPV01001477.1_pt1 | contig 65238 bp, 53 predicted proteins | sample 2228371 | NCBI WGS metagenome assembly FWPV01 (sample SAMEA103939776, study PRJEB20133) | metagenome
AATCTATTTGCGGGTTTTAGTTCTTTTTCTAAGAACTCAATCAGTTTTTCAAAACCTTTGCCTGTTTTTGATGAGACTTCAAAGATCTTTGCCTTTGGATTTTTGCTCAAAATATTCTTTGTTGCTTTTCTGATATCAAAATCAAGGTGGGAGAGAAGGTCTATTTTGTTTATCACGACAATCTTTGCCAGATGAAACAAAAGGGGATATTTCAATGGTTTGTCATCGCCTTCTGGTGCAGAAAGAATTGCAATCTTATAATCTTCACCGATTTCAAACTCTGCTGGACAGACAAGGTTGCCCACATTTTCAACAAGGATCAGGTCATAAGGTTTTGTTATCCGTGGTAATACCTGGGCAATCATAAATGCATCAAGATGGCACGCAGTTTCGGTATTTATCTGGATTGTATCAATCTTCAGCTTGCTCAACTTCTCACTGTCAATTGAACCCTTTATGTCGCCTTCAATAACCATAATTTTGTATTTTGACTTCAGCTTTTTCACAATTTGTTCAATGACCGAGGTCTTTCCTGCACCGGGTGAACCAATTACATTCAATACCAGACTCTTTGATTTATTAAAGAATTTTCTGTTTTCTTTTGCCCGTTCCAGGTTAGAGACCAGAACCGGTTTCATAATATTTACTTTCATAAATTACTCTCCTTCAATTGATTCTACATAAAATTCTCTGCCCGAGATTATTTCAATATTAATACTGCCGCATTCAGGACAGATGAATAATGGTTCCTCAATATCCGCGTCATAATTGCAGTTTTGACACCGGATATGTATTGGAATCTCAGAGAATTGAAGTTTGGCATTTTTACACCGTGTATCACTTTTCAGATAATCAAAATAGAAATTTATGGCTTCAGGTGAAAAACCAGTGAATTTACCCAACCTTACCTTTATCAGCCGTACTGAATGTATGGCATTTTTCTTTGCTTCTGTATCGCAAAGGTCAACGAGTGATTTTGTTACACTGTATTCATGCATAGCTGAAGAAATGCGTATTACCTGATAATTGCAAATTTACAGACTTTCTTTCCAGCACTGGTATTGATCAAAGCAAAATAAAGACCACTGCCAGTGTTGCCAGGGATATGCCAGAAGATTTCGCCCAATGAGCTGGGCACTAATTCTTTTGCGATCTGCCTTCCACTTATTGAATAGATATATACTCTGGCATCAGCAGGGACATTCTTGATGCACAGAACTGAACCACTTACTACGGGATTGGGATAGACCAGTATGCTATCCAGTGGCATTGATACATCTTTTATAATATCAAGTCTAATCAGCCCGGTCTCACCGCCAAGCCAGAAACACGACCGCAAAGGGTCATAGCAGAATCCCTGCACCTGAATTATTTCATTCCCCAGAGACAGAAATTCAACATTCACACCGAGGTCACTGAAGAAAAAAGGTTTCAAAATTTTGTAGTATGTATCATAGTAATAAATCCCATTACCTGTCATTATCCAGATTCTACCTGCGCAGTCACTCAGGACATCATAAATTCCTGCTCCACCAAAATTCTGCACACCACTAAAAACATTATCTTCATAGACTGCCACACCAATATCATTGGCAATGTAGACGCGGTTATCTTCATCTACGGTAATCCCCGAACAATAATGCGAAAGCAAGCCGTCTGATTTTCCATATTTAATATTTGTATCATCTCCGCGGTCAAAGAGCGTGCCTTTTGTATCAATTACCAGGACACCGCCCGCCGCATCAAATACTGTGCTCCAGACGCGTGCGCTGGAATCAATCGCCATTTCTACTTCAAAGCCCGGTGTCCTGTCACCAAGGAAGGATACTGTATTCAGTGAAGAATCAAGCACCCAGATTTTGTCTGAAGGTCCGGCAAGAGACAAGTACATATTATTCCTCAAATCAAATTTCATATCCCAGATTGCAACAGTGCTATCAATACCGCCGTGTCTCTGCCTGAGATAATACCAGTGTTTGGTTTGCGGGTCAAAAGCACATGCGAGCAGTGAATCAGTATAATGGAAAGCAAACCAGATTTTCTTGTCCGGTGCAGTAACACAACGGTGGACATGGGCAGTGGGGATAAGAGAATCGCGGCAGAAATTCTGCCACTTATTGTCGTTCCTTAACCAGCTGACACCGCGTGATTCATTATTCCGTCTACCATGGGCGACAAATATCCCGGCTTCATTTGCAGTAATACTACAGATGTGGTTTGAGGCAAGGCAATTATCTTTTTTCATCCGCCAGCAATGACTTGTGAAATCATAAATGCCAATACCTTCGCCAAAATAGTCATTCTCATAACGGTTGCCTGCAGCACAGAACCATTGTCCATTGTGTGTCTCTACATCATAGATTTTCGTGAGATAAGGAATGCTGTCTTTAATAATTGACAAACTGCCCTGGAACAAAAGACCAATTTGTCGAGTTGAGTCCAGACAGAGCAAAAGTGAATCTCCTGCTGGAGCAATATCAACCACTTTGTATCCTGATAGCAGGGTGTCAAAATAGTTGCTGATAAATCTGTTTAGACCCAGATCAGTTGCTACAAAAACTGTGTCATTGATAATTGTTATTCTTCTTATATTATTACCGAGCAGCCCGTTTTCAGTGCCAAAAACATTGAAATTCACGAAGTCTTTACTGAAGCTTGTTATTTTGTTATCCGTACCGATCCAGATAAGGGTATCAACAGCAATTGTCTGGATATTGTTGGATGACAATCCGTGGTAATCATAGATCTTCAAGATGCCGTCATCCCCAAAACTGTCAGGTGTTCCTTTGGTGTCAATAACCAGCAATCCATTCTCAGTACCCACAAGAACTGTATCATTAAGGCAGTAGATTGTGTTAATCCTGGTGCATGGCAGACATTCCAGGGGATATTGACGGATGGTTTGAAATATCGGGTCTGTTAATACTAAGCCTGCTTTGCTACCAACCCAGATATATCCTGCACTGTCCAGCGCAATACAGTTCTGACGGTTTAGTGGTAATCCATCAGTATTGGTTTTTGCAATTCTGAATGTGTCATTTTTGTAGTCATATGCAACAATACCACCATTGGTAGCACAAAACATCATAGAATCTTTAACTACAATTTCATAGATGAAATTATGGTTTGTATAATATGTTGGTCTCAGAGATATGGCGAAAAGAAATAGACTGGAGAGGACATTCATTTACATAACCATTTTTTATTGAACATTGACATCAATCTCAGTTTCCATACAAGCCAGAATGCTTCCCAGATTATTCTTCTTGACATCTTTGAAGTGCCTGCCCGGCGCTCAACAAATATGATTGGTATTTCAATAATGGGCAGTCCTGCACAGAATACACCATAAACACTCTGAATTTGAAAACCATAACCATCAACCTTGAATTTTTGCCAGTTAACACTAAGCAATGCTCTGCGTGAATAGCATTTAAAGCCGCTGGTAAGATCTTTTACTGGCACGCCGGTTACCAGACGTGCGAACATGCAGGCAAAAAAAGATAACAGCAATCTTTTCATAGGCCAGTTTACGACACTGACGCCATTAACATACCGTGAGCCTATTATTAAATCATATTTGTCAATGAGTTCAATAAATCTGGGCAGGTCATTGGGATCGTGTGAAAAATCTGCATCCATTTCAAAGACAAAATCATAATTGTGTAGCACAGCATAGCCAAATCCGGCAACATATGCTGTACCCAGTCCCATTTTTCTTGGTCTATTCATCAGGTGTATTCGTTCATTGTTCTTACGCATTGTTTCAACAATACCTGCGGTGTTATCCTGGGAGTTGTCGTCAATTATTAGAATCTCAAGCTGTTCTGAAACAGAGAGTACAGCTTTGATTATTCTTTCAATATTTACTGCCTCGTTGTAGGTGGGAATGATAACGAGTCCGCGTTTCATTGTGATATTATATACAAAATTCAACCTATGTCAATCACTGCAGAAAATGCTTGACACGAGAGGAATTTTTTATATAATCTATGTCTGGAAATACAAAAATATGTCGTTTTTGGAATTTATTTATTTGCCGGATTATCCTGAAAAAGTGCCGAAAAAACATAGGTTTTTGTCTTTTTCCAGAATCAGGGATATGTACAGGTACTTAACGGGGAGGTAAAATAATGGGTAAAACCTTAGCCGAGAAGATTTTATCAGAAAAAAGTGGACAGGATGCCCGTGCAGGTGGTATTGTTATTGCCCGAGTGGATGTTGCGGCGTTCCAGGATGGTACTGGACCACTTGGTGTGCGTCAAATCCAGAAAATGAAGGTTGATAAAGTTAAGGCACCGAAATCAATCATATTTATTGACCATGCTGCGCCTTCACCGCGCAAGGAACTCTCTAATGACCATGTGCTGTTACGTTCATTTTGTGAGAAGTCTGGTGCAATACTCTCTGAAGTTGGAGATGGTGTGATTCACCAGCGCCTTGTTGAATCTTATGCAAAACCAGGTGATGTTGTGATTGGTGCCGATTCTCATTCCTGTACTTCAGGAGCGCTTGCCGCATTTGCTACTGGTATGGGCTCAACTGATGTGGCAGTGGGGATGGCAATGGGCAGGACCTGGTTCAAGGTTCCAGAGACATTTCGTATTGAAGTCAAAGGAAAGTTTCAGAAAGGTGTTGGTGCTAAAGATTTGATTCTTTACTTAATTGGTATGATCGGCGCTGACGGAGCCACATACAAGGCACTTGAATTTGGTGGTCCTGCAATTGATAGCATGTCAATGGAATCGCGCTTTACATTATCCAATATGGCAGTTGAAGCAGGTGCCAAGGCTGGGTTGATTGCTTCGGACAGGATTACGCGGGAATACCTCAAACAACAGGGTAGGTTAAAGGACTGGCGCCCCATTGCGCCTGACAGAGATGCAAATTATGAAAGGGTCATTGAGATTGATGTGAGCAGGCTTGAGCCTCAGGTTGCCTGTCCGCATACTGTGGATAACACAAAATCAGTTACTGCGCTTAAGGGTACAAAGGTTCACCAGGTATTCATTGGTACCTGCACCAACGGCAGGATTGAAGATTTGAAGATCGCCGCTGATATCCTCAAAGGTAAGAAAATTGCCCGCGGTGTTCGATTCATTGTTGTTCCTGCTTCAAGGGCAGTATTCCTTGATGCAATAAGACTTGGGCTTCTTGAAGTATTTGTTAAGGCAGGTGGTATTGTGCTTGGCCCAGGATGCGGCCCATGTGTTGGAGTACATGAAGGTATTCTGGGCGACGGCGAGGTGTGTCTTTCTACAGCCAATCGTAATTTTAAAGGCAGAATGGGAAATCCAGAAGGTATGATATATCTATCTTCACCAGCAACGGCTGCCTGTTCAGCATTAACAGGTACTATAAGTGATCCGAGAGTATTTTTTAAAAAAACTATAAAAACAAAAAGAAGAAAGGGGTAGAATCATGGAAGTAATTAAAATCAAATTAAAAGAAAAAATCCCGATATGGAAGGAAGAAATTAAGAATCTTGTAAAAGATTATGGTGATAAGGTAATTTCCGAGGTCACTGTGAGTCAGGCATACGGTGGTATGCGCGGAGTAAAGGCATTGATCTGTGATACTTCTGAGGTTCCACCTGACAAAGGATTGATTATTAGAGAAATACCCATTGCACAATTGAAGGACAAACTGCCTGAGGAGGTTCTGTATTTGTTGATAATCGGTGAATTACCTGATAAAGATGCCACAGAAAATGTTAAGAAGGACTTGAAAAAGCGTGCAAAAGTTCCTCAATATGTATGGGATGTGCTCAAAGCGTTGCCTAAGGATTCTCATCCAATGGTAATGTTCAGCCTCGCCATTCTCGCACTGGAAAGAGAATCTTTGTTCAGGAAGAAGTACACCGAGGGAATGAAAAAGGAAGAATACTGGGAATGGACCCTTGAAGATTCGCTAAATCTCATTGCCAAATTACCGGCAATTGCAGCCGGCATTTACCGAATGAGATTCAATAAGGGAGAACTGATTGAGTCAGATCCGAATCTTGATTGGGCAGGTGATTACGCCCATATGCTTGGAATTCCTGATCCCACAGGCGAGTTCAAAAACCTGATGAGGTTATACATGGTTCTTCACTCAGACCATGAAAGTGGCAATGTAAGTGCCCATACCTGCCATTGTGTGGGTTCTGCTCTATCAGACCCGTACTATGCTGTTTCTGCTGGATTGAATGGACTTGCTGGTCCACTGCACGGATTAGCAAATCAGGAGTGCCTGGCATGGGTTATCAAGGTAAAAGAAAAATTTGGTGGTGTGCCCAGTGATCAGGACCTACGGCAGTTTGCCTGGGATACGCTTAATTCAGGACAGGTAATACCTGGTTATGGTCATGCAGTTTTAAGGATTACGGACCCGCGTTTTGATGCCTTTCATGAGTTTGGCGCAAGGGTCTGTCCTGATGATGAACTATATCAGATTGTGGCAAAGGTGTTCAAAATTGTGCCTGGTGTATTGAAAGAGCAGGGTAAGGCAAAAGACCCCTGGCCTAATGTGGATGCAGCGTCAGGTTGTTTGCTATATCATTTTGGCTTGACTGAATTTGAATACTACACTGTGCTGTTCGGTGTATCAAGGGCAATGGGTATGTGTGCTCAGCTCATTGTCAGTCGAGCACTTGGGGAGGCAATTGAAAGGCCAAAATCAGTAACCACAAAATGGGTGAAAGAGTTTGTCAAAAAGCCGTAGCGGAGGTAATCATGGTTCTCAAGGGAAAAGCCTGGAAATTTGGCGATGATATCTCAACCGACCTGATCTGTCCAGGAAGATATTTCCACCTGAGGTCTAATCTTGACGAACTGGCAAAGCATGTGCTTGAGGACGCTGATCCACAATTTGCTCAGAAAATGTCAAAAGGCGATTTTGTCGTCGCCGGCAATAATTTTGGCCTTGGTAGCTCAAGAGAACATGCACCTACGATTATCAAGATTGCAGGCGTGAGTGCGGTTCTTGCCAAATCATTTGCTCGTATATTTTACCGCAATGCGATTAACATTGGCTTACCACTTATTGAATGTGATACTGATAAGATTGAACAGGGTGATGAACTTGCCGTAGACCTTGAAGCTGGTCTTGTTCAGAACAGGACCAAAGGGATTGAGCTCAAGGTTCATCCTTTGCCAAAGGCGATGATCAATATCCTAAATGATGGTGGACTTTTGGCACATCTTGAAAAACATGGGGATTTTAAGTTAGATTAGAAGAGGAGCGAACAAATGAAGAAAAAAATAAAGAAGAAATCTACCGTCAAAAAAATCAAGAAGCTTAAGACAGCCAGAAAGGTTGCAAAAAAAACAACGGGTAAAACAGGTTATCCACAGTCAATAGTAAAGGCAATGGAGCACTTTGGTGGTATCCTGGAAAAACAAATTAAGCGTGTTCAAACAATTAAGAAATCAGAAGACTGGATTGACTATTCAAAACTAAAACCCATAATAATTGGTGTTATTGGTGGTGATGGTATTGGTCCATATATTACTGGTGAGGCACAGCGGGTACTTGAATACCTCTTGAAAGATGAGGTAAAGAAAGGTAAGATTGAGTTCCGGACAATAGAGGGCTGCACGATTGAAAGGCGCGCAGAGGTGCGCAAGGCAATTCCTGACGAGGTTCTGGTTGAGATCAGAAAATGCCATGTGTTATTGAAAGGTCCAACCACAACTCCAAAGAAAGGTGATCCCTGGCCTAATATTGAAAGCGCAAATGTAGCAATTAGAAAAGAACTTGATCTATTTGCCAATGTCAGACCAGTGCGCGTGCCGTCCCAGGGTATTGACTGGATATTCTTCCGTGAAAATACTGAGGATGTTTATGCGCTCGGGCCATTTGGAATTGAAGTTACACCAGATCTGGCAATAGATTTTAAAATGATTACAAAGCCAGGGAGCGAACGAATAATCAGGCTTGCATTTGAACATGCCAAGCGTAACAACAAGAATCGAGTAACTGCAGTAACCAAAGCGAATGTAGTGAAGACAACGGACGGTTTGTTCCTGAAGACATTTTATGAGATTGCCAAAGAATATCCGGGTATAAATGCTGACGATTGGTTTATTGATATTATGACCGCAAAACTGGTTGATGTGAAGCGGCGAACAGAATTTCAGGTATTGGTGTTGCCCAATTTATATGGCGATATTCTCACTGATGAAGCAGCAGAATTTCAGGGTGGAGTAGGCACTGCGGGTAGTGCAAATATTGGTAAGAGATATGCCATGTTTGAAGCAATCCATGGCAGCGCACCAAGAATGGTTCAGGAAGGAAGAACCCAGTATGCAGACCCCTGCAGCGTTATCCGCGCTGGTGCAATGCTCTTGAATCATATTGGCTATGTCGAACTCGGCAGGAAACTTGAAATGGCGCTGGATATCTGTGGTCAATTTGAAAAGAAACTGATTATGACTGGCAGAGCAACCGGGGCAACGGGCAGAGATTTCTGCAACTATATTCTTGAGACTATGGAAGATCCGAACCTGGAAAATCGCTGGAACGAATATCAGAAAGGATAGTCAGATAAGTAGATTAGTAACCTATGGGGGCTGGCATTTGCCAGCCCTTTTTTTAGAGCATTTGCAGACGCTTCTTGATATTATACCATAAACTCTTCATTCGCTTTATGTTTTTAATATTCTGGGTCACTGCTTCATGACCTTTCTGAACAAGCATATCAAGAGAGGAAAAGTCTGCCCAGTGGTAATCAGCAACTGCTGGTTTTATTATACAATCAGCCGATTTCAAAATTCTCTGGTCCAGATGGTATTTCATAAATGCCAGTGCGCGCTGGCTTATCTTGTAACCTGTATCAGGGGTGTCATCAAAAATTGGCGTATCACCGAGATAAACAGCAATAATGTTATCACAGCGAGATTTTTTTAGTATATCAATCGGGATATTATCAATAACCCCTCCGTCAATCAGGATTCTGTTGTTTTCTTCAAGAGCAGGAAAAATACCTGGTATGGCACAGCTTGCCCATACTGCCTTATAGAGTAGTCCGGATGAAAAGATAATTTCTTCGCCAGAATTGATATCAAGGCTATTGCAGGCAAAGGGTGTTTTCAAGTCCGAGAAGGTTTTGTCACCAAAGAGATGGTGGAGTAACTTTTCAGTCGCATCTATTTTTACGATTGATTTTTTGAAGAGCAGGGTTCCGAAATAGTATTTTTCAAAGATCTTCTTCTTGAAGGTTGCAATGGGAGTTGCTCCGGTAGTATAAAATTTATTTAAATCAAGTTTTCTAAATTCCTCAGATTTGAGGATATCATGGGTGATTTCCCGCAGATTTCTGGCATTACCATGAAGACAATATATCGCACCAATGATTGCGCCGATTGAAGTACCAGAGACATAAGCGGGTTTTATGCCATTTTCTTCCAATGCCTCAAGCACACCAATGTGAGCGAGTCCTTTTGCTCCACCACCACCCAGTGCAATGCCAAGTTTCATAGATATATGTTATAGAAATCCGATTCAAAGTCAATTACTGAACTTGTGACCACTGGAATTGATATTGCCGGGTTTCTTTAAAAACCACGAAATTTCAAAGATTGACAGAGTTGATGCAATGTGTATAATGATAATACAGAGGAGGTACCATGATCTGTTTCATTCTATTGCTGTCATTTTATCAAATGTCCAATGATACACTTTCTCTGAACCTCATTCTGCTAAGGAGAGTTATACCAAAAAGGTACTGATAAATGCAGGTATTGGTGTGGGATTGGGAATTGGTGCTGTGCACTGTTATTTATCAGCGGACAGGTCATATGAAGCATATTGTTCAGCAAAGACCATGAAAGAAACAGTAGAAAACTGGAACAAAGTCGTCCTTTATGATAGGCTGAAAGTTGCTTTTGCTGCAGGCTCAGTAGTATTTCTTGGTCGAACAGTATATTATCAGTTAAGGAGTGTTCGCCAATCTATGCTTGGTAGTGTTAACCGTTCATTGATTGTTGTTATACTCAAGGCTATTGTATAAATATTGGTTTGGAAAAGAAATTATAAGGAGACACAATGGAGATAAAAAGCAAAGCCCTTATACTCGCTGTCTTTTTTATTATTTTTTGTTCTGAACGGAATCGGATTAACCAGTTTGATGTTGGCAATCCAGGATTTGCAGCACCACCACCATGCTATACCTTTGGTGAGCCTGTTTATGATAGTTATGGTTACCTGGTTGCTGTATGCATATGGATAGGTTTCACTGACCCAATGCCCCGTACACTTTCTATTGACCATAAATTCTTTGTCAATGGTAATAATGTTCTGGATTTTGGTTATTCAGCTGAACAGGGATCAAAAGGTTATGGTTTTCAGATAAGTTATGGAGGAGCGCCATTTCCAGTTGGTACATACTGTTTGAAGTCATATTGGGGTGAATTTGGCTATGCGGCGTTTCCATTCAGTGTTGTACTTGAAGATGGCACCGTGAAATTTAGTGGCAAAAATTACATTGATGAGGCAGCAGAGTTCCCACCAGACCTTTTGGAATTAGAAATCAAAGATAGAGAATGAGGTTGAATTTGGAGGAGGAATATTTTCTGGCGTTGAGAGATATTACACAACATAAGATTCTTTACAAAACCATCAAATTGATTATATTATGTAAAAAGGAATTCAAATGCGAAGACTGAGCGCACTATGTACTGGATGTTGTTTATTCTTTATCCTCATTTGGAATTGCTGTGAAAAGCTTGAGTATCCTGATATTGATCGGCACAGCAAAATTCCGCCTGATATTTACAAAAGAACACCCGCAACAGATTCTTTTCCACCCATTCTGCACTCCAGCGAATTTGAAGAACCTGTTCCACTTGGCGCAGGCGTAAATACTGCTGGAGCTGAGGATTCACCATTTATTCTGCCTGATGGTAATACACTGTATTTTGTCTTTGTGTCTGATGTTAGATTGCCGGTGGAAAAACAGTTGCTTGATTCAGTTTCTGGAGTCTGGGTTTCTTACAAGAATGGTAATGAGTGGAGTGATGCAGAAAGGGTCTGGTTACAGGATCCTGGCAAATTATCTCTGGATGGAGCAGTGTGTATTCAAAATAACGAAATGTGGTTTGCTTCCGCACGCGAAGGCTATACCGGGGTCAATATGTTCACGGCTGAATTCATAGATGGAAAATGGAAGAATTGGAAGTATGCGGGTGACCGACTCATGAAAGAGATCCAGATTGGAGAAGTTCATATACATGGCAATGATCTTTACTTTCATTCAGCACGAAGCGGTGGGCATGGTGGTCTGGATATCTGGAAGACAACGCGCAGTGGAAATAACTGGTCTGATCCAGTGAATATCAATGAAGTCAATTATGAATTTGATGATATCCTACCTTTTATTTCATGCGATGGTAATGAACTCTGGTTCACAAGATTCTACTATGGAACACCTGCGGTCTATCGTTCAAAAAGAGTTGGTGGTGTGTGGACGACACCAGAATTGATTGTATCACAGTTTGCTGGCGAACCAACACTTGATGCACAGGGCAATCTATATTTTGTCCATCATTTCTATGAAAATGGGCAAATGATTGAGGCAGATATCTACATTGCCAGAAAGCGGTAGATAAAGAAAAAATTGGTTTTTACAAGTTGACAAATAAGAAGGTGTGAATATAATAGAGCAGATACTTGAAAAAACTGCCGGGATGATGGAATTGGTAGACGTAGCGGACTTAAAATCCGCTTCTCAGCAATGAGAGTGCCGGTTCAAGTCCGGCTCCCGGCATTGGATATGGGGATAAGAGAGTAGAAATCAGGTAACAGGAAATCGGGATTTATACTATAGTAGCCCTTTTTGTCTGTATCGGGCAATGCGATTGAGCAGAGTTTTGTAAGAAACTTTAAGCCGGCGCGCTGCTTCGGATTTATTACCCTGAGTATTTTCCAGTGTCTTTCTTATTAATTCTGCTTCAGCAGTTTCCCTGCCATAGGTTGCAGCAGATTTTAAATCCATGTTTTCAACAAAAAAAGAAACATGTTTTGTTTTAATTTCTGGCAGGAGTATGTGCTCTGGTTGGATAGTGTCACCAGCAAGAATATTCGCCCTTTCAATCGTATTCTCCAGTTCCCTGATATTGCCGGGCCAGTGATAGTTCTTCAATTTTTCCATGGCGTTTTCAGAAATTTGTTTTTTTGATTTTAGTTTTTTAAGGAAATGTGTTACGAGCAGAGGAATATCATTCTTTCTATCTCTCAGGGGCGGTATGGTGATTGGAAAAACGCTCAAACGATAATACAGGTCTTCACGAAACTTTGACTCTCTGACAAGACTATGAAGGTCTTTATTGCTTGCGGCGATAATCCTCACATCAACTCTTATTGAGGAAGTGCCACCAAGTCTTTCAAATGCCTTTTCCTGAATAACCCTCAATATCTTCGCCTGCAATTCAAGCCCCAGGTCACCAATTTCGTCAAGAAAGATTGTTCCTTTGTTTGCAATTTCAAATCTGCCAACCTTCCTGGTATGTGCTCCAGTAAATGCACCTTTCTCTGAACCGAACAATTCATTTTCAAGTAGTTCATGCGGTATTGCCGCACAATTTATGGGTACAAAAGGATATTCCTTTCGCCGTGATAACGAGTGGCAGGCACGAGCAAAAAGTTCTTTGCCGGTTCCAGATTCACCAAGCAACAATACCGTGGTTTCAGTATCGGCAACCTTTTTTAATAGTTCAACCGCTCGATTTATTGCCTCGCTTCTGCCGATTATCTCGGGAAATCCCTGGATGTTTTGAGATAGTTCTTTAAGCAGAATGTTTTCCAGGTGTGTCTTTCTTACATCAATAATCTTGCGAACCAGAAGAATCAGTTGCTCAACATCAAATGGTTTTGTCAGAAATTCACAGGCACCAATCTTCATCGCCTCTACTGCCCTTTCTATTGTACCAAAGGCAGTCATTATAATAAATCTTGCTTCATCATCTATGTTTTTGAGTTCCCTGAGAACATCAATACCATCAAGGTCTGGCAACCTTAGATCGAGCAGGACTATGTCAAATTTTTCTTTTTTGAAAATTTGAATTGCCTCACGTCCGGTTTTGACATTTATTGCAGAATATCCGGCATCATCAAGACTTGCCTTCAGGACTTCGGCAAAGCTTAATTTATCTTCAACTATCAGTATATCCGCCATCAAACTTTAAAATTCTGTATCATTTTAAAAAGTTTGTTTGTAATACTGACCAATTCCTGGCTTGTCGCAGCAAATTCTTCTGTTGCCGCCGATTGCTCCTGTAATGAGGCAAGTATCTGCTCAGCAGCACTGGAGTTCTCTTTTGAAATATTGAATGAATCTTCTATTTGTTTGAGCATATTTGTAATTTCTTCTTCTTCCCGTGAGATGACACTCTTTATGTTCTTAATGGCACTATTCAGTTCTATTGCTGCACTGGAAATTGTCTTTAATGACTCAGTTGTTGACCTGACGACTGAGTTACCGTCATAGATTGCCTTTTTTACTTCTTCAGAACTTTCTGCCACTGACTTTATTGAGTCAATCATTTCTTTTACAATCTCGCCAATTTCCATTGCCGAATTCTGTGTGTTGTCAGCGAGTTTTTTTATTTCGTCGGCAACAATAGAAAATCCCCTGCCAAATTCTCCAGCACGTGCTGCCTCAATTGAGGCGTTCAGGGATAGGATATTGATTTTCTCAGATATTTTGTTTATCGTTTCAATGATTTTGGTAATTGTATTTGAGACTTCATGTAATTTCGTCAGTAACCCGATGAGGTATTCGTATCGGGAGCCGATTATTTCAATATTTTTAATCACAGTGTCGCTCTGGTTCAACCCGGTGCTCGCACTTGTTGAGAAATTGTTTGCATAACCTTCTACTTTTTTGATATTGTCAACGACTGCGAAGCTTATCTCACTCAATGATTTGCCAAGAGAAATTGATTTATCAAGTTCCTGATGCTGGCGGTCAACGCCTTCGGTCATTTTCTGGGTTGTTGATACAATTTCTGATATTGCAGTTGAAAGTTCATTTGAGGTGGCAGCAATCTGGCCGCTGATATCGCTGAGATTTCTGGATGTTTCAATAATCAATTTTATGATATTGGCTTCTGTTAACAGGAGATTGTTCATGGTTTTTGTGAGGAGTGTTATTTCATCTGGAAAGGTATTTTTTTCTTCAATGCGCACTGTTAAATCACCTTTTTCTGCCTGTCTGAGAATCTTTCTAATATTTCGCAGACGCACAAGGTTCCGGTCAAAGTCAGTTATCAACAAAAATGATATCAGGGTGAAGAAAATAAGATTGACGAATTCCAGAGCAACACTGAATTGAGAATAGATATTGTGTGTTAGCATGACCATTATGCTATAGGCAGCATCCACAAGAATTATCGCATAAAGCCCGTTCTTTATTCCAAGAAAGTAAGCGGGGTGAAGGGCAATATAGAAATAGATCATAAAAAACGGAATTCGAATAAGTGGATTGACAAAAGCAAGACAGAGGGTTAAAACAAGGGCGGTTACGGTTGTAATACTATAAGGTATGAACACAGAACAGATGTTCTTACGTGTGAGGCTGTAGATTATGACTCCGAAGATAAATACAGCCAGGGTAAGTATTGGAAGTAGTGGCGGAACGATGAGAAATCTGAATATCCAGCCCAATAAAAAAATTAATTCAATTACAATACAGAAAAAAATTGTTGCGATGCTTCCTCTTCTTGAAAAATTCAATATCATTAAACGGTCTTCTTCTTTGAATTCCATTACTGCCTCCTGAAAATTTCCCGCGTCCTTTTCATCGCACAAAATTCACCACACATGGTACAGGTGAATGGAGAACGGGAAGGTTTACGTTTATAAATGCTTTTCGCCCTTGATGGGTCAAGCAGTAGTTTCATCATTTTGCTCCAGTTGAGCGCATAACGGGCTTTTGACAGTGCAAGGTCGCGTTCAATGGCAGGAGCAAAACCCTTCCCAATGTCAGCAGCATGGGCTGCAATTCTCAAAGCAATTACGCCTTCTTTCACATCAGCCATTGTGGGTAATCCCAGGTGTTCTGACGGCGTTACATAACAAAGAAAATCAGCCCCATAGTATCCTGCAATTGCCCCACCGATTGCTGCGACAATGTGGTCATAACCCGCACCAATGTCAGTGACGAGCGGTCCGAGAACATAAAATGGTGCGCCATCACAGATTGTTTTTTGCAGTCTGATATTCGCTTCAATTTCATTGATAGGTATGTGACCCGGTCCTTCCACAATCACAGAGACCCCTGAAGCCCTTGCCTGTTTTACAAGTTCACCAATAACCACAAGTTCTTTTATCTGGTATTCATCAGTTGCATCACTGATTGCCCCGGGTCTGAGTCCGTCACCCAGACTTAATGTTGCAGAATATTTTTTCGCAATTTTCAACAATCGATCATAATGCTCATACAGAGGGTTTTCTTTCCTGTTCGCTCTCATCCATTCTATCATCATTGAACCGCCACGACTTACGACACCACAAACCCTTCTTCTTTTATCCATACCGGCTATTGATTCTTCGGTGACACCACAATGAACTGTAATAAAGTCAACCCCATCCTCAAGATGTTTTTCAATAATTTCAAATATTTCATTAACGCCAGCCCTGGTAAATGGTTTTGCTCTTTTAGCAGTCTCAATTGCTACCTGATAAATGGGCACGGTGCCGACAACCACGCTTGAAGCCTTGATAATTTCCTGTCTTATCTTGTCAATATTACCGCCGGTTGAAAGGTCCATGACAGCATCGGCTCCGGATTCTATCGCAATCTTCAACTTTTTCAACTCATACTTCAGATTTGCATAATCGGGTGAAGTGCCGATATTGGCGTTAATTTTGGTTCTGATACCTTTTCCCAGGGCAAGCGGTTTTATCTTATGCAGGCGATTTCGGATAATTACTGCTGTGCCGTTGCGCAAATTCCGCTTAAATTCCTCAAGTCTAATGCCTTCATCGCGGGCGATCTTTGTTAACTCATCATTATTCATTGTGAATACTCCACATTCACGCCGAGAGAAGTTTTTGGTACGGCATAGGCGACAAACTTCAAAATGAAATTCATTGCTTTTTCTTCATCAGGTGCATCAAATATCAGCACATAGTCTGGTTTGCCAAAAAGCGACAGAAATTCTCTGATCTTAATTCCTTCAGGAATTTTCAGATTCTTTACCGTGTTCAACAACTCGTCAGCGCGGCCAGGAATTACATCGAGTGTGGTGATAAAGGTCATTCTGCCTCCTCATATTTAATATTATATGCTAAAATATTATTTTGTCAACAAATGGGAATTTTGGGTTCTAAACGATTTTCTGATAAATTCTGTATTTTTTGTATATATTCCCACCCATTTTCAATATGGTATTGTTTACCGTATGGTTGTCTTCAAGTGTCCAGCTAAGTTCTCCACTATTATAACCCAATTTTGCACCTGCCTTGAGGGTTTCCAGGATCATCAAAGCCTCAAGTCCAAGTCTTTGGTATTCTTTTTTGACACCCATAATCATTAGTCGCGCTTCCTTGATTTTATTTTTGTAGTAAAGGAATTTTAGCATTCCTAACAGATTCAGTCTGCCATTAAGCTTTTTAAGAATGAAATTGTAATTGGGCACAGTTAAAGAAACACCAACAGGGACATTGTCAATTTCAACAATTATTACAAGTTCGGGTACAATGAGGTCCTTTAATGTTTTGGAAATATGATTAAATTCGGAGTCAGTCATTGGCACAAAACCCCAGTTACGACTCCAGGCATCGTTGTAGACTTCTTTGATTTTTTTTACTTCATTTGAGAAATCATCAATATTCACGGGTCTGACTTTCAGGTCCCTTACGCGTTGTCTTATTATTGAACACATTCTTTCCAGACGTTCGAACGGAGCATGCTTTGCTTCAATATAAAAGGCATACAGGTCTTTTGCCTTTGTCAAACCGGCAGCAGCCGCAAGTTCATGATAATAATCAAATGTGTAAGTCATCATAATCATTGGTTCAAGAAAATAGCCTTCAAGGAGGAAACCGACCTCTTCATTCGTTGAGGGATTGAATGGACCAACAAATTTTGTCATTCCTTTATCTTTTTGAAAGGTTCTCACTGCCTCGTAAAGAGCAATTGCTGCTTCTGTATCATTCTCACACTCAAAAAAGCCAAAATAACCAGTCTTTTCATTCCAGAACTCAATGAAATTATAATCAATAATTGCACATACTCTGCCGACAACTTCCTTGTTACGATAGACGATAAACATTTCCCGTTCTGCGTGTTCCCAGAATGGATATTTCTTCTTATCAAACATGCCATATACATCTTTTCTCAATGGGGGGACCCAGTAGCGGGAATTTTTATAAAGTCTATAGGGGAATTCTACAAAGAGTTGAAGTTGCTTTTCATCCCTTACTGGAATGACCTTGATCATTTTGCCAGGCCAAACTCTTTGGCACAGCGGGCAAATGCGTCAAGCACGATTTTAATGTCTTCTTCAGTATGGGTTGCCATATAACTCGTTCTGATCAATGCCCTGCCTGGTGGTGTTGCTGGTGATATTACGGGGTTGGCAAAGACACCATTATTAAACAATGCCTTCCAGAATGCAAAACACTTTTCGTCTTCGCCAATAATTACCGGAATTACCGGAGTCGTACTTGCGCCGGTATCAAGTCCAATCTTTTTCAAACCAGTTCTTGCCTGTTCAGTTATCCGCCACAGTCTTTCACGGCGTTCTGGTTCAGTTTTGATTATCTCCAGAGACTTCAGGGTGCTGGCAACCATTGCTGGAGTCATACTGGCTGAGAATATTAATGCCCGGGCAGTATGTCTGATATGGGTTATCACATCTGCCTCAGCCACCACGAATCCGCCGAGCGAGGCAAAAGATTTGCTGAATGTGCCCATAATGATGTCCACTTTATCCAGGAGACCAAAATGCTCACATACACCCCGACCATTTTTACCCATAACACCAATGCCGTGTGCATCGTCAACCAGTAGTCGTGCACCATACTTTTCTTTTAAGCGAACAACCTCAGGTAGATTTATGACATCACCTTCCATGCTGAAAACACCGTCAACAACTATCAATTTTCCTTTGCCATGCGGAAGTGATTTCAAAATTCGTTCAAGGTCTGCCATGTCATTATGCCGGAATTTCTTCACTTCGGCAAAAGATAGTCTGCAGCCGTCAATGATTGAGGCATGGTCCTGTCTATCAATAATAATAATGTCGTCTTTGCCAGCAATGGATGAGATGATACCGAGGTTTGTCTGAAATCCGGTAGAAAAAACTATCGCATTATCTTTTTCAAAGAATTCTGCAAGTTCTTTCTCAAGTCGCAGGTGGATGTCCAGTGTACCATTCAAGAACCTTGAACCTGAACAGGTTGAACCATATTTTCTGATTGCCTCAATTGCTGCCTGTTTGAGCCTTTCATCTGCAGCAAGGCCGAGATAGCCATTTGAGCCAATCATAATGTATTCCTTACCATTGATTATTACCCGGTGGTCCTGCGCAGATTCAATAGGTGTAAAATATGGATAAATATCTACACTTTTTGCGCGATTTACTGCCTCAATTGTTGCTTTGCATTTCTTGAACAAATCCATAGTGTGATTATAGTTATTTTGTGAATAAAGTCAATATCACAGGATATTGCGCAGAAACCAATTCAAATCAAAGATTTTTTCAATATCACATTGATTGAGATATTTTCTTACCTCGGTATCAAGTTCGGTGATTTTTCTCAAATGTTTCTTTTCAGTATTTGCTTTGAAAGAAAGTTTTTGCACAAGGTCATAGGCTGACTTTCGGCTCATTCCTTTTTCAATCAATCTGTTCATTAGATTCTGAGAGGCATAGAGACCCAGACTGTTGTTTATGTTTTCCATCATTTTTTCGGGAAAAACCCTCAAGTTTTCCATTACCCAGATCATTTTCTTTGTAGCATAATGAACAATATGGAATGCATCAGGAATAATCACCCGCTCCACTGAAGAATTTGTCAAATCCCTTTCATGCCACAGGTTTATGTTCTCAAACGCCGGGACAAGATAACCTCTTAATACTTTAACCAAGCCGCACACGCGTTCGCAGGTGATTGGATTCTGCTTATGGGGCATGGCAGAAGACCCTTTTTGACCACGGGCAAAGGGTTCTGCCAGTTCGCCAATCTCAGAACGGGAAAGATTTCTGATTTCTGTTGCAATTCTTTCAAGGGCACAACCATAAAAAACCAGTTGAGCGAGTAGAAAGGCATGTCGGTCTCTTGGTATAACCTGAGTTGAAACAGGTTCTGGTTTTAGTCCCAGTTGTTTCATAACAAGTTTTTCAATTTTAGGCGAGAGAATTGTATAACTGCCCACAGCACCGGATAGTTTTCCAAAAGAGATTTCATCACGGGCTTGCATAAGACGCTTTTGGCACCGGAGAATTTCCTGATACCAGGAATTGACTTTGTATCCGAAGGTAATGGGTTGGGCAAATACTCCATGGGTTCTGCCCATCTGGGGTGTTCTTTTGTATTTCGTGACGAGTCTTTTAAGAATCCGTAAAAGTTTATCAACTTCTTTATCTAATATTTCAAGTGCCTCACCCAGTATCAATGCCCAGGCAGTATCAACAAGGTCATAGGATGTCATGCCAAAATGAAGCCAGCGTGATTGGTTTCCAATCTTTTCACGCACCGCCTCCAGAAATGCAATTACATCATGGTTGGTTATTCTTTCAATTGCTTCAACACGCTCCGGGTTAACTTTTATATTTTTCAATTTCTTGCTCAGACCTGGGGGAATTATTTTCTGTTTTTCCTGTACAAATGAGACTGCCTGTTCCACATAAAGCCAGACTTCCATTTTGTGCTCTTCACTAAAAATTTGTTTCATTTCACTAGTTTCGTATCGTTTAATCATGGTTCAACTCCACCTAAATGATTATATATATTAAAAGAGAGATTTCAAGTAGATTAGAATATCAACGGTCAAAAACGAATTTCAGAACCGTTTCGTTCTTCATATCTTTTACCTTGCAGAAATAAATGCCATTTGCGACGGGTAAATGATTGTTACCATGCCCATCCCAGTAGATTGTATATTGTCCTCTTGTTTGAATTTCATCAAACAGGTTTCTGACCAATCTACCTGATTCGTCATAGATGTTGATTGTCACCGGACCGGTTTCTGAAACATAGTAATCTATGGCAACAAATTGATTAAATGGATTTGGCCGACCCTGGGCATTCTTGCGATTACTCATTATTGTCATATCTTGTTTGCGGTATATCGGAATCAAAAGTACTGGTTCATTTGAACGAAATCTTGCGAGTGTGCGATTGGGGATTTCAACCCATTTCTGGTTGAAGGTATCAAGCGGCTGGGACGCAGTGACCCAGTAGTTAGAAACCAGGTCATTCGGGTAGTAATAAACAGTAATGGCTTTTGGCTCGGATCTTGTAAAATTCAATGCCCACATTGTATTTCCCGAAGACATAACAAAATTCAATTGGGCAGTTTGTGTTTCCAGAGCTGAATCAAGTTTTGTCACTGCCATTCTCAGACATTCCTCAATGCTTAAATCCGGATACATGTCAAGTATCTCCACAACAAGAATTGCCCAGAGGTCAGAATCAAGATAATTGGGATTATAATCAGGAGGATTTTGCTCAAGGTATGAAGGATTAATGTTTTCAATGAGCTTTTGCAGGATGTTCACATTAATGGTACCGTTGTGTGCAAAGAGCATATCAAAATTACGGCGCAGACATTTTCTACGGAACGGATGGGGATCAGGAATACCACTTGTTGTACCGCTTGAACCTCTACGCACATGGGCAATTGTTGTTCTATCCATATTTCTCATTAATTCGTGGACCGCATCAAAATATCTTGGGTCTAATGGTGCGGATGGTTCACCCCGTCTTATCAGAGGAAGTAAAGAATCACCGACTGACCGGATAAAATAACCAATGCCCCAGCCATCAGGATTGTTCGTGCCGAGTTTGCATAATGAATCAAGGTGGGTTGTAATTAATGAATCTATTGTTGGTGTTTTTTCTGAAAAGATAATCCCCCAGAACCGGCACTCGTGAAACAATTCAAGTTTCTGATTTCTATGAGTGTGCCCGTTGTAAACAAGAATAAGCAGTGTCAATCCAATCAAAAATCTCCCTATAATTAGACGCAAGGTCATAGATAGTTTGATATGTTTTTTCAGGGTGAACATAATTTAATAATCTTTTTGCTGAATTGCCCTTTTGATGATGAAATAACCAGATAATACACACCTGGGGGAAGAATATTCCTGTCGTTGTCAGTTCCATCCCAGAAGATTCTTGATTGATTATCAGACAGCATGCTGAATGATTTTACTATTCTGCCTGTGATATCATAGATTGCCATTTTTGTCGCACACCCTTGCCTTATTGCGTGGTATTCTATAATTGTTCTGTTATAAAATGGATTGGGATGGACAACACATTCGGGTATTTCAAATTGAAAAGTATCAGTTTTTTCTTTTGTTCCTGTCAGGTCCGGATATGTTTTGACAAGAAAGAGGTCATTACCACCAGCACCATACGAATCAGTTAGCCCGACAATAATATAGCCACCATCAGAGGTCTTTTTTACTGAATGGGCGCAGTCAGTGCCAGCACCACCATAGATCAGCATCCAGACATTCAAACCCTGTGTATCTGCTCTTACTACATACATTTCAAAACTGAAGTTTCCTGCGATAACATAATTTTTATACCCGACTTCCTGCACAGCATATGCAAAATCGTGGTTCAGGCTTCCCTGAAAAGCACTCCAGACCAAACCACCGTGCTGGTCATATCTCAGAAGGCACCACTCATACCCGAGGAGCACAAAATATGCACTGCCACAGACAATATAGCCGCAGTCCTGGGTCTGTTGAACAGAGAATGCCATTGCATTTTCATTTGAATGACTGGTTGTTGTCCACATTACCTGGCCCAGAGAATCAATTTTAAGAAGGTAGATATCGCCACTATGATTTCCTGAAGAGTAGGTTGTGCCTGTCATGATAGAGCCCCCATCACTTGTTGCGGATACACTATAAGCAATGTCATCATAAATTTCGCCATAGGTCTTTTCCCATATCAATTCTCCAGCTGGGTTAATCTTGATTGCAAGAATATCATTTCCGCCTGCACCATAAGAATTGGTCATACCTGCAATCATATAATTGTTATCCTGGGTTTTCGTGATTGAATAGCCTGTTTCATTTAGTGAATCACCATAAGTCCTTGCCCATACTGAATCGCCATTTTCATTTATGCACAGCACATAAATATCAGACAAACCATTACCAGAAGAATTGGTTGAGCCGACAATCAGGTATTGCCCGTTATCAGCAGGGCAGATACTATAGCCAAAATCATCATTGGTTCCACCATAGGTTTTTGACCAGAGTGGATAACCTGTTGAATCAACCTTCACGCCATAGACATCATAATCGCCATTGCCAGAAGAATTTGTTGAACCGATTGCAATAAAACTTTTATCAATGCATTCAACAACGCCATAACCGTAATCATTTCCAGCACCACCAAAAGTCCTGCCCCATTCAATATCTGGAGCCTGGTTGAACAGTATGATAGATGCAATGAAAATAATCGGCATAATCTCTAAATTCATTCTATTGATTGGCAGAGGTTTGTCAAGTGCACTTCGGGGTTATGTAATTGTAGCGGTTTGATTTATCAAACATAATCAAATTTCGGGAGTGAGGCATGTACTGATGAAAATCAGTGTCCTTATGCCAGATTGGTGGCTAAGTTGAAAATAAGTGATTTAAGTTTTTCGGACAGGGACAAGCCCTGTCCCTACAGGGGGAAAGACGGCGGAGATGGGGAATTGCGGATTTCGGATTGCGAATTGCGGAAGGTAATTTCAAACACCAAATTCCAAATCAAAACAGAAAAACAAACCAAAGAAACCAAAAGACCAGAGAAACCAAATAGACCAGATAGATGGGATTGCCACGCCACCGTGAAATAAAAATATTTCGCAGGGGGCTCGCAATGACGGGGGGCAGAGATTGCCACGCTCACTTCGTTCGCTCGCAATGACAGAAAAGAAAAACTATGCAAGGGCTCGCAATGACATTGAGTATGAATAATGTGGGTTAAATGGTTAAACAATTAAATAATTAAATAACTATTTAACTGCAATAAAGAAAAAAATTTTGTTGAATAAACAAGAGAAACCAGAATGTCGCTTCAGTCCCGTTATAATCTTTCACGGGAATAAATTCCCTACTCCTGAGAAAAGATTTATCGGAAATCGTTAATCGTTATTCGTTTTCGGAGCCCGTATCGTTATAAGTTATTATTAATCGTTATTAAAATTAACAAAAGAGGATACGGGCAACGACACTCATAAGCGCACAACGAAACGACTATTTTCGTCCGACTGAAGCATGCCCTGATGGAAATCAGGGTGGACGCTACAGAATGAATGCGGGAATGATTCATTTTCCCCCTTGACAGGTTTTGTTTTCTGGATATACTCAGGTATGCTTTGGACTAAAAGACTATTTTGGTCGAAAAATCTAAAGGTGGTCTAAATGGCAGTTTCTAAGAAGGCAATGCGCGATGCAATTATTGATTCGGCAAGGTATGTCTTTGCCCGTTTCGGTTATCGTAAGGCAACAATGGATAGTATTGCACGGGCAACAAGAAAGGGGAAGAGTTCTATTTACTATTATTTTGAAAATAAAGAAGAGATTTTCCAGGCAGTGCTGGAGAAAGAAGCCCAGGCAGTAAAAGATGAAATGCAAAATGCCCTCAAATCAACACCTGACCCCAAGGAAAAACTTGTTGTCTATGTCTTAACACGGATGCGTGCATTCAGGCGGATTGCGAATTTTTACAGTTCATTCCGCGAGGAGTATCTGAAGGAGTATGACTTTATCCAGCGCTTTAGAGAAAACTATGACCGCTATGAGACAAAGATTATTCTGGATATTCTGCGCGAAGGCGTAAAAAAAGGTATCTTTAATATTCCTGACCCACCGATTGCAGCAAGTTTCTTTGTGACTGCACTAAAGGGATTTGAATACCTCTGGGGAACAGAAGAGGACATTGTGAAACTGGAGAAGAAGACTGAAACTATGCTGGAAATGCTTTATCGGGGTATATTGAAGAAATGAAAAAAATTTTTTTGCGGTTTTTCGACCAAAACACAAAAATAGTCAAATATTCTATAAAGGAGATAAATAATGCAAGGATTTGTAAGATTTATCATTAAATTCAGAATACTGATAATCGTTTTGACGGCAATTTTGAGTTTGATTTTTCTCTTTGCCCTGAGAAAGATAAAGGTCAATCCAGATATGTTCAGTTACCTGCCCAGGGATGATGAGGCAGTCAGACTCCTTGACTACATTGGTGAGGAATACGGTGGGAATAGCCTGGGTATTGTTGTATTACAGGCAGAAGATGTCTTCAATGAGCAGGTGATTAAGGATATTGATATCCTGACAAGGGAATTTAGAAATATTGATGGCATAAGTTATGTGACGAGCCTGACAAGTGTGCTTGATATAAAGAAGACAGAGGAAGGATTTGAGATTGGAAAACTTATCAACGAGGACAATCTACCTGACCAGAATGAACTCAATGAACTGAAGAAGTATGTTCTTGAGAAGAAATTCTACCGCAACCATCTTGTCTCACAGGATGCCAGGACAACCCTGATTGTCTGCAGGATAAGTGGTGATAAATCAAGGACTGCTCGTGAGATAGAAAGGGTTGTGAGGAAACATAATCTGCAGGGAAAAGTCTATTTTGCGGGTTTGCCATTCCAGTTGAATACAGTGAATGATTTTATTGTCAGAGATTTGAAATTTCTCCTGCCACTGGTAGCCACTTTTATATTGCTCATTCTATATTTGAGTTTTCGCTCATTCACCAGTGTGATATTACCACTGATTGGTGTTGGTCTGAGCACACTCTGGATGCTTGGGATAATGGCATTATTGAATATCCCGCTTACTGTAATAACCAATACTATACCTGCAATACTTATAGCAGTAGGCAGTGCCTATGCAATTCATGTGATTTATAAATTTATGGAAGAAGGCAGTAATGAATCCTTTGCCCGGGTAATAGTCCCGGTTTTTCTTGCCGCACTGACCACAATCATTGGATTTCTTTCTTTTATTATTGGTTCATACCTGATTATGATAAGACAATTTGGAATATTTTCTGCGATTGGTATATTCTTTGCATTTTTATTAAGCATCACGCTCGTTCCCGCAATTATGGCCCAGATCAATATCAAAGGCAAAAACAAAAAAAGGCAGAATAAGGATATTAATAGAGTTATGCAAGGGCTTGGTAACTGGGTTATAAGAAACAGCAGGCTCACGCTGATTGTTGGTGTGGTTGTTTTTGTGGTCTTCCTTATCGGAATCCCATTAATAAAGACCCGCGTGGACTTTCTTGACTATTTCCGTTCCAATACCACAATCAGAATTACTGAAGGGATAATGGAGAAGAGTTTTGGTGGTTCAGTTCCCATACAGATTCTTGTCAAAGGAGATTTGCATAGCCCTGAGGTCCTGAATGCAATGAAGGAATTTCATAATTTTCTTGATACCCTGCCGGGTGTAAACAATCCCCAGTCAATCGTTGACCTGATAGAAGAGATGAATGATGCAATGGGCGAGGGATTAAGAATTCCGGATACAAAAGAGAAGATAAGCAATCTCTATTTTCTGCTTGAAGGAGAAGAGATGATTGAGCAGATGATAAACACAGAAAAGACCGAGGGCTTGATTCAGGCGATGACTCCAGGTGCATATACCGAAGAAAGCGAAATTATAATCAAAAAAATCCAGGATTACCTAAGCAAGATAAATAACCACGACTACCAGTTTTCATTTACAGGTTCACCAGTGATTTATCAGCATCTTAACAAGAGCCTTCTGAGAAGTCAGAGGCTCAGCCTGATTATTGCGATAGTCTCAATCTTTTTGTGTATAACACTGATGGTGGGTTCGGTTCAGAATGGATTGATTGGTGTTGTTCCGATTGTCTTTATACTTGGTGTTATATTTGGTATTATGGGATTCTTCAAAATCCCGCTTGATGTTGCAACTGTTCTTGTCGGTAGCATCTGCATTGGCATTGGCATTGACTATTCAATACATTTCCTTAATCGTTATCACCAGGAGCGAAAGGTAAATGATATTAAAACTTCAATTCTCAATACAATTACCCACACTGGCAGTGCGATATTTATCAATGTGTTTACAGTCATGACAGGATTCCTGGTTCTGGTCTTTTCAAATTTAGTGCCAATTGCCCGATTTGGTATATTGCTGGCAGTCACTATGTTTGGCACAGGTCTGGCAGCGAATACTTTGCTTCCTGCAATTCTGTTAATAAAAGAAAAAAGGTATGAGAAAATATCTGGGAGTAAGTAAGAATGAGACCCTCACCATCTCCTCTCCCTTGAAGGGAGAGGATTAAGGTGAGGGTGAAAGGTGAAAGGAGGTTTTCATGAAAAAACAACAGGAAATCATTAAGATAATCTGCATTTTATCTGCCCTGTTTGTGTTCAAGTCAGGGGCAGAGCAGATACCTGATGCAGAGCAAATCTTGAAGAAGGTGGATGAGGTGCTTGCAGCACCAAAAGACCAGGTTGGTCTGATAAAGGTGAGTATCATTAATAAGGGTGGTGAGATAAAGTATCGCGAGATACAGCTCTATCAAAAGGGAAATGAGAAAAGGCTTGTGAAGGTATTATCACCCGCAGACCAGAAAGGCATTGGATTTCTGTCTCTGCCTAATGAGGTTCTCTATGTTTATTTACCTGCATACAAAAAGACCAGGCGCATTGCTGCTCATATCAAGAATCAAAAGTTTGTGGGAACTGACTTTACCTATGAGGACCTTGAGGTCAAAAATTATTCAGAAAAATGGGAACCCGAACTGATTAAAACAGAGAAAGAATGCTACATTTTGAAACTGACACCAAAACTCAATGCCAGTAGTGACTATTCACAAATAATGCTCTATGTGCGCATTGAAGACAACTTTCCTGTAAAGGCAGAATACTACAATAAAAAAGGTGAAATGATTAAAATAATGGAGACACAGAACATTGAGAAGATAAAAAGCTATCTTGTGGCGACAAGATACTGCATGCAGGACCTGCGCAGTGGCAATAAGACCGAGATGGAAATGACTGATATCAAGCTTGATACCGGACTTGACGACAATATTTTCACAGAACGAAACCTTGCCCGTTGAAGTTTTTATAATGCCGGAGCAGCCAAATTTCAGACATGGCGTCCATCTGAAGATGGACGCTACAAATTCGTATTTTGATAAATTACAGGAGGTAAAAATGAAAAGACTCTATCAACCTAAGAAGATAGCAATTATGTTTGCTATCTTCAACATTTGTTTTGCCCTTGACTGGTCAGGTTATCTTTCCACTGATAACCGTTTCTTTTTGAAAAGAGATTTTCCCATTTCTTTTGAGGAATATCGTCTCTGCTTCACGCCCCAGCAACCATTCAATGAAAGGGTGAAATTCTACAGCGAGTTCTGGTTCAGGACATTTGGTCTGCCTGATTTACAATATTTTGCTGACCTGACTGATAGAAACAAGATTTCACGCTTTGACATAGAATTTAGAGAGGCATATATTGACCTCAATAAATTTCCTCTTAGCAATATGGACATACGGATTGGAAGGCAGAGGATTGCCTGGGGCACAGCAGACAAGATCAATCCCACAGACAACCTGAATCCTGATGACCTTGAGGATATCTGGGATTTTGGAAGGCACACAGGAAGCAATGGAATCAAGATAGATGGTTATATTTCAGACTTCAGCATTTCCTATGTCTTCCTTCCAAAATTTTCTCCGGCAATTTTACCTGAGAATTCCTGGTTGACTGCATCAGATATGCTGGTTCCGGCTCTGCCCGGTATCACAGTCAGAACTATTGAAGATTCACTCTCAATGCCCGAATACACAATAAAGAATTCAATAAATGGGATAAAAGTAAAAAGAAACCTTTTCGGCTTTGACTTCTCACTCAGCTATGTGTATGGAAGGGATGACATTCCGATTATCAAGAAGACTACATTTGTTCCAGCAGGTTTAACAGAGGTTGATATTCATAATGAATTTTATTTTCCACGAATACAGGTGATTGGTGCTGATTTTGCAGGCGCTATTGGGGATATTGGACTCTGGGCAGAGGCAGGATTGTTTCTGCCAGAGAGCACAAGTTTAATAATTGATATGACACAGCTCGGCATGGGAACAAGGGATACACTCATTCTGGATAATAAACCCTATGTGAAATATGTCTTTGGCCTTGATTATACATTCAAAAACGGGCTCTATATCAACCTGCAATATGCCCATGGCTTCTTCCATGAGCGGGGTGAAATGCTTGAGGATTATATTCTGACAGGGCTTGAGTGGAAACTATTTGAGGAAAAACTAAAACTAATGCCTTTGAATACAGGAATTGAAATAAGAGATTTCTCAGATGTCACGAACAACTACGCTATTGTCTATGCTCCAGAGATTTCTTATAAACCTTTAGAAGATTGCGAAATCACGCTCGGCGCAAGGCTGATTGATGGCGTGTCAGAGACGCTATTTGGTCAGGCAAAGGACAGGGATGAGGTGGTGGTCAGGATAAAATACAATTTCTGACCTGGCCAGCGTTTTCCCTGGTTTAATCAATCTTCACAAGTTTCGTAGTAATTGTTTCGTTTCCGTTTGTCAGGCGAATAAAATATATTCCTGGTGATTCTAATGTTTTGACGCGTTGTCCATCGACCTGATAGATTGACAGTTCAGCATCAGAAGGTTCATAAATAATATTTGAATGCCGCGTAAAAGGATTGGGAAATGATATTCTGAGATTGCTTTTCGGGGTAGCGGATTTTGTGTTTTCGGTTATACCAATTTGATTAAGGCACCTTGAAAAATAGATGTCTGGATTTGTTGAGCCATTGCGACAATCACACCATAGCGCAGATATGTATAAGTTGCCGGCAGAACAGGCAGTGTAATCACCAATAAATGTGTTTGTATATGCAATTGTATCAGAGACCCGTTGATTCGCACTCCAGGTTGTGCCAAAATCTGTTGAGTAGGCATAATACTGACCAATATAGTAACGGCTTCTTCCTCGTGTATCATGCCAGACAACATGAATGTTATCATTCGGGTCAACTGCTATCGCCGGGTAGAACTGAAGAGTGGTGTCGCCGGCAGGTGTATCATTGATCTTCACTGGTGTGGACCAGGTTACACCCTGATCAGTTGAGCGGGAAAAACTGACATCTAATTGACCGCTTCCCCATCTTGAATCTGCAAATACAACATATAGCCGTGTGCGGTCATTACTCGTTGCCCAGGCAGGGATATTGTTTAGACGGTATGGGGTAGAAGGTGGGCTCCAAGGACAGGTGATGATAGTTTGCTGACCGATCCAGGAAGTTCCAAGGTTGGTTGAGCGGTTAAACCTTACATCTTGCATACCCCAGCCAACAAAAAGATTTTGTCCTGTTCCACGCAGTGGCCAGGTGCCATTTCCGCCAGAACCAATTGTCGTAGCGCTTGACCAGGTCTGCCCATAATCTGTGGAACGTTTGAATCGTAATTGACCGGTTCCGCCATAGTCATACCATGTCAAAAACATATAATTGCCATCAACTGTTACCCATGGTTTATCATCCAGTGTATTAGGCGTTCCAGGTGTTAAACAGAGCGAAGCACCCCAGGTTCTACCCCAGTCCCGGGATTTTGTCAGATAGATGTCACCAGTGTAATTGGATGTATTGTAGGATAACCAGACATAGCAAATATGTCCGGAGTCATTGACTACAATACAGGGATCACAGTCTCCAGGATAGGTTGGTTCAATCATTAGTGTTTCTGCCCAGGTCAATCCTGCATTTGTGGAGCGTGCAAATCCAACATGGTAAACCCCGGTTCTGTTGTCATTCCAGCCACCGCAGACTAATGTGTCCTGATAAATGGCGATTGTCGTTTCATTTTGATTGCCAGTTCCTTGATCCTGACTAACTTTAACATTCGGGATCCACGGTGGATTGGCAAACAGAAAATTTACTGCAAATAGTAGTAAGATTTTCATTTTTCCTCACCTTTTTGAATATGTTCGGCTATTTTTGCCAGCAAGTCCTTTTCCAGTTTTCCATTGGATGGTGCATCTTTCCATTCGGGTGGTATTAGCAGGAACGCTGATGGGGTTCCATAGCGTTCAAATAACGCATTGATTTCAATTTGGGTCTTGGAGTCATCAATTGCAGTTAGCTGGACAATGAGCTGGACTTTTCCGTTTATCCAGCCTGGGTTCTCATCGTGCCATTCCTCTATGATGTATTTATCGATCCAGTTGATGTCTACTATTTTGCTTTCTGTAATCAATTTTTGCCCCTCAATTTTCATAATTTCAAAATCTGTAACTTTCAGAACGTCCTGAGTAACCGCATGAACCTCATTGAGTGAGCAGTACACTGTTGATTGAACGGTTAACAACGCAATCAATATAATCATAGATACCTCCTTAATGCTTAATATAATTAAAACAAGATGTTTGTCAATGCTAAAGTCTGGGTTTCAATTATCATTAGTAACGGCGATTGACTGGTTACCTGATCCTAAGAGAGCATTGACCTTTCAATTAAGTTGAGTTATTATTTACAACAGGTGAAAATGTCATTTGAATTGATCAAGATCGGTTGCTGTGGTTTTCCAGTTGCACGGAATGACTATTATCGCAACTACAATATAGTTGAGGTGCAATGGACTTTTTATGACTTTGTTGATAAGAGGACACTTGAAAAATGGCGTGCTGAGGCACCAGAAGGATTTGAATTTGTATTAAAGGCATTTCAGTTTATTACTCATTCCGCAAACCTGCCCACTTATAAAAGGGCAAAACATATAGACAATCTGAATCCGAACAAACTGGGAAATTTTCAACCTACAAAAGAAGTCTTTAATTGCTATGAAACACTGATTGAATATGCTGAAATCTTGAAGACAAAATTTATTGTCTTCCAATCACCAGCAAGTTTTAAGCCTGAAAAAGAGAATATTAAAAATATGGAGGAATTTTTTAATAAGATAGGAAGAAAAGGATTAATTCTGGGCTGGGAACCCAGGGGTAAATGGAGTCCCCAGCAGATAAAAGAAGTCTGTGAAGAGTTTGATTTGATTGATGTGGTGGACCCGTTCTTAAGGGATTCAACTTATGGCAGAATTTTTTACTATCGTTTACATGGAGGCAGGGATTACAGCCATCAATTTACTGATGCAGAACTGAAAACCCTGGCACAAAAAATAAGAGGCAGAACCGGTTATGTAATGTTCAACAATATTACAATGCTTGCAGACAGCCAGCGGTTTAAGTCATTAATTACGCGTAGTGGTTGACTTATTTTTCAAAATCGGTATAATGTTACATTGAAACAAAGGTGGACCAAGCTTATGACAACATTTGAAATCGGTTCTACTACGGCTAAGGGTGGTTTTGCAAATGAGAGGGATATTTGTAAGAAGTTTAATAATTGGAAAAATGATATTGAAGCACAAATGTGGCTTAAAATTATGGGATATGACATTAAATCTATAGATTCTGTGGAGGCAATTCTGATACCCACTCGTATGAAAAGAGAATTTGTTGAAAAATTAGGGTTAAGAGAAAGTTTTGATGAATTAATGAGATTTAAAAAGGCAGATGCACAGATAAGAATAATTATTATAATTGGCAGAATTATAAAAATAGAAAATCTATCATTAAAGAAAGCCAATTCTGATGCCGACTACAATCAAGTGGACAAGAGATGGGTGGATTCGTATAAAGAAATGTGGAAATTTGATGATGATATTGCACTTGGTCTGAAATTATTTACAGGTGAAATTATACCATCTACTCATCCTGAAATTATAGGGAATAAGGCTTTACGAGACAAAAGGAGGATGTTTCTTGCACTTGATTGAAATATTTAGCGATGAATAACTTGTGGAGAAGATAAAAAAGCGTTTACCGTACTTGTTTCAACTTGCAGAATTGGAGAGTTCAAGAGCGGGCAAAACTGGTATGGAGGTAGGGGCTCTCAGGGAGAAGATAATAGTTGCTCTATTAATCCATAAGTTTGGTGTGGAAAATGTAGAAACTGAAATACCAATCGCAGAACCAGAAGTGGATGTAAAATTGTTTGGAGAGCCAATATCAATTAAAACAATTACAGGCAAGAGTTTTGGAGGAGTTAAGCTTATATGGGCTGTGGACGCTCAGAAAGCGAAAGAATTTAGCAAAAACTATTATCCGCACTGTGATATTGTGCTCGTACAAATTAACTGGAATGATACAGGAGGATTTTATTACATTCCCCTACATGTACAAGAAAAGCTTTTCGAGCGAATAGGGAGGCAGAATTACATTAAACTACCTAAACCTGGAACAAATCCAAGAGGTGTTGAAATTACTAAGTATGCATTATCAGGTTTGATTAAATGTGAAGAATCCAGGAATATTATTATAAACTGGCAGAGAAGAAAGATTGATTTTGATCAATATAAGAGATGGATTGACCTCTGGAAGGAGGACTGAATGGAAACCTATCGAAGAAAAAATGGAACTCGAACAAGTACATTTGGCTCTCCCGGAAGAATAAATCACGATTCTACTCCTTTTTATGCAAGCAGACTATATGAAGAGTTGCCCAAAGAGGAAATTGTAAAATATATAGAGAGCTCAATTCCTCTCAATTGTTTGGATAAGATATTTTGTAAATCAAGCGAAAAAATGGATGAACTGCCGGACAACAGCGTTCATCTAATGGTGACCTCGCCTCCTTACAATGTTGGAAAAGAATATGACAGAAATCTCACTCTGAGTGAGTATAGAGCTTTTCTAAAAAGAGTATGGAACGAGGTTAAAAGAGTTCTTGTTCCAGGGGGGAGAGCCTGCATAAATATCGCTAATTTAGGAAGGAAGCCCTATATCCCTCTTCATGCTTTTATTATCGAAGATATGCTTGATCTGGGATTCCTTATGAGAGGTGAAATCATCTGGAATAAGGCTTCAAGCGGTAGTCCATCAACTGCGTGGGGTAGCTGGCTTTCTGCTAAGAACCCGACTCTCAGGGACATTCATGAATATATTTTAGTTTTTTCTAAAGGAATGTTTACGAGAGATAATTTAAAGAGAAAAAGCACTATTACCAAAGATGAGTTTCTTGAATTTACTAAAAGTGTTTGGACATTTGCCGCAGAACCAGCGAAAAAGGTTGGTCATCCTGCACCATTTCCTGTAGAATTGCCATATAGGTTAATCCAGCTTTATAGTTTTGAGGGAGAGGCAATTTTAGATCCATTTATAGGTAGTGGACAAACAGCAATTGCAGCACTAAAAACCAACCGTCATTATGTTGGATATGATATAAATGAAAGATATGTGAAGTTAGCTGAAAAGCGGATCACAAACTATCTAATAGAGAGTAGAAGCTTGTTTGATTAAAAAGTAAGGAAGAAAAATGGCGATTGAAAAAGAATATAAATTATGTTCTTGTCCTCTGGATTTTTGGGAGATAATTGTTGTGGATAACGACGTATGTTTTGATGGCAGAAGTGCAATTTATTACCACTGTGATAGATGTGGAGAGGACTTTGCAATAGTGGATTATAATACTTGTGAACCGCTTTATCTTAATAGTAACATTACTTACAGATGACCTATTCAGAAATAATTGAAGATATTCTCATTTTCAAAAGTAGAATCTTAATTTATGGAGAGGATAGTAGGCAATAGATTTTACCTTATTTATCATAATGAACTACGACAACCATTCTGAGGAGGTGTTGTTTGTGGCGAAGTAAACATAAAAGTGGCAAAACGAAACTTCAGATTATCACTCAATTATTGAATGATGGCTATATTAATGAATTCGTATGGTCTCGCCTTTTGTGTTCAAAATTCAGAAAATCCGAAATTGAAGAAATTGATAGGGTGTGTAGAAAATATCTCAAAAGGAGATTACCAAATAAATGAATGAACCACACTAATATTGGGAGAGGTTGAATGCGCACGGGGATTGCAGATTTACCATTGCATTATGGCAGGGCACCGAAATGGCTCTTTGAGAAAATGACAAGACTCTCAAGGGCAATCATTGAGGTGATTGTAGCCGAATTTGGACCAGAGGAATTTCTGCGGCGCATTTCTGACCCATTCTGGTTTCAGGCATTTGGTTCAGTCCTGGGCTTTGACTGGCATTCATCCGGTGTTACTACAACTGTCTGCGGAGCAATGAAGGAAGGTATGAAGGATATTGCCCATGACCTGGGATTGTATTTCTGCGGTGGTAAAGGTGGAACATCAAGAAAAACACCACAGGAGATAGAAAGGATTGCCAATAAAATTGGCAAAAATCCAGAAAGTCTGATTTATGCCTCAAAAATGTCAGCCAAGATTGATAATACCTGTGTTCAGGATGGATACAATCTTTATCACCATATGTTTATTTTTACAAAAGATTTGCGCTGGGCAGTGATACAGCAGGGAATGAATATTGGAACATTTGAGAAAAACAGAGCCAGGGATTTGTCTGACGAGACTGAAGTCTCCACTCCAGGAAAAGGATTATTTGATGATATCAAAGTCGCTGCAGAAAGAAAGTTCCGCACAGCACGACGCTATCACTGGCTATCTTTGAATTTGAATTCCTATGTTTGTGAACCGCATACTGCGGTATGTTGTGACATTACAAAGCCATGCCTGAATATGGTGGCGCAGGAGAGTGAAGGTTCACGGAAGATTATTACAGAAGTTGTTCGTGAAAAACCAGATAAGGTTATCAAAGAAACAGAAACAATATTGAAAATGCCTGAACATCATCCAGTGCTAAAACTGGATATAAACCCAAAATACTTTTACAAGGTACTTTTGAAAACTTACGAACAATTGCCGCAAAATTTTGAGAACTTACTCCAGATAGAAGGAATTGGTCCTAAAACCCTGAGGGCTCTTGCCCTTATTGGTGAACTGATCTATGGTGCAAAGCCATCGTTTCGCGACCCAGCGCGGTATTCTTTTGCCCATGGTGGTAAGGATGGATTTCCATTTCCGGTTGATAAGAAAACATACGAAGCATCAATAGGTTTTCTTGAAACTGCAATCAGAAAGGCAAAGATTGAAGAGAACGACAGATTCAAAATGCTCAGGAAATTGAGCAATTTCTGAAATTGTATGTGCGGAAATAGATATAAAAACTATTCAATTCATAAGTTTATGAGTTTCCGCGTCTTTGTTGCACCGTTTGCTTTCAAAACAACAAAATAGACTCCTTTTCTATTCAGATCTGCAGGCGGTCCATAATAGTATTTCCCCGCACCAAGAAGTTGATTGTTGACTATCTCTGTAACTTCACGTCCTGTAGCATCGGTAATTACAAGTGAAACCCTTGCTGGTTGTTTCAAGGTCAGACTAATCAAAGCGTTGTTCATACAGGGGTTGGGTTTTATGTCCATAATGGCAATCCGTTCAATAGTCTGATTGTCTTCGGCTACATTTGCCAGACCGATATCAATCTTATAAATCCTGTTGTATGTGCCGCCGGTTGTAGTCCACAGATAGCCACCACCGAAATCAACACCTTGTTGAAAGTTCCAGCCTGGTACATAACCAGGTGCAGGATACCAGTTGAGGATTGCGCCAGATATTGTGTCGATTTCGTAGATTCTTCCATAGCCCTGATGACCTACCCAAAGGTGTCCTGCAGCAAATCCAAGACCACGTGGGTCTGATGGATACGGAGCATTAAATGGGATAGACCGAATTGTGTCACCTGTCGTATTCATTTTGTATATCCGTCCACTCTCTTCACCAACCCATAGATATTCACCATCCCATGCCAGACCATGGGCGTGTCCGGCAAATGGTGGGTCATAGGATGCCAGAATTGCGAGGTTGGAGGTATCGTATTTATATATTGAGTTTGTGTTCCAGTGTGATGCCCATAAATATGTACCATCAAAAGCCATATCCCTATCACCGTATGCTGGCGTGAACATAGTAACGACTGAATGGGTTAGTGGGTCGATTCGGGCAATTGAACAGGGAGGCGACCAGACATCAAGATTCCAGATATAACGTCCGTCAAATGCAAGCCCTCCAGAATAACCAAATGGTCCGGTGAATGAATCAACAACAGTGAAAGTGCGGCTTGAAATATTTTCAGCACGAGTATTCTCTGAACCAGTCATAACACCATCGCGGAAAGAGTCTGTGCCGCCAATATTAATACCAATTAATATGAGTAACAACCATATTGATCTATTCATGGCGTCTCCTTTTTACACAGTTAGTATATCAACCATATCACTGCTGTCAAGTAACTCTTCGGCTTAACCATATTTGTTACCGTACTTCATAACCCGAGATCAGTGTTGCAATCCTTTTTTGATTGACTTTTGTCTTTATATTTATATAATAATCTACAATGAGATTTGCCAGATATGGCATAACTGCAATCGGGTTATTGTTTTTTGTTTTGTCGTGTCATAGGCTTGCGCCCAGTGTTGGTAAGGCAAGGGATGTTGTTGTTGTTTCGTCAATTCCCGACACATCGCTAATTATTGTAAATATCCAGCGATACAGATATGTTCCTCAACGCGAACCAACTTTTATTTTTATCTTTACACCTGATACAATGTTCAAGAATCTGAAGCAGTTTCATTCTCTCTTTTTATATGGTTCATTAAAGGATGATTTTATCTATGAATTGCTCAACCCTGAAGCACGTGAGGCGACACTGCGTGATACTTTTAATCTTTTTAAGATGGAAAACCTCTGGGCAAAAAATCAGACAGTTGTTATTCTTGCTGTTTCAGAACCAGACTATATTCCTGCGGGAATCAGAAAATATCGTGATATGATTTCAAGGATACTTGAAGAGTCCTATTATCGTATTGTAAAGCGTTCATTTTATGAAAAAGAAATGGATAAAAAGATTAAGTCCCAGCTTGCGAAATTTGGCTGGGAAATGGATGTGCCCGCAGGCTGGATGATTGATTCAACATATAAGACTGAGAATTTTGTTTTTGTTCATACCCATTATCCAGACCGCAGCATATTTCTATACAAAGAAAAACTATTTTCGTCACTTAGTGATTCAATGGTAATCAAAAAAAGGAACGAACTTACAAAAAAATACTATAATGGAGATTATGTGCTTTCTGAGTTAACAACGGTTGAACCCATTGAATTTAAAGGGATGAAAGGTTTGAGAGTAAATGGTATCTGGCAGAATGACTCGCTGGTTGCAGGTGGTCCATTTTTATCATATTTTCTCACCAGTGGTGATTCATTGTTTGTAATTGATGGAATACTTTTCTTGCCGGGCGAACGCAAAACTGATTACATTATGGGTCTTGAGGTAATGATGAACTCATTCAGGATTGCAGAATAATCGTGAATATGTCTATTGACATTTTTTGCTATTTGGTTAAAATATAATGCTGGAGGCATAAATGGCCGAACAAGATTTTTCTGAGATTGCACGATTGGCTGAGCGCTATAGCAAGGAACCGAAATCAAGAATATTTGTTCAACTGGCGGATGCTTACAGAAAGAACAATATGATTGATGAAGCATTAGAGGTTTTGCAGCAGGGATTGCAGTATCATCCACAATATCCTCTGGCGTATTTGATTTTGGGGAAATGTTATTTTGATAAGAGAATGTATGCTCAGTCAAAAGACGCACTGGAGAAAACGATTGAGTTTGACCCGATCAATGTAGTGGCACTTAGAATGCTCGCACAGGTATGCGAAACACTGAAGGATGAAGCATGTCAGTTAAAGGCATACAAAGGCATTGTAGCAATTGACCCGAGTGATGAGATGGCGCGCAATAAACTCCAGACTCTTGAAGCAGCACAAAGTAAAGGTCCAATCTACACGATTACCCTTGCCCGGGAATATGAAAAGCAGGGTAACCTGCAGGAAGCACTCAATGTTTATGAAAACCTTAGTTTTATGGATCCTACTGACCTTGCGATAAAAGAAAAAATAAAGGAGTTGAGAAATAAGATTTCAGGTGCGGAAGAGAAGACAGGGATTGAGGAGGAACAAAAGGTTTCAGAGTTAAAGTTGGAAAATTATTTCAAACCCGAAGAAGTAGATATTGTTGCTCCCCAAGTGGATATTCAAAAGCCGCCCGATGCTGCACTGGGTGAACATATTATTGATCTTTCCCAGGAAGTTTCACCACCAGTAGTAGAAGTTACAGAACCAAGATTAGAAAGAGAAGAACCGAAGAAAACCGAAGAAGTGGAAGAAGTTCTTTCGCTTGAAGAATTTCTTGTTGAACCTGCAACATCTGGCGAAACAGTTAAACCTGAACTGATTCCTGAAGAGCCGGCTCAACCCACCATTCAGATTGAAAATGTTGCGGAAATTAAACCAGCCGAAACGATCATTGAGAAACCTGTGGAAGAACCAGTGATTGAGCCAACCCCAGCAATTGAAGAAGTCCAGATGGTAATGGAAAAACCGGAGCCTGCCCCTGAGGAACAGTCAGAGATATTGATAGAACATGCCCCTGAATTCAAAGCATCAGAGCCAGAAACAAAGCCAGAACCAGTTGCTGAGGCAATTCCTGAACTTCAGGTAGAAGGGGTTCAACCCGCTGCTGCTGAACCGGTTGAAAAGCCTGTTGAAGAAAAGCCATCTGAGGAAAAAGAAGAAAAACCCGTTGAAGCAGAGCCATTACCTTCAGAAGAAAAACCAAAGGATGAAACGCCAAAGCCAAAAGAAGAGGATTTTAAATCATTTCAGGATTGGTTATCAAGTCTTTTGAAATAGAGAATTATGAATATAAACAAAATTAAAGAACTTGTAAAAATTCTTGAAAGCAGCCCCCTGAATGAAATAGAAATTACTGATTTCTGGGGGAGAAAACTCAGGTTATCCAAAAATAATACAACTTCTGTTGAAAAGATTATTGAACCACCGGTGGTTAAAAAAGAAATCAAAAAAGAGCCAGAGCCAGTATCTCCAAAGGAACCCGAAGTCAAACCTGAAACGCCGAAGCAGAATCTTGTAGCAATTCGTTCACCAATTGTTGGAACATTCTATCGTGCACCTGCACCGGATGCACCACCTTATGTGGAAGTTGGAGATGTTGTAAAGCCGGGGCAGGTTGTCTGTATTGTTGAGGCAATGAAACTAATGAATGAAATTGAAGCGGATGTCGCAGGTAAGATTGTTCAGATACTTGTCAAAAACGAAGAGCCAGTAGAATACAATCAAGAATTATTTTTAATTGAACCTTTATGATTTTTTTGAAGTATTATTGAGAGTAGAGAAATTATGGAACTAAAAACATTGCTTGAAAAAATGATGAAAGTAAATGCCTCAGACTTGCATTTGAAGGCTGGGGCACCACCAGTTTTCAGGATTGACGGTCGATTGGTAATAGAGAAATCCGAGTCTCTGACACCTGAGGCTTTAAAGACAATGGCTTATCAGATTATGACTCCTTCTCAGCAACAAACCTTTGAGCGAATGAAGGAAATGGATTTCGCCATTGGCGTTAGAGGTGTTGGTCGTTTTCGTGTCAATATTTTCCTCCAGCGCGGTAGTATTGCTATTGCCATGCGGGCAATTCCCATTTCAGTAAAAAGGGTTGATGAGTTGAATTTGCCTGGCATCCTGAAAGAACTGGCACTGAAACCAAGAGGCTTGATTCTGTGTACAGGAACGACTGGAAGTGGCAAATCAACAACGCTTGCAGCTATGATTGAGCACATCAATGAGAATGTCTCACGGCATATTATAACGATTGAAGACCCAATAGAATACCTCTTCCGCGATAATCTTTCGGTAATAAATCAGAGAGAAGTTCTGATGGATACAATATCTTTTTCCATTGCGCTTCGCCATATTCTCAGACAGGACCCGGATGTGATACTTATCGGTGAAATCAGAGATAGAGAAACAATGGATGTGGCACTGAAGGCAGCGGATACCGGCCATCTTGTCATGTCTACATTGCACACCCTTAATGCTACCGAAACCATAAACCGTATAATTTCATTTTATCCGCCTCACCAGCATCAACATATTCGCGTGCTGCTTGCTGCAACACTTGTCGGTGTTGTGTCATTGAGACTTCTGCCACGGGCTGACGGCAAAGGGCGTATTCCCGCAGTGGAGATTCTTATCTCAACACCAACAATCAAAGAATACTTGCTCGACCCGGTAAAAACACTGTTGATACAATCTGCAATTGAAGAAGGTTACGGGCAATATGGCATGCAGACTTTTGACCAATCAATTTTCCGGCTATACAAAGATGGATTGATTTCTTATGATGATGCAATCCAGGCAGTTTCCAATCCTGATGAATTTAAGTTGAGACTTGTTGGTATAGAAGCCACAGCTGAACGGGGCTGGGGTTCTTTTGAGAAAAAGTAGTGGGATTTGAAAAGGTACTCGTTGCCAATCGCGGCGAAATCGCAATAAGAATAATCCGGGCGGCAAAAGAACTTAACCTCAAGACAGTCGCAGTTTATTCAGAGGCTGATGCAGATGCACTGCACACCCGGCTTGCCGATGAATCAGTATGCATAGGTCCTGCACCTGCTCGTGAGAGTTACCTTAATATCACCAGATTGATAAGTGCTGCTGAGATTACCGGTGCCAGGGCAATACACCCGGGCTATGGATTTCTCGCGGAGAATGCCGAATTCGCTGAAATATGTGAATCATGTGGTATTGTTTTTATTGGACCAAAGCCAGAGCATATCAGAGCAATGGGTGATAAGATTAAGGCGAAAGAGACATTCGCTCGTTTTGGTGCCTCAGGAATACCGGGTAGTGAAGGACAGGTGGAGAACATCAAAGATGCAAGAAAGGTTGCAGCCAGAATTGGTTACCCTGTAATTTTGAAAGCGGCTGCTGGTGGTGGTGGCAAAGGCATGCGAATTGTTCGGACTGAAGAAGAAATGGAATCAGGATTCAGGATTGCCCAGGCAGAGGCAAAGGCTGCCTTTGGTGACCCTCGATTATACATTGAAAAGTATATTGAGAAACCAAGACATATTGAAGTTCAGATATTGGGCGATCAACACGGAAATGTTGTTGCGATCGGTGAGCGAGAATGTTCAATCCAGCGTCGCCATCAAAAATTAATTGAAGAAGCACCATCAGTTGCTGTTGATGATGACCTGAGGAAGAGGTTGTTGAATACTGCTGTGAAGGCAACAGCGGGTATTGGTTATCAGTCGGCTGGGACAATTGAATTTCTTATGGACGAAAACAAGAACTTTTATTTTATGGAAATGAATACGAGGATACAGGTTGAGCATCCGGTCACAGAAATGGTTACCGGCATTGATATCCTTAAAGAGCAAATCAAAATTGCCCTGGGCGAGAAACTTTCGTTTCAACAGAGTAATGTGAAATTGATGGGTAATGCGATTGAATGCCGGATTAATGCTGAAGACCCGGGAAGAAACTTTGCGCCTTCACCGGGCAAAATTTCTTTTTTTCACATGCCTCAGGGAATTGGTGTCCGTTTTGATACGCACATATTTGCTGGATATAAAATTCCAACACAATATGATTCGTTGATTGGCAAACTGATCTGTCACGGAAATTCAAGACTTGAGGCGATTGCCCGCATGCGTCGCGCACTCGAAGAGATCGTTATTGAGGGTATCGCAACAACAATACCTTTTCACCTCCAGGTAATGAACAATGAGAAATTTTTGAGTGGCGATATATCTACAAAATTTATTGAGGAAAATTTTGGTTAGTTAATCCAGGCTTTCCCCTATTTCAACAAGATTATTTTCTTGATTTCCTGGTGATTGACTGCTGTCAATCTTATAAAATAGACACCTGCAGGCAACGGGCGACCTGCATCATCAGTACCAGACCAGACAACAAAGTTATTGGGCAATTGGTAATTAAGTAATTGGGTTAAATCTTTAACCATCCTACCTGTAGCATCGTAGACCTTCAGAGAAATTTCGGATTTCGGGTTTCGAAATTCGGAATTATTTGGAATTTGAGAATTGGAATTTGTTTGGAATTTTGTGTTTGGAATTTGGAATTTAATCACCAGGTGATTCCTGAATGGATTTGGGTGGATTTCTAATTGCGGCTTTATGTTTCTGTCTTGTTTTTCTTCCTGGATTGTAGTGAGATATTCCACATTCACATTATCAATATAGAAACCTTCGCTAACTGCACCATCGTTGTCACTTATGAAGGCAATGCGTATCTGAATTGTATCACCAGCAGAATAACCTGCAAGAAGGTATTTCTCTTCAAACCAGTTACTCTGGATGGGTCTTTTTTCAAGTGCACCGCCAGTACCAATGAAATCCAGGGTATCAGCCTGGTTATCATGCAGGACAATAACATAAATACCATCGCTACCATAGATTGGTACTCTGAACCACCGATAAAATTTCAGTAGTGAATTTTTCTGAATCATAAAAGGAACAGTCTGAATATAACAATTCATATTGTTTATATACTGACCACTGGATTCATTACCGCAATACCAGGAGTGGCTCGGCGAGAATGAACGTCGGGTTGATATATGCCAGAAATTATTAATTCCACCGGTTGTCCAGAGACTTGAACCCGATTCCATATCATCACTGAAACCAGTTTCGCCAACGAGGACTGATAATGTGTCGGTGAAAACATAGCTCTCAGTAGTAACATAAAGCAGAAATTTTGAAATATGTGCCGATGGAGAGAATGGGCTAATGTAAATGACAAACGGTTCAGTAGCCATCTTGAGTGATTCAGGCGATATCTCACCATATCTGACAGAATCAATCAGAACAAAGGCATAAGGGTCAATTGATTGAAGATGAGCACGGGACGAATGCCCGGCACCAAAACCGTAGTTCTTCAAGTCTATGTAGAGTGATTCAATCTCACCGGGCAAAACGGGTAAGGTTGTAACACTGGTATTTTCAACCTTAATAATAGGTGTGCCGATAAGAATGGTTGGTTTGAATATTTGTGTTATGTTATTATAAATCAATTTTAACTCACACTCAACACAGTTACCATTTATTGCAGTATTTCTGACTGATACGGCAAAGGCATTGTCAATAATGGCAGAATCTCCTGCAGGAAGAGAACTGACAAAAGCAAGACTATCAAGGACCAGAGTCAGTGTATCATCAATTGTCAGGACGAGTTTGATGCTTTCTGCAACCGCATTACCACAGTTGACAATCCTGGTTGGAAGCAAGATATTCTCACCGGGATTTGCAATATTATCATTGTTGCCGAAGATATCATTTATAGTCCAGCCAGTGTAATTAATATAAGGACCGCTGATGACCGGTATTGTGTCTTCAAATGGCAAAAAGTTATGGGCAGTTATTGTGAGTTCAAAATTGCCTGTGTTCGTTGCGGTGGTATTAAGAAATATTGTTCCGCTTGCATCAGTATAACCAGTACTATACGATTCATTGTCCTTGCGTAGACAAACCAGGGCATTTCTTATTGGTAGATTTGTGTGTTTACTTTTAACTGTAATCATTACACGCGCAGTACCCACGGGTATGGTTTGTGGATGAAATACGAGCAAAGTATCAGGGATTTTTGTCCAGACAGGCATTTCCGGATCGCCCAGCAGGTTGATTTGATATTGATGCCAGCGATAGACATTTTCTTCTCTTGAGTAAGGAATAAAGTGTGCTTTTGCCAGTGCGAGAGTTACACCGAGCCGGAAATTTTTCTGAACAAATAAAGAATGAAAAAACCGGCTGTCAAATCTATCTGAATATCCAAATCCAGGATTGCCCGGTGAGCCCCAGCCATAACTTGAATTGCCAATGTATGCAACGCCACCGCCATTTGGACTGTTAACAAACGCCTCTGATACAGATTCATAATCAAAGGCAGCAGTCCAACAGCCAATTGAGTATAAAATTCCATATTTTGGGGTATTAGTGATAGTATCAAAATCTACACAATATATGCGATGGGGCCAGCCGCCGACCGAGATCAAATCAATCCAGCCGTGGCCATCATGATTGATGAGATTCTGACCCTGACGGATTGCCTGCATTACTGATTGTTTTGTTTCATTGCCAAGGCTCTGATAGAGTTTTGTTATTTCAAAATAGTCAGGAATTGATTCATCACCGATTTTGTTCTTGTGGACGCCCTGGTCAGTGTATGGATCACTCCAGAGTATCTCGGCAGCAAATAGTGCGTTATCAAGATAGTCAAGGACAGGATTTTTTTCGTAAATGAGGACTTTGTTGACAAATCTTTGTGCCTCCTGAATGGTATTTACTGGTGCCCTGCCAATGAACAGGTCAGGGTAAAGATCAATACTGTCTTCCACTTCTCCGTAACTGCCATCACCATCCCTGTCCCAGGTGCCCTGCAGGTCAGCATAATAAAGATCGCAGGGCATTGTATCTTCACGACCTGGTGAAAATCCAGCGCTGCAGGTCATGGCATAAGCAAACCTGCAGGGAACAATGTCAACATCACCTCCCAGAAGGACATATTCTGTGCTGGAATCAGACAGGATCTTCAGGTAATTTCTTATTTTCGCAGCACTATCTTCGCCTGGATAGTGGGAGAGTATCCAGTTAATATTTCTTACCGAAGCAGGAATTCCTTTCTTTGTTTTCCAGTCAGCCAGCCGCTGGAAAATTGTATCCATTGGTGGGTTTGTAATTATGAGGTAGCGTATTTGATTCCGAACATCTGTTTTCGGACTGCGTATTATATCATATAAATTCTCTACAAGCTTCTCCACAGGAAAATTTTTTGCGCGGGGCACTGACCCAGCCTCGTAAGATATCGCGTATTTTATTGAATTATATACTATTAACCTTTTTGAAACCGGGTAGTAATGAAATGGCACTATCCGGAGTTCGCATATCTGAATGCTATCAATAATGCCCAGACCTTTTAGTTCAACTATTTTTTCAGGATAGGGTTTGTCACAGTGATATATACTCATATCTGGCTGAGAGTTATCCACAACAATTTCTTTTGATAGTATATATGGTGGCCGGGCAAAGGAGATATTGTGTGTCAGTTTCAATTCTCTGCTGGTTGTTGAGATTGTTTGAATATTCTTTATAATTGCACCATAAGGCAGTGCCACTCTGACAATGGTCATTGGTATTTCCGGCGCACCGACTTCGTCAGTTATTTCCCAGCCCGGTATTCTGATTTTTGTTGTATCGCCGTATTCTATTAAATGCACTATCTCAGGGTTGAATTCAAAAGAACCCGTATACATGCCGGTGATAATTAGAAGCCCAATCATAAAATTCATTTTTTCTCCTTCTTATTCGGCGACAAAATTGATTCTGTTGCCACCCATTTCTTTTGATTCATAGCAGGCATGGTCTGCCAGATCTATGAGTTTTTCTTTATCCCTGCTGTCTTTTGGGAATACTGATATACCAATACTTATTGTGACAGGTGGGTCAAGATTTTCTGATTCAATCTTTTTTCTGATTCTTTCTGCAACAACAAGGGCAAAGTTGGCATCAGTTTCGGGTAGAACTGCAACAAATTCATCGCCTCCGTATCTGCCGAGAAAATCCACATCCCTGATTGTTTCCTTCATCAGAGCGCTAAATTTTTGGAGAATATAGTCTCCAGCAGAATGGCCAAATTTGTCGTTATATCTTTTAAAATTATCAAGGTCCATCATTAACAGGGCAAATGGTCTGCGGTAGCGCTCAGCCCTTTTTGTTTCTGTTTCAAGGGCAATCTCAAAGGCACGGCGATTAGGCAATTCTGTCAGAGGGTCGGTCAATGAAAGTCTTTTTGCTTCTTCGTAAAGTCGTGCATTTTCCAGGGCAATGGCAATCTGGGCACTAAGTGTTGATAAAATCTTGATATCATCCGGAGTAAAACCATCAACCTCAGGACTTTCAACATCAAGAACCCCAATTATTCTTTCACCAATCATGAGGGGAAAACAGACTTCACTCTTTGCTTCCCTGACACCCGGGATATAATAGGGGTCTTTTGAGACATCAGGAGAGTAATACATTTCCTTGGTTGCAGCAACATGTCCTGTAATACCGGTAACTCCAATGGTAATATCAATGTTTTTTACTGCTTCGGGGTAATTGATGTATGAGCACAATTCCAGTTTGTTTTTTTCTTTGTTAACAAGAAAAATAGCAAGGTTTAAATAGCCAAAGTTTTCAACAAGTCTTTTCAAAATATTCTGCAAAAGAAGGTCAAAATTTAATGTTGAAATAAATGTTCTGCTGACTTCATAAAGCACTGCAGTTTCCTGAATTTCCCTTGTGAGTTTGTTGTAGAGCCTTGTATTATCAAGGGCAATGGCTGCCTGGGTACAAAGCAACTGAAGATATTCTATCTCGGAACTGGTAAACTCCCGTGGTGAAAACGAATTGACATAGAGTATACCAATGAGATTTTCCCGGGCAACAAGCGGCATAGCAATAACTGCTTTCCGTCCTTTTTCAAGGGCAACGGGGTTGGCATTATCGTATTTTGTCAAATCAGAAACGATTACGGGTCTGCGTGTTTTGAGGACTTCGCCTGAAATGCCATTGGTCAGACGCGCTGAACTGTGGTATTTCTTTAATTCACCGGTTTCCTTGAGAAAATCATAGGCTTCAAACACTGTTGCAGTGGCTTCTTCAATGACAATTAGACTGGCAGCATCAGTGCTGGTAATCTTAATGGCTGACGCAAGCAATACCTTCATTATGTTTTCAAGTTCAAATGTGGAACTTAATGTAATACCGATATGCTCAAGTTCAGTCACAATTCGGGACTTTTCTTCAATTTCGTTAATCAATTTATTGTGGTCTATTGAGAGGGCAGCGAGTTTACAGAAAAAATCAAGGGCAGAGTAGTTGTCAAAATGTTCTATTTGTTTGCGGTAATAAAGATTGAGACAGCCGATAGCTTCGTCTTTTAGTAATAATGGTGCTGAGACCAGCGAACAAAGTCCCTCTTTTTTGACCCACTCAACAGAAAAGTAATCGCCTCTTTTTTCAAAAATTTCGATTATATCGGGAACAAATTTTGCTTTTTTCTCAGTACAGACCTTACCCGATACCTCCTCATCTTTACGGACTTTCACCACTTTAAGATACTCGGGTGAAAGATTGGCTGAATGGGCAATGGTCAGGAATTCTTTATTCCTGTCAAAAAGCATAATTGATGAGGCAGAGGCATTGAAGAATGAACAGGCAATTTTAGTTATGGTATCAAAGACCTTTTCAAGGGAGCGGTGCTGAAGAATCTCTTCCGCAATCGCAGTCAGATTTGTTGTCAGTCTTGCCTCTTCCATTAATCTTTATTATACAGAATAAAACATTCCTGTCAATGGGTAAATCTACTGATTTGAATCAGGGTTGACACAATTTGAAAATTGGCTATAATATTTTTGTGAAAGTCTTTGCAACATTCATCACTATTTTGTTCGTGGCAGTTTCAGTCAATTGCGGGATGGCACCAAAGGACAAGGCTGTTTCTATTTTGAAGAAAGGGATTTCTGATAAGTCAGATGTAATAAAAGTAAATGCGGCAAGGGCGCTGATTGAAACTGGAGACAACCAGGGTTACGAGATTATCTACAGAATCCTTCAAACAGGTAATAGTGATGCTATTGTTTCTGCACTGGGTGTTCTGGTCATATTAAAAGACATAAATTATTCACCGGTTCTGGTGCAGTTAAGCCAGCACGAAGATCCTCTGGTGAGAACAGAAGCATATCATTTGATATCTTTGAGCGGCAACACTGAGTATCGGACAGTTTTACTTAAGGGTGCCAATGACCGTATTTCAAGGGTAAGACGTTATGCATATCAGGGACTTGTAAATTTCAAGGATAAGAATGTTATTAGCCCAGGATTAAAGGATAGCGACCCTATTGTGCGGATAATTGCTGCAAAATCTTTAGGTTTGCTTGGCGAAAAAGAGGTGACAAATTTCATAAAAAAGGAAATGGACCCAAAAAATCCCAATCCCGAAGTCTGGGCATATGCGGTTCTTGCACTTGCTGAACTTGGTGATACCCTATCCATTCCTTATATTAAAGAACTACTCTTTGATACACCATGGGATTTGCGGATTGCTGCTGCTGAGGCTTTGCTTATTCTTAAAGACAATTCAGGGGTTGAAGTGCTGAAAAGCGGTTTGCAATCCGGCGACCCTTTTGTTCGGGTAAAGTCGGTTGAGGTAATGGCACATCATCCCCATGCTGATTTTTATGAATTGCTTACCACGGCATGCCGGGATGAATATATTAATGTGTCAATTGGTGCAATAAATGCGCTGGTGAATTATCATAAAAAGGAAAGTTTGAAATTATTTGAAGATTTGCTTGATGCACCAAATCCGCTTGTAAAGATTGCGGCAGCGAGCGCATATTTGCGAACATTATAACACATGGCACTGAGATTGTATAATACACTATCCCAGAAACTTGAGGAGTTTAAACCTGTTGGTGAAGTTGTTGGTCTTTATTCCTGTGGATTGACTGTGCAGGGACCACCGCATGTGGGTCATATCAGGGCAGTAATGACAAGAGATATACTAAAACGCTGGCTTATTCACCTTGGCTATAAGGTAAGGGCAATTGAGAATTTTACTGATGTGGATGACAAGATTATTAACAAACAGCGAGAATTAAACTCAGATTGGCGAATTATTGCTGAAGAAAACATTAAAAAGTATTTGCGTCTCTGCGACTTTTTGAACATTATAAAACCCGATTTTTACCCGCGGGCATCACAGCACATTGAGGAAATTATTGGATTGATACAGCAGCTTATTGACCGTGGTTTTGCATATGTCAGATCCGGTGATGTCTATTTCCAGGTGCGTAAGTTCTCAGATTATGGAAAATTATCAAAAAAGAGTATTGATGAATTGCTCAGTGGCGCAAGAATTGAGCCGACCGAGCTGAAGAATGACCCCCTGGATTTTGCTCTCTGGAAGGCTGCAAAACCAGGAGAACCTTACTGGTTAAGTCCCTGGGGCAAAGGCAGACCAGGCTGGCATATTGAATGTTCGGCAATGTCAATGCATTATCTTGGTGAGTCTTTTGATATTCACATGGGTGGTGAGGATTTGATATTTCCACATCATGAAAATGAGATTGCTCAGTCTGAGGCAGCGACCGGTAAAACATTTGTTCGTTATTGGTTACATAATGGAATGGTAAATATTGCTGGTGAAAAAATGTCTAAATCCACAGGAAGATATTTTCTAATGGAAGATATTGCGCGGGATTTTTCACCAAATGTAATAAGATTGTTTCTGCTGAAAACACATTATCGCAGTCCCATTGACTTTTCGAAAGAGCGTCTGGATGAGGCGAAGTCTGCCTTCATGAGGATCCAGACATTTCTTGATAAGTATGATGAAATACCGGATAGCGTTGAAATTCAGGGAATGAGTGATTTTGTTGAGGCAATGAATGATGACCTCAATACACCCAGGGCGCTGGGTATTATCTTTGAACTTGTCAACAAAGGTTATCAAACCAGCAGTATTGAGATTGCACACAGTGTCAGGAAACTGCTTGAAATTCTGGGTTTTCTTGAAGAAAAAAGAAAAACCGATGATATTTCACCAAAATTGGTTGAGATAATGCTGGGTATTAGAAATCAGCTGAGGGAGAACAAGAACTATGAGTTAGCTGATGAAATCAGAAAGAGGCTTAATGATATAGGGATAATAATTGAGGACAATAAAGGCAAAAGCACATACCGCTGGGAGGTTAAATGATTCAAGTGACGCAACTAAAAAAAGGTATGCTCATAAAACTTGATAATGAGCCATACGCAGTATTGACAGTTACACATATTACGCCAGGCAACTGGCGGGGAATGGTTGTATGCAAACTGAGAAATCTGACAAGTGGTTTGTCCAAGGAAGTTAGGTTTCGTTCTACAGATAGGGTTGAAGAGGCAGATGTTGAAGAAGTTGAAATGGAGTATATCTATTTTGCTGATGGTAAATACTATTTCATGAATCTTGAAAATTATGAACAGATACCAATGGATGAGGAACTACTTGGTGACAATGCCAGGCTATTGACACCCAATATTAAAGTGAAGGTTGAGTATTTTGAAGGCAAACCATTTGGAATAATTTTACCCAAGACTGTAACTCTAAAAGTTGTTGAGACCCAAGCCTATATCAAAGATGCAACTGCTCAAGCACAGACCAAACCCGCAGTGCTTGAGACTGGTTATAAATGCCAGGTTCCGCCTTTTGTTGAGGTTGGTGATTTGATAAAGATTGATACTGAAACAGGAGAGTATCTGGAACGGGCATGATTGTGTTTAACTAAGGAGAGACTATGGCTGATGACATACATGAAGAAATAAGAAAGATTGCCGAAAAAATTCCTGGTTGTGTTTATGTCAGTCTGGTTGGTTATGACGGAATATCTGTTGCTCAGCATGTTGTGGAGCAGATATTTGATGTAAGTCTATTTGACGCTGAGGTTTCATCATTGTTGCTTACTTCAAAAGAGGTTAAGAAGAACCTTGACCTTGGCACAGAAACAGAATTGATATGGTTAACCCAGAAGGCATTCGTGATAATTCAGCCACTGGGCGAAGATTATTTTGTCTATGCATTCTTGAAACCGGTAGGTTCAAATCCCGGGGTCGCGCGCATTGAAATTAATAAGGCAAAAGCAAAGTTGATGGAGATTATTTATCCGAAATCAAACACTTAGACTTGTAGCGTTTAATAGCGTGGTTCAAAGGTCTTAACAGAATATGCTTGAATGGATAAAACACAGTAAGGTGTATAATATGTAAATAGATGAATTTTCCCTGTATATAAGGGGTTTATCTTTTGAAGGAGGAATTGTAGATTAAGATATTAGTTTTAAGGATACTGCTGACAATTATTGCGGGTATCATTTTCAGTAACATTGTTGATATACCTCTTTTCTTCTGTTGCATGATAGCCCTGGTAGGTGCACTGCTGATGTTTGTGAGAAGAGAGACGGTGTTTTTACTTATTTTTTCCCTTTCAGCAATCAATACACAACTGCGCAAACCTGTTGCTAACACAAATATCCCAAGGGAATTTCTGTATAATGGCGTGGTTATTGCAGAAGACCAGAGTGATAATAATTTTCGATTAAAGATAGCCTTAAGGTCGTTTGTTATCAACAATGATACCCTACCGCTCTGTGTGTATGCTGTGCACAATACGACTGAGCCAGATAATTATCTGGGTAAGACAATTACGATTAAAGGTCGTCTGATAGTTGCAAAAAAAAGTCACAGACCAAATATGATTGTGGGTAAAATAGTTGGCAAGAACTACCGCTACAGTTTTCCGGGAAAAATTTTTAATACCATCAGCACTTACATTAGTGACATTTTCTGCAGTAACTTTGACCGCCGATATGCCCTTGTCGCCCAGGGACTGGTTCTTGGTGGTAGCAGTCGCCTGGACAGTGAATTGAGGCAAATTTTTGCCCGTGCTGGAGTTTTGCACATTCTTGCTGTTTCTGGATTGCATATTGGATTTATTGTCGTTTTTTTTAGCACGATAATTCTGCCATTACCACTATCACCGAGGCTGAAATTTCTTTTCATTGTGCTGGTCTTATTATTATATGCTGGAATAACCGGTTTCAGACCAAGTGTTCTGAGGGCTTCGCTCATGGCACTTCTTTTTGGATTATCGTTTCTTTTTCAAAGGCAGGTTGATGCACTGCATGTTGTAAATATCAGTGCTTTGATAATGTTGCTTGTTAATCCATTACTACTCTTTGATGTTGGTGCCCAGCTTTCTTTTGCCGCAGTTTATGGTATTGTTTATCTGCTGCCGCGGATTAATGAGCTTTTCTTGAAGAGGATAAAGGTTCGGTTTGTAAAGCCTCTATTATGGTCTATGGCGACTTCTTTTTCTGCCCAGCTTTTTGTTTCGCCATTTCTAATACTTTATTTCAATCAGTTACCAACCCTTTCAGTTTTTTCAAATCTTCTGATTGTGCCGCTGGCTTCGGTCATAGTCTATTTGCTTTTCATAATGATTTTTGTCGCTTTGATTTCTGTTCCAGCCATGAATATCATAGCCGTTATTCTTACAAAACTGATATGGCTTCTGGAAAAAATTGCTGGTCTTATTGCTTCGTTGCCATTTTCAGCAATCAATATGAGTATATCGCCAGTTTTTCTTTTACTCTTTTTCTTTGTTTTTCCTCAAAAAACACGAAAGACTGCGCTATTTTCCGCCTGCATAATTGCAATATTCTTTTCTGCTGGTTCGTTATTTCCCGCACAAATAATAAAAGTGACCAGAGGTAATACCTTAATAATTCTTGCAAACAGGGAGAAAATCATGATTTGCAGCCAGCAAAAACCATGGTTTAACGATTGTTTTCGTGAGGATAGAGTTGATTATCTCATTGCCAGAAAAAGATTTATACCCGTTACGAAAGAATTTATTGAGATGCCAGGAAAACTGGAATGTAAGAGAATCCAGATAAGCGATTTTGCTATTGAGATTGGCAGGCAGATAGTTATACAATGGCGAGATAGAGAATTCGTTTTGCCCGAGGAAGGGTTTGAAGATAGGGTGAGGAATATTATCTGTTTTAAGAACAGGGTCCATGAGTTTGAAACAATATTAGAACCCTCAGTATTTGACCAGATTGCGGCTGAATTTCGCTCCCATTTTGGATTATTAAAGCTTGTTTTAAAGGGCTAATACATGATTTTCTGTGCAGTTATTAATTTTGAGGCGCTCAAAAATGGAAAAAAACAAATGTTGACTTTTCACCAAAAAAATGTAAAATTACTGGTTAAGGAGGTTTAATGGGTAAGATTAGAGTGGCGATAATTGGTGTTGGAAATTGTGCTTCGAGTTTGGTCCAGGGTGTGTTTTATTATCGTAATGCAAAGGAGAACGAGATAATTCCTGGTATCATGCATACCAGACTTGGTGGTTATCATATTAATGATATTGAATTTTCGCTGGGTGTTGATATTGACAAGAACAAAGTCGGGAAGGATCTTGCCGAGGCGATTTACACCAAGCCAAACAATACTTACAAATTCTGCTCGGTTCCGAGAATGAATGTACCGGTGGTCAGGGGGATGACTCACGATGGCCTGGGTCATTATCTTTCTCAGATCATTGAAAAGGCACCAGGCCCAACCGCTGACATTGTCAGGTTGCTGAAAGAGACAAGAACTGATGTTGTCATAAACTTTCTGCCTGTGGGTAGCGAAGAGGCAACAAAGTGGTATGTTGAGCAGGTGCTTGCTGCCCGCTGTGCATTTGTTAATTGTATCCCTGTGTTCATTGCCAGCCAGAAATACTGGCAGAAGAGATTTATTGAAAAAGGTCTGCCTGTGCTCGGAGATGATATTAAGTCACAGGTGGGTGCCACGATTGTCCATCGTGTTCTGGTGAACCTGTTTAATGACCGTGGTGTTAAGCTGGAAAGAACTTCGCAGTTGAATGTTGGCGGTAATACAGACTTTCTAAACATGCTTGAACGTTCACGATTGCAGTCAAAAAAGATCTCCAAGACTCAAGCAGTTACATCTTTGCTCAAGTATGATATTGGTGCAGAAAATATCTACATAGGTCCTTCAGACTATATCGCCTGGCTCACTGATAGGAAATGGGCCTATATGAGGCTTGAAGGCAGGACTTTTGGTGATGTTCCACTCAATATTGAACTCAAACTTGAAGTATGGGATTCACCTAATTCAGCAGGTGTAGTAATTGATGCGATAAGATGCGCAAAACTTGCACTGGATAACAAACTGAGTGGAGCAATAATTGAACCATCAAGTTATTTCTTTAAGTCTCCGCCGGTTCAGTATCCTGATTATATCTGCCGGGAAAAGACCGAGGCTTACATAAAGAAATATGGCGCGAAGAGCATGGTTAAGGGCAAACGCAAAAAATGAAGTGGTCTCAGAAGGCTCTTTGCTTTAATTGAAGAATGATGAGTATTGAAATCTTAGAGAATCAGGATGAAGGAAATCCGGTTATCAGGATGTCAAAGAGTTTTTTGGTGCTGATACCGTGGTGTTCAGGTATCCTGTTTTACTGATTGCCACCTGTTTCTGTGAGTTTTCCTAAGCGTGGGCTGTTCATTACATTTGAAGGAGTTGAGGGTTCAGGAAAAACCACTCAGGCAAAAGCACTTGCTGAGTGGCTTGAGGAGCATCATTATCCCTGTATGCTTGTGCGTGACCCGGGCACAACGCGAACCGGTGAAAAGATCAGGGAGATTCTTCTAAATCCTGAAAATTTTATTCATCCACGCTGTGAAGTTTTGCTTTTCCTTGCTGCGAGGAGTCAGCTTGTATATGAGACAATTCTGCCTGCAATAATGGAAAAAAAGATTGTAATTTCAGACCGTTTCTTTGATTCAACATATGCCTATCAGATATATGCCCGTGGCTTACCAAAAAGGCTAATTACTATTTTCAATCGTTTTGCAAGTGCTGGTATAAAACCAGATTTGACCTTTCTGGTTGACATTGATATTGCAGTGGGAAGGGCACGAGGTAAGTGTGTTGACCGCATGGAACAGGAGAGAATTGTTTATCATCAGCAAGTCAGGGATGGATACCTTGAACTTGCAAGAAGGGCAAGGAAGAGGATCAAAGTTCTTAATGGGAGTAAATCTGTTGAAGATTTAAAGGCTGAAGTGGTTGAGTACGTAAAGGAATTTTTGCAACGAAAGGGGTATTTTTATGATAACCAAAAACACACCTGAAAAAAAGACAAAAACGGGCGTAGTATCAAACAAACTGCGCCGGGGTTTTTCCCGTCACTACATATTGCCACTGCTTTTGATTTTGATACTGTGTGGCTTTATTGTTGGTCAGCGGGTATGGGCAAAGCCTGATATATATTCAAGTCTGAGGGTTTTTAACAAAATCCTGAAGGATGTTGAAGAAAACTATGTTGACGAAGTAAATCCTGATTCACTGATCAGAGGTGCAATAAATGGAATGATTGGCTCCTTAAAGGACCCTCACACACAATATCTGACCAAAGAAGAATATGAACAGCTTCGGGTTACGACTGAGGGTGAATTTGGTGGAATTGGTGCCCAGATCGGTACAAGAGAGGAAAAAGTAGTTGTTATTTCACCAATTGAGGGAACACCTGCGTATCGTGCAGGCCTTATTCCCGGTGACTATATCTTAATGGTTGATAGCATTCCAACAAAAGGTAAGAGTGTTGATATGGTTGTAAAACAGATTCGGGGCACACCAGGGACAAAGGTCTTGCTTACTATCCAGCGCGAAGGGATTCCTGAACCATTTAATGTTGAAATTACCCGTGCTGTGATAAAACTTGAAGCAGTTCCATATTATGGAATGGTGGCAGATGATATTGGTTATATTTATCTGGCAAATTTTTCTCGCACTGCTGATGCTGAATTTAAAGCCGGCCTGGATTCATTGTTCGCAATGGGTGCCAAAAAAATAATTTTTGATTTGCGGGGGAATTCAGGTGGTCTTTTGCAGGAAGGTATTGCGATTAGTGAATTTTTTCTCAGCCAGAACAAGGATATTGTCAGTACCAAAGGAAGAATTGAAGCGCCCCGCGTTTTCAAATCACAGCGTACATACTCCTATGGAGAGTTTCCACTGATCACGCTGGTTGACGGTGGTAGTGCTTCAGCGAGTGAGATTGTCGCTGGTGCATTACAGGATTGGGATAGAAGTTTGATCATTGGAACTTACACTTTTGGCAAAGGTTCAGTACAGAATGTAATTCCCCTTGAAGATGGTGGTGCATTGAAACTTACGACTGCGCGCTGGTATACACCTTCAGGAAGATGTATTGATAAACCTTTCGCTCTTGAGGAAAGTTCCCAGGTGAGTTCTCCCAGGATTGACACAACAAAGAAAAATGTCTACATAACCCTGAATTTGAAGCGCAAGGTTTATGGCAATGGCGGCATCACTCCGGATGTTATAATTGAACCGCAGAAATTAACAAAACTGGAAACGGATATATGGGTGAAAGGTTACTTCTTTGACTTTGCAGTCCATTATACAAATACCCATAAGGGTCTTGATAAAAATTTTGTTGTTGATGATAGAGTCCTGGATTATTTTGTTACATATCTTAAGGAGAAAAAGAAAATGGAATTTACCTCTGCTCAGTTTGATTCAGCAAAGGCATCAATCGCAAATCGTATCCAGCAGGAAATCATTTTAAATCTATTTGGGAGAAAAGAAATGTATCGATTCAGAACCGCTTCTGAACCACTGGTGCAAAAGGCTGTTGAAATGCTGAAGGAGGTGAGTTCTCAGAAGGAACTTTTTCGCTTCACAAAGAAGTGAGACGAGTAGCGGTTTCAAAAATCTTGGCTCGGGAGTGTTATTCGTTGTGATCCTTACAACCTTGGTTCTGTTTGTGATTCTTGCCTGGATGATAATTATTCTTGGCTTACATTTGAAGTCCAGGATTTCACATAAAGAGTGAGGTTTTTAATGTATCGGATTGAGATAAGAAGAAAGAATGACCCACGCGGCAGATTTGTAAAAGACGACTTTGCAACTATTGGATTTGTAGACATAGATTCAGTGGAGGTAAGGGATGTCTATTACATTTATGACAAAATTCCGTACAAAAAAGTAGAATTTATTGCTCGCGAACTTTTCTGTGATCCAGTGGTGGAGGAATTCAGAATCTGCTCGGGGAGGGGTTTTGAAATTTTATTTAATCCCGGTGTAACTGACCCCAGAGAAGACAGTATTAAAAAAGCAGCGAAAGATATCGGGATTACACTTGCCAATGTAAAGACCGGTACGAATTATATTTTTAAGGGTAATTTTGATATAAAGGCATTGAAGAATGCAGCAAGTTTATTCTTATACAATCCTTTAATTCAGCACATAAGACACATTGGCGAAAAGGAATTTATTCCCCATAAACCAAAATACTATTATCTGCACATTGATCTTGAGACTGACCTCACTAAACTGAGTCGCGAAATGGGCCTGTCATTATCAAAACTTGAAATGGAGACCATAAAGGGATATTTTAAAAGAATTGGACGCAATCCCACTGATGTGGAGCTGGAAACGATTGCTCAAACCTGGAGCGAACATTGTCGGCATAAGACATTCCTTGGTAGAATCAAATTTGGAAGTAAGATAATTGACAATCTTTTGAAAAATACAATAATGAGAGCAACGAATGAAATAAATCATCCATTATGCCTGTCTGTTTTTCATGATAATTCAGGTGTTATTGAATTTGACGAGGATTACGGGGTTTGTTTTAAGGTTGAGACACATAACCATCCTTCTGCCTTAGAACCTTATGGCGGTGCGGCAACCGGTATTGGTGGTGTGATTCGTGATATCCTGGGAACAGGAATTGGTGCCAAGCCAATAATGAACACTGATGTTTTTTGTTTCGGCATTCCTGAACTCAGTTACAAGAAATTGCCCGATGGCATATTGCACCCAAGAAGAATTATTAAGGGTGTGTATCAAGGTGTGAGGGATTATGGTAATCGTATGGGCATACCCACCAAGAGTGGAGCCGTATATTTTGATGAGGATTTTCTCTATAATCCACTGGTATATTGCGGTACAGTTGGTATAATTAGAAAAGACCGGATAAAAAAGCAAGCAAAACCAGGCGATTTTGTGCTGCTCGTGGGAGGTAGAACCGGAAGAGATGGAATCCACGGTGCGACATTTTCTTCGGCTGAACTTTCTGTTGAGGCAGAAAAATCCTGTGTACAGATTGGAAATCCGATCGTAGAAAAGAGAGTGCTTGACTGCTTGCTTAAAGTGAGCGACCTGGGTATTGTAAATTCAGTAACTGATTGTGGGGGTGGTGGTCTTTCAAGCGCGGTTGGTGAGATGGGCAAGAATATTGGCGTCACGGTTTACCTTGAGAAAGTGCCTCTTAAATATGCGGGTCTGACGCCGAGAGAAATCTGGATTTCAGAATCTCAGGAACGGATGATACTGTCAGTCTCGCCCAGGTACATCAAAAGGGTAATTAATATCTTTAGAAGCGAGGGGGTTGAGGCGACGGTCATCGGTAAATTTACCCGTAACAGGAAATTGCACCTGTACTACAGACAGCAGAAAGTTTGTGACATTGATATGGATTTTTTGCACAATGGTTTGCCCATGCCTGAGAAAAAGGCGCGGAAGAAAAAGGTTGAATGCAGGGCGGTCAGTTTTCCTGAGCCCAGCGATTACCAAAAGGTATTGCTGGATATTGTTGGCAGTTTCAATTGTTCTTCACGGGAATGGCTGGTCCGAGAGTATGACCATGAGGTACAGGGAGCCAGTGTAATCAAACCTTTTGTTGGTATCAATAAAGAAGGACACCAGGATGCGGTTGTTATTAGGCCATTGCTCCACAAATACAGAGGTATTGTTGTTTCATGCGGGATAAATCCTTCATACGGTAAGTATGATGCCTACAACATGTCGCTGTCAGTGATTGATGAAGCCCTGCGCAATCTTGTGGCAACGGGCGGAGATATTACAAAAGCTGCCATGCTTGATAATTTCTGTTTTGCATCACCTGAAAGGGAAGAGGTGCTTGGTGACATAGTGTTGAGTGCACAGGGGTGTTATGATGCTGCTACTGCCTTTGGGGTTCCATTTATCTCAGGAAAGGACAGTTTGAATAATGAATGGCTTGATAAGCGCGGGCGAAGCCATTTGATACCACCGACACTTCTGGTTTCTGCGATCGGCATTATTGACGATGTGAGAAAGTGTATAACCATGGATTTTAAACGGCCAGGAAGTCTGCTCTGTCTCATTGGTATTACCGGTGAAGAACTCGCTGGTTCTGAATATTTCAGACTACTTGGAATCAAGGGTGGCTGCGTGCCGGGTGTTGATCTGCGTCTGGCACCGAAGGTTATGAAGGCGCTGCACAGGGCAATCACTGATGGCCTGGTTATTTCCTGCCATGATTTGTCTGAAGGAGGTCTGGGTCTGGCAATGACTGAAATGGCAATTGCAGGTGATATGGGTTGTCACATTAACCTGGACAGTATGAAATGTAAGACCAAACCACTGCGCGCTGATATTCTCTTATTTTCTGAATCAAATACGCGTTTTCTTGTTGAAGTGAAAGAGGAAGATTTCAAGAATTTCAAAGATTATTTTGCTGGTCTGCCATGGAGTATGATTGGCATGACAACTGCAGAAAAAAGACTTATGGTTTTCTTCAAAAATAAAAAGCTCATTGATGTCTCTGTCGCAAAACTGAGAAGAAGATGGAAACGGAGAATATTATAAAATAACATGAATAAAAATACTGAAATCAAACATGTTGCAATCATTATGGATGGTAATGGTAGATGGGCACGAAGGCGTGGTTTACCAAGGGTGATTGGCCATCGTGAAGGTGTTGAATCAGTGCGTGCCATTGTTAAGACCTGCCAGGAATTGGGGATCAAATACCTGACTCTCTATACATTTTCCACGGAAAACTGGCGCAGACCAGAAAAGGAAGTGCAAACCTTGATGAATATGCTTGAGGAAATGATTGTAAAAGAAACCCCTGCCCTTCATAAAAACAATGTGCGCATCAATGCGATTGGCAGATTGATGGAACTTTATCCAAATGCCCGGGATGCACTCAGGAAAGCCATTGATTTAACAAAAAACAATACTGCCCTTGTGATGACCCTGTGTTTGAACTATGGCGGTCAGAGTGAAATTGTTGATGCAGTTAAAAAGATTATTATTGCAGACCGAAAAAGGAATATTGATCTGGATAAATTTGATGAGAATGAATTTGCCAGATATCTTTACGACCCTGAACTACCACCGCCAGATTTATTGATCAGAACCGGTGCTGAAAAACGCGAACGCATATCAAATTTTCTACTTTATCAGATTGCATATTCGGAGATCTATTTTACAAAGACACTCTGGCCTGATTTCAGGAAAAAGGAATTTGTGCGGGCGATTGAGGATTACAAAAAAAGGGAGCGTTTGTTTGGCGCAGTATAGTGATATTTTGAAAAGAATAAAGACCGGATTTTTTCTGGTTATAATTGTTGTTCTTGCACTCTGGATTGATCATATTGTACTGCCATTGTTAATGTTATTCTTTATTACCTTCGCGACTAACGAGTACTTCAGATTCTGGCATCGCAAGGATATATATCCACATACACTGGCAGTACTTTTTCCAGCTTACACAATTCCGCTACTTTTCTATTACGAGATACCGATTCTTTTACCCGGTTTTATGCTTTTCTTTTTTACTGCGCTACTTTCTGTTATGCGATTTCCCGGCTCACGCTATAAGCCAAATTTTCTTGCTGAAGTTGTTGCAGATTACTTTGGTATTTTATATATCTCAGTCATGCCCTCAACAATAATATTGTTGAGAAAACACGGATTCTATGTGAGTCTCATGCCTTTGCTAATTACCTGGATCTATGATACTTTTGCCTATATTATTGGTTCGGTTTTTGGCAGACACCGACTTGCAGAAAAATTGAGTCCCAAAAAATCCATTGAAGGGACAGTGGTTGCTTTTTTTCTAACTTTCCCTTTTACCCTTTGGTTGAATTCACTCTGGATCAAGCATTTTCATTTGCTTGATGCAATCTGGGTTACACTGGGTATTGGTATTTTTGGAACCGTTGGGGATTTGTTTGAATCTGGAATGAAACGCGAAGCGGGATTGAAGGATGCTTCAAACATCTTCCCGGGTCATGGTGGTTTTCTTGACCGACTTGATTCTTTGATTTTTAATATTCCATTTTACTATCTGTATTATTTATATCGTGGCTAAGACACCGCTTGCAGACCGAATCAGGCCTGAAGATTTTGAAGAGGTAATTGGACAGGGACATTTGCTTGGTGCTGATGGTCCAATTACGAGACAGATTGAGCAGGGCAGGTTGTTTTCAATGGTGTTATTTGGTCCACCAGGAAGTGGCAAAACTACCATCGCGCGGCTCTTTGCAAAAAAATTTTCGGCGGATTTTGTTTCTTTTTCTGCAGCAACGAGTGGTATTGTTGAGATTAAAAAGTTTATGGAAGAAGTTGAAAAAAAGAAAAACCTTTTCAATCGTGATACAATAATCTTTGTTGATGAAATACACCGGTTTAATAAGGCTCAGCAGGATGCATTTTTGCCATATCTGGAAAAAGGCACGGTAATTCTTATTGGCGCAACAACAGAGAATCCTTCCTTTGAGTTGAACTCAAGTCTGCTTTCGCGCTTAAAGGTATATATGCTCAAGCCTCTTTCTTTTGAGGAGATAAAAAAGATTTTGCAGCGCGGACTCAGTTCTTCAAAAGGGCTTGATAACAAATATGAAATTACTGATGAGGCTCTGAATTTTATTGCTAATATTTCTGATGGTGATGCGCGGGTTGCTCTCAACACGCTGGAATTGTGTGCTTTTGCCTCAAAGGATGGGAAGATTGATGTGAAACTTGCCGAAGAGATTGTTCAAAAAAAGGCACTGCGCTATGATAAGGCTGGTGAAGAACACTACAATTTGATTTCTGCGTTACATAAATCTTTGCGCGGTTCTGATGCAGACGCTGCCCTTTACTGGCTTGCCCGAATGCTTGAAGCGGGAGAAGACCCGCTGTATATTGCACGGCGTCTGGTCAGGTTTGCAGTTGAGGATATAGGAATTGCTGATCCCAATGCCCTGGTGGTTGCGAATGCTGCAAAAGAGGCGGTTGATTTTATTGGCAGGCCTGAAGGCGATCTTGCGCTTGCCCAGTGTGTGGTTTATCTTGCCCGGGCAAAGAAAAGTAATGAGATATATCTTGCCTATGCCGAGGCAAAAAGGGATGCACTGCAGACCATTGCTGAACCAGTACCCATGCACATAAGAAATGCACCAACACCACTAATGGAAAAGCTTGGTTATGGCAGGGGATACAAATACCCACATAATTATCCTGATGCCAGGGTTGACCAGGACTATTTTCCTGAAAATCTTAAGGGTAGAAAGTACTTGAAGGACAAATGATTCTATCAATAACCACATAATGGATTGACACATTTTTGGTTCTGACTATTATTGAGTGTGGTAGATTCTGCTGACGGCATAAGGGTAAAGGGCGCACGGGTTCATAACCTCAAGAACATTGATGTATATATACCCCGAAATAAGTTAGTTGTTATTACCGGTATTTCCGGCTCTGGTAAATCGTCTCTGGCTTTTGATACACTCTATGCTGAAGGCAAACGTCGGTATGTAGAATCCCTTTCTGCCTATGCAAGGCAGTTTCTCGGAATGATGGACAAACCAGATGTTGATGAAATCACTGGATTATCACCAGCGATCGCCATCCAGCAGAGAAGTGCTGCAAAAAATCCTCGTTCCACTGTTGGAACCGTAACAGAAATCTATGATTATTTAAGGGTACTTTTTGCGAGGGTTGGTGTTCCATATTGTTATCAGTGCGGCAGGCGCATTGAGTCGCAAACGACTGATCAGATTGTTGATGCGATACTCAACCTGCCACCAGGAACAAGAGTGGAGATTCTTTCACCGGTAGTTCGGGGTAGAAAAGGAGAATACAGGGAACTCGTTCAAAAACTTAAGAAAAGGGGATATGTGAAGGTCAGGGTGGATGGTAAGATATATGAAATTGAACAGATTCCCGAACTTGAACGCTACAAGAAACATAATCTTGAGATTGTAGTTGATAGAATTGTGATCAAAGATGGTATACGAAAAAGGCTTGCGGATTCTGTTGAAATTGGCTTGAAAGAAGGGGAGGGTTTACTTGTTGTGATAATTGACGGGAAAGAAGAAAGGATTTTCAGCCAGAAACTTGCATGCGCACATTGTGGTATCAGTTATCCAGAAATTTCTCCGAGAATGTTTTCGTTCAATTCTCCTTATGGTGCTTGTGAGACTTGTGACGGACTGGGCACAAAAATGGAAATTGACCCAAAACGGGTTATCCTGAATCCACAACTTTCTGTCCTTGATGGTGCAATCAAACCTTATGGTTTCCCTGGTTCCTGGCGCACTGCCTTATTGAAAGGTCTTGCCCGCAAATTGAAGTTTGATATTAACAAACCATATAAGGATCTTTCCGAAGAAGTCAAAAAAGTATTGTTATATGGTGATAGAATTCCCATTGAAGTTGAGTATATCCGTCGGGATGGTTCAGGTAGAGGGACATTCACTGAGGATTTTGAAGGTATTGTGCCTGAGTTGATGAGGCGATATCGTGAGACAACTTCTGAGGCAATCCGTGAGGAGATTGAAGATTATATGGTAATAACGCCGTGTCCTGATTGTGGAGGAAGAAGATTAAAGCCTCAGAGTCTGTCAATAAAGATTATGGATAAGAGCATTGCCGATATTGCACAGTTTTCAGTGAAGCATTGTCTTAATTTCTTCAGACAATTGAAATTGAATGAAAAAGAACGGGTTGTCGCACAGGATATTATCAGGGAAATCAGAAGAAGACTTGAGTTTCTTGATTCAGTGGGTCTTGATTATATTACGCTTGAAAGAACAACGGACTCGCTTGCCGGTGGAGAAGAGCAGAGAGTTCGGCTTGCCACCCAGATTGGCTCGGGTCTTGTTGGAGTACTCTATATCCTGGATGAGCCTTCAATCGGATTGCATCAGCGCGATAACGAGCGACTCCTGAATACACTCAAATCATTGCGTGATCTGGGAAATACTGTGCTTGTTGTTGAACATGATGCTGAAACCATTCGTTCAGCAGACTATATCATTGATTTAGGACCGGGCGCGGGTGAGTATGGTGGAAATGTAGTTTTTGCTGGTACGGCTAAGGAAATTGCAGCAAATCCAGAATCAATTACGGGTCAATATCTTGCCGGTATAAGAAGGATTGAAATCCCTGCTATCCGGCGAAAGAAGAAAAATTCACTGATTATCTATGGTGCCCGGGCAAATAATCTAAAAAATATTGATGTGGAAATTCCTCTTGGAGTATTTGTATGTGTTACCGGAGTTTCTGGTTCAGGGAAATCAACATTGATAGTGGACACACTTTACCGTGCTCTGGCTCAACAATACTATCACTCAAAATTTCCACCCGGAGAATTCAATAAGATAGAGGGATTAGAACATATTGATAAGGTCATAAATATTGATCAATCACCCATTGGCAGGACGCCACGCTCTAATCCTGCAACCTATACAGGGGCATTTGCGCCGATAAGGGATCTTTTTTCTTCATTGCCTGAATCAAAGGTACGGGGCTATAAGCCTGGAAGATTTTCCTTTAATGTGCCAGGTGGCAGATGCGAACAATGCGAGGGTGGCGGAATTCTCTGGATTGAAATGCATTTTCTACCTGATGTTTACATTACCTGTGATGCCTGCCAGGGTAAGAGGTTCAATCGTGAGACACTTGAGGTAAAATACAAAGGGAAAAACATCAGCGATGTTTTGAAGATGTCGGTTTTTGAAGCACTGGAGTTTTTCCAGCATATCCCGCCAATAAAAAGAAAACTACAATTACTGTATGATGTTGGGCTGGGTTATATCAAACTCGGACAGTCTGCAACCACACTTTCAGGTGGCGAAGCACAGCGTATAAAACTCGCAAAAGAACTTTCAAAGATTGCTACAGGCAGGACCCTTTATATCCTTGATGAGCCCACAACAGGCTTGCATTTTGAGGATGTAAAGTTGTTGCTGGATGTTCTGAATAGACTTGTTGACCGTGGTAATACAGTTGTTGTGATTGAGCATAATCTTGAAGTGATAAAATGTGCTGACTGGATCATTGACCTGGGACCAGAAGGTGGGGAAGAGGGTGGTAGAATTGTAAGTACTGGTACACCTGAAGATGTTGCAAGAAGTCCAATTTCCCACACCGGGGCATTTTTAAAGCGGGTACTGACAACTCCAGAGTAATATTGATGTCGTCCGCCTTTCATTAAGACAGAATCTTACCCGAATTAAATCCGATTGTAGGGCAAGGCTTTCTTCAAGAACCAATGGTTCTTTCAGAACAGGTTAGCCTTGCATAGGGACTGTCATTCTGAACTTGTTTCAGAATCTCATCCCCGAGAAATTTCTGGAGTAGGGACCCTGATTTTCATCAGGTTATGCTTCAGTGTTTATCGTTGTTCGTTTTCGCAGCCCGTATCGTTATTCGTTATTGGTTAATCGTTATTGAAAAATTACCGAATGACGACAACCGAATGAC